>ERZ795031.82-NODE-82-length-122369-cov-181.394190_pt1 | contig 122369 bp, 102 predicted proteins | sample MGYA00375123_ERZ795031 | MGnify/ENA primary metagenome ERZ795031 (study PRJEB30166, sample SAMN05720159) | activated sludge metagenome | isolation source: anaerobic digester from wastewater treatment plant | place: USA | collected 2015-04-21 ...
ATAGCAAAGTTCCTGATATCACTGGGAATTGTTATGTTCGTCGCAAAGCTTGACCTTCTCGGGCTGGGAGATATTCCTGAATATTTCAGCTGGCAGATGCTGCTCATTTTTTTCGGAGTGTGGTTGCTCCTCAGCTTTAAACTTGTGTCAGCAGTTATCTTTTTTGCAATAGGATTCTGGTTTCTCATGCCGGATATGGCCATACAACTCACCGAGTCCTATAAAAAGATCTACTGGCCGGTGGTGCTGATCCTCTGCGGAGTGGCATTCATGCTGAAACCACTTGCAAAAAGTTGCAGATAACAGTAACATTTAATGATTAACAGGCCCGTAAATATTTGTTGACAGACATATATACAATTAATTGGAATGTATATTTCACAAAAGATAATCAATCCTGTCAATCAGGCAGTTATAAGCAATCATTTACAAACATACCAAACCATTGATAATCTTAAACTATGGAAAATGAATTGAAAAAACCGGCAAGAAACCCGGAAACCTCGAACAGGTTCATCATAGGAGTGCTTCTGATCATCGCAGGACTGATCCTTATCGTCAAGAAATCGACTGTGTTGCCGGAACCCCTTGATGACTTCATTGATAACATCATCTTCAGCTGGCAGATGCTGCTGATAGTGATAGGCATCATCGTCCTCAACGGATCAGACAACAAGACTCCCGGGATTGTAATGATCTCCGTGGGAGGATTCTTCCTGATCCCGGAACTATTCACCGACTTCTTCAGGTCATTCAACTTCTTCTGGCCTGCACTCTTCATAGTACTTGGTATTGTGCTCCTGGTGAACTCAAAACGGCTGGTGAAGAAGCTCGACTTTTCAACGGTCAACAAGGCAGATTATATTGATTACGTGAATGTCTTCAGCGGAGCCGAGCGGCAACTCATCACCGATAACTTCCGGGGAGGCAAGATCACTTCTATCTTCGGAGGTGGTGAGGTTGACCTGACACACTCATCACTCTCTCCGGGTGACAATGTAATTGAGATTACCTGTATCTTTGGGGGAACAACCATCATTGTTCCTGAAAGCTGGAACGTGGTGATTGAAATCACACCCATTCTCGGGGGATTTTCTGACAGCAGGAAGATGAGGGGTGATGTGATCAGGGATAATACGAGGTCACTCACCATAAAGGGTACCGTGATGTTCGGAGGTGGAGAGATAAAGAGTTACAAATAATTTATGAAGCATCCGTTACTGGAAAACAGAACGAGGTTCTTTGTGTGGTGGCTGGCCTGGCTTATTCTTGCAGCAGGCCAGTCACTGGTTATTCATTTTGGCTATGGAATCCCTGCCGATACGGCATTTGCCGACGGAGTGATTTCAATGATTTTTTTCGGCATCCTGGGACTGGCTGTATGGTTTCCTTTAAGGTTCCTCCTGAAGGAGGATAACCAGGTCTATACAACAATTGTAAACGTCCTCCTGACCGGTTCACTGACGATTCTTGCATGGCTCTTCGGGTCGAAGATCATCGTAAGGATGCTTGTTGCCGAAAAGGTGGATTATGACATCTTCTGGCATTCTGTCCTGATTTTCAGGGCTACCGCCGGTGTGCTGGTCTTCTTCGTCATGATACTTGTCTACTACCTGTTCCTGAGCTCCTCGAGGCTGGCTGAAAAGGTGGCACGGCAGGCCCAGCTTGAAGCACAGGTACGCGAAGGCGAGCTGAAGATGCTCCGGTCACAGATAAATCCTCACTTCCTGTTCAACAGCCTTAACTCAATCAGCTCACTCACCGTGACAGATCCGCTGAAGGCCAGGGATATGATTGTAAAGCTGTCTGAATTCATGCGCTATTCGCTCTCATCAAGGAGCGAACAGCCGGTGACCCTCGGGAACGAGATGGAGAGCCTCAGGCTTTACCTGCAGATTGAAAAGGTGAGATTCGGTGAAAGGCTAAGGATTGAAGAGGATATCAACCCGGAATGCCTTCCGGCGCTTATGCCGGGAATGCTGCTCCAGCCACTCTATGAAAACGCCGTCAAACACGGGGTTTATGAGTCGACCGGAGAAGTTATAATCAGAACAACCATCAGGAAGCAGAATGAAATGGTTATAATCACCATTTTAAACAATGTTGACACTGACTCCGTTGTGACCAGGAAAGGGGCAGGCATAGGCCTTAAGAATGTCAGCAGCAGGCTTGAGCTGTTCTTTGGCGACAAGGCTGACCTCACGGTGAATCACGGAGATGACAGCTTCACGGTGATTGTAAGATTTCCATTCCGAAAATCATGATTAACAGCATAATTAAACCATGAAAACAATCAGAGCACTGATCATTGAAGACGAAGCTCCGGCAAGGGAACTGATCAGGTTTATGCTCGCCGATCATCCTGAGGTGGAGATTGTTGGTGAACGTGTAGACGGATTCTGCGGGGCCAGGGAGATAAAGGAAAAGAGACCCGATCTTATCTTCCTCGATATACAGATGCCCAGGCTGACCGGTTTCGAGCTGCTTGAGGTGATAGATGAAAAGCCGGAGGTGATATTCACCACCGCCTTTGACCAGTATGCCATCAGGGCTTTCGAACTGAACGCCGTGGACTATCTCCTCAAACCTTTTTCAAAGGAGAGGTTTGATGATGCTCTTGCCAGGGCACTGAACCGGCTGGAGACAAAGGCGCCTGAGCATGACAAAATTGAAAAACTGGTGGCTGCAGCCTCCGAAGCGGAAGAATTTCTCACCAGGATAGTCTTCAGAAAGGGGGCGGGAATCAAGATCATTCCTCTGAACAATGTCTATTACCTGGCGGCCGAGGATGATTATGTGATGATCTATTACAGTGAGGGGAAAGCGCTCAAGCCCAAGACCATGAAGTATTATGAGGAGCATCTCCCTCCCGACCTGTTCATAAGAGTTCACAGGTCATTTATCGTGAACGTTGAACAGATCACCCGCCTTAAGCCTTACAGCAAGGATAACTATGTTGCCGTGCTCAGGTCAGGTGAAAAGATACCGGTTAGCCGGGCCGGATACAAGATGCTCAGGGAGAAACTCTCCTTCTAGTCATGGTCCTTCAGCCTGTTACACCTGGGAGCCCTGCAAAGGAGTGACCTGCATCCCCTGTACCGCCTGAAGATGAACATGGGAACCGGATCATAGCCGTGTGTGCCTCCCGGCCTGCAGCGAAGTATCCTGTCAGCCGAGATCATTATTCCCCTGAACGGCCCGTGGAGCCTGAGCGCATCAATGGTATACCGTGAACAGGTAGGAACATGACGGCAGGAGGCAGGAGTCCATGGCGATATAATCCACCGGTAAAGCCATACAGGCAGCAGGAGCAAAAAAGATAATATCTTTGCGGCACTCTTCAGCATCGCCTTCAAAGATAAGCTGATTCGGCATGACAAAATGACCTCTTTTCAGAATCTCTTTATGATGGCAGGCGTTTTGCTGAGGAAACTGGAAAATTAAATTACTCTCAACTGATGGAAACAATGTTTTTGCAAAACGGTGTATACTGGATAATATTCATCGTATTCATGATACTGAGCTGGGTTGTCAGCGCCAGACTCAAGTCGAAATTCAGAACCTATTCGAAGGTCCCTGTTGCATCAGGCATGACAGGCCGTGAAGTGGCGGAAAAAATGCTTCGCGACAGCGGTGTGACAGATGTTACCGTTCACAGTGTTGCCGGTGAGCTGACTGATCATTACAATCCGCTTAAAAAGACCATTAACCTGAGCCGCGATGTTTACTCCGGAACCAGCGTGGCTGCTGCTGCCGTGGCAGCCCATGAAACAGGCCACGCCCTGCAGCATGCACAATCATACGCATGGCTGGGAATGAGGTCAAAACTTGCCCCGGTGGTGAGCTTCGCCTCCAACTGGATACAGTGGATACTCCTTGCCGGACTTGTTCTGCTAAACTCCAGACCCGAAATCCTGCTGATAGGAATAGTACTTTTTGCCTTGACCACACTCTTCAGCTTCATCACCCTCCCGGTTGAGATCAACGCATCAAAGAGGGCGCTGGCATGGCTTTCAGATGCCGGCATTACCTCCCCGGGAACGGATGACAAGGCCCGGGATGCTCTTAAATGGGCTGCCTATACGTATGTGATAGCTGCTCTCGGCTCACTCGCCACCCTGATCTATTACATCATGCTTTTCCTGGGAGCAAGGGACAGATAGAAGCCAGGTGTCATGCAATTCCGCGGGGTTACCTGCCTCCCACGTACAGAAATTTCGTCCTCTTTATAATGTACCTGATTACAGCCCAGAAGATAAGGGCTGCAACCAGCAGGGTGACATACATCGGCTCCAGGTAAATCCTGCCTGTGACCGCAATGTTCCGGCAGAGATCAAGGAAGGCAAAAACAAGAAAAAGGTTTGCAATACTTTTGTACTCACGTCTGATCACATTCCTGAATGAGAACGGCAGGTCAGGCTTTACATAATGCCTGAACGAAGGGATGACAGCCTTCACCCGGAAAGCCCATGTGTCATATGCTTCCCCGAACTTGCGGCGCAGGTATTGCTCCCCGGCAAAGATGATACGCTCATAATAAAGCCAGGAGGCCAGCACGAAAACAATCACCCACCATACTGATCTCAGGAAAAGCACCGGGCCTAGACTCATCAGGATATTGCCGACATACAGCGGATGGCGGATTACCGAGTAGATACCCTTTGTGTTGAGTTCGTCAGCCATCTGGTCAATCAGATTCCGCTCCGAGGCGCTGCGGGGAAGATATCCGATTGTGTAGGAGCGCAACAGTAAGCCTGTAACCGAGACAAGGATACAGATTATCTCCCAGGTATAGTTGAAATAAATTACGCTGCGGTTTGCTATGAAAAGATAAAAAGCAGCCGGAACAAGCATTGTTGCCGGCAGCCAGCTCCTTCTCCTGAATAACCAGTTACCGGATTTCTCAAGTTCATGGACAAGCGACATTCTTACGGTATTTAGCTGTAAATGTATGAAAATTTCAGAAACTATACCTTATCCGTATGAATCCGAGGTTTATCCGGGTTTTCTCTTCGCCGACTTCCATCCCCCGGCGCCGGACACACAAAAAAAATCCGGGAGAGACAACCCCTCCCGGATAAGCTTATTACAGACGCGTCATATCACCACATATTCATTTTGCTCTATTGCAAGGAAAATTTGATGGGAATGGCGTAGTATACGTTAACCGGGTTGCCTTTGATTTTTCCCGGCTTCCATTGCGGACACTGGCTCATTACTCTTACAGCTTCGTCATCAAGCAAGGGATCCACGCCCCTGACAACGCTGACATCTTCCACATACCCGTCTGATGTGACTACGAACCTGAGTGTTACTCTTCCCTGGATGCCTTTTCCCTTTGCCTGATCCGGATACTTCAACGTGCCATAAAGCCATTTGAAAAGCTCAGTATCACCACCCGGAAACTGAGGCATCTCGTCCGCCATGATATAAACGATGCCGTTGCTCACCCTGTCAGGCAATTGAAAACGGATCACTATCTCGGATGTGAAGGGTTCATCTGCCTCCCTGTTTGCAGGGCTTTTCCAGCGGGGTGAAGATTCCATCACCCTGGTCAGCTCGCCGACCAGTGCAGGATCAGAGTCTGAAATGGCTTTTATCCCGGAAACTGATCCGTCTGTGTCAACGGTATAAGCCATCCTTACCCATCCGCTGACGCTTCTGGAAGCAGCATCAGCCGGATATTTGGCCCGTTCAGCAACCCAGTCGGCAAAAGAGAGGAAACTCTCGCCCCTGAAGGTGGGGAAATCTGCTTCATCCTCCCTGGGATAGGGCAGGATAATGCCCGATTCTTTTGCTTTGCTTCTGGAAGTAACTTCAATAGCTCCCTTTTCCCCCTTATCTCCGTATTTGGTTTTCGCTGCAGCCGGATCAAGATAAACTGACTTACCAAAATCCTTTCCCAGTTTTTTTGTGGCCTCCTCAAGTGAAAGATCTGAAGCCTGACCGTCAACCATGACCAGTAGTCCCTGTGAAACTGAACCCATGTTTGCATAACGCTGGTTGGCCTTCATTGTGATTGTCGCTCCGCGGACTGACCCGGCGGTAAGGGCAACCGGTTCGTAGCCGGCGGCAGTAAACATGATGCCAACATATGCGGGCAGGTCACTGAAGTAAAATCTGCCCGTCTCATCTGTGGTAACGCTCAGGGAGGTCCCCGAAACATTGACGGTTACTCCAGCTAACGGAGTACCATCCTCTTTGACCACGGTACCCTGAATATCCTTTATCAGGCTTCCCGGAGCACTGTCACTATAGGTATAGACCGGATCAGCGAATGCGTACAGCATTACAGCTACAAGTGGCAGTACAAGAAGCAATTTGAGCTTCCTGTATGGAGAATAGTTTTTCTTTTTCATCATTTCAAACCTGTTTGTGTTAAACGAAAAATTGAACGAATTGGACAGGCTTATCAGCCTTGCATTGAAGACCTGGTTGAGAAGTGCTGCCCTGTAGGCTGCCGGGTCGGATGTGCGCTGCAGCGCCTCCTCGTCGGCCAGATGTTCATGATTCTGCCTGACCAGGGCCGAACATATCCATGCAAATGGATTCATCCACTGCACTATGCTCACCAGTTCAACAAGCAGGAGATCAAACCAGTGTTTCTGACTGAGGTGCACCATCTCATGATTGATGATCTCCCGGACCTCACGCCCGCTTAGTGAAGGATTGATAAAAACATAATTGAAAAAAGAGAAGGCGAAGGTGTTTTTTTCTGATCTGACGAGCAGGACGCCCCCTTCCCTGTCTACCTGCCCGCTTCTGACGGTGCGGCAGACCGACAGGAGGTACTTCAGCGTCCGGCCCGACATTAAAAGTATGCCTGCTATATAGAATATCATGAACCATTTCAGTATGTCTGCATGTTCTGTAATCTGTGCCGCTGTTGCCGCGGGTGCAGGAGAAGCAGATGTCATCCCCTGCCCATCAGGTATCAGCGGAGCAGGAAGCTCAATTTTGTAATGCAGCGTCACCAGCGGAAGAAGCAGTGAGAGAACCACTCCTGCCAGAAGGTAGATCCGCTTCAGCATGAAAAATCTCTCCTTCTGCAAAAAGAGGAGATAAACCAGCGTGAAAGCCGTCAGCCATGCGGCCGATTTCAGCAGGTATAGTGCAACCTGTTCCATGTTCTATTCCTGTTGGTCATCATCAAGCTCTTCCCGGGCCTCCTCCAGAATCCTGTCAAGGTCCTTCACCGTAAGGTTCTTCTCCCTGGCAAAGAACGATGTCATTGCCGGGAATGAATTGTTGAAGTACCCCTCCAGCAGTCCGAAAAGCTGGTGTTTTGAGTACTCCCGTTTCGAGACAAGAGGATAATAAAGGAATACATTCGCATAGGCCCGGTGATCAACATATCCCTTCCTTTCAAGGACCTTCAGCACTGTGGATATGGTGTTGCGGGCAGGCTTCGGATCGTCAAACCGCTCCCTGATATCCTTCACCACTCCCTCTTCCAGCTCCCATAAAATCTGCATAATCTGCTCTTCAGCCTTAGTAAGTTGCATAATATTATCGTTTTTTGATCAAATCTTATTTATGAATCAATGTCAGCAATCGCTCATACACTTTATCAGGACGCTCGCAATTTTCTGAAATTATCAATCCATCGGCATCAATAATTGCATAGTGAGGTATTCCTCTTACGGCATATTTTTCCTGAAAGTCAGCAGCCCAGTTCCCGGTACAGATAAGGTTTGTCCCTCTGAGTTTTTCATTTTCAATGATACTTTTCCACTTTTCGTATTCGTCATCAAGACAGATATTTATAATCTCAACAGGCTTGCCGGAAAGGTTTTCTGCCAGTGTGTTCAATAAGGGTATCTCCTCAAGGCATGGCCCGCACCATGTAGCCCAGAAATGCAGGTAAATCAATTTGCCACGGTAATCTGACAATGTATGAAAAACCCCTGCGGTATCTTTAAGATAGAAATAGGGGGCTTCAGAACCTGGTTTCAGCCTGTTTTCATCTTCTAGTTTCCCGAGCTTTTTCACACTCTCTGATCTTCTTTCATCGATGTAGCTTTCCTGCAGGGGTGTCAACCTGAAACCTGACGCAACTCTAAATGAATCAGCCAGTTGAAATTCCCTTCTCGTGTCAAAACGATAATACAGATCATATAAAAGATATACATTGAAATATTCAAGTACCTTTCCTTTCAAAAGCGAATTGATATTATGGCTCGCCTTGCTGTAATAAGCCATCAGCCGGGGCGAACCAATCAAACGGTCATCAACCGTATCAGATAGTAACAGATAGTCGGAGATAAACCGCCAGTAAATTGGAGATGAGACAGCTTCAGGGTTATAAATCTTTACATCGCACGGCATAGGAATACCTTTCAGGTTCCGGTCTTTCAGATAGTAATATTGAAAGAACTTCATGTGTGCTGAAAAATAGGAGATTTCATTTTCATAAAAATCACAAAACCATCCCGGAAGGTTATTACTGTTTTTCTGCAGGAACTCCAGCCTCTCCTTCCCTGCCTGGTCTATCCTTTTTACAGCATCCTTAAACTGTCTCTCTGTTTCCGGTTGAGTATTGAAAGCCGTGATAGCAATGGGGCTCTGGGTATAAAAACAGCCAAACTCACGTCTTTCATTTTGCAGGAAAGCAAATATTGGATCATCAATATGAAAAGAGATATTGCTGCTTCCATCACCTGCCTTGTCAAGACCAACCCGGGCAACCAGCGTGTCGCCAGGTATCATGTAAGAGGTATAAACCGTATCCCTGAACTGAAACCAGACCTGTTCAGGCCTTGTTATTCTGTACCTTGCTTCGCAGACCCTTTTATGAACCAGGGTAAATCTGTGAATCAGGCACGACTGTGCAGGATAATAACTGGAATGATTGATATCCATCCTGACGGAATCAAGGTCATCCTGAACTATAACTTTGATATAAGCCACCCCTCCAAAATCAATCTCAGGAGAGTATTCCTTTCCGCCATTACAGCCGGCGAGCAGGACAAGTGCTGAAATAAATACTACAAGTTCTCTCATTCCGGAACCGATTGTAATAATTCATGCAAAAGCAACTCTGTGCCCGTTTCCGGACACCCATTTTCAATCAATCCTTCGCCACAAATATATGACTATATTTATAGACGTGCAAGTTTTTTTATTTTTTTCGTCTATTTTTATAGTCGCGCTGTGAAAAGGAACGATCCAATAAAAGTAGATATCAGATTTCAACCGGCCTTTTAATACAAAAATCCGAAGAGCCAGAGCGGAATTATATTACCTGACCCATATTCAATATTATCTTTTACAACAAAAGCATTTGCAGCTTTTGCGATTTGTTTGCCGGATTTCTTCTTTCCCCCCCCATTTCATATTGTGTACTTTCCGTCTACAACAAAGTCCCCTTCGTCCGGGTAATTAACTATTTGCCGGGCCGAGACCTGGTTTAGAAAAAACGTTAGAGTGTCATTTATTTATTTCAACACTGTAATGTTTCATTGATACCTGTTATTCTGATTTACTGCCTGGCTGCTGTCAGAATCCCTCAACTATCTGCAAAAGCTTCTCCCGCTCTGTACTGCCGGGGGCTGACTGCAGAAGGTCATTGAGCCAGTTGCCGTACATGGGGTTGGGAAGCACGATATATCTTGTGCCGAAGAGCCTGCGGTCTGCATCAACAGCCCCGAAGCCGTGGTCAGGCCCCCTTTTCTCATAAATGCCGCTGAAATCAGCCAGGTTGTCACCCACCAGAAGTATAATCTCATAATCCTTTTCAATAAACGCCCGTCTCTCCACCTTTGAGGAGACGCTCTCCTTCAGCAGCATGTGAGTGCTGTCAGCATTTGCAAAACCCCACGCCGCAATATTTGCAATAGTCGGCCCCATCTCCTCCACGGTTCTGTTTGACACGTAGAAAACCTCAACGCCCAGGGAATCGGCATACCTGGTGAACTCCACCGCGCCCGGCAGCGGTCTGGCGCTTGCAAGCGCCACCCACCGGAACCAGTCGTCATTGTTGAATGCTTTTCTGTTTAGAATCTGCCATCCCTGGTATGGTGAGTTGTCGAGCAGGGTCTCGTCAATGTCAAGCACCACTGCAGCCGGCTTTTTATGACCTGTCGGGGCAGTATCATCCGGGGTGGAGGGGTCTGCCCCGGAAGAATTGTTAACTGACAGCTCCAGGTTCTCCTTCAGGGCAATCTCCGCATTGCGGAAGCACTGGTAGAAAAGCGCCCTCATCTCGGCCGATTTCCGGAACCAGAGGGTTGCCAGTATCAGGTGATCCTGATCCTCGTGCGATTCGGCGGCGTGAAGGTTAGCGACAGTCTGTATGGGAAGATCCGCATCAGCCGGAATAGGAAGGTCAGCAGCAAACTGGCTGGGGGAATTCGCAACAGCCGGAACGGGAAGGTTCCCTGCAGAGGAGACGGGAGGGTTCGAGGCAGTCGGTGTGCAAAGCTCCATAACAGCCAGGGTGGGAAAATACGCAGTGTCCGGGGAGGAAAGATCCGCAGCAGCCTGAGCGGGAAGATTCCCTGCAGACGGGGCGGAATGCTCCTCCGCAGGAGAAGAAGTCTGCTTCACCGTGGCACACGAAGCAAGCATTATACTGAGTGTAACAATAATGAGCTCTTTCATTCGTTTTTATTCTGTTGATAATAAACTAATTGCTCGGAACCGGTACATTTTGTTTGTTACTACCTAAGTAACAAATAATTGGCCGATACCGTTTATATTGTTTGAAAGATTTTTAACTTTAACCGTACCATACCAAAAAGTAAGCTGCAATGTCAACCTTAAAGCTGATGCTGGGGATGATCCCCTCAACCTCCAAGATCGAACAGGAAGAGAAGGCTCTGATTGCCGAGTATGAAAAGATGATCGCCTTTGCCGGCTCGGAAGCCCTGGCAAAATACACCCGTCTTCATGAAAGCGTCAATTCAGCCGGTTTTCAACAGAAGAGAAAGGAGATAGAATCACTCACATACAAAGGCTCTGAAGAGCATGCCAGGGAGGCAGAATTCCTGGGCTTGCAGAAAGCAAAAGATATTGTCTCTTTTTTCAAAACCGAAGGAAGTGCTCTCCTGAAGAATTTTCTGTCGCTCGACGGCTCGGCAAGGATTAAGGAGATCGAAGACCTTCAGCTCTTTGTGCAGTCACCTGAGTTCAAACAGAAGGAGAGGATGAAGCCCATCACCTTCAAGCATACCGAAGAGTATGGCAAATGGCTGGAATTCAAGAAACTGAAAGGCGACAGGGAGGTAAAAAAGAACCTGAATCCCGAAAAGGTGAATAGGTTCACCGAACTGAAGGCACTGGTTACTTCAGCAGATTTTCTGCTGAAAAAGAACATGAAACCGATCACTTTCAAAGATACTCCCGAATACCAGAAGCTCCAGGAACTCAAAACGAAGAAGAGCGCCACTGACATTGTCAACTTCTATAAATTCCGCAAAACAAAGGATTACCACAACTGGGTCCAGGTAAAGGATTCCGCACGGCTGAAGAGGTATTATGAACTCCAGGAATATCTGAAAACGAAGGAATTCCATGAAAGGAAGGAATATCTTCTTGACAAGCGCCGTTTCGAGAAGAGCGAGATGTTCAGAGAGCTTAAGGAATACGAAACCCTGAAGAATTCACCCGAAATCAAATGGTACTTCAGCATTAAGGATTCAAACAAGTTCGATATTCTTAAAAACAGGGAGCTCACCTTCAGCGACGAGTTCGAGGGCACTGCTCCTGACAGCAGCAAATGGATCAACAGGTATTATCCGGGCGACAAGCTGCTGCACGACAGCTACAGCATATCCACTGATCTTCATAGTTATACCGCCTCTGACAATATAGAAGTACGTCACAGCGTGCTTCGCATTATCACCAGGCCGCAAAAGACAAACGGCAAGGCATGGGACCCGGCAAAGGGATTTTACACAAAAGAGTTCGGTTTCACTTCCGGTATTGTCAACACCGGCGCCTCGTTCAGGCAGAAGTACGGCACTTTCACAGCCAAGATCAAACTCACGGACCCTAATGTCCGCAACGCATTCTGGCTGATCGGTGACCGTATCACTCCTCATGTTAACATCTGCAGGTCGGGCAGCGGAAAGGTCTGGTTTGATCTTTTCACCTCGCCGGGAAGCCATTACAAAAAGAGCATCGGATCAAGGTATCTTTCTGATTTTTACATCTACACCCTCGATTGGACACCCAATGCCCTGGTATGGAAAATAAACGGTGTGGAGGTGATGCGTCAGACAACCGGCGTGCCCCAGGAGCCAATGTTCATCAACCTTGCAGGAGGCGTTGACAAACCAATCGGCGGGATTTCCTCCATGGAGATTGACTGGGTCAGGGTGTACCAACCCAAATAACTGCATACCAGGCATATATCTGCAATGGTATTATGAAACGCCGGGTCTGAGACCCGGCGTTTCATTTTTTTTACCAATACCTGTAACATTATGATGTTTCAGGCCGTCTTTATGGTGTCAGCATATTTACCTGAATGACCGTAAAAGAGTTCAACAACGCCGTCAGGGAGTTCGGAGACCATGTCTACCGGTTCATCCTCCGCAGCATAAAAGACAGCCACAGGGCTGACGATATCGTGCAGGATACGTACGAGAAGCTGTGGAACTGTGTCACTGAGATCGAGTACGGCGCCGTGAAGTCGTGGCTCTTCACCACAGCCTACAACAGGATGATTGACGTGATAAGGAAAGACTCCAGGCTTGTTGATGTTGATCATTACGATGACAGCACGCTCTATGCGGATGAGAACAGCAGTGACCTGAACGAGGTGCTGCACAGGGTGCTGGAAAAGTTGCCGGCAGTCCAGCGGTCGGTAATACTGCTGCGTGACTACGAAGGATACAGCTACAGGGAGATCGGTGAAATAACCGGTTTATCGGAAGCACAGGTCAAGACCTATATTTTCAGGGGACGTGTGGCTCTGCGAAATTATCTTGTAAAGACATCAGTATGGCAATAACGGAAGATATGGATTTCCCGCGACTGACGCCTCCTGATGACAGGATGCCATCGGGTAGCAGTCTATTCCGCAGTCCGGCGGAACTGACCGATGAGCAGTTCGACCTGCTGGCTGCAGCATGGGCTGAAGGGGCCCTTTCAGGAGAGTCGCTGGAGGAGCTGGAATCTGCCATGGCAGCCAGTGCCGACAGAAGAGATCGCGCCGGGAGCTTCTGCAGTATCCGCCTTGTGCCATGCGATGAGAGCTGGCCAGGAATGAGGTCTGCCATCAGGCTTTCACCGGTGCAGAGAACACTCCGCCGTTCAGTGATTCCGACACTGCTGGCAGTGGCAGCAATGGTTTCAATGATCATATATGGTCCGACAGTGTTAAAACTGAAAACCATAAACTCAGGAAAAACCATCACCCGGTCAGCCATGACAGTGGCAGAAATTCAGGTACCCCCCCCGATAGTTGCTCCTGAAAAAAAACCCGCAACCCATACCCCGTCGGCTCAGGTAGCGCAGACACCTGTTGCAGAAGAGAACGCGCTGCCTGGTCTTCTTGCAGAAAAGAATGCAATGCAGAATCTTCCCGCAGAGGAGAACGTCTTGCGGGGTCATTTCGCAGAAGTTAATGCACTGCAAGGTCATCCCGCTGAAGAAAGCGCACTGCAGGGTCATTTCGCAGAAGCGAATACACCCCAAGGTTACCCCGCAGCAGAGATACAAAATTCTGATGAGATAACAGGATTTGTCAGGGTTCAGCCCCTTGCACTTGCCCGGGGCTATGCTTCAGTCCCATCCGTGGCTCCTGAAATAATTCCGGCCATCACCTCAATCAATATCATGGATATTCAGCCCGCTCAGACCTTGCAGGAAGAAAAGAACTGGATAATCCGCACAATTTCCTTCCTGGCAAGCGCAGTGGCGGGAGAAGAGAAAGAAATCGACGGTTATATAATAGCAAACGGCTGCATCAACGGTATCAAAAATGCATTGGGATGGGATATGGAACTCGACCTTGTCAGCAATAAAAGCGGTGAACCAGTGGCTGTCACCTTCAGGTCTTCACTACTCTCTTTCATAAAACCTTTGAATAAAACAACCCCCTGAGTGTAACTTTTCGGCACCCCCGGACGTCCCGGCAGTAAATAACAAACAATTCAAAACCGTGAAACCCGCATCTGTCAAACATACAAACACCTGTTTATATATTTTTCAGTCATGTGGGTTCCATCATGCCTTTAAAATCAAATATATATCATGATGAAAAGAGTATTGATTTCAGCATTTCTTATCGTTTCAATGCTCCTCCCGGCCCTGGCACAGGAGAAGGGGAAGGAGCAGAAGCTGCAGGAACTTGAACAGCTTGAACAGCAGGTAAAACAGGCCACAATTCCGGATACACCGGTTTCAGCGGCGGGAGACACACTGGTTGCGGAAGCAGAGGATTTACTGGTTGCTGCAGCAGAGCATACACCCGTCACAACAGCGGAAGACACACTGGTTGCAGCAGCGGAGGATACGCTGGCAGTGATCATGGCAGAAGATGAAGAGATCGCCGTGGTTGTCAGCGACGATGCCGATGATACATCAACCGTAAGGATCGGTGAGATTGTGACCATAAAAAATACTGATGATGAGACCATTATAAGGATCGGCAGGAAGGGTGTAAGGGTCTATGACGAAGGTGACAGCACCGAAATTGACTTTGTAGATAAAGAATACGGGAAAAAAGAGCGCGGCAGGACGGGAAGGCATTTTTATGGCCATCTGGGCGGCATTGAAATCGGTTACAACAATTTCTCCACAGCCACCTGGCTGAAAAATGATGCACCCATTGCAGGCTATCTTGATCTCAACACTTCAAAATCAATTAACTTTAATATTGTTTCTCCCCCTGCAAGTATGGGATTTACGCGCCATTTCGGACTGGTCACGGCTCTCGGCATCAGCTTCAACAATTATCGGTTTGAGGGCAACAACTCAATTACAGTTGACGAAGGAGGAATTATCTCTCCGCTTTTCCCGGCAGATCCGGTCAGGTATGATAAGAGCAAGCTTGCGACGATATACGGAATCCTGCCTGTAGTGCTTGAGGTACAGATTCCGGTATCGCGGGGAAGCTCAATCAACCTGGGTGCCGGCGTGATCGGCGCCGTGAAGCTTGGTTCATATACAAAGGTTGTTCATTACAATAACGGCAAACAGAAAGAAAAAAATCATGAAGACTTCAACCTCAATATGCTGAGGTACGGAGTGACCGTCAGGGCGGGATACGAGATGGTGCAGGTGTATGGCACCTGCTACCTCTCACCGATGTTCGAAAAGGGAAAGGGACCCGAGCTCTACCCGTTCGAAGTGGGCATTGCGGTGACTATCAATGACTGACAATACATAACAAAACTTCTGAATCAGGGGGCATCTGGCAGATGTCCCCTTTTCTGTTATTAATTGGTTAAACCGGAAGCACTTCTTTTTCCGGCTGTATAAAATCGGGTGATTTTATGTAAGTTTGGAGCATTGATGCAAAGGGCGGTGAGCCAGAACAGTGCCCATATATAAAAACAAAAAACAGATTGAAATGAGACTACTTCTTATCAGCAATTCAACCAATGCCGGAGAGGCATATCTTGATTACCCGAAAAACAACATCAGGGATTTCCTGGGAAGCCGGAAGGTAAAGGCTCTGTTTATCCCGTATGCCGCAGTGACATTTTCATATGACGAGTATGAAAAGAAGGTAAAGAACCGTTTCAACGAGGTAGGACATGATGTGGTCTCCATACATCATTTCAGTGATCCGGTTAAGGCAATCATGGATGCACCGGCTATTGTTGTGGGTGGAGGAAATACATGGATGCTGCTGAAGTGCCTGAGAGACAATAAGCTGATTGCCCCTGTCAGGAAGAAGGTGATGTCGGGCACGCCGTACATCGGATGGAGTGCAGGCTCAAACGTGACCTGCCCCACAATAATGACAACCAATGACATGCCGGTCACTGCACCATCATCCTTCAGGGCTTTCGGGCTGATTCCGTTCCAGATCAATCCCCATTACCTCGATGCCAACCCTGCCGGTCATGCCGGCGAGACCCGCGAGCAGAGGATAGAGGAGTTTATTGAGGTAAACAGGGATTTGTATGTTGCAGGGCTTCGCGAAGGAACAATGTTCCTCCTGGAAGGTAAAAAGCTGTCGCTTATCGGACCCAGAAACGCACGCGTCTTCAGGTATGGAAGTGAACCCCGGGAGGTGAAGCCGGGAAGTGATCTCTCCTTCCTGCTGAAAAAAAACAAACAATAATCATCTGCACCGTCAGGTGCCATGAGAGTGTTCCGGAAAATAGCGCTTATTGCCGCCGGGGTGCTGCTGCTGCTCATCCTGGTACCGGGATCGTATGCCCTGCTGAGGCAGGAACACCTGACAAACTCCATTGTCAGGAAGGTCAATGAGAGTGTCAATACGAAGATTTCGTACGGCAACCTTCACGTTACAATCTTCGAATCATTCCCCAATATTACCGTCAGATTCAACGACCTCCTGGTTGAACCCTCCCCGTTCTACGACAAGAAACAGCTGAGTCATGAGGATAATGACACACTCCTCTATGCTTCCTCGCTGTCACTGACGGTCTCAACGCCGTCACTGCTGACCTCCACGGTGGCAGTAAAGTCGATCACTGCAAGGAACGGTGAGGTTAACCTGTTGACTGACAAGAGGGGTGACATCAATTACGAGGTGTTCAGTGAAAAGAAGGGAGATGGCAAGAACCTCAGGCTGAAGAATATCAGCGCCATTGACATCAGGACAGTGTACAATGACATAAGCACGGGAATGCGCATGGCAGGAAGAATAGGCGATGCAACCCTCGGCGGGGAGCTGTTCGGCACAGGTATTTACCTTAACACTGCCCTGAATGCAGAGATTGACTCCATAAACCTGGAAAAAATAACAATGAGGGATATCCCTGTGGAAGCGGGCATCAGACTCCGCAAGTCGGCAAGCTCGCTTTCAGTGGTAAAGGGATCTCTCAGCATAGCTGACCTCAGGTTCGAAATGACCGGAAATGTAAATTACTCATCTTCAACACTCAACCTCGTTATTGAAGGCAGGAAAATTAACATTGCATCTGTAATCTCGAGGCTGCCTGACAGATGGAAAACTGTCACCGGCAATTTCTCCCCCTCGGGCATCATTGATCTCAAATGCAGTATCACAGGTCCTTACGGCGATGCCGGCAAACCCCACATAGATCTCACATACGGTCTCGAAAGAGGCAGGATGAGCCTCTCCCCCTCAGGCTTCAGGGTCAATAACCTGGAGTTCAGCGGGGCGCTCACCAATGGTGACCACAACTCAGCAGAGACATTCCGCTTCACCGTTGACAAGCTCACCGCCAGGTATGGCTCCGCATCGGTGAAAGGCTCATTTATGATGAACAATCTCCGGAGACCCCACATAACCCTTAACCTTAACGGTGACCTTGACTTTGACGATCTCGACAAGATTTTCAGGTCGGGATACATTAAAGACCAGACCGGATTACTCTCCGGAAGCATAAGACTCTCCGGAATGCTTCCCGACAGCATACTCCCGGCAACCTCCCTTGCGTTTCTGAATCCGGATATATCACTTTTTTTCAGGGAGTTCGGTGCAACGCTGGCCGGAAGCAGGTTGGCCATCAAAGATGTCACCGGTTCTCTGTCGGTAAAAAATGACCTGACTGCCGATAACCTTTCCTTTACTTTTCTTGACCAGCGCTTTACCATCAATACGGTCATGAAAAACTTCTTCTCCTGGATGGCCGGTGGAGGTCAGAGCCTTGATATAAGCGGTGATATCCATGTTGACAGGCTGGTCACCATGGCTCTGTTACCTGCAAAAAGGGAACAGCCTGACAGTACCGGCAAACCGGTTAATCTTTTCCCGGCGGCTGTCAGTGCCAATATTCTTCTTAAGGCTGACAGCTTGATATTCAATGATTTCAGGGCTGCCAACTTCAGCAGCAGATTAACATACAGGCCCTATGTGATAACCTTTGATGAGGTTAATGCCATCGGTCTAGATGGAGTACTTGATGGAGAGCTGATGCTGGGCAGGCAACAGGATGGCGGATATATTACAAAGGCCAGCCTTGATGTTAAAAATGTTGATATCAACCAGGCATTTACCTCCTTCAATAACTTCGGCCAGAACTTCATAGTAAGTGACAACCTGCGCGGGAGGCTGACGGGCAAGGTGACCATGCTCTCTCCCCTTGACAGCAATTACAGGTTTATTCGCAAAGCGATTGTGGCTGAGTCACATCTTGTCATCAATGACGGAAAGCTCATCAGTTTCCCTCCGGCGGAAAGCCTTTCGGCATATCTTGACCTCGATGAGCTGAAGAATATCAGTTTCTCGAAAATGGAAAATGATATTTTCATAAATTACGGAACCGTTTCCATTCCGAAAATGCTGATAAACTCTTCGGCCGTAAATTTCACCGTATACGGAACCCACGGGTTTGAAGGAGATTATATCTATCATGTCCGGCTCCTTCTTTCAGAGGTAATGAGCCGGAAGGCAAGGGAGCGCAACCGTAATGTCAGTTCATTCGGGCAGGTGAAGGTAGACGGCAGTGGTAAGGCAACAGTGCCGCTTAAGATAGAATGTGTAAATGGCAAAACCAGTGTTGGTTATGACTTTGGACAGGCACATGACAATATAAAGAATGACATCGCTGCCGAGAAACAGGCACTGAAGGGAATACTCAACGAGGAGTACGGCTGGTACTCGTCTGACACAACCCGGACAACGCCGGTGGAGAGCAAGCCAAAATTCAGCATAACCTGGGAAGAGGGGAAGGAACAGCCTGATGTGGCTGAACCACAGAAGGAAGAGGTGAAGGAGAGCCCGTTTAAAATCCTTCTCAAAAAGAAAAGATAGCCAATGAACATCTACCGAAAAAAACTTCTCTGGAAGGTACTTCTTCTGATATTTGCGGTGGTGATCGGCCTCGGGTCACTCATCTACACCCATGATCTGGTAGACAGTCTCAAGGAGGAGGAGCGCAAGAAGGCGGAGCAATGGGCGGATGCCACGCGCAGGCTTGTCACTTCTGACGATTTCGAATTCCTGTTCAGCATCATAGAAGACAACACCACTGTTCCGGTGATACTCATTGACGAGGAGGAGAGCATCATCTCACAGAGAAACCTGCCGGCAGCGTTTGCCACCGACACCCTGGCAATGGTCCGCGAGCTGAAGCGTATGGCAAAACGCAATGACCCTATCTCCATTGAACTGCCCAACGGCATTGTCAACCATCTCTACTACCGTGAGAGTACGCTCCTGCGTCAGCTGAGGGTATATCCGTATGTGCAGCTGGCAGTTATACTTCTGTTTATCGGGGTTGCCTATGTTGCCTTCAGCGCCTCGCGTGTGGCTGAGCAGAACCAGGTATGGGTGGGGCTCTCAAGAGAGACAGCGCATCAGCTGGGAACACCTGCCTCATCACTCTCGGCATGGAGTGAGATAATAAGCAGCAGGTACCCGGGGACCGATATAGCGGAGGAGCTTCCTGCCGACGTTGACCGGCTGAGCCGTGTAGCCGAGAGGTTTTCCCTCATAGGATCAAAACCGAAGCTGATGCCTGACAACCTGCCAGCCCTTGCCGAGGCCACAGCATCTTACCTGAGGAAAAGAATTGCCTCAACCATTGACCTGAAGGTGGCTGATGAAACAACCGGATGCATGGCAGTACCCTTCAACGCCGTGCTTCTGGGGTGGGTCATCGAGAACCTGGTAAAGAACTCCGCGGATGCCATGAAGGGAACAGGCCGTATCACCGTCAGGCTGAGTGAGAACAGTACTGAAGCCTTTATTGACGTCGAGGATACCGGGAAGGGAATTCCAAGAAAGGATTTCAAGACTATTTTTAAACCCGGTTACACCACCAGGGAGCGGGGATGGGGCCTCGGCCTCTCCCTCTCAAAGAGGATCGTCGAAGAGTACCATAAGGGAAAGGTTTTCGTGCTCCGCTCCGAGCCGGGTCACGGCAGCTGCATGAGGATAATACTGAAAAAACAGGTGTGATCCGGGAGAGAAATGATTAACCGGAACGATATAGAGATAATGGCCCCGGCCGGCTCGTGGGAGGCGCTGAGAGCTGCGATAGCGGGAGGGGCTGACTCCGTTTATTTCGGCCTCGGGAAGCTGAACATGAGGGCCCGCTCTTCGCATAACTTCACCAATGACGATCTGCCAGCCATAGTTGCACTCTGCAGGGAGCACGGCCTCAAAAGCTACCTCACGCTGAACATCGTCGTCTATGACGAGGAACTGAGTGAGATGAAAGAGGTGCTGGCTGCCGCAGCAGCAGCAGGAATAACTGCAGTCATAGCCACTGACCAGGCAGCAATCCTTGCCGCCAGGGAGACGGGAATTGAGGTCCATCTCTCCACCCAGCTCAATATTTCCAATGCCGGGTCATTGAAGTTTTATTCACAATGGGCTGATGTGGCTGTCCTTTCAAGAGAGCTTAACCTTCAGCAGGTAAAGAAAATACATAATGCCATCATAAGTGACGATCTACGTGGCCCCGGGGGCGGGCTGATGAAGCTGGAAATGTTCGTGCATGGCGCTCTCTGCATGGCAATATCCGGGAAGTGCTATCTCAGCCTGCACGAGCACAATGCCTCAGCCAACAGGGGCAACTGCTACCAGACATGCAGGCGCGGATATACCGTCAGCGACAGGGAGACAGGCTATGAGCTGGATATAGATAACCAGTATATCATGTCACCCAAGGACCTGTGCACAATCAGTTTTCTTGATCAGATCATTGACGCCGGGGCAAGAGTGCTCAAGATCGAGGGCCGGGCACGGCCACCTGAATATGTGAAGATAGTCACCCGTTGCTACAGCGAGGCTGCAACTGCAGTGGCTGACGGAACATTCGGACAGGAAAAGGTTGAGGGGTGGATGAGGCAGCTTGTGACGGTATTCAACAGGGGATTCTGGGATGGCTACTACCTGGGACAGAAGCTCGGGGAATGGAGCACTTCCTACGGCTCGGCAGCCACAAAAAGAAAAATCTACCTGGGAAAGGTGACCAACTACTACGCAAAACCGGGTGTTGCCGAGATAAAACTTGAGACCGGAGACCTTTCCACCGGTGACGAATTGTTAATCACCGGTCCGTCAACCGGTATAGTGGAGCTTACAGTGAAAGAACTGCGGGATGCTTTGGAAAAGGATTCGGCAAAAGTCATGAAAGGAGAGCTCTGTGCAGTGAAAACGGATGGAATTGTAAGGCGGTCAGACAAGGTTTTCAAATGGGTTGATGCCTCGTCTCTGAAAAACGAGTGATCTGAAAAACGGGTGATCTCACCTCAACCCTTCTGCAGCCTGCATCACCAGGGCGGTGTTTACATCCTCGTCATCGGTTTCAGTGTTGATATAGATAACCTGACCCTGTGGTCTCTTTGACAGGCCATAATGATACGACTTGTCATAGTACTCAAGAATGACTCTTATGGCCGTGGGGTAGTCTCCGCGTTTAAGGGCATCAAGGGTTTCACGTGCCCGGTCTCCTCCCAGCCGTTTTGATATTTTCACCACTGAGGCCATTATCTCCTCAACCGGGAATGAGGTATATTCCCTTACCAGCCTGGGCATACGTGTTTCGATGCTCATCATCAGGGCAATCACAGGGGCTGATTGAATCCGGTCAAAGAAAGGGTCGGGCATGAATACCGTTCCGATATTCCGGCTCTCATCCTCAAGCCATACCGGCGAATCTGCCCGGTGTGCATTGAGATCATCATAAAGCATGTTTGCAAAATGTTCCGATGAAGGTTGCAGCGCCTGGCCCAGTGCGCCAAAGGCAGAGCCCCTGTGTGATGCAAGTCCCTCGAGATCGGTAACCTGTTCCCCGGCTGACTTCATGCGTCTCAGTATCCCGGTCTTGCCGCTGCCTGTAAGCCCCCCGAGGATAATATAGTTCCTCTCCCTTCCCAGATCACCGAGGATATGATTCCTGTATGCCTTATAACCTCCCGTGAGCACCAGGGGCTCAATTCCTCCCAGGGAGAAGAGCCATGCCATTGCCTCTGACCTCATACCACCCCGCCAGCAGTAAACCAGAAGCTTTCCGCCGGCAGCCAGTTTCAGCCCCGATTTCAGTTTGCCCGACATCCCGGGTGCTGTAAGGTCAATACCCCGCACCACGGCCCTGGCGTTGCCCTCTCTCCTGTAAACTGTTCCCACCTCTGCCCTCTGGGCATCATCAAAGAGTGGAATGTTTACTGCACCGGGAATATGTCCGGAGACATATTCACCGGGTGATCTTACGTCTGCAAGTGGCAGGGAGGCTCTTAGTTGCAGGAATTCATCAGCCGGCAGCGTATTAAGGGTGAATGCCATCGTTATGAGGGCTTGTGGTACCTGTCAATCACCCTCCTGAGCTCCTCAACAGTGACAGGCTTGGCAAGGAGTTCCTTCATGCCGCTCTTCTCGACATTCAGCCTTGTTTCGGGCATATTGTCTGCGGAAAGAGCTATTATCTGAGTGGAGGGGTTTTTACCGAGAATGATCCGGGTGGCCTCGAAACCGTCTGTCTCAGGCATAATAAGGTCCATCAGGATGAGGTCATATGATTTTACCCCGGCCATATCAATCGCTTCGGCGCCGCCCGATGCAAACTCGGCGCTCACTCCCAGTACCCTGAGCAGGGAACCCACAACCTTCCTGTTAAGGTAATTGTCGTCAACGACAAGAACCACAGGAATATCAGTTTTATCGGAATCGAGTCTGGCCACCGGTTTCTTCAGTGACGGGAAGTGCTCCCTGAGGACATTCATCAGATCCTCCGGGGCAAACGGTTTGACCAGCAGATGGTCTATACCCAGGTCAACACACCTGGCCCAATGCCCCTTCGGATCCCTCGAGGTAAACATCAGAACTATATGTTCGGAGGTAAGGCCCTCATCCATGAGTACTTTTGCTGCTTCAAAACCATCATTTTCCGGCTCGTCAAACAATACAAGCAAAATGTTTCTGCCCGTGCCGCTGTTTAACCCTGATCTGATCTGTGAAGCCGTATGCTTCTGGAAGCTGGTGACCGAGACAGGCAGTCCCACACGGTGCATGATACTCAGGAAGTCATCATCACGGCCCTGCTGGCCGGTAATCACCAGTGTGCGTATGTCATTGACATCAGCATACATACCAAGATCTATATTCTTGGATATCTTTTCATTAAGGTGAACCTTAATAGTGAATATAACCCTGAGGCCCTTCTCCTGGCCCGAAGCATCCTTCATTGCAGGGCTCTCTGCAGTAAGTTCGCCGCCCATCAGTTCGGTGAGCTGCCTTGCAAGCACCGGGCCCAGCTTCAGGTCCTCAGCCCAGTCAGACCGTTCGCTGATAGTGGTGATGTAATCACCGAACAGCCTCTTTATCTCGGCCCTGGTATAGGTATTGCCGCTATCAGTGAGGGTGAACTCAAGCATGAAGCTGTTTCCTTCCGACTTCCTGACACGGCAGCTGAGCTTTATCAGTCCTGACTGTGTGCCGGCAACCGAGTTGGTCATGAGGTTGATGATCACCTGTCTAAGCCTGTAGGGATCACCTATGATGTTTTCAGGCACTGCCTGTTCTATCTCAGATTCAATCTTGACGGGGATCTCCGGGTTCCGGCGCCTGATCATGTTGATACAGTAAGCCACCTCATCACGCAGCCTGAAGGGTATCTCGTCAAGAATCATCTTTCCTGTTTCCACCTTTGAAACGTCGAAGATATCATTGATGATGGTGAGAAGCAGTTCGGCCGATCGCCTGAGCAGTCTTGCCACCTCCTTTGATTCTTCCGGAAGGTCTGACCTGTTGAGCATCTCCGTCATTCCAAGTATGCCGTTGAGCGGTGTGCGTATCTCGAAACTCATCCGCGCCAGGAGTTCTGACTTGGCGATATTCGCGTCAGCCTCATGCCGGCGTGCCAGCTCAAGTGAGGTGATATCAATCAGCGCCTCCAGCGTGCACTCTTCTCCGTTATATGTAACAGGAACAGTGTTGAGGAAAATGATCTTTTCCCCTCCCGGGGAGGGAAGCCTGATCACCTTCCCCTCTCCCAGCTTACCGGCAATGTCCATGGCATATTTATTCCCCGAGAGGTCAGGCATGAGCTTGCCGGTAATCGCTGTCTCATCCTCAAATGCAAAGAAACCGGCCGCCTGCCTGTTGGCACGAAGGATCTCCATTCCCTTGTTATGAATGATAAACCCGACGGGCATCCGGTCAATGATGGAAAGCAGGCCGGCTTCCGAGGTGGTCTTCATCTCAAGTGCCTTTGACTGCTTCCTCGAAAACCTTCTGAAAAGCAATATGATAAAGAGTATGGTCAGCATGGTCAGCAGCCCCAGAATAACACTGTTCCTGACAATGTATTTCTGAAAGAACTCCATATATGCCGAGAATACCAGACTAAAGTCAAGACCCAGGATGTTGACGGGATAGTATGACGAGAGTATCTCCTCTCTCTTTCCATTCTCACCCTCAGTTCTCATCGCATGTGTCAGCCTTCCGGAATTGCCCTGTTCAAGTGCCCGGGTAATGCGGTCAACATTGGTATAGCTCCTCTTATCCCCGCCGTTGTCGAATATTATCGTGCCGGAATCACTGATTACCCATTGCCACTGGTACTTTTCAAGGTTATACTTGGCAAAGATGCCGGAGAAATAGCGCCGGAAATCAATGGTAATCACCAGGTTCCCCAGTACTTCACCCTCATGGAGTACCGGAAGGTAATATTTGTACCTGTCACGGTCAGGCTCAAGCTTATCCATGGTGTGCATGGTGGGTACAGTCTGAGCCCTGTATGATCCGTCAAGCCAGGAATTTCGCTCTTCATCCTTGAAGAGTGTATATACATCGCCATTTGTGTTGTAAAACATAAGCCCGACGATGATATCACTATACTTTGAGTAATACAGTTTCATCTTTTCCCGGACCCGTTCATTGACCCCGGGATCGGCAAAGAAAAGGGTGATGTCATCGGAAAAACCGATCTCGGTCAGGTCGCTGATAATATACATGCTGGTATTGTCGATGTCAGACCCAGCAATCATTACCTGCCTGTCCAACAACTTGTTCGAATATTCAATCTGGTTCCTGTAGAGACTGATATAGAACAGTGACGTGACCAGCATCAGCAGAATGAAAGCAATATATGCTGCAAGCGATGCCCTTTTCATTGTCTTTGTGTACCGGTATGATAACGCTTATCTGTATTTTTCATTGTCCTCCAGCATCATACTTATGTAGCTTCTGTACCTCCATAGTTCTATGTCATCGCGGGCCACCGCTTCCCTGACCATGCAGTCAGGTTCGTCAAGGTGAAGGCAGTTATAGAACCTGCACCCTGATGAGATCCTGAAGATCTCCGGGAAAAAGTGATAGATTTCATTACGGTCGAAATCTATTACTCCAAAAGCTTTTATGCCCGGTGTATCAATGACATAACCGCCATCGGCAACAGGGTGCATTTCCGGATAGGTGGTTATGTGTTTACCCTGTTCGTGGTAATCGGAAATGGAGCCTGTTGTCAGGGAAAGCTTCGGGTTGAGCCTGTTGAGGAGAGTGCTCTTGCCTACTCCCGAGTTGCCGGAGAAGAGGGTTATCCGGTTTCGCAGGGCATCTTCAACCCTGGCCAGGCTCTTGTCTTCAGTGGCCGAGATCATCATCACGCGGTAGCCGATCTTTTCGTAGACATCCCTTATCTGGTAAGCGCGGGCCATCTCTTCCTCTCCGTAGAGGTCCGTCTTGTTTATTAAGATAACAGCAGGTATTCGGTAGGCTTCCGCCGTGGCGAGGAATCTGTCGATGAACTCAACCAGTGTCACTGGCATCTTCACCGTTATGATGAGGAATGCCTGGTCAATATTGGCGGCAATTATCTGCGACTCGCGCGAAAGGTTCGTAGCCCTGCGGATAATATAGTTGCATCTGGGCATGAGCTCTGTGATGACCCCCTCATCAGCGTCAAATCTCACATGATCTCCAACGGCAACAGGATTGGTGGTTCGTGCCCCGCTCACCCTGAAGCGCCCCCGGAGGAGGCACTCATATATGTTCCCCTCCTCATCAGCCACCCGGTAGCGCTTCCCGGTCGATTTTATGACAATGCCCCTTTTCACCAGCCTGATTTTGCAGCAAAAATAAAAAAAGTGACACCACGATTCGGCGGGCATCACTCATTTTATACCTGATTTGTCAATTGTCATCAATACTCTGAAGCCATCAGGAAAAAGGGCTTCATCTCGAAATTGGAATAGTAAGGCCTGAGCCTTTCAGTATTGTAGTATTCCGCAACTTTAACAATCTTCTTGGAGGAGGTGACCACGTCAATCGGCACATTGTCATAGCGCCCGTTCTTGAGCACTACCACCCTGCCGTGAATACCCTTCATTATGAGGTCAAGGGCCAGGTTGCCGAATGCCATCGGAACTATCGAGTCAACTGCGTCAGGGTCACCGCCCCTGACCATGTAGCCAAGCTTCTGATTGATGATATTGATGGTTTTTCCGTTGTTGAATTTGGCTGAATGTTCCTTTATCGCTGCAGAAATAAGGTCTCCGATGCCTCCCAGCTTGGCGTGCCCGTAGGCATCATGCTCATGGTCCTGGAAGATCATCTCACCCCCCTTGTAGAGGGTGCCCTCAGAGACCAGAACAATCGAATACCGGCTGGGATTGGTGTTGCGATCCTCTACAAGCAGTCTTGTAAGCTGCTCAATGTCAAACTTATACTCAGGAATGACGCACCTGTTTGCAGCGCCCGCCATGGTGGGCAGCATTGCCGTGAAACCGGCATACCTTCCGAACACCTCCAGTACCATGATACGCTCATGTGACCCTGCTGAAGTGCGAAGTGAGTTGGTCATCTGTATCGTACGGGTGACGCATGTGCTGAACCCGATGCAATAGTCTGTTCCCGGAACGTCATTGTCCATGGTCTTGGGAATGGCAACAACCTTCACTCCCTGCTTGTAGAGATGCACGGCATAACTGAGGGTGTCATCTCCTCCGATGGGGATCAGGTAGTCAATACCCAGCCATTCGAGGTTCTTCAGCACCTCCGGGGTCATATCATTGATTTCATCCTTGTAGGTATCCTTGAGATGGTCGGGAACGTAGTTCTTTGCCACATGGCTCGGCCTTGTGCGCGATGTGTGAAGAAAAGTGCCACCTGTCCTTCCTGTCCTGTTCACCATGTCATCAGTAAGAACCTGATAACACAGGCTGTTGTCAGCCTTGGGATCCCTGACAATCTCAAGGATGCCACCCCAGCCCCTGCGCAGCCCTATTACTTTATAACCTTCCCTGTTAGCCCTGATGGTAACCGCCCTGATAGCGGGGTTCAGACCGGGAACGTCTCCTCCTCCCGTCAGGATTCCAATCACTCCTTTAGTTTTCTTCTGGTTTGCCATTGTAAATGATGTGTTTAAAACTATTAATGCAAGCTATAAAAATAGAACTTTTCCAAATCATATCAAAAAAGCAAACTAAAGCTCGCTGGATTTTTAAATATTTTTGACAAAAAACAGATGAGCAAAAAGATAAGGCTTCAGGTTACTTCCGTGAAGGCTACAGTTGTTCTCAGTCGGTGCTTCTGGCCTGTGCCGACGGAACCCGCGAGCTTTCCTGTGAAGTTATGCTTCCGATAATAAACTCTTTCTCCGGAAGTATCCCCGCCCTGGTGGTTACCACGGTTGCTGTTCCCCTGATCTCTGTTTCACCGTATACCCTGATGATGAAGTTTGCCTCGGCGGTAGCCCCTCCCGGGGTATAGCCCACGGTGGCAGTTATATAGTCAGGCCTCCGGTTCCACTCTTCAAACATCATCATGCTTCCGCGTCCGCTAACCGGTGGAGCCGGTTCAATAACCCTGCTGCGGGGCGTGCCGGTGGTATCAGCGGCAAATTTCACTCTTACCTCATCAGGCCTGACCATCTTGACAAGGTGTGCCTGTCTGAGGGCGGTGGGGAGCTTGCCGGCATTCCTGAACCTGATGGTCAGCTTATAATCGGCCGAATCTGCGCGGTATTTTTTTATTCTTTTAACCGAGTACTCCTCCCATTCCAGCCTGGGCAGATGGCTTATAAGCTCCTTATTAAAGAGCGCCTGGTTTGAGGCCCATTTTTCAAGATGAGCAGGCGGTGGATTCTGGCTGAAAAACTTCGGATGGAATCCGCCTGCCTCTACACTGTCATAGACCGGATGGCTCACAGGCTTCCACTCATGAAAACCCTCGCCGTTATTCTCCTCATCATCCCATGCCAGCATGTCAATCTGGTCCTTGTCGCCGTCACCGTCATAATCCTTGTGTCTTCCGCCGTTCCACAGCTCATCTCCATACCATATTGCACCATAGTACCAGTATCCGAAGTCAGGGCCATGGCCGAAGAGCGGTGACCCGTAACCGTAGTCATCATAGACGTCTCCTGCTCTCTCGTAACCGGTGATGTTCCTGCCCAGGTCATCAAAATAGCGGTACCACTTCAGGTCCTCGGGGTACATTCTCTCCTCTGATGGCGATGTTGACGGAGCGCGGAGGTGCATAGGCACGGTGGTGTCCATTGAGTTGACAACATAGATATTGGGGTGAGTCATCAGGAAGGTAAAGACTGCCCTTGTCTCGGGTTCGCTGAGCGGATATGCTCCTGCTCCCCGCTGGGTGAAACCCCTGCCTGTCTGTTCCCTCTCGGGTCTCCAGTTCTCCGGATAGTTGCGGTGCAGGTCAAGCCCGCCTATGCCGTCTTCATTGATCCTGCCGTCACCATCATTGTCAATTCCCTCTGATGATGTAGCATAGATTCCCTCGCCACGTGGCACTCTCTTCATGATCCTACCCGAGGGGTCATCCGGGTCAGGAATCAATGTGCCGTTTTTCCTGTCAGGCCAGCGCAGCGTCAGGATAATGCCATCACCGTCAAGGTCCTCCGGTGCGTCCTCGTCAAAGAGTCCGTCGCCGTCATTGTCATCGGGCCGCACGGTACTGCGGTTGCTCTGGGCAGTGTTGAGGTACAGCTCATGTCCATCAGGATTATTGACTGGCCTGAGGTAAACGGTGAAATGGTCAAGCAGGTCGGTAACTGACGGGTCATTGCCATATCCTTCTATCAGGTGCCTGGCCAGCCACAGTACTGACTCAGCACTGGTTATCTCTCCGCTGTGCCTGTTTCCCTCAAAGAAGGCCCCGGGCTTGTCAGTGTCCGAACCGTTCTTGCTGCTGGTGATTGTCATCTGCATGACAGGCCTCCCCTCATAGCTGCGGCCTGTCTCATAAAGGGTGACTATTTCCGGATAATCCTCCGCCCACCGGTTCATCCAGTGGCACATCACCCCGTAGGTATGATACCTGTCAAAGGTGAGAGTATCACCGGGGGTGTATTCAACTTCCGGGTGATACACCCGGGGAAAGAAACTGACGCCGTGCCGCGGTCCCTTTACAGTATAGAGTGATGAGTCAGGCAGGACGGGCTGCTGCGCCTCAACGGGGAATATGAGTGAGACAAACAGGAACAGAATAAAGGCTCCGGTAATTTTTTTCATGTCGGACAGAAAGGTTAAGATTAAACGCTATCAAGATAATTATTTCGGTGCAATGATCAGCCTCGCCGTGAAATCACCTCCAGCTTGTTTATGTCAATGATCTCTATATTGCGGCCGTTGGCCCTGATTATACCATCACGCCTGAATTCCGAGAAGGTACGTATCACATTGGCTGAACTCATGCTGATGAGGTCTGCAATCTCCTTCCGTGAGACCGGAAGCTCAAAAATCCTCGAATGATAGATCTCATTTGAAAAATAGAGCAGCACAAAAGCTGTGCGGCCGGCCAGGTTTCTCTTCCTGATCTCCAGTCCGAGAGAGATGATTCCTTCCGCGGTGCGGGCATAAGAAGAGATCAGGTTCAGCGCAAATTTCCCGTTCCGGAGTATCAGATCCTTGATGAACTCTATATGCACGCAGCACACTATGGAATCTTCAAGGGCAGAGAGCGAGTAGCTGTACCTCTCCTCATGGAAGGCGTTGGTGTTGCTTACAAATTCAAAAGGCCTGGTAATGGTAATGATCTGCTCGTTGCCTTCAGGCGTCACTCTGAAGAGTTTGACAAGGCCGTTCTTAAGATATTTGAAGTATTTTATCGATTCCCCCTCGCTGTGAATGATCTCGCCCTTGAGATATGAGAACTCCTCCTTTGATTCACAGACACGCCTTACATCATCCTCCGCCAGGTTGGTGAATACAAGATTCCTCAACTCGCAGGAAAGGCATTTGCAATTGTTTTTCGGGGTATTTGCTTCAGCAACCATATATTACCACAAATTTAAGAGAATCCCTGACATTATTCGTTCACCTTTTATATTTTTGAAGCAGTACTTGCCAGTTTATTACAGCAGCAGAGATGATTTACGGAACTGATTATCACATGCATACCCTCTACAGTGACGGGAAGCGTGAGCCAGAGGCATATATAGAAGCAGCTATAAGAGCCGGACTCAGGGAGGTGGGCTTTTCTGAACACCTGAACCCGCTGGGAAGAGACAGGGACTGGTGTATTGATCATGACAGGCTTCCGGCTTACGCCGAACACATAATGAGGCTTAAGACGGAGTATAAGGAGCAAATTGCTGTCAGGCTCGGCCTCGAGATTGACTATCTGCCCGGCACCGAAAAGGATACGGAAAGGATTATTGATTCGTTTCCCTTCGACTTCATAATCGGTTCGGTCCACTATCTGGGAGATGAAACCGTGGACCTCGGCCCTCAGTTTTATATCGGGAGAGATGTTGACAATATCTATGAGAACTATTTCAACCTGGTCTGCGAGGCTGCCTCCACGGGATTCTTTGACATCATGGGGCATCCTGATCTCGTGCGCATTTTCCGCTTTTACCCGCAGGCTGACATATCCCTCCTTTACAGCATGATGGCTTCTTCATTTTCCATTCATGATGTTGCCTTTGAACTGAATACCAACGGACGTAACAAGCCGCTCCGTGATTTTTATCCTGACAAACAATACCTGCATCTTTTTGCGCAGCAGGGGGTGGCTGTATGCGTCAACTCTGACGCTCATTTTCCTGAACGTGTCGGACAATATTTCCGCGAAGCCTATGACCTTTTGAAGAGGGCCGGATTCAGGGAAATGGCTGCTTTTTCAGGCAGGGAACGGTTCATGATACCGTTTTAACCATTCATTCATCCGCCTGGGAGGACATCAGCACGCAATACTTCCTGCCGGATCAACCGCCGGACATGAGATGCCCGGCAAGAATGCGTATCCCGATTACTGCCAGGATAATACCCCCGATTATCTCAACCTTTGAACCAAGGCGGGTGCCGGCATACTTGCCGATCCGGATCGCAGTCATGGATGCCAGGAAGGTTACTGCTCCTATTATCAGCCCGGCCGACCAGATCCTGACCTTCAGAAAGGCAAGGCTGATGCCCACTGCAAAGGCGTCAATGCTTGTGCCCACCGCCATTGTCAGTACCACCGGCAACCGGTTGATGTCTATGGGCTGGCGGTCGGAACTCCCCTTCAGTCCGCCGATAACCATCCTTATCCCGAGAACCATCAGAAGAATAAAAGCCACCCAGTGATCATACCTCGAGATGTAGTCTGAAACCGCTGACCCGAGGAAAAAACCCAGTACCGTCAGTCCGCCCTGAAACAGGGCAAGAATGAAGGCAATGCGTACCGCATTTCTGAAGTGAATCTTCGACTCAATCACTCCGCAGGAGAGCGAGACAGCGAAACTGTCAACGGAAAGGCCCAGGGCTATTGCTGTGATGGTAATCAGGTCCATGAGTGACTGATGGGCGCAAAAATAGTAATATTTGCTATTTTTACCATCCTGTTTTTATGGTATGAAAATAGTTGTACAGAGAGTGAAAAGGGCTTCCGTGACAATTGACGGGAAGGTACATTCGTCAATAGGGAAGGGCCTGATGGTGCTTGCCGGATTTGAAGATGCAGACAGTGCTGAGGATGTAAACTGGATGGCCGCCAAGGTGGTGAACCTCCGGCTGTTTGATGACAGCAACGGGGTTATGAATCTCTCCGCTGTTGAGACCGGAAACGAAATAATGATTGTCAGCCAGTTCACCCTTCATGCCTCAACCAGAAAGGGAAACAGGCCTTCATATATCCGTGCTGCCAGGCCGGAAAAGGCAATCCCGTTGTATGAGGAGTTCATATCGCGTACAACAGGCCTTCTTGGCAGAATTCCGGCCACGGGGGTTTTCGGTGCAATGATGGATATTGAACTCGTCAACGACGGCCCCGTTACAATCATTATTGACAGCAAAAACAGGGAATGACAGAAAAGGAACTTAAGCGATCAGTACTAACTGTCACGGTATTCGCATCCTTCCTGACCCCGTTCATGGGCTCGGCAGTTAATCTCGCCCTTCCCTCAATAGGAAAAGAGCTCAGCCTTAATGCCGTTACATTAAACTGGATCATAAGCAGTTACATGCTTACCACCTCAATATTGCTGCTTCCGGCAGGAAGGGCCGGTGACATACTGGGGCGCAGGAAGGTGTTCACTGCAGGGATGGCGGTATTCACTCTTTCAATGATCCTGCTGACATTTACCCCGGGCATCAGGTGGCTGATTGGCAGCAGGATTCTGCAGGGTATCGGCGGGGCAATGATGTTCGGAACCAACATGGCCATTCTTACATCGGTCTTCCCCCCTGGTGAGAGGGGACGGGCAATGGGAATCAACGTGACGGCAGTCTATATCGGGCTGGCCTCGGGGCCCTTCCTGGGCGGCCTGCTTACCCGTTACCCGGGATGGAGGAGTATATTTGCCTTACTGGTTCCCATGGGAATAATAAGCCTTATTCTCATCCGGACGAAGATGAAACGGGAATGGGCTGAAGCAAAGGGAGAGAGTTTTGACTGGACCGGATCAGTAATCTACGGCATCTCCATGGCAGCGCTTATGTACGGCTTCTCCAGGCTGCCCTCCGCGGAGGGATGGGCGATAACTGCAACCGGAGTGGTGCTGATGCCTCTCTTCATCATGTGGGAGAAAAAGGTTGTTCATCCGTTGTTTGACGTTACGCTGATCTCACATAACAGAATCTTCGCATTCTCAAGCCTTGCAGCACTGATACATTATGCCGCCACAAGCGCAATCGGCTTCTTCCTGAGTCTTTTCCTGCAGTACATCAAAGATCTCGGACCGCGCGAAGCAGGCTTTGTGCTGATGTCATGGCCACTTACCATGGCTCTCTTCTCGCCTGCAGCCGGGAAACTCTCTGACAAATACAACCCGGGCATGCTGGCCTCAACCGGCATGGGTATCACTTCTGCCGGACTCATAATGCTCTGTTTCCTGAATGAGCAGACCCCGGTGACATCAATTGTGGCAATACTGGTAATAATGGGAGCCGGTTTTTCACTCTTCTCCTCGCCAAACTCAAATGCAATCATGAGCTCGGTGGAGAAAAGACAGCTGGGCAATGCCTCGGGCATGCTCGGAACGATGAGAAACGTGGGACAGACCCTCAGCATGGCAATAGCACTGATGCTGCTTACCATCTATATGGGGCAGGAAAAAATCAACCCGGGCAACTATCCGCAGCTTATGAATTCAATGAAGACCGGATTCATAATTTTCTCCATTCTCTGCTTTGCAGGAATATTCGCCTCGCTGGCTAGAAATAAAAGCCTTCGTAAATAATCTGATTTTTATTTGCTTTTCACTAAAAACAACTAAATTGATCCCCGTTTGACGGCTGTCAGACTGTCTGTTGTTTATTATATATAAAACTCATTATGAGCAAGTTATATAAAAAACTCTTTATTAACGATTACTCGCCCGGAGAGATGGGTGAATGTATTGCCGAGGCCAAAAGGATGCCTGGCGCTGAGGAAAGGGCTTTGATTCTGAAAGATATTTTTTCATTTATCGATCTCACCAGCCTCAACACTTCTGACAGTGATGGCACCATCAGGAGCTTCGCTGAAAAAACAGCCGGGTTCAGCTATCATTTCAATGATATCAGTAATGTGGCAGCCCTATGTGTCTACCCTAATTTTGTAAAAGTGGCAAAAGAGGGGCTTGGCGGATGCGGCGTCAGGCTGGCCGTGGTGGCAGCCGCATTCCCAACCGCCCAGACTTTCAAAGAGGTGAAGATTCTCGAGACCTCCATGGCGGTGAGCATGGGTGCAGACGAAATTGATGTGGTCATCCCCGTTGGCACTTTCCTCAAGGGAGACATTGACACCGTCATCGATGAACTGAAGGCCATCAGGGAAGCTGCAGGAAACAGCACCCTGAAAGTGATCCTCGAGACGGGGCTGCTCAAAGATGAACGGAACATCTACCGGGCTTCAATCATTGCCATGGAGTCAGGCGCCGACTTTGTCAAAACATCAACGGGCAAGAGCAGCGTGTCAGCCACTCCCGAGGCAGCATGGGTGATCTGCCGGGCCATTCGCGATTATTACAATGAAACCGGCATAATGATTGGATTCAAGCCTGCCGGTGGTATTGTCACCCCCAATGACGCCTTCATCTATTACTTCATTGTAAAGAATATGCTTGGTGCAAAATGGCTTACACCGGAGTATTTCAGAATAGGTGCCTCCCGCCTTGCCAATCATATACTCTCGGAGTTCTACCCCGGCAAGCCGGCCTATTATTAACATGCGCTTATGGCCAGCGGTCCGGGCGATACCATCAGTGTTGCCGCTGATACCCTCAGCCTGCCTGTGCAGCAGACAGAGTTCAGCATAGGACAGATTATTCCCCTGGTCTCACCGGCGGAAGATATTGCCGTGAAGGATGAGAGAGTAGCCGGGCTTACGGCAGATTATATCTCGGGACTGAAGCGCGTTGACGGCATACCGAGAGCTTCCGGGCCGGTGAACAGTGACATGAGCTTCATCCTGCTCTCGCTCTCCTTCCTGATTATTACCCTGCTGACACTATTCGGACGCAGAACTGTTATCACTGGACTCTCATCAATCAGTTTCCGGAGGAATGAAGAGAACATCCCTGTTGGCACGTCAGAGGTGTTTACCTGGCCCCCGATATTCAGGAATATTTTTTCCGTGCTGAATATCAGCCTTTTTGCATCCACGTCACTGCTTGTTACAGGCCTCGTTGAAGATACTCTCTTCAACGGCTCCACCGGACTGACTGCCATTATTGCCGGCTCATTCCTTGCATCCCTTTTCCTGAGACACCTCTCATGCATAGTTATTGCCGGATTAACCGGTTTCAAAAGCCTTTTCCGCGAGTATATGAATGTTATATACAATTCATGGTTCGCCTGTTCAATTCTTCTTTTCATACTTAACGGACTAATCCATTTTACAGCCGTTCAAAACCCGCTTCCGTTCATAATTGCAGGGTTGATTATTATTGCAATATTCTTGCTAATCAGAGTCTTAGTGTTGCTTTCCATTTTTATCGACAGGCATGTTTCTATTTTTTATTACATTTTGTACCTTTGTGCCCTTGAAGTTCTGCCCGTCATGGTTATTCTCAAACTACTCGGGGTGTTCTGACCAGCGGCATGAACATGAAGGTGAACTAAAAATCTAAGGCTTTGAAAATAAGGAAGGTATTAGTGTCGCAGCCAGAGCCAACCAATCCGAAATCTCCATATTTCGAGCTCGCAAAAAAATATAACCTGAAAATTGATTTCAAACAATTTATTCAGGTTGAAGGCGTCTCCGCGAAGGATTTCCGGCAGCAGAAGATCAATCTTACGAGCTTCTCTGCAATCATTTTCACCTCAAAGATTGCAATAGACCATTATTTCAGGATATGTGAAGAGTTGCGGATTACCGTTCCTGACACCATGAAGTACTTCTGCATTACCGAGAACGTGGCATTTTACCTGCAGAAGTACATTGTTTACCGGAAAAGGAAAGTATTCCATGGCAAAGCCTGTTTTGAAGACCTCATTGACGTAATAATCAAACATAAGGAGGAAAAATTTTTCGTCCCCCTTTCCGATACCCACAAATCAGATATACCTGAACTTCTCGCAAAGAATAAGATCAAACATACCATCGGTACAATGTACCGTACCATAAGCAGGGACTTCGATTGCAAGGAACTTGATTATGACCTGCTGGTGTTCTTCAGTCCTTCGGGGATCAAATCGCTGAAGGAAAACTTCCCGACATTTGTGCAGGGCGATGTGAAAATTGCAGCCTTTGGCCCCACCACTGCCGAGGCGGTAACCAACGAGGGTTTCAGGCTTGATCTGCAGGCCCCCAATCCCAAGGCCCCGTCAATGACCATGGCTATTGACAACTTCCTTAAGGAGTATAACAAGAATTGCAAATAGCACCGGAGAGACATAAGATATAACCGGAAGCATCCATCCACCCGGATTGATGCTTTCTTTTTACAATGAAAAAGCAGAAGGCATCATTCAGTAAAAGCGAGAGACTCTGCGGAGTCAAAGCCGTCAGTGAACTTTTTGCGGAAGGAAAATCCCTGATTCTGCCGTCACTGAGGGTAATCTGCCGTTTTACTCCTGCCGTTGAAGGAATTCACCCCGTGAGAGTGCTCATCACCGTGCCCAAAAGGCATTTCAAAAAAGCCGTCGACCGGAATCTGATGCGGAGGAGAATCAGGGAGGCCTGGCGTAAAAACAAGGAGCCCCTTGTAACCCTTATGAAACAAGCCGGACGCCATGCAGATATCGCCCTTATCTGGACAGATACCTCGGTCAGGCCCTACGAATTTGCTGAGAAGTGTGTAACGGACGCTGTTTCCAGAGTATCAGGACTTAAATAGTATCTTTGTGAAAATTTCGACAATGAATAGCAAAAAAATAAAAAAGAGAGTGCTGGTTCCGGCAATTACCGTGACTGCTGTCATTACCCTCGGATTTCTGCTTGGCGGGCAGGAAAAAAAGGACTTCAGGCTCACCAAAAACCTTGATATATACATCTCACTCTTCAGGGAGCTGAATGCCTTTTATGTGGATGAGATTGACCCTGAGAAAATGGTGACCAGGAGCATTAACAGCATGCTCGCAACCCTTGACCCGTACACCGTCTATTACCCTGAAGAGGAGACCGATGATCTTGATTTCATGACTACCGGCAAGTATGGTGGTTTTGGTTCCCTCATCAGAAAATCAGGTGATTACATACTCGTAACCAATGTATACAAGGGTTTCCCTGCTGATAAAAGCGGTATCAGGCCGGGAGACCTGATGATCAGCATTGACGGAACATCACTGAAAGGCGTGTCTTCCGAAAAAGCCTCTGACATGCTCAAGGGCGAACCTGGCACCGAGGCAGAGATTGTCATAAGGAGAAACGGCCAGGAGATCACAAAAAAGCTCAGGAGAGAAAGAATCGCCATCTCTGCCGTTCCCTATTACGGAATGGTTGACGAAAATACCGGCTATATACGGTTTACCAACTTCACCCAGAACTGCATCGCTGAAGTCCGGGAGGCGCTTATTGACCTCAAGGATAAACAGGGGGCAGAGGATTTAATCCTCGATCTCAGAAGCAATCCCGGAGGATTGGTAAATGAAGCCGTGGAGATTGTAAATCTCTTCGTCAGGCCGGGTCAGGAGGTGGTAAGCACCAGGGGAAGGGCAAAGCAATATGATGCAGTATTCCGGACAAACAGGACGCCCGTTGCTCCTGACATGCCGGTGGTTGTACTTATCAACAGGGGTTCTGCCTCTGCATCTGAGATTGTTGCCGGAGCGCTCCAGGATCTTGACCGCGGTGTTATAGTCGGTGAACGCTCCTATGGAAAAGGACTGGTACAGGTGGCCCGCCCTCTCAGTTACAAGGCCCAGGTCAAGATGACCACGGCAAAGTATTACATCCCGAGCGGGAGATGCATCCAGGCCGTCGACTTTTCCAATCGCAATGAGGACGGGAGTGTGGGAACCATTCCTGATTCGCTCATAAAAACCTTCAGTACCAGAAGCGGCAGACCAGTCAAGGACGGTGGAGGAATAATCCCCGATGTCACCGTGCCGTCTGACATGCTCAACAGGTTTGCAACTGAACTCTATATGCAGAACATGATATTCGACTTTGCAACACAATATTACTGGTCGAACCCCCGGCCTCCCGTGCTTGACAGCCTGAAGATCACGGAGAACGACCTGGATCAGTTCACAAACTTCCTTGCAGAAAAGAAGTTTTCATACCGCACAGACTCGGAAAGTATCCTTGAGGAGCTGACCAAAACAGCCAGGGAAGAAGGTCTGTACGACTCAAACAGGGAGGCAATGGAGAAACTGAAATCAGGCCTAAGCCACACCCTCGAGAGGGAGATGACACTCTACCGTACTGATGTGACGGAACTGATCGAATCGGAACTCGCAGGCAGATATTTCTATGACTGGGGTATGGTGGAGTATTCAGTCACCCGTGACAACCAGATAAAGAAAGCTATCGAAATTGCCGGCAACAGGGAGCAGTACGCATCGCTGCTCAAGGCTCCGACAGGAGTATGACCATGTCACTCTGCCACTTCCGCAGGAGCAGAGTGAATGGCATCTCCGGCAATATCAAAGACCGGTTGCCACGTGATGAGTAGCCCGGCCACCGAGGAGAGAAACCCGGCCACTGAGAGCAGGGGCCCGGGTACTGAGGAGAGGTGCCTGATCATTGAAGAGAGGAGCCCGGCCACTGATGGGAGAAGCCTGATCAGGGATGAGGAGAGAAGCCCGGCTACTGAGGAAAGGAGACTGACCAGAGACGGAAACCTGTCTCAATAGAGTTCCTTTTTCCACACCGGGAGCCGCTCCTTGACCATTTCAAGAGTGTGGCGGCACGCCCGTGTCGCATGATCGCGATGACCAGAAGTGACCATGATAAAGAGCGATGCTTCGCCTGCCATGACCACTCCCAGCGAGTGAACAATGAACACCGATCTTACATCGCTGAAAGCTGATCTGACCGTTGTAATCACCTCTTCAACCTCCTTTACTGCCATCTCTTCATATGCAGAATACTCGATAGCCGTGACTCTCTTTCCGTCCGTCTCATCATCACGTACCCTTCCTATAAAGATTGAAACTGCCCCGGCGCCGGCATCATCATTGCCAGAGGCCATCAGTTCAGAAATAAGAACAGGGGTTATAGGCCCCTTTATCAGACAACTGTTTTTCATTTGCAGAGGTATATTTTTCAACCTCCCTGGAAGGGAGGCATTATTGCAATAGTATCACTTTTCTGTAATCCGGAATCCCCTTTAAGCAGTGTCCGGTTCAAAGCCATTCTGAACGGTATCTGTTTCAGGGCAGGATACCTGGATATCAGCTGGTTGCGCAATGAAGCCGTGTCGGCGGCCATAATTGTCTCTTCGCTTTTCCCGGTGGCCTCCTGTGCTGCCCCGAAATAGAGAACCCGTACTTCCGCCTTCATTGTCAGTGTGCCTCCAGCCAGTTATAACCCGTTCCCGTATCCACATCCAGCGGTACGCTCAACTCTGCTGCTCCCTTCATCTCTTCCGTGACAATATCGGCGAGCCTTTTCACCTGGCTCTCTTCCACTTCGAAGATCAGTTCGTCATGTACCTGCAAAATCATCTTCGCCCCGGGCATCTCGCGCTCCAGCCTGGAGGCGATTCTCACCATGGCAATCTTGATTATGTCGGCAGCACTGCCCTGAATGGGAGCGTTGATGGCGTTTCGTTCCGCGTTACCCCGCACAACCTGGTTCCTCGAGTGAATATCAGGCAGGTAACGTCTCCTGCCGAACATTGTTGTCACATAGCCGAGCTCCCTGGCCCTGCGGATGCTTTCATCCATGTATGCTCTGACACCGGGGTATGAGTTGAAGTAGCCGTCAATAAGCTCCCTGGCCTCCTTCCGGCCTATTGTCAGCCTCTCAGACAGTCCAAAGGCCGAGATTCCGTAGATGATCCCGAAGTTGGCTGTCTTGGCCCTTGCCCGCATCTCACGGGTAACATCCGCTACCGGCACCCCGAAGATCTTTGAGGCAGTAGCAGCATGAATGTCCTGCCCGGAGAGAAAATCGGAAATCATTGCACTATCACCGCTCAGATGAGCCATAAGTCTCAGCTCTATCTGTGAATAGTCTGCACTGAGGAAGATCTTGCCACTTGCCGGAATAAAAGCCTTGCGTATCTCACGTCCTTCAGAATCGCGTACCGGGATATTCTGCAGGTTAGGATTGGTGGAGCTGAGTCTGCCTGTGGAGGTAACAGCCTGGTTGTATGTGGTGTGAATCCTTCCGGTAACAGGGTCCACAAGCTGAGGCAGTGCCTCCACATAGGTGGAGAGCAGCTTCTTCAGCCCGCGGTAGTCAAGTACCCTTTCAACGATGGGGTGCCTGCCTGTAAGACGCTGCAGCACCTCCTCATCAGTACGGTACTGCTTTGTCTTTGTCAGCCTGGCATTGGCGTCTAGGCGCAGTCTGACAAACAGGATATCGCCCAGTTGTTTCGGTGATGAAATATTAAACTCCTGTCCGGCATAAGTGTAGATCTCCTGCTCCAGCCTGATGAGATTCTCACGAAGAGTTACGGCATAATTTGTCAGCACGCTTTCATCGAGCAGCACACCGGTACGCTCCATGGCTGTCAGTACCCTGATCAGCGGCATTTCAACATCTGCTGCCAGCGCGTCAAGTTCATTTTGTATGAGCATCGGCTCAAAGAGCTTCATCAGCTGCCATGTCACATCTGCATCTTCAGCTGCATACTCTTTGACTCTCTCCCTGTCAATCTCCCTCATGGTTTTCTGCCGCGGGCCCCGTTCTCCTATAAGCTCCTCGATATGAACAGGTTTATATCCAAGGTACTGTTCTGCCAACAGGTCCATGTTGTGACGCTTGTCAGGTTCCAGAAGGTAGTGGGCAATCATGGTGTCAAACAGGGGCCCCCTGACACTGATTCCGTATCCCGCAAGCACCTGCATGTCGAACTTGAGATTCTGCCCTGTCTTCCTGATCTTTTCATTCTCCATGACAGGCCTGAGCGGTTCAAGGAGTTTCAGGGCCGCATCCTTCTCCGGCGGGAGCCAGAGCATGGTACCCGAACCCTTCTCCCATGAGAAGGCTATTGATACCAGCTGTGCATTGAGCGGGTCAAGCGAGTTTGTCTCGGTGTCAAAACAGAAATCACTCAGTTTTGATAACTCTGAAGCCAGCATGGCCGCCTCCTTCTCCGTTTCAATCAGGGTATACCTGTGAGGAACACTATTTATATCCGCTGCTGTTGTTTTTCCGGCGGGTGATAATAAATCACCGAAGAGTGATCCCTGAGACTCTCCTGGCTTCGGCATTGCCGTTGCGGGGGATTCTTCCTGTGCGGCGCTGTCGCCGGCAGGCTGGGAGAGCAGATCTGCCGGGGCAGCCTGCTTAACACCGGGAGCGGGAAGCTTTGCAGCCATTGTTCTGAACTCGAGCTCCTCGTAAAGCTTCCTGAGTGCCTCCGTATCGGCCTCCTGCCTGTGAAATATGGTATGCCGGAACTCAACCGGCACATTCTGCTCTATAGTAGCAAGCTGTTTGGATAGTAATATCTGCTCCCTGTTCTGCTCTATAATATCCTTTTGGCGGCCCTGGAGCGCCGATGTGTTCTCAAGGAGGCTCTCCACTGCCCCGTGTTCATTGATGAGCTTACAGGCTGTTTTTGGGCCTATTCCGGGGGCCCCGGGGATATTGTCTGAGGTGTCACCCATCAGCCCGAGCAGGTCAGTAATGTGTTCCGGCGGCACACCAAACTCCCGTACAATCTCGTCCCTGCCCCATACCTCTGCCTCACCTCCCGAACGGCCCGGCCTGTACATGACCACATTGTCGGTAACCAGCTGCGCAAAATCCTTGTCGGGTGTCATCATGAATGCCCTGTAACCCTGTTCCGCAGCTTTGCGTGCCAGTGTTCCTATCACATCATCAGCCTCGTAGCCCGGAACCTCAATGACCGGAATGCGGAAGGCCTCAAGGAGACGCTTGATATAGGGAACGGCAATCCTGATGTCTTCAGGAGTAGGATCACGGTTCGCCTTGTAGGCGGGATATATCTCGTTCCTGAATGTTGGTCCGGGAGGATCAAAGACAACTGCTATATGCGAGGGTTTCTGTTTGGAAAGAAGATCTTCAAGCGTAAGCAGGAAGCCGAAGATGGCCGATGTATTCATCCCCCCGGATGTGACACGGGGATTTCTTATGAAGGCATAATATGATCTGAAAATCAATGCATATGCATCGAGCAGAAATAGCCTCCTGTCGTTGTCTGTCTCTTTCACCTGTTGTCGGATGCATGCCACTCCGCGCACGACGTGGCTGTTTCAAATAATCTGATGCTGTGGAGATATGTTCCTTCCGGCATCCTGCTGCCCAGCGTGGCTGCAATGTCGGCTACCAGGTTCTCACAGGTAGGCTGGTATGGCGAAACTATGACATTGCCGAAGTGCTGACGGTATGTCTCAACAGTGGTAGCGGGAGCCAGGCCGGAAACCATCAGGGCATGGTCAAACCTGTCAACAATGCTCTCATGGACAATCTTCCTGAGATCTCCGAAATCAATCACCATCCCGTTCCCGGGATGGTCAGGATTATTTACCGGCTCCCCGGCAACAGTCACGTAAAGAATATATGAGTGACCATGAACGTTCCGGCAGGGACCGTCATAGTTCCAGAGGGCATGTGCCATCTCAAAGCGAAATTCCTTTGTTACCCGTATCAGGGCCATTTGTGCAACTGTTTATTCCATGCAAAAATAATCTATTTGGACCGATTTACGTTTACGGTGATGTTTAACTATGATATTTGCATGTTTATATGTCATGCATATCAATTAAAAAGTATCTTTGCGCCCACTATATTCATAGCCAATGACTAATAACGAAATATTGACAATCCCCTCTCTTATGGGTGAGAGCTTCAGGAAGCACGGAAACAACCAGGCAATGGGATTTGTAGGAGAGGATGCCATTACATATAACCAGCTCAGGGAAAGAACACGGTCAGTGATGAGGCTCCTTGAAGATCTCCGGATTGAACAGGGTGACAAGGTGGCCATACTGAGCACGGGCATGGCCAACTGGGGTGTGGCTTACCTGGCCATAACCTCAATGGGAGCGGTAGCCGTACCGATTCTTCCGGACTTCACTCCGTTGGAAATTGAAAATATTCTGAACCACTCCGGGACAAAGGCCCTGTTCGTTTCGGGCAACCTGGCCCATAAAATTTCAGGATACGGGCCGGAAACGCTCGAAACGGTGATAGCAATTGATGATTTCCGGATCACTTCAGGAAATGACCAGATATCTTTCGTTGCCGGGTCTGAACCGTCAGGAACATACAATGTGGCAGAGGAAGATCTGGCTGTGATTATCTATACGTCGGGCACAACAGGCAAGTCAAAGGGAGTAATGCTGACACACAGGAATATCTGCTTTACTGCCAGGCAGATTATGGGAATACAATATGTGGTTGAGAGTGATGTTTTCCTTTCAGTCCTGCCTCTGTCACATACCTATGAGCAGACTCTCGGGCTTGTTGTTCCGTTATTCAACGGTGCCGTAATATGGTACCTGCGCAAGCCCCCTACACCGTCCGTTCTTCTTCCTGCCCTTCAGCAGATCAGGCCCACAACTATGCTTACCGTTCCGCTGATAATGGAAAAAATCTATTTCAACAAGGTTGTCCCCACATTCCAGAAGAACAAGGTTTTAGCATTTCTTTACGGCACCCGGCTGTTTCGCCCTCTTTTCAACAGGATTGCGGGAAAGAAAATCTACAGGGCATTTGGCGGCAGACTGCGGTTCTTCGGCATAGGCGGCGCAAAGCTCAATCCGACGGTGGAGCAGTTTCTCCTTGATGCCAGATTCCCGTATGCAATCGGATATGGTCTTACCGAGACATCACCGCTGCTTGCCGGAACAAAGGTTGGCACGTGCAGGCTTGGCTCAACCGGACCCGCCATGCCGGGTATTACACTTAAAATCAATGATCCCGATCCGGTCACCGGCGAAGGTGAAATATGGGCAAAGGGCGATAATGTGATGAAAGGATACTACCGTGAACCGGCTATTACTGCCGAGGTGCTGACACCTGACGGATGGTTCAAAACAGGTGATCTTGGTGTGGTTGATAAGAATAACTTCCTGAGCATCAAGGGAAGACTCAAGAATATGATTGTTGGCTCAAGCGGAGAGAATATCTACCCGGAAGAGATCGAATCAGTAATCAATGATTTCCGCCATGTCATTGAATCACTTGTTATCCAGAAAAAAGGCAAACTGGTGGCCATGGTCTACCTGAACATCGAGGAGTTGCAGGCTAAATATGCACAGATGAAGAAGGATTTTAACAAGCAGGCAGAGATCATCAATGAATACCTCGAAGAACTGCGGAGGTATGTCAATGCGCGGGTGAACAGGTACAGCCAGCTGCAGCTGGTGGTTTACCAGCCGGAACCATTTCAGAAGACTGCAACGCTGAAGATCAAGAGGTTCCTTTATTACTGATCGCGTTTACCGGGCAGATGACCGGTTGATTTACCATCACAATTCAAATGATATTAATGCCGTTTTTTTGCTAATTTGCGGCCAAACCGGAACGTGATGTCGAACAGGACAAAGGCACTGCTTCTCATTTTTACTATTCTGATTGCAGATCAGATTGTAAAGATCATTGTCAAAACCAATATGGTTATCGGCGAGGAAATACCTGTTCTGGGAAGCTGGTTCAGGATACATTACCTCGAGAATAACGGGATGGCATTTGGCCTGGAGTGGGGTGGCAAAGCCGGAAAGATTGCCCTCTCTCTCTTCCGTATGGCAGCCATTGCCGGCATAGCCTGGTATCTTGACAGCATAATAAAAAAGAATGCCCATACCGGCCTGATCCTTTCGATAAGTGCAATTATTGCGGGAGCGGCCGGGAACCTCATTGACAGTGCGTTTTACGGTATGATCTTCAGCGAAAGCTGGCATACACCGGCGGTATTGTTTCCGGAAGGAGGCGGATATTCATCATTCATGCTTGGCAGGGTGGTTGACATGCTCTACTTTCCGATAATTGACACGCACTGGCCAGACTGGTCACCCTTCAGGCCGGGACAGACATTTATTTTCTTCAGACCCGTGTTCAATATTGCTGACGCCTCTATCACCACAGGGGTTCTGGCTATACTTGTCTTCCAGAAAAGATTCTTTGGAGAGAATAAATCGTGAACGGTATTTAAGGCTGGGTATCATCAAACCTTGCTGCCTGAACAATTTGTTCCGCATTTTATCGTAATTTTGGTAATCATAGCTTCAGCCGGGAATGGCAAGCCTATCAGACATAAAGAGACCAGTAGAGACAGAGATGCGTGAGTTTGAATCTTATTTCAGACGCACCCTGCAGAGCGATATTCCTTTCTTTCATGTCATCCTTGATAATCTGCTGCGCCGCAAAGGCAAGCAGATGAGGCCACTGCTGGTTTTTCTAACCGCCAGGCTGAACGGGACAATCAATGAGACCACATACGTTGCAGCCACCTTCATAGAGCTGCTCCACACAGCGACACTATTGCACGATGATGTGGTTGATGAAGCCTCTGAAAGGCGCGGATTCCCCTCAATCAATGTAATGTACAATTCCAAGATTGCAGTGCTGGCCGGCGACTATCTCCTGGCCCAGGGCCTGCTGATCAGTGTGGAAAAGCAGAGTTTCAACATGCTGGGCATTGTTTCTGAGGCAGTGCGTGAGATGGTGAAGGGAGAACTTGTTCAGTTGCAAAAGACCCGTAAGCTTGACATAAGTGAAGATGACTATTTCCGGATAATCAAAATGAAGACGGCAGCACTCATCTCAGCATGCACCGCCTGCGGAACCAGCTCGGTCACTGATGATCCGGAGACCATCGCACGAATGAAGGAGATGGGACAGAATATCGGCATCGCCTTCCAGATAAAGGATGACCTGCTCGATTATACCGGCAACGGGCTGACAGGCAAGCGTGACGGCAATGATATCAAGGAAAAGAAAATAACCCTGCCACTAATATATGCTCTTCGCGAAGCCGGACCCGTCGAGCGCCGGCATATATTCAGGCTCCTGCGAAAGAAGAAAAAGAGCAGTAAAGAAATCAGGGAGGTAATCGGGTTCGTGAAAAAACATGGAGGACTCGAATATGCCGAGAGGGTCATGAAGGAGTACTCTGACCGGGCAATCCGGATACTTGAGAAGTATAGTGATTCTGATACAAAGTCAGCGTTGACTGAGTTTATAATATTTTCTACATTAAGAAGAAAATAGAGGATGCAAACTGCATTCTCACGCCCGGAAAATATGCTATAACAGGAGTGCCGGGAAATCAGAATCAATACGGAAAGGTCAATAACACGAGTCATGGAAGATCTGGAACAATACAGAAAAGTCATGTTCCGGAATCTGTTCAAAAGGATAACTAACCCAATACCCCCGGTAACCAGAGGGCATCGATTTTTTTCACCACTTTCTTAAGAAAATATCCGGGGGAGTGCCCGGTTGAGGGGAAATATTCAATTCTCGTGAAGTTATCAGTGCAGGTAAGGTGCTCTTATATGCTGTATACCTGCGTCTTATGATCAACATGTCAATGTTTTGTTCCACGTGAAAAAAAATCAATTTCTGAGCGCAGCGGCCAAAAGTGAGGCTTTTTTGGCACCAACTATCTTTTCAAGCTCTTCCACGGTTGCTTCGGAGAGTTTTTTGACCGAACCAAATTTTTTCAGAAGCCGCTCCTTTGTCTTCTCCCCTATACCGGGAATTTCATCGAGAATTGAACGGTTCATGACGGAACTACGCTTTCCCCTGTGGAAATTTATACCGAAACGGTGGGCTTCGTTTCTCAGGTGCTGGATAATTTTCAGGGTGATACTGTTCTTATCGAGGTAAAGCGGAACGGTGTCACCCGGGAAGTATATCTCTTCAAGTTTCTTGGCTATTCCTATCACCGTCAGCCGGCCCCTGATGCCCAATGCGTCAAGACTCTTCACGGCTGACGACAGTTGCCCTTTGCCGCCGTCAATCACCACCAGTTGCGGGAGTGGCTTCTGCTCATCAAGCATCCTCCTGTAGCGGCGGTAAATGACCTCTTCCATTGAGGCAAAATCATCAGGGCCCGTCACCGTTTTTATGTTGAAATGCCGATACTCCCTGTTGCTGGGCCTGCCGTTCCGGAATACAACACAGGCTGCAACAGCTGATTCGCCCTGTATGTTGGAGTTGTCAAAACATTCGATATGCAGGGGAAGCTCCGGCATGTGAAGATCCTTCTTCATCTTTTCAAGGTTTTTTTCTGTCTGCTTTTCCTTTGACCGGTCTGCCCTTTTCTTTTGTCTTTCCAGCTTGAAAAACACAGCGTTGCGGTTAGCCAGCTCAAGCAGTTTATACCTGTCGCCCCGCTGTGGAACCGTGTATTTTACCTTATCAAGCTTTATATCAGGCATAAAAGGAACGATTACTTCCTGAGAATCACTTGATACCCGCTGTCTTATCTCTGTCACAGCGGTTGAGAGAAGCGACTCCTTTTCCTCTTCCATCCTCATTTTCAGTTCAACAGACCATGACTGGACAATGGCGCCGCTAACAACCTTTATGTAACTGATATAGATTGATCCCTCTTCCGCAGAGCATCCAAATACGTCAACATTCCTTACAGAAGTGTTGACAACCACTGATTTGCTGCGGTATTTCGAAAGCAATTCAAGTTTCTCCTTAATCTTCTGTGCCTCTTCAAATTTCAGATCTTTTGCATACTGCCGCATCAGTGATTCAAGGTATGCCGTTACGCCGGAAAGGTCACCCTTGATTATTTCTTTTATCCTGTCTGTCTGGAGGTTATACTTTTCCTCACTGATAAGGCCGATACATGGTGCTTCGCAGTTTCCAATATGGTATTCCAGGCAGGTCTTGAATTTGCCTTCTGAAACTGACCTTGTGTTGAGGGGCAGTGAACAGGTGCGTACGTGAAACAGGTGCCGGACCAGCTCCAGGAGGGTTTTGACTGCCGGAACGGAGGTATAGGGACCGAAATATGCTGATCCGTCAGCTACCAGTCTGCGGGTCATGAAAACTCTCGGAAAGTGCTCATTTTTAACGCATATCCATGGATATGTCTTGTCATCCTTGAGCAGGATATTATATCTCGGCTGATGTTTTTTAATCAGGCTGTTTTCAAGCAGCAGCGCTTCCGATTCATTATCCACTACAATATGCCGGAGGTCGGCAGCCCTGGAGAGCATTACGCGGGTTTTGCCCGACTGGTTTCCTGTGAAGTAGGAGCCAACGCGTTTGCGCAGGCTTCGGGCTTTGCCAACATACAGAATAGTTCCGGAAGCGTCAATGAACTGATATACGCCCGGTTTATCGGGCAGTGCAGATACCGTTGATTTTAAGGCCTCTACTGCTGACATATCACTTACTCATTTCTGCCGCCATGCTGACTGTCTCTGTCTGAAGGCCAGGACAGGATTGGGTAGTGGGCAAAGTTAGAAATTATGCCCTGACAAATGGCTGAAAAGTGATAAGGAGATAGATTGATTTTACTCAATTATCTCATTAACCGGAACTTATATTTGTACAGACAGTGTGCCTGCAGTTAAGGTTAATTAATCCTGTACTTGCTGTAGGGATCAGGCACGAAAAGTGGCATATGTTTGAATGTCAGGACATTAAATAGTCCCTTATGACTCATTTTCATCTTCGGAATGACGAGCAGCGCCATGAAAGAGAGTGTCATGAAAGGTGCATCCAGCCTGCTTCCCAGGCTCCTGACCCTTTCAGAGAGTTTTTCATAGCGTGATGCCATTTCGGTTACGGGCAGGTCTGACATTATACCGGCAACCGGCAGTTCAAGTATTTCCGTTCCCTCTTCCGATGCAACTGCCATACCTCCTCCGGCATCCACAATCATGTTTATTGCATTGACAATATCGCGGTCATTTGTGCCAACAGCAATGATATTATGGCTGTCGTGGGCAACTGATGTTGCCATTGCACCCTGTTTCATTCCGAACCCCCTGATAAAGGCCATGGCCGGAGGCTTGTCATTGTATCTCTCCTTGACAACTATTTTCAATATGTCATCTTCCGGCCTGGGGTTAACAAACTCCTCCTCCCCTGCCTGTACAATATCACTCTCTGTTGTTATCTCCCCGTTTCTGGCAACGATCAGATTAATCTTTCTGCCCTCGTTGATTACCCTGATCTCATCGGGCAGAAGCCGTGTACATTTGAATTTGTTTATTTTAATGATTTCTCCCGGTGAGAAGAGAACTTTCTCGCCGTCAAACACGCATTTTCCGTCTATCCAGGTCTGAAGAACATTCATGGTTTTCGGATCATCAACAATAATAAAATCGGCCGGATCTCCGGGTCTGAGTGTTCCGGCATTGATCCTGTAGTGTTCATAGGTATTTAGCGATGCAACCCTGATGACATCAAATATATTATAGTCCATTGAAATCAGCCGTGCAACCAGTTTGTTAATATGTCCGCGCAGCAGCGCCTCGGGGTGAAAATCATCAGTGCACAGCATCACCCTTTCAGGATAATAGCTGATCAATGGTGCAAGTACTTCAAGGTTTCTGGCAGCGCTTCCCTCTCGTATCAGTATTTTCATTCCGCCTGATATTTTTTCAAGGGCCTCTTCGAGTGAGGAGCATTCATGGTCGGTAGTGATTCCTGCAGAAATATATTTTTTCAATTCTTCTCCTGTCAGGCCTGGTGCATGTCCGTCGATTGGTATACCGGCATTACGTGCAGCTTCCAGCTTAAGGTGAACTTCAGCATCATTATATATAACTCCCGGGAAGTTCATCATTTCAGCCAGGAATTTTACCTTTCCCTCTTCGATCAGTTCCTTTATCTCTGCTGATCCGATTTTTGCCCCTGCGCTTTCCAGTGAAGTAGCAGGTACACATGATGGGGCTCCGAAGATTATTTTAACCGGTACATCTTCCGCATTATCCATCATGAAATCCACTCCTTCCTTCCCAAGCACGTTTGCTATCTCATGAGGATCCGTTACAACCGCAACTGTCCCGTGCTTTACGGCAGCCTCTGCGAAATGAGATGGCACAAGCATGCTGCTCTCTATATGAACATGCGCATCTGCCAGTCCTGGCATGATGAAATGATCAGGACTCTCTTCGGTCTCAGTTACAGACTCAATTTTACCGGCTTTAATAGTGATAATCCCGGGATAAATGCGCTTTTTATGCACATCAATTATTTTTCCTGCGATATTCATAATGTATAAATAAATAATGTTCCACGTGGAACATTGATTATTATCTGCCAAGATACATTATTAAAATAGAAACATCAGATGAAGATACACCACTGATTCTGGAAGCCTGTCCGATCGTCGCAGGCTTTATTCTTGATAGTTTCTCTCTTCCTTCGGTAGATATCGAAATCAGCTCATCATAATCTATTTCCTCTGGTATCTTCAATCTTTCAAATTTCTTTATCTTTTCTGCTACGCCCTTCTCTCTCTCTAAATAACCGGAATACTTGATCTTTATTTCAGCTGCCTGAATAATCTCACTTTTTCTTTCAGATTTTCCGTAACTCAGCCTCTCCTCCACATGCATTGTGTCAAGAAGCTCCTCCAGATAAATCTGTGGCCTTGTTGCAATACCTATTGCTTTAATTTTCTGATTAATTTCAGTTGTATTCTTTTCCTTAAGGAATGTATTGATCTCTTCAGGTGAAACAGTGTGATTTCTTAAAAATGTAACCAGCTCATCAACCATCCTGTACTTCTCTTCAACTCTTCTAATCCTGTCCTTACTGGCAGTCCCCAGTTCAGCAGCCTTTGGTGTCAGACGCTCGTCTGCATTGTCCTGCCTCAACAGAATCCTGTATTCGGCCCTGGATGTAAACATTCTGTAAGGTTCATCAATACCCTTTGTAACCAGATCATCTATCAGAACTCCAATATAGGCTTCATCCCTGTTGAGAATGAAAGGCTCCTTTCCCCGCATTCTCCTGACAGCGTTAATTCCGGCCATCAGTCCCTGGGCCGCAGCCTCTTCATATCCTGTGGTACCGTTAATCTGTCCTGCAAAGAAAAGCCCGCCAATCCTCTTTGTCTCCAGAGATAGTTTTAACTGGGTTGGCTGGAAGAAATCATATTCAATTGCATACCCGGGTCTGTAAATTACTACGTTCTCAAGCCCACGTATCTTCCTTAGGGCAGAAAGCTGTGTTTCCAGCTTCAAACTGCTGGCAAAACCATTTATATAATACTCATTCGTCTCCCATCCTTCAGGCTCAAGAAACAGTTGATGTGTCTCCTTCCCGGCAAAAGTAACAATCTTATCCTCTATGCTCGGACAGTATCTCGGTCCCCTTCCTTTTATCCTTCCAGTATAGAGTGGAGAATATTTCAAACCTTCACGAATGATTCCATGAGCAATCTCATTCGTGTGTGTTATGTAGCAACTTTTTTGATTCTTTATGTCAACCCTGTTGTGCAGATATGAGAAGCATCGTCCCTCATTGTCGCCCTTTTGTTCAACCATAGCTGAGAAGTTAACACTTCTTCCGTCAACCCGTGCGCTTGTTCCGGTTTTCAGTCTTTCAACCCTGAATCCAAGCTCCCTGAGCTGTTCACTCAGTCCGCGTGAATCCGGGTCGCCAGACCTTCCTCCGGACATTGTGTTGAAGCCAACATGCATCAGCCCGTTAAGGAATGTTCCATTTGTGAGTATAACTGCATTTGCATGCAATTCTGTTCCCAGGGTGGTTGTTATACCCCTTATATTTCCATCTTCAATTATAATGCTGTCAGCTACCTCCTGCCATATTGCAAGATTATCGGTCTTCTCCAGGATTTTTCTCCACTCCATGCTAAAGAGCATCCTGTCACACTGTGCACGCGGACTCCACATGGCAGGACCCTTGCTTCTGTTCAGCATCCTGTACTGAATCATTGACCTGTCTGTCACAATTGCAGAGCAGCCCCCAAGCGCATCTATTTCTCTGATTATCTGTCCCTTAGCTATGCCGCCCATTGCCGGATTGCAAGACATCCGGGCCAGTTTTGTCATATCCATTGTAACAAGCAGCGTCTTTGCACCCATTACAGCAGCAATATGTGCAGCCTCACAGCCGGCATGTCCGCCGCCTACAACAATTATATCATAATGTAAAATCATTCGGCATATGATAAAGCCAGATATATATCTTCCATCTCAGACATCTTTTTCTTCCCCTCGTCTTCTCTGTCATCATATCCGCATAAATGAAGCAATCCATGAAAAATTACCCTTCTTATTTCTGATCTGAAGGTTACGTTGAGTTCTTTTGAGTTTTGCCTGACTCTGTCAACACTGATATAAATCTCTCCGTTAACAGTATTTCCCTTATTGTAATTGAAGGCAATCACATCAGTGTAATAATCATGACCAAGAAACTCTTTGTTTATCCCATGCAGTTTCTCATCGGTTGTCATGATAATGTCAATGATACCTGTTCTGAGCCTGGCATCTGAAACAATGCGATTTAGAATCTTTTTAATTATTCTGCTTTCACGCAGTCTGAATTTTTCGATATCGTAATGGAAGCTTACTCTCACGGATTCAGTATTTAAACTTCATCCTTACCTGATTACCCGAAGGGTTGTATTCTATATTATCGGCAAGGCTCCTCATAATAAATACCCCTCGTCCGTGAAGGTTCTCAATATTTGCAGGGTCGGTAGGATCTGGCAGATGATTGTAATCAAATCCCTCTCCCTGATCTGTAACGGTTACTTCAAAAACAGTACCGTCAGCTATAAAATCAACTTTTACTGTTTTAGTCTCAATACCCTTGTTTCCATGTAATATAGCATTGTTCACAGCCTCAACCGTTGATATCAGTATTTTGCCGTACACCTCGTCAGAGATACCAAGCTTCTTTGACAATTTATCTACCTGCGCTTCTACCGCGCGTAAATTTTCAATGTTTGAATTAATAGTAATGCTTTCCATTCCAGAATACCTATCACTATTTTTTAACTGCAAGGGTATTTATTTGTTGCAAAATTTAGTCATTTTTTTGTAAGCCACTGTTCCGGGTCAAGCTTTTTTTTCTCCTCGTAAACCATAAACTTTAGTTTTGCCTTACCACCGTCGCCATTATCCACAAAGACATCACCTATAATCTGTCCTGTCAGAACCGCATCTCCCTCCTTAACTACAACATTTACAAGATTCTGATATACAGTAAGGTATTTACCATGCCTAATAATTATTGCCATATTTGCCCCTGAAATGGCAAACACTCCCCCTACCATACCCTTGAATACAGATTTTGCCTTTGTTGGACCGTTCGCCGTGATCTCGATCCCGATATTATCTTCGATTACATTCTTAAGAACCGGATGCTGATGACTTCCGAAATGACTTGTTATAATACCCTGTTCTACCGGCCATGGGATTCTTCCCCTGTTTTCTCCGAATGATTCACTTATCACCTTCATTTCTGCACTCATCGGTGCTGCACCGCCTTTCTTCCTCTCGGCCTCTATAAGCTTCTCTATCTCCTTCTCAATCTGTCTGGCTATTCTTCTCTTCTCATTAAGCTCCTGATTCAACTGCTTTTCCTTCCTGCTCAGACTGCTCACCAGTTTCTCCTTCCTTCCCTGCTCCTGCTTAAGAATTTGCCTTTGCCTTACTTCTTTGTTCTTAAGTTCATTGACGTTCTTTCTGTCCTTTTCCAGTCTCTCCTTTGTCGCCTGCAGCTGTGAGTAAAGGGTCTCTATTGTCTCAGCCTGGTTTCTTCTGTATCTGGCAACCTGCTGTATATATTTCAACCTCTTGTATCCCTGGTTAAAGTCAGTTGCCGAGAGAATGAAAGCCAGTGCAGGCATTCCCTTCGTAGCTTTATATGCACTCAATATTGATCTTTCATAATCCTTTTTGTGATCATTCAGATCCTGCTCCAGCATCTCAATTGCCAGCGCATTTAAATCAATCCTGTACTCCAGAAGATTTATTTCCTGTCCGAACTCCGCAATCAGTTTTTCACGCAGATTCAGTTTCCTTCCAATAACCCTTAATTCATTCAGGCTCTCGTTTTTCTGTGATTCAGTTGTTTTCAGCAGCTTGTCGACATACTCGATCTCCTGGAGATTCTTCTTCCTCATCTCCTCCAGTTCTGAGCGACTCTGCCCTGATAATATTGAAGCGGTGCAGATTGTCAATATCAATATTACAAACAGATGCTTCAAAATGACTCCTTTTTGTATGATGGCAGCCTGAACTCAATGTCAGAATCGTACCCATAAATTAACTCGTCAATTGATAGTTTCACGTGAAACATTTTTTCTCTCTCCTCCATCATAATTTCCGATGGATATTTCTTACCTCCAGAAACACTGAATTTGCCGAATTGCATGTAAATCTCATTATCAGAGACGTTTGCATTAATCCTTTGATTGCAAACCTTCATGTAATCAAGGCAAATCGTGATGAGCCTATTGAAATCCCCATTTCCTGATGACACAACAATCTCATTTCTGTCAGCACTGATCATCTCAACATCGTCCTCTTCAGGTATGTCTCCAAAAATAATAGTAATAAAATCAGAAGGCATTCCATTCTTCCTAAGTACCATCTCCTTTTTGCCAATGTAAATTTTTCGGTTAAACCTGTCAATTACAGCTATGTCATCTCCAACCATAAGAATCCTTACCAACTCAATTCCCAAAGGACCTCTGACAGAGCCATAAAAATCGCCTTTGCTGTTCAGTCTTGCCAGTAGCCCGAATTTTCCCTCTACTTCGGTACCCTCAAGTTCAATGCTCCCTTTACGAATCTCAAAACCTCTTCCGGTAATATTATTTGAAGTTACACCTCTCATGACAGCGCTGTAACTGACATCAGCAGGCAATTCATCCTTAACAGTTGTCCTCCTCTTCTTCATGGCAGCACATCCTGTCATAAGGAGTATCAATGAAATTACTACCGCGTATTTCACTGCTTCTGGCATTTTATTATCTCCTCCTCAAGATATGCTTTCTTGCTGTCCTCCTTCAATGCTTCCATCCAGTAAACAACTGCCTCCTCACATCTACCAATAGCTTTCTTTATAAATCCCATATGCTCAAGCAATTCAGGGTCCCTATCGCTGCTTAGTTCAAAAACTCTGACCATCTCCCGATGAGCATCCCTGTATTTTCCCATCTTGTACAGAACCCATGCATAAGTATCGACATATGTAGCGTTCCCGCTCTCAGTTTCCATTACCTTCATTATCATTTTCAGTGCCTTCTTAAGGTCTTTGTCACCTTCGGCAAGAAAGTAAGCATAATTGTTCAGTAGCAGCGGGTCGTCAGGTGACAGCTTCAGGGCCTCCTCATAACATGCATATGAAGCATCAAAATCTTTCTTCCTGTAGTGCAGGTCTCCTTCCAGAGATAAAACCTGAACTTTCAGTTCATTATTATTTCCGGCAAGAATCATTGCCTTCTTCAACTCATTTCCTGCAACACTATATTCACTCAGTTCCATGGCAGCCAGAGCATAATATATCTTTCCAATCATACTCCTGTTGTTATCCCTGGAATAATCTCCAGCCAATTCATAAAGCTTACTATATTCATTCTTCCGGGCATATAGTATCATCAACCTCTCCTTGAACCAGAAACCCTGCCTGATACTTTTTATTATCTCCTCATATCTCTGTATTGCCAGGTCAATCTTATCAGTAGCTTCATAAACTGCCGGACGCAGTGATATAACCTCCTCGTCATCAGGATATTCTTCCTCAAGCAACAACAAGCTTTCGATCATTGATTCAGCATTTTCCTTCATGTATGCAGAATCACCTGCCATTCTTCGTGCAACAGCAATCTTTCCTTCTCTCTCCACCACTTCACTCCTGAAGATATTTCTCAGGAACCCTGATATGCCAGTATATTCCTTTCTGTTTACAAGGTTCATTAGATAGAGGAATTGTGATTCAATATTATCCGGATCCTCCTCTATAATTGCCGCGTATATGCTGTCACTTTTCTCCTTCAATCCATTCTCATAGTAAATATCAGCAAGCAATGCCCTGTAGCGGGTCTCTTCGGGATTCTGCTCAAGCAGCTTAATCGCTCTCTCTGCCGCTTCATCAACCTTATTCATGCTAATAAGATCATATATCATCATCAGTGACATATCCGGAGTAAGAACTCCGTCCTCTTCCAGAATCTTAAAGAGCGAATCAGCCTTTGCCGTCTCTCCTCTTTCCGAATAGATTCCTGCCAGTATTCCTTTAACCTCCACAGCAGTGGTGTCAGCCTTTATTGCCCTTAAGAAATAAACCAGAGCAGAGTCCTTCATTTCATACTGTGTGAACAGAGAGCCGCATGCAAGCTGGTACCAGTAATTTCCTGGTTCAAGCCTTGCTGCAGTTGAAGCATATTCAAGTGACTTATTCCTCATCCCGGCTGCTGAGTACATCTGAGCAAGCTCATAGTAGGGCACACTCCGATATTTGTCCAACTCAATACACTTCTCGAACAGTGAGGCTGCTTCACTCAACTCACCTACATATTTCTGTCTTAATGCCTCAGAAAGTATATAGTCATAACGATTGTCGCTCCTTGTTTCCCTGTCTCCTTTCATGACGGGCGAAATCACTTTCTCCGAACATCCTGCTGCAGCCAGCAAAATCACCACCTGTATGATTGCACTTCTCATTTTTTTCCTGAATGTCCGAATCCTCCTTCGCCTCTCACAGTCATTTCAATACTTTCAGCTTTCTTCAATTTCACTTTTACATACTGTGATATTATCATCTGTGCAATCCTGTCTCCGTCATTTATTGTATAATCAATCTCCGATGTATTGATTAATATTACCCCTATCTCTCCCCTGTAATCAGCATCTATTGTGCCAGGTGAGTTTAGTACAGTGATTCCGTGCCTTATAGCCAGACCGCTTCTTGGCCTGACCTGTGCTTCAAATCCAACTGGCAGTTCAATGTAAAGGCCTGTCGGAATGAGCTTCCTCTCCATCGGCCTGATGGTTACGGGTCCGCCTGTAAACGCCCTCAGGTCCATCCCTGCTGAATGCTCTGTCTCGTAAGCTGGAAGAGGGTGTGGAGACTTGTTAACTATCCTTATCTTCATGATCCTTTCTTAAACAATATCGTAAAGTACTTATCCCTGTATTCAGCAACGGCAAAGAAAACCAAAAGCAGCATAGTGTCAATAACTGCATTGACTATTTTATTGTCGCCTGACAGCATCATGGAGATAAACAACATCGCAAGCGCGAGAGCTATGTACATAACTATTCTACCCTTCTCATATTCTATCGGATAATATTTTTGCCCGACAAAGTATGATACAATAACCATTGAAAGATAGCAAGCTACATGTGCCCATGCCGCAGCAATATATCCGTACAGAGGTACAAAAACCAGGTTCACTGCAACTGTCACTGCAACGCCCACAAGGGTAATCCACACGCCATAAATTGTCTTGTCGTCAACCTTATACCAGATACTCTGATTGATGTATATGCCCAGCAGAAGGTATCCCATGCTTATAATCGGCACAACATTCATTGATTCCCGGAAATTTTCACCTATTATGATACTTACAATCTCCGGGTAGAGGTTTATTCCAAGAAACAGTATCACTGCCGTTATCACGAAGTACTTCATTGTTATGGCATAGGTCTCCTTTGCATCCTTGCTTCCTGCCTTGTCGAAGAAGAATGGTTCCGCTGCAAAGCGATACATCTGGATGAAAAGCGACATAAGCACACCTACCTTGTATCCTGCTCCATACAGTCCTACAGTGGCAAGCCCCTCAGCGCCTCCTATCAGCCTGCGAAGAAGAATTTTGTCAAGTACTTCATTTAGTGATCCTGCCATACCTCCTACAAGCAAAGGCCAGCTGTATGCCAGCATCTTTCTTAGCAGCCTCCTGTCAAACACCGGCTTCATCCTGAAAATAAACGGAGTCAGACATAACAGAGTAATTGCTGAACCAGCCAGGTTTGCTACAAAGACATATCCCACCTGAAAATCAGGATTCCATACTTTGTAAATCCATCTATTTCCCTTCTCCGCAACAGAAGGAGCTATCTTCAGGAAGAAGAATGCCAATACTATAGTTACAATCACATTTATGATCTTCAGTGCACTGAAGAGAGCCGCTCTGTTATTGTTCCTGAGCCATGCAAAAGGTATTGCTGAGAATGCATCTATGGCAACTATCCACGCAAACATGCGTATATACTCCGGGTTTTCTGCATAACCAAGAAATCCGGAAATCGGCGTAATAAACATTGAGACAGCCATGATGAACATCGCCGAGGTTGTAAAGAGGCTAATCATCGCGGTGCCGTACACCACCTCTGCATTTGCCTTCTTTCCGGCAAACCTGAAATAGGTTGTCTCCATCCCGTAGGTCAGGATGACCAGCGCCAGAACCATCCATGCATAGAGCTCTGTAACAACGCCGTACTGCTCAAGACCAAGAATACGCGTATAAAACGGAGTCAACAGGGCATAATTCAGGAATCTTGGCACAACCGTTCCAAATCCGTATATTACAGTCTGCCCTGCAAGTTTGCTTATATCGTTCATGCTTAACTCTTACTGCAAATATATATCTTTGTCATACGTAAACTAAAACAAAATGAAGGCTCCATTCCGTATCATCATGACACTTGCAGCAGCCATCATAATTGCCGGCTGCTCTGCAGGTAACGAGAAAGGCGTACGCGCCGTGCTACAGACCACCGAAGGAGAAATTGTAATATCTCTTTCCGATCTCACTCCGCTTCACCGCGACAACTTCGTCAAACTTGCTGAAAGCGGTTTTTACAACGGCGTCACTTTTCACCGTGTAATAAAAAGTTTCATGATTCAGACCGGTGATGGTTCCACACGCCAGGTCTCATCTCCCGCAATTGAAGATTATACTATTCCGGCAGAGATAAATGATTCCCTCTTCCACAGGAGAGGAGCGGTTGCTGCCGCACGAATGGGCGATGATGTCAATCCTGAACGAAACTCCTCCGGAACACAGTTCTACATCGTACAGGGAAAGGTTTACAATGATGAAGAGCTGGAAAAGGCTATAGAACGTATAGAGTCCTCCCGCAATCAGTATTTCTACAACAAAGCTCTTAAGGAACTTCGCAGTGAAGCAGAACTGGCCGGAAAGGAAATCAACGAGGATGAGATACAGCAGTCAGCAAGCCTTAAGGCACAGGAGGCCATGGAAGAGGCTGGCGCCTATGTTATGCCTGAATATCGCAGGGATGCATACAAGACTATCGGAGGCGCTGTTCATCTTGATGGTTCCTATACGGTCTTCGGAGAGGTGCTGGAGGGGATGAGCGTTGTTGATGCCATTGCGGGTACTGCTACTGATCAGAGAGACAGACCAGTGAATGACATAAGAATCATCAAGGTAAAAATTCTTAAATAATTGACAATTCAGAGATGAAGGAGAGGATATCAGAACTAAACAAAGAGGTCGAAGAATTCAATATTCACAACGAGGAATCTCTGGAGCAGTTCAGGATAACTTACCTTAGCAAGAAGGGCCTGATATCAATGCTTTTTGAAGGATTCAGGAACGTTCCGCCTGAGGCGAAGCGTGATACCGGACTGCTTCTCAATAATCTCAAACAGTCAGCAACAAATAAATACAATGAGCATAAGGAGCGCCTGGCAATGATTGAGGTTGCAGGTCCATCTGTTGATCTGACCATGCCTGCCTATCCTTTCGCTGAAGGCACGCGTCATCCCATATCCATTGTCAGGAATGAGATTATCGGCATCTTCAGCCGTATCGGTTTCACAGTGTCTGTAGGACCCGAGATAGAAGATGATAATCATGTCTTTACCATGCTCAACTTTGCAAGTGATCATCCGGCACGTGACATGCAGGATACCTTCTTTATAGAAAAGAAATCCGGCATTGAGTCCGATCCTCATGATGTGCTTCTGCGGACACACACATCCTCGGTGCAGGTCAGGGTGATGGAAAACCAGCAGCCTCCCATCCGTACCATTTCTCCCGGAAGGGTCTTTCGCAACGAAGCAGTCTCAGCACGGGCGCACTGTATCTTCCATCAGATTGAAGGATTGTATGTTGCTGAAAATGTGTCATTTGCCGACCTTAAACAGACGCTGCTCTATTTTGCCACCGAGCTTTTCGGTAAAGATGTAAACATCAGGCTCAGGCCCTCATTTTTCCCTTTTACCGAGCCCTCGGCCGAGATGGATATAAGTTGCAACATCTGCGGCGGCAAAGGATGCAACGTATGCAAGGGTACAGGATGGCTCGAGTTGCTTGGATGTGGTATGGTTGATCCAAATGTTCTTGATGCCTGCGGCATCGATTCTGAAAAATATACGGGCTATGCCTTCGGGATGGGAATAGAGAGGGCAACCATGCTGAAATACGGGGTTAATGACCTTAGGCTTTATTTCGAAAATGATATAAGGTTTCTGAAGCATTTCCGAACTGAAATTTTATGATATTAAGGAATTTATGCCCAACTTTGTCAAACTATGGCAAGATTTATGAAACAGCATGACTATACCATATCATTCTGTGACAAGTGCGCGTTTGAAAGCAGTTCGGTTTTTCGTTTTCTCACAAGAGATGAGACAGACAGGTTGAATTTCGAGAAGGATTTCAGACACTACAAGAGAGGAGAGATCCTTTATCATGAGGGTAACCGGATCAGCGGATTCTATTGTATCAACTCCGGGATCATAAAGGTTTTCAAGACAGGTATAGACGGTAAGGAACAGATAATCAGATTTGCCAGGAAAGGAGAAATAATCGCATACAGGTCTGTGCTGAGCAATGAACCTGCATGTACCTCCGCAAAAGTTATTGAAGATTGCCAGGTATGCTTTATCCCTTCAGAGCTTCTCATACAGTTTGTGAAGACAAATCCCTCTTTTGCCTTTGAGGTGGTGAAACTGACATGTCATGAGCTAGCCGAAGCCAACTCATATATAACTGATATTGCCCAGAAGACAGTAAGGGAAAGGGTTGCCGAGGTATTGCTCAGCCTTGTGAGGGATTTTGGTCTTGACGAGCAGAAGTACCTCCGTATCCTGTTGACGCGTGAAGAACTTGCAAACATCGTGGGAACAGCCACGGAATCTGTTATACGACTTCTGTCAGAGTTCAAAAGCGATCGTCTTATTGAGCTTAACGGACGCAAGATCAAGATAATTGACCAGAAAGGTCTTGAAAAGATAAGTTCCTGAGAGAGCTCTGATTGCTGCCGCTGGCGGCTGCTGGCGCAGGGCGGTTCCTCGGCTGATGCTGGTGCAGGATGATGCCGTCAGTCGTGTGGTTCCATGACTGGTGTTGCCGCACGGTGATGCCGTCGCAGGGTGATTACATTGCAGCTGTTGTCTCAGGGTAATGCTGTCAGCCGGGTGGTTCGGTGGCGGCGGCTGTCACCTTATCAGAAGAGCGTTTCTTCCCTTCCTCTCACTATCCCGAGGTGCCTGTATGCATGTTCTGTAGCCTCGCGGCCGCGGGGAGTCCTTTTTATATAACCCTCCTTTATAAGAAACGGTTCGTAAACCTCTTCAATGGTGCCGCTCTCTTCTCCCACTGCCGTCGCCACATTATTCAGTCCCACGGGCCCTCCCCTGAACTTATCGATAATGGTCCTCAGAATGCGGTTATCCATCTCGTCAAGGCCGTGCTTGTCAATATTAAGCGCTTCAAGCGAGTACCTTGTTATGTCAAGATCAATAGCGCCGCTGCCCTTTACCTGGGCAAAATCCCTCACCCTTCTCAGCAGGGCGTTGGCTATTCTTGGAGTACCCCTGCTGCGCGATGCTATTTCAGCAGCGGCATCTTCATCTATTGTTATATTCATTATCGATGCTGATCTTTTGACTATTCCCTTGAGAACAGCAGCATCGTAGTATTCTATATGGAACTTAATGCCGAAGCGGGCCCGGAGGGGACTTGTAAGCAATCCTGAGCGGGTTGTGGCGCCTATCAGGGTGAACGGATTGAGCTTCAATTGTACCGAACGTGCACCCGGTCCCTTGTCAATCATTATGTCTATCTGGTAGTCCTCCATTGCGGAATAGAGATATTCCTCAACCACCGGATGCAACCGGTGTATCTCGTCAATAAAAAGCACATCACCCTCGTCAAGGCTGGTAAGCAACCCCGCCAGGTCGCCCGGCTTGTCAAGGACCGGACCCGACGTGATCTTTATTTTGACCCTGAGCTCGTTTGAAATTATTGAAGCAAGGGTGGTTTTTCCCAGTCCGGGAGGACCATGCAGAAGCACATGATCAAGAGCTTCGCCCCGCTGCAACGCAGCTGTGACAAAAATATTCAGGTTATCGGTTATGCGCGGTTGCCCCCTGAAATCAGAGAAAGTCAAAGGACGAAGTTGCCTTTCAAGCTCTGCATCACCGGCCTGTGTTATCTCTTTTCTCAGGTTGAACTGTTCCTCCATTTTCCCTTCACTTTATTCGCTTTATGCTGCTCTGCAGGCCTGTGGGCACACCGTTGATGCTGGTTTCAATATCGTCACGATAAGTGATGGTAAGGATTATTTCGCCCAGTTCATTATATTTCTTCCATGTCTTTGTGCGGAAGCCATTCCTGTAGTACCTGTCCTCTTTTGTCCTGCCGTTCTCAAAGTACAGCGTATGATGGCCCTCGGGGTTTCCCTGCCTGTAGTTTCCCTTGAACCTGAGCTTTCCGCCAGGATAATATGATTTCCATTCACCATTGCGGAGGCCAAGGATGTATTCACCCTCCTCGGTATTGTCGCCGGCATTTACCTTCCATAGTCCGTTCCTTTCGCCGTCAGCATATGAGCCTTCTGCAATTATCTCACCCGTGCGGGTGTACTCCGTATAGCTGCCGTCCCTTTTTCCCTGGTAATAATCTTCCTCACGAAGCAGTTCTCCTTCAGGGTAATACCACCGCCATGTGCCGTCAATACGCCCGCTGCTGTATGCTCCGGCCTGCTCAAGCCTTCCGGAACTGTTGTAAAACTTCCATGGTCCTGTTCTCCTGTTGGTTGTATAATTGCCCTCGGCGATAAGAGTTCCTCCGGGAGAAAAATCCTTCCATGGTCCTGTGCGGTTGCCTTCGGCATCAATTATGCCCTCCGATATCAGCACCCCGTTGTCATTGTATATTCGTGCACCCTTTATGGTTCCGTCACTATTATACTCGCGGTGTATCCCTACAGGAATACCCTCTTTGAAGGGGCCTGAATAGATCAGTCTTCCGGAATCATCATACCTGTTCTGTATATCTATCTCAGCGCTGTTGTCAATATCTGTTCCGGTCACTTTGCCACTTTCATACAACAGTGTGACCAGCAGACGTCCCCTTTCATCATACTCCTTGTAATATCCATGAAGCACATCGTCACGGTAGTTGCGCTCAATATGCCGGCTTCCGTCAGGATAAAAATCGAGCCATTCGCCCTGTTTCATACCCGACGCATCAGTGTAGTTTATTCGTTCGCGACTGATGAGAAAATCATTGTTGTATTCCAGAAGAGCAATGATTTTGCCATCATGGTTATATTCGCGCGAAAGCCCGTCCTTTTTGCTATCAGAATAGGGTATGGTCTGTTTTATTTTCCCGTCAGGAAAATAAATTTTTGCCAGGCCTTCCTTCCTGTCACCTGCATAAAGCTCTGAAGAGAAGAGATAATTTCCATAAACCGGGTCTTTCTTGTACTTCAGAGAATAGCCATTCCTTTTACCAAGCAGGTAGCTAATCTTTTCAATAGTGTCACCTGCCTGGTCATAAAAAACCCACAGGCTGTCGAGGAGAAAACTGGTTCGCCTGCCTTCCGACTTGAGCACTCCGGTGACATAATAACTTTTCCAGTATCCGTCTGGTTTTCCGTTTCTTATATATCCTTCACTGGATATGTTTCCATTCGGGTACCTGAACTGCTGATATCCATCCTGCAGTTGCACGTTTTGCTGCGCAGTCAGCAACGCAGGAATAAAAACCAGCATAATCAGATATATCTTCTTCATTTTACAGCCCCAGTTTAGCGGAAATCTCAAGCATTCTTTTTATTGGCACTGCTGCCCGTTCGATTATTGAAGCATCAACTGTCACTTCCGGCTCTTCAAATTTAAGGGATTTATATATTTTTTCAAGTGTGATGAGCTTCATGAAATTACATTCATTGTATCCGCACATTGAATCTTTTGGTGGTACAGGAATGAATAATTTTTCCGGTTCGGCTTTTCTCATCTCATAAAGTATTCCCGGTTCTGTTACAACGATGAATACTTTTCCCGGATCCTTACTGACAAATGAGAGCATTCCTGAAGTTGAGCCGATGTAATCAGCTACAAGTCTGACCGGCTTTTCACATTCCGGATGAGCGATAATCTTTGACCCCGGATTTTCCTTTTTCATTCTAAGTATAGCATCAAGCGAGAACTGCTCATGCACATGGCATGCTCCATCCCATACGAGAATATCACGCTTTGTAAGCTCTTTTATGTAATTGCCCAGGTTTCTGTCAGGTCCGAATATTATTTTTTCATCCTGGTGGAGTGACTCAACAATCTGTTTTGCGTTTGATGATGTGCATGCAATGTCACTAAGAGCCTTTATGTCAGCAGTTGTATTGACATAGGTGATTACCGTTCTTCCCGGATTATCATTTATGAATTCTTCAAAATCTTCCTTTTTACATGAGTCTGCAAGGGAGCATCCGGCCATAAGATCCGGTATTATCACCTTTTTTTCAGGCGAAAGTATTTTTACAGTTTCGGCCATGAATTTAACCCCGGCAAGAACGATAATATCAGCCGTTGTTTCAGCTGCCATCTGTGACAGGGCAAGACTGTCGCCTATAAAGTCAGCTATGGCCTGGATGTCTGAGGTCTGATAATAGTGAGCAAATATTACTGCATTTTTCTCTTTTCTGAGAGCTTTTATTTTCTCTATTATGTTGTTATCAACAACCATTTTATTAATAATATTTTTAAAAATTTATTTTTATAATGATTATGATATCCTGTTAATTCTGTTAAAACAATTTTACGATTTCATTTGCAAAAATGGGAGTTAAATCAATAATAACATCCTTTCAACACATCAAAAAATGTACCTTTTCTGAAATATAGACAATTAGAGATGTAATTAACAATTGTTACACTTGTTTTATCAATAGATGCGAAACAGGTAAATCAATGGCGGAAACTGTTTGGTAAACGTTGAAAGTAATTTGTCAATTATCAGGAAAAACATTTTGATTTGATTGTAAAAAAACATGGTGTTGACAACCACGGGTTATGATTTATTGAATGAACAAATAATTAAATCCCGGGTTACATGTTATGAACAAATCAAACTTCCGTGTTTTCTTTTCTTTTTATAATTACAGATTTATATTTGTATGAAAATATAAAATCAGTTTGGAAAAAATTATAATTGCCTCAGACCACGCGGGCTTCAGGCTGAAGGAGAAGCTCGTGAGCTGGCTCATCACCAGCAGGTACGAAGTCAGGGATATTGGATGTTTTTCAGAGGATAGTGTTGATTATCCTGATTATGCACATCCGCTTGCCGTTGCGGTAGAGAATGGTGAATATGATTATGGAATAACCATTTGCGGATCAGGAAACGGGATAAGCATGGCTTGCAACAAGCACGCCTCGATCAGGTCAGCGGTTTGCTGGAATAATGAGATAAGCAGGTTGGCAAGGTCACATAATGATGCCAATATATGTGCTCTTCCTGGAAGATTTCTCACCGAAGCAGAAGCAATACAGATTGTAAAAGTATTTCTTACCACCTCTTTTGAGGGTGGCAGGCATAAGAGACGCATTGACAAGATTCCAATCAAAACTGTGTAAATGCTGTCAGCCACCTGTAAATATGGCATCAGGGCAGTGTTATACATTGGCTCCAAACCAGATACAAAGGTTAATGTTGGTCTTAAGGAGATATCTGAGAATTTGAAAATTCCCCAGCCTTATCTTGCGAAGATACTGCAGGTGCTTGCCCGCAAAAAGATTCTTCGGTCTACCAAGGGCCCCCACGGAGGGTTTTATCTGTTGGTTCCGGCAGAGAAACTGACACTGATGGATATTATTGATGCCATTGACGGAAGGGATTTTTTTGACAGTTGCTATGTGACAGGGGAGAGGTGCAATTTTGATAAGCCCGATGATGGCAGGTGCATTCTCCATAATGATCTCAGGGAAGAGAAGATGCGCCTTGAAAAATTCTTTAGTTCAAAAACTGTTGATCAGATAATTGCCAGGGTCAGGAATGATCCGTCTGTGAAGATCTGAATCTCTCAAGGATTTTAAGTGCTATATGTGCCAGCAGGATGCCTGCCACTATACCTCCTATGTTGGCAGCCATATCCATGCACTCAGCCTTGCGTGTTGTGGTGGTCATCTGGAGTATCTCCATCAGAGCACCGAAAAACAGAGGTATAAGCAAAATGATATATCTTAAGTTACGGCTTGTTTGCCAGCGGCATGAATCAAGAAGAAGTATAGCCGAGAAAAACATGTACATTACAAAATGCCCCATTTTGTCAAGATAGGGTATGTTTAGCATCCGCCCCGGTATCAGGGACTTGCTTCCGGAGAGACTGAGCCACAGAATTAACAACCCTATTATTGTACTCTTATAATATTGTTTTATAAAGAGATATACCATGATTGCTTTTGAAACGTCGAAAATAACAAACTAGTATTAATTCTTTTGTAATTTTAAAGTATAAATTTTATCAATGGCGGGAATTTACATACACATACCATTCTGCAAAAGTTTCTGCAATTACTGTGATTTTTACAGTATAACAGATGACAGTCTTAAGGATGATTTTGTCAGGGCGCTTATACGTGAAGCCTCCCTGAGATCATCCTATCTGGAAGGAGAAACCGTGGAGACCATATACTTCGGCGGCGGCACACCATCACTGCTTGAGCCTGCTACAGCAGTAGCCATTATTAATGACCTGAGAAAAATGTTTCCTTTTTCCGGTGATCCGGAAATAACTTTCGAAGTCAACCCTGATGATGTTTCTGAAGGCATGCCCGGTGAACTGAAGAAAGCCGGCGTAAACAGGATAAGCCTTGGAGTGCAGTCGTGGGATGACAGGAGCCTTCGTTACCTGGGCCGCAGGCATGATGCAGCCCAATCGGTCAGGGCCCTCGAAATGATTTTCGGGGAAGGAATCAATAATGTCTCCGTTGACATTATATACGGCGTTCCCGGAACAACAACCGTTGATCTGAAAGCTGACCTGGAAAAGACCCTTGTTTTTCCCGTTACTCATCTGTCGGCTTATCATCTTACTGTGGAGGATGGCACCAGGTTTGGCCGGATGAAGAAGGAGGGGAAGCTGAAAGAGATTGATGAGGAGAGTTCTTCTGCCATGTATTCTTTGCTTGTCAGATACTGCAGGGAGCACGGCTTCGTCAATTATGAGATCTCAAATTTTGCGAAGGAGGGGTTTATATCAAGGCATAACTCTTCATACTGGAAGCAGATACCCTATCTGGGTCTTGGTCCTTCGGCGCACTCGTTTGACAGGCGTTCACGCCAGTGGAATGTCTCCGATGTGAGGAAATACATTAAGGCTGTCAGCAGCGGCGAGATCCCCTGCGAGAGGGAGGAGCTTGACAAGATAATGATGTTCAATGAGTATGTAATGACATCACTGAGAACGATGTGGGGTATTGATCTTATCCATGTGGAGGAGTTCTACGACAAGGAGTTGCATGATTACCTGGTCAATCTCTCGGGCAAATATATCACCTACGGCCTGATGAAAAGGGAAAAAAATACCCTGGTCCTTACAGACCAGGGCAGAATGATGTCTGATAATATTATTGCCGAATTGCTGGCAGATCTGTGATCAGCCTTTTCCCTTCAGTGAGAAGGCTCCGGTTCCGATTTTTTCGCCGTCAAGATATAGCTCGACATCGTAGGTTCCTGTTATAAAGTCGCCTGTATTGTCGAGGAAAATACACATCTCGATGTCAGTGTTTGCATAATCAACGGCCCTGTTGGCTGAGAAGATCAGCTGTTCGCCCTTGACCTCGAAGAGATTGTCAGGTGAAGGAGTAATAACCAGCTGGTCGGGGCGCACCACTCGCAGGTAAACAACCTTATTGCCTGCTGAAGCAATCGGGTTTTCCCTCAGGGTGAAGCAGACGCGTACCTTGTCGAGGTTTCTCAACTCAGTGGTCTCCTTGCGTTTCTTGTTGAGGGCTACTGCAACCACATCTTTTGCCTGGATCATCGAGGCAACCGTGACTTTGGATGTCAGCTCTTCCTTCACTTTTTCAAGTTCGACATTGGTCTCCTGAACCGCAGTCATCTGTTGTTTGATCTCAACGTTTTCTGCAGTGAGCATCTGGTTGCGCGTGTTCAGTGAGTCTATCTGAACAATATAACTCTTCATTATTTCACGCATGGTGCTGATCTCAGCCTTGTATTTCCTGATGAGCTGGGCATTTGAAGCGTTGACCTCAAGAAGCTTCTGAATCCTTGTCCGCTCGCGCAGGAGCTCAGCATTCAGCGTGTCATTGGATGTCTTAAGGGTATCATAGCCATACATCATCATGCGCAGCTCATTTGCCAGAGAGTCTTTCTCTTCTGTAAGCACCTGCTCCATCTCAACCATTTTACTCTTCTGGTTATAGTACAGGACCACCAGGGCAATTAAGCCCAGGGTCAGAATTATGGTTGAAACAATCATGACAACCGGAGCGCCTTTCTTGTGCTCAACGTGTTCTGCCTGATATTTTTCCTGATTTTCCATTTGTTTGTATTTTAATCCGGTGTAAAATTAACAATTATTACAGTACAACAAATTTTTCTCATGTTTGATTATCTTCGCCTTACATTTATATAAAAGTCACACTTATTTTTTCTCATGAGCGGATTTTACGGTTCTGTCTCCAAAAGGAGTTGTATTGATGATGTTTTTTATGGTACGGACTATCATTCACACCTGGGTACCAAGAGGGCCGGATTGGTTTTCTATGACAGGGAGATAGGATTCAGGAGGCGAATCCACAACCTTGAAAATGAGTATTTTCGTAGTAAATTCGAAGCAGAGCTGAAGGAATTTAAAGGGAACAGCGGGATGGGGATAATCAGTGACACTGATCCGCAACCGATACTGTTTGACTCACACCTCGGCCGTTTTGCCCTGGTGACTGTTTCGAAGATTGTGAACATAAATGAACTCGCTGATTATTTCCTGGCACGCAAGAAGCATTTTACCGAAAATTTCATGGGAAACATCAACCCCACAGAGATGGTTGCCAATCTTATCTGTGAAGGAGATTCCTATGTAGAGGGGATCGAAAATGTATTTGACAAGATACAGGGATCATGTTCATTGCTGTTGCTGACCACTGACGGCATCATTGCAGCGCGCGACAAGCTCGGAAGGACGCCGGTGGTTATTGGCATGAAGGAGGGGGCCCGGGCTGTTGTATCAGAGACCTGTTCTCTGCCGAATACCGGTTTTGAAACTGAATATTATCTCGGGCCCGGAGAGATTGTGCACATACGTGCGAGCGGGTTTACGAGGCTCAAGGCACCCGGAAGACGGATGCAGATTTGCTCCTTTTTGTGGGTTTATTACGGATTCCCCACTTCTGAATATGAAGGAAGGAATGTTGAGCAGATACGTTATGGTTGCGGCGCTGCGCTTGCCAGGCGTGATCCGGTGAAGGCTGACCTGGTGTGCGGTGTCCCCGACTCTGGTGTTGGTCATGCGATTGGTTATTCAAATGAGAAACAGCTGCCATATATGAGTGTCTTTTCAAAATACACTCCCACCTGGCCGAGGAGTTTCACGCCGCAGAGGCAGGTGCAGCGTGAGCTTGTGGCCAAGATGAAGCTCATTCCAAACAAAAAGCTTATCAAGGGCAGGAAGATAATATTTCTTGATGACAGCATTGTCAGGGGAACACAGATGAGGAACAACACCCGTGATCTGCGCGATGCCGGCGCCGCTGAGCTGCACATGCGCATAGCATGCCCGCCGCTCCTGTATCCATGCCAGTTCCTCAATTTTTCACAGTCGCGATCAACCCTCGAGCTTGCTGCCCGCAAGGCTATTATCAGGCTTGAGGGAGATGAAAAGAAGGTTGAAGAATATCTTGATCCTGACTCAGAGAAGTACGGGAAAATGGTAAAAGAGATTGCCAGGGATCTCGGAATGGATTCACTTATGTTTCAACGACTTGATGATCTGGTAAAAGCCATCGGTCTTCCCCGGGAAAAGCTGTGTACCCATTGCTGGGACGGTAGCGGCAAATTCTGAATTTCAGTCAGTTTTTATTTCTGGTTTTAATTCTATGGTTTAACAGGGTCAAATAAGTATCCATTGCGTTTACTTTTTTTGGTATTGCGATTAAACCTATTGAACCAATCCGCATCTGAGTAATGATAAACTATGATCAATCATAGGATGCAATTACTCATGAAACCCACATCTGTCAAACACATAAAGACCTGTTTATACAATTTTCAGTTATGTGGGCTCCATCATATTTTTAAAATTAAAACTACATCATGACAAGAATTTGCCTGAAAAAGAGTGGCATGCAACTGTTATTTGAGATGAAAATTCCCGGAATAACAGACCTGAAACCTCTCTCTCTTTTTTTTATATACCTACTGTTATTAAGTGAAATCAACTTGTCTGCTCAGGATACTGTTTCAGTCCGCTTGAATCTGAAAGAGTGTATTGAATTCGGACTTAAAAACAATCCCGGACTTCAATCTTCAATATATCTTGTTGAAGAAATGAAAGCAAAAACAGATGAAGCATTATCCGGATATTACCCTGCTGTAAGTTTGAATTCGGATGCAGATACATATTCAAAGAACAATGGCAGTCAGCGCTATAATAATATTAGTTCTGGAATTAATTTCTCATATAATATTTTTCAGGGAAACAGGATAAAGGCAACATATGGTGCCTCGCAGGACAATTACCAGGCAAGCAGATATAATCATGAAACTCTGAGGCAAGATCTTGTATTTAATATTATAAAGGCATATTACAGGATACTTCAATCAGAATGGATACTGAGAAGCAGTGAAGAATCCGTGAATAATTCCAGATTGCATCTTGATTTTGCCCATGCCAGACAAAAAGCAGGAATGGCAACCCGTTCCGATATTCTTAAATCTGAAGTTGAGCTTTCAAATGCAGAACTGGAGCGGATAAAAGCTTCAAATACCCTGCTGGCAGCTCAGGGCAACCTCAATCAGTTGCTTGGTATGCCGGCAGATAATGATATCAGATTAGTTGATGATCTCTCACTTATTGACAAGGACTTTTTACCGGCTTATGATTCCCTTTTGAATGAAGCATTCAGTTTGCGCACTGAACTAAAGAGATATCAGTCACTCATGAATGCGCAAATGAAATATATACAAGTGGCAAAAAGCGGATATTATCCTTCATTAAGCGCAAATGCCAGTTATAACTATGCCGGGCCTGAAATTTCTGCCATGGAGAGAAACTGGTGGATGGGAATGACTCTGTCAGTACCGGTGTTTAAAGGGTTTTCAACAAAAGCCCGTATCAGTCAGGAGGAATATGCACTTAAAGGTCTTGAAAAGGATTTTGAACTTTTAAAATATCAGATAAGCCAGGAGGTCTGGAATGCCTGGCTCGCAGTTAAAGAATCATATGAAAGGATAGAGACTTCAGAAAAAGCATTTGAGAGTGCCAGGGAAAATCTTTCTCTGGCAGAAGGCGAATACAAGGAAGGTGTCGGGTCAATGATTCAGCTGACTGATGCGCAGACAACTTTTGTATCCATTGAACAAAACTATATTCAGGCTCTTGCGGATTATAAAATCTCCGTTGCCGAACTGGAAAGAACTATAGGCAGATAACACTTCAAATCATAAATAATGAAACGAACTCACTTGATTGCCGGGATAATACTAATATTTATAACATTCATTCTGTTGTGGTTATTCCTGTTCAGGCAGGACAACAAAAGCAATACGGAGTTACAGACTGTTGTTGCCGAAAGGAGAGACATCGGTTCATCTGTACTTGCTACGGGGATAATAAAGCCCAAAGTAGGGGCAGAGGTTAAGGTGGGTTCGAGGATATCAGGAGTGGTAAAAAAACTTCGGGCAAACATCGGTGATTATGTTCAGGCAGGGCAGGTAATTGCAGAGATAGATGATGCAGAATTAAGAGCCAAATTGAATCAGAATCTGGCAGCTGTCAATAAAGCCAGGGCTGATTATGATTATGCAAAGCTTAATATGGAGAGGCAGGCATCACTGCTTGAACAAAACTACATCTCCCGGCAGACGTATGACCTCGCGGAAAACGCCTTTAAAATAGCTGATGCACAGTTAAAACAGGCAGAAGCAAATGCTGAGGTGGCAAAAGTTCAGCTCTCCTATACTTCAATCTATGCCCTGACATCAGGGGTAATTGCATCGGTCTCCACACAGGAGGGGGAAACCGTAATGGCAGGTCTTGCTGCCCCGACTTTCGTCAATATAATTGACCTCACCCGCCTTGAGGTACAGGTTTATGTTGATGAGACCGACATAGGTAAAATCCTGATCGGACAGGAAGCCACATTTACTGTCGATACCTACTCAGATACTGATTTTAAAGGAAATGTTACGGCAATATATCCTAAAGCTGTTATCCAGGACAATGTGGTAAACTATATAGTTGTTGTTGAAATAATTGATTTTAAGGACAAAATTCTCAGGCCTGAGATGACAGCTACTGTTACAATTCATCTGGAAACCAGAAAGAATGTAATTGCTATTCCGTCAAAGGCGATAATCAGGGAAAGGGGAGAACGGTTTGTAACAGTATTGGAGAATGGCACGGCGGTATCAAGAAAAATAAAGACAGGCTGGTATAACAGTAGTTTTACCGAGGTGGTTGACGGATTGAACGAAGGAGAAACAGTGCTGTTGCCTGAATAAGCAATGACAAGACCAGAGAATATACTAAATGGAAAACATTATGGGAAATGTAATTATCAAAGCCGTTGAGCTTAGTAAGATTTACAACAAAAACGCAACTGGTGAAATTGCCGCCCTGCGCAATGTCTCCCTTGAGATCAGAAAGGGAGAGCTGATTGCAATAATGGGCTCTTCCGGTTCAGGAAAATCAACGCTGATGAATATCCTGGGCTGCCTCGACAAGCCAACACAGGGTAAACTCTATTTTGAAGGCACTGAGGTTGGAAACATGACAGATCAGGAACTGGCTCTTCTCAGAAACAGAAAGATCGGGTTCGTATTCCAGTCCTTTAACCTGCTTGCAAGAACAAATGCACTTGAAAATGTAGAGCTACCTCTCATCTATTCTGACAAAACCAATATTTCAAAACTGGCCAGGGAGGCACTCGAGTCTGTCGGACTTGGTGACAGAATATACCATTATCCCAATGAGTTATCCGGCGGACAGCAACAGCGTGTGGCAATTGCCCGGGCTCTGGTAAATGATCCTGAAATAATTCTTGCGGACGAACCGACGGGGAATCTGGACACGAAATCAAGTTATGAAATCATTTCTCTTTTTCAGAAACTGAATAATCAGGGCAGGACAATAGTTATTGTTACACATGAACAGGATATAGCTGATCATGCCGGAAGGATTATCAAGATCTCTGATGGCTTAATAGTCAGTGATGAGGTGAACAGATCTCAGAAAAATGCCACATCAGAACTCACAAAATTATTAAAGGAGGAGTAGAATGAAAACCAGGAGAATAATGATAAATGCACTGAAGAATTTGGCAAAGTTCAAGGTGCGCTCTTTCCTGATGATGATCGGGATTGTTATAGGAATACTTGCTCTTACAATGGTTGTATCTATTGGATTGGGAGCCAAAAACCAGGTAATGGAACGGGTTAAGAAATTCGGACTTGAAAGCCTGATGATACATGCCAGGGCCGGAGCTACAACGTCACAACAGACTTCGTCGAGTCAACAGGTTACCACTCTAACCCTTGATGATGCTGCATATCTCAAGCGTGAGATACGCGCCATTGATGAAGTTGCCCCATTTAACCGCAAGGGGTCAACTATAACCTGGTTTGAAAAATCAACAACTGCTCCTATGTTTGGGGTAACTCCTGCATGGGCATATGTCTGGAACTGGGATGCTGCTGAGGGAGAATTTATTACCGAAGAGGACATGAATTCCCTGAACAGGGTATGTCTGCTCGGTCCTACAGTTAAGAGAGAGTTATTTGGTGATAAAGATCCTATAGGAGAGATAATTCAGGTTGGCAATGTGCAGTTTGAAGTCAAGGGAGTACTGGTTTCAAAAGGTATCAGTCCGTCAGGTGGAGATATGGATAACAGAATCAAGGTTCCGCTAACAACTTTTCTGAGACGTGTGGCAAATGTTGATTACCTGGCAGGAATCAAGATTCTCCTGAAAAGTTCATCAGATGTAAATAAAACAGCTGAAGAGATCAGATCACTTCTCAGGGAACGTCATAATATTGTTGAGGGGTTACCTGATGATTTTATAGTTACAACACCGGATGAGATAACTGCAACAGCAGAGAAAATATCAGGTACATTCAATGTTTTTCTCGCCTTACTGGCCGGAATCTCACTGATAACCGGAGGTATTGTTGTTGCCAACATAATGTTCATATCGGTAAATGAGCGGAAAAAAGAGATTGGTTTAAGAAAAGCATTGGGAGCAAACAGAGGTGATATTCTGAATCAGTTTCTTTTGGAAGCAGCAGCCGTTACCCTGCTGGGAGGGATCATAGGTGTTTTGCTGGGCGTACTCGGAGCCAAAATCATGAATATTGTAATGGAGACGCCTGTCTCTGTTTCCTGGGCAAGCATACTCACCGGAGTAATCTTCTCTACAATAATAGGCATAATTGCAGGAATTCAGCCGGCCCGCAGGGCTGCCGGGCTTCAGCCCGTTGATGCCCTCAGATAAGAACCAATTGAAAAGGAGTATCCGGATGTTCCTTTTTTATAATCATGAAGATTACAAAGAGCATAAGAATTTCGCGAAATCAGCTTCTTGCACATAAGCTGCGGACAGCTCTTGCCCTGCTTGGAATAATAATAGGAGTAGCGGCAGTAATTATCGTGGTTGCAATTGGTAACGGTGCACAAAAAGAGGTCCTTTCACTTATTGAATCAATGGGAACCGACCTCATCATCGTCAATGCCGGACAGGTGCGGAAAACTGCAGGACGGCAACAGGTATCGGGCACTGCTACTACCCTGACAATCAGAGATTCAGAATTTATAGCTGATGAATGTCCTGACGTAAAATATGCTGTTCCGGTTCAGACAAAGAGTATGCAGGTTAAATTTGGGAACCTTAGCACTAATACAACTATTACGGGTACAACTTCTGATTTTGAGAGAGTCAGGAATTTCCGTGCTGAAACGGGATCATTTTTTACGGAAGAGGATAACAGGGCATCGATGCGATATGCTGTTATGGGCCGGACAGTTGTAAAAAACCTTTTTGGGGAGAGTGATCCTCTTGGTGAGACCATCCGTATAGGAAAAGTAACATTTATTGTTACCGGGGTAATGGAAGCAAAAGGGGTAGATATGAATGGGGCAGATCAGGATGACCAGATCTTCATACCTCTGCAGACTGCCCTGCGAAGAGTTTTTAACCTGACATATATAAATACAATTTATGTTCAGGCCAGATCGTCTGAGAAAATGCAGAATGCAGTTGATCAGGTATCTGAACTGTTGCGCGAGAGACACAGACTTAACAGGCTGCAAAAACCTGACGATTTCACAATTCAGACACAGGTTGAATTACTTGAAGCACAGAAAGAGACCACAGATACTTTTACATCACTGATTGTGGGTATTGCCAGTATTTCGCTGCTTGTCGGAGGTATCGGGATATTGGCAATTATGTTGATTGCCATAAGGGAAAGGATCAATGAGATAGGTTTAAGGATGGCTGTGGGAGCGGGTAAAATTGATATTCTCGTGCAGTTTATAATTGAATCTTCAATCCTCAGCATAAGCGGAGGAGTAATAGGAATCCTGATCGGAATAGTGGTATCAGTAATAGTCAGTCTGGCAACAAAATGGAATCTGATTATTTCAGTTCCATCAATACTCTATTCATTTCTCTTTTCAATAGTGGCAGGGATGTTTTTTGGCGTTTATCCGGCAAGAAAAGCATCCCTGCTTGATCCTATTGAAGCATTGAGAAATGAATAACCGGGTAGCTGACAGCTACCTTCTCAGTGATGCAATATCTGCGACAGCCTCTATGGCTGCGTCAACGTCTTCTTCAGTAGTAAATGGACCTATACTGAGTCTGACAGTGCCATGTATCTCCTCTGTGCCCAGGTGCCTGTGAACCAGGGGGGCACATTGTAAACCGGTACGGCATGCAATGTTATAGTCAACGTCAAGCATGGTACCGACATCACCCGCTTCAAATCCTTCGATGTTGAAACTCAGAACAGGGTTGTGGTTTTCTGCACTTCCTGCACAGTAGGTTATCACATTTTCATTCTTCTCAATACCGGCTTTCAGCCTGCTCCAAAGAGCCATCTCCTTGCGGTGAAGGTTTTCCATACCCTGTTCGGTCACCCATTTGACGCCTGCATTCAGCCCTGCCACACCAACAAGATTAAGTGTACCCGTCTCAAGCCGGTATGGGTATTCATCGAGGTGCCGGGGGTAAGCTGAACGTACACCTGTGCCTCCGTAACGGGTGTGTTTTATCTCAACACCTTCCCTGACATATGAGCCACCAATTCCGGTTGGCCCCATAAGGCACTTGTGACCGGTGAAGATGAAAGCATCGATATTCATGGCCTGCATGTCAACGGGAATCGCTCCTGCGCTCTGGCTGCCGTCAACCACAAATAACAATCCGGCCTCCCGGCAGATTTTACCTATTTCCGATACCGGCTGCACAGTACCTATCACATTCGAACAGTGATTGACAACAACCATCCTGGTGTTTTTCCTGACAGCCTTTTTGATATCGTCGGGATCAACAAACCCGTCACTGTTGAAAGGAATATGGGTTACATCAATCCTTCCTTCCTCCTGCATATGGTACAAGGGCCTCAACACTGAATTGTGTTCCAGCATGGTGGTGATTACATGATCGCCGCTGTTGGCCAGTCCCTGAAGCACGAGGTTTAGCGAATCGGTTGCATTATAGCTGAAAGTAAGTCTGTTATGATCTCCACCGCCATTGAAGAGATTTGTCAACATCTTCCTGGTTTTCGCAACAACCTCTTCTGTTTCAAGGGCTGCGTCGAAGCCCGACCGGCCCGGATTCACGCCATGCTTTTTGTAAAAACTGTGCATGAAGTCATAAACAACATCAGGTTTCGGAAAACTGGTGGCTGAATTGTCAAGATAGATAAGTTTGCTCATCGGGTTGTATTTTGAAAGTTTTCGCGATATGCATTTATAGCGCGTCAGCAACTATTTCTGCCATCGTCTTTATCTGTACATTGAGTTTATATGCCTGGTTAATCTGTATAAGCTGGTCCACGCAGTTATGGCAGGGTGTAACAACTATCTCGGCGCCCGTTGCCCTTATCTGGTCGGCCTTTATCCTGCCGGCAGACATGCGCCTTTCATTATACTCGCTCATCGACAGTTGTCCCCCTCCGCCTCCGCAACAGTAGTTGTCGTTACCACAGGGAGTCATCTCAACGAAGTCAGTGACACAGCTGTTGAGGATATCCCTCTGCTGCTTCATTATACCGCCTCCTCTCACCAGGTTGCATGGATCGTGAAGGGTGACCCTTCGTTTGTTTTTTGACTTGTCAGGCTTGATACGTCCGGTATCAATATATTCCTTTAGCAGCTCAATGGAAGTAACCACCTCAAAGGGGTATCTCCGGTGAATGTAGTTGGGCCCTTCCCATCTGAATGCCCTTGAACCGTGGCCACACTCTGCAAGCACTACCTTCCCGGCGCCAAGCTTCAGAGTCACCTCCTCAAGCCGGTTGACAATTTCAGCGGCAAGGGTGTCATCTCCCGAGAAGTATGCATAGTTTGTAACGTCATACATCTCTGTAGACAATGTCCAGCTCTCGCCAGCCATATAGAATATTTTTGCCATAGCCGAAATTGAAAGCGGAAAGAATTTCGGCTCTCTTGGATTCAGTGTATAAATAATCTTTTTCCCCGGTTCATCAAGAGGAATTGCTGCATTCTGATCATCGAGCTCAAACTGCAGATCCTCCTCGAGCCACTTGATTGTGTCAACAAGGTCCTCCTTCGGAATGGCCATGTTGTTCCCGGTTTCAATGGCTGCCATTACGGTACTCTGGAGTGTGGCCGGAACCAGGTCCATCGTGGCAAGCATTGATCGGCCTGCACGCACCACATATGCTATATCAATGCCAATTGAACAGTGGATTGAGCATCGGCCGCACATTGTACAGGCTCCGTACAGAGTGTCAATCATCTCTTTTATCGTATCCCCGTCAAGCTCCCTTGCCCCTGTCAGTCCGGGAACCAGCTTGCCGGTCAGGGTGTTGTATCTCCTGTAAACAGAAGCTACCAGGTCAACCTTCCGTGCCGGTATGAATTTCGGATCCTTGTTGGTAAGGTAGAAGATACAGCTTTCGGCGCATAGCCCGCAGTGAACACAACTGTTCAGGTATGTGAGAAGCCTGCCGTTGTCTTTGCGGCTTATTATCTCAAGCGCTTTTTGTCTCTTCTGCCCGGTGGTCATTCCCATTGAAGTGTTATTGTTTTACCGGCGGCCATGTTCCCCTGTATCCAAAGAAATAGCCAAGGTGATACCTTGCGGCGAAGAAATATATCGTATGCCGGAGCTTGCCAACCGGCAGGTAAAGCAGCAGGAGGGAGGCCTCCAGGAAATAGAAAACCCTGGCCCCCTCAAAATTGAGCACAGCAATCGTCATGAGATGAAACAGGGTAACCAGCAAATTCGAGATGTAATCATCGGGATTGGAAAGTGATCTCAGTTCATTATTCAGGAACCTCTTCACCAGGATCATTAATCCGGCCAGGGTTGACACTGCCAGCAGGAGTGATATGATCAGCCTCAAAATCCCTGAAGGGATGAATCCTGCCAGTAATATTATAAAAAGCAACAGGGAGAGGAAGGTTCCCAGGTGATATATTATTCCTGCGGTATAGGTGGGCAGGTGAAGATAGGCCGATTCCTTTTTTGTCGGACTCATTGCCCCCGTTATTGAATAGATTATACCCCGTGTTGTGTCTCCTGCCCTGATAGCATGATCAACAGGCTTACCTGCTCTGACAAGTCTGATGAAATGAGAGAGCAGTGCAGTCAGGCAGACTACAGCTGAAATCAGCGCCAAAATTCTGAACCACTCCATCTGCCGGTTTGTTAGACGCACCCATCCGGTTTGGGTAATCCTGCAATACGGCAGGCACCTCTGGCCGGACCCAGGGGGAACAGTTCATAAACCTCTTTAAGCCTCACCCCGGAATCGCGGCATAACACCCTGACCATCGGAGCGTTACCATTTTCCTCGAAATGCTTTCTTATTACCCTTACCACAGCCCAGTGCTTATCGGTCATCTCCTCGATTCCGTCACTCTTCGCAAACAGTTCGGCTACTTCATCATTCCACAGGTCAGGATCTACAAGAAATCCGTCCCCGTCAACTTCAAATACTCTTCCTTCAATTTCAATTTGTGGCATAACTAACAGTTATTCAGCTTATCAGCTTTCAGTTTCTATTCTATCCAGGATTTCATCAAGTGGTGTGGATGTATCAGGCAAAACAAAGTCGGGACAAAAGTGAAGAGTTTTACTGATAATGAATCTCCTGCAAGTCTCATAACCCGGAGTGCACCCATGGCACCACGATTCAATATATCGCTCCCTGCTAATTTCATCAATGGGGAATTCCGGATCGTTCACCAGTTTGCATCCATCAATGTTGGGACAACAGGGATCAGACATAATATTATCTCGTTAAAATCATCATACAGAGGTGCAAATTTTGTCAATTAAAAGAGATATCGAAATGATTATTGTCAACTCTTTTCTCTTTTTCAGACAACTCAGATCTTCTGCTATCACTCCTTTAGCCCCATAACGAACCCTGGAGAAGATATTACGCTTGAGTTATGTCAGGCACTTCTCTGAATCTTGTTTTCCTTTACGCCCGGGACAAGATAGAAAGCCTCATTCTCAACACTACGCTTGCGGTGGACCTTGACATGAATGGCATCAACAAAAATAACCGGATAATAAGTTTCCAGACTCCGGGAGAGTCATTGTAAAATCTATGAAGTAAAAGTATTAATTTTAGGCTGAATCTGAATTTTAAATAAATCGCAAATGAAGGAAACATATGGAGAATACCTCTTTGATGCAGTCACGGAATCAATTATAGAATGCCTGGCAGGAATTACTGAAGAAGATGTGCGGGACTTCAGTGATTTTAAAGTTTTCAACAGAGGTCAGGAATATTATGAGGAAGGCATGGTGGAAGAACTCATGTATAATAAAGCCAACAACACAGTTATTGCCACTGTAAAAGGCACAAGAGAATACCAGATCGAATTCAGGCTTGAAGAGGGAGGCATTTACAGCACTTGCAACTGTCCATACGATGGGGTATGTAAACATACAGTTGCAGTACTTCTTAATTTTATACATGAAGGTACTGATAATATTGCAACATATACTTCCAATTGCCCAACAACTGCTGAATCTCTGGATTTCCTGAAGAAATACCTGGAAACACTGTCCAAAAAAGATCTGGTACTTCTTACAATGAAGTTTGCTCCTGCGAATTTTATTAAGGAAGTTCGAAACCGGGAAATGCCTGTAAATGATGCTGAAGCAATATTCAGAAAGAGTGAAAAAAAGATAAAGAAGTTTTTTGAAGATACTGACCTCCTGTATGATCCCGGTGGTATGGAAAGCGCCCTGATTTCACAGCTGAACAACCTGAAAGGCCTTGAAAACCAGCATAGAGAAGGTATTGGAGAATTGATCCTCTTTATTATCCGAAGCGTTGAAACTGCATTCAATGAAGGATACCTGTATATCGACGATTATTACGGGGATGAATATTTTGAATCAGATGACTTTTGCGAATATGTGATTGCTTATGTAAAACAACTTCCATTTGAGGTAAAGACGAACTACCTGAAGAAACTGGATCAGGCTCTGAATGAGATGTCATACGATACATTTTCCACTATACAGGAATCATACCACCGTTTCTTTTCGGAACATGAACGTAAAGACCTGAAATCGTTCGTTAAATTGGATGGAGAAATTCCTCAGACAATGGTCTCACGGTTGTATAAATTCCTGGAACCTGAGCTTTCCTCTGATGAAAAGGAAGCTATCCTCAGGGTAATCAGCCGGTCAGATACAGATCATTTTTTATCCTTTTGCCGGCAGTTATCAGACCAGAACCGTTACTCTGAAGTTATAGACCTGATCAAAGACGACTCAGACGGATTTAAACCCCTGCATGACTTCAGGATAGCAGAAATTTATCTGGAAGCAGCACATAAGCTTAATATGAATATGGATGAGATTTCTGAAGAGGTTGTGAAGCATTGCCCGGAGGTCTCAATCCTCCGAAAGATCAAAGCTCTGAAAGGCACCCTCGGTTCAAATTGTGAAGCAATAGCCAAACAAAAAAATCCTGAGAATCTGTTGAGTTTTTATGAAGAGGAAGACCGTATGAAAGATGCCCTTGATCTGATAAGGGAACCAAAACTCTTTTATGATGATATAATTTTCGAATTTTACAGGAAGAACCATAAACGGTTCCCTGAAGAAGCTGAAACTTTCCTGAAGAGAAGGATTGAAGAAGATCTTGCCTATACAGGTAAGAAATATTATGAGAGGATTGCTGAATCACTCAATCTGATGAAACGGATAAATCCCGGACGATCACAGCGAATAGCTGATGAGATACGTGCAAATTTTAAAAGACGGAGTAATCTTATACAGATTATCCGGGGATTCTGATCACGGTGTGATTTCTGGAATCCTATGCCCGGATTATTGGTCCGCTTAAAAAAGACAATAAAATCATTTCTTATCTTCTGTTCGGCACAGGGGCATATCCAGGCCTCAGGGCCTTTTGAATATCAGGCCGGTTTAATAATGAAAACTATCTGTTTGTACCAATTAGTTTTGTGGCAACTTAATTGTAAAAGATTTCAGGGATTTATACCGGTTTGGTGAAAATACTGGCATCAACCTGGCACCAGAAATAACTTTGTCATCGGAATATTTATTCAGAAAGTATGCGATATAATTCAAGATTCAAATAATAATGACGGCCTTCTATTTCCTTTTTCTCAAGAACATGTATCTCACATAATCTGTTTAAATAATCCCTGGCAGTGTTTTCAGAATATATTCCTGAATCAACGAGATGTTTTACTTTAGTAAATGGTTGAGCAAACAGTGCATTCACTAAATTTTCTGGATTTCTGACTTTCCTGGCATCTTTCTTAACAAACTGTAAAATTGAATCTTTTGCTGATACAATTTCATTGATTTTCTGGAAAGTAATTATGGATGTGTATTCAATAGCTTTAAGCATAAATAATAACCAATACTTCCAATTACCTCTTTGAGAAACTCCAGATAATCCCGAGTAATAATCTTCTTTATGATCTAAAATATACCGGCTTAAAAACAGTATCGGGACATCAAGCAACCCTTTTTTGTCAGATAATTGATATTAAAGACTCGTCCTGTTCTGCCGTTACCATCACGAAACGGATGAATAGCTTCAAATTGATAATGAGCAATAGCCATTTTAAGTAAGTAATCGATCCTGAAATTTTCATCATCGTTTAAGAAGAGTACCAGGTTGTCCAACTTTTCTTTTATCACAGCCTGGCCTTTCGGCGGCGTATAAATAACCTGACCATAGTGCTTCTCTATACCTTAACACCTCCTTTGAAGCTTCATTAATTTTAGTGCTTTGGTCACTATAAGCCTTATATAGTTAATCATCCGTTGTGAAAATGTTCTCAACAGCACTTGAAATTTTTGCTTCCTGCAAGCTGATAGTATTGATTAATAAACCTTGATCGGGAATCACAACACTACGACCATGCAGCCTTGCTAATGCGGCTTTAGCATCTCCCAGTTTCTTTAATATCTCAATTGTCTGAAAAAGTTCTCTTCTTATTGGCAACAGGGGAAGATTGTTCCATGGGACATTTCTGTCGGGATTGATTTGATATGGCATTTCAGACATTAATTGCGGGGAAAATTAATGGTTACTCAATTCCTGACCTCAAATATAGTGCAAATATATCTGCCAAACATTAAATATCTAATTATTTAAGGCCGGAGTGCGTTGTTGACCTTAAAAAAGATAACAAAAATAAAGGGTACCCTGGCAATTTCATGCAGGAAAAACAATGATTTTCCTGAGAATCCAGATTGGTTAAATGTTAAGATTGCCCGGATGGAGGCTGCTAATTATTATTTTGGCACTGAAATATATTTGTATGAGTGGAATGGTGACTTCTACTATTGGATATCCATCCCAATATCATCTTGCATGATGTGTGAATTTTACACTTATAGGGGTGACAAACCTATTTGGACAGACGATAATTTTAAAGAATTCCGGAAAAATGCTGTAAAGAGGAAAGTGGTCTGGCGAAGAGACAACTTTTGAGGTTGTAACTTCTTTGTTTTGAGTGGGCCCAGCTGGAATCGAACCAGCGACCCCCTGATTATGAGTCAGGTGCTGCTAACCATCTGAGCTATGGGCCCGAAATATCAGGGTGCAAATATAATATCAAATTGAAATATGTGCAAACCTTTTGCAATGCTTAATATGCAGTTAAACAACCGGCGTCACCCCTGCAATCCGGCTGCTTCGCCATAATGACCCGGGGGTCATTTTACGAGCTTGTTCCTCTGTTGATGTAATCAAACAACACCCCGCCTGCCTCATCAAGGTCATAACCGAAGGTGATAAGGCCGCCACGGTCACCGCCCATGACAATGATCCTCTTCTCGAATACCTCCGGCTCACCGAAAATACGGATCATCTCCCGCGCCATCGCCGGGGTGCCATACTCCACAGAGGGATCAGTGGTAGGCACCTTGTTCATAAGCTCTTCCCACAGTTGTGTTGAGTGAACATGGATGATCGCATTGGTACCCGGATCAGCCATATAGATAGCTGCATGGGTGAGTGATTCCGACGATGCCTTCAGCGGCCCGCTGCACATAATCGCGTTGTCATCTATATTAAATGACGATACCTTTACATAGTGCCCCGGCTCAAGCTCGGGTATATCACCGGTAGATGATCCGGTTATTATAAACTGAGACGACTTCCCTATGCGTATGCTGAGATTTCCGAACCCTACGCCGTTCTCGAACGCACCAACAAGATCAAGATTGAAGAGAATCTCTCTCCAGTGATTGATAATTTCATACTGCTCGTCAGTGATTACCGGGCCCGATTGTCTCCAGTAGCAGTTAAACTTGACAAACCCTTCCATATAACCTATGATACTGTTTTTAATATCGATTCCTTTTCTGCCCTGCAAATTCCGCGGTCTGTGATAAGACCGGTGATAAGACGCGCAGGTGTAACGTCAAACCCGTAATTGGATATATTAACACCATCCGGTGCAATTCTTATGCCATCAATTGTACTTACCTCCGAGGCATCGCGCTCCTCGATCTCTATCTGCGCCGGGCTCTCAATTGAGAGATCGAATGTAGATACCGGCAGTGCCGAATAAAAAGGTATCCCGTTATCAAATGCCGCAAGAGCCTTAAGATATGTACCACTCTTGTTGGCCACATCACCCGAAGCCGTTGCCCTGTCGCATCCGACGATCACCATATCTACCATACCGTTCTGCATCAGGTGCCCGCCGGCATTGTCGGTGATGAGGGTGCAGGGCACCCCGTGATTGAGCAGTTCCCATGCGGTGAGACGGCTCCCCTGGTTGCGCGGACGTGTTTCATCAACCCATACATGAACCCTGATTCCCCTGTCATGAGCCATGTACACCGGCGCCAGCGCCGTACCGTAATCAACACATGCCAGCCACCCGGCATTGCAGTGCGTCAGAATATTGACAACCTCTCCTCCCTTCCTGCTGCTTGCCTCTTCAATTAACGGGAGTCCGTTCACTCCTATCAGCCTGCTTCTCTCAGCCTCCCCGTCACATAATTCTTTTGCTGCTCTGCGCAATGCACCGGCATTAGGGAAGAATTTCATCACCCTGGTCATATAATCAACTGCCCATGCGAGATTGACTGCGGTGGGCCTGGCCGACTTAAGCCGCTCCGCGTCACTGATCACTGCATTGTAAACATCGCCGCTGCCGGCCTGTTCATTATCGTCCTCCTTTTTCCTTCCGCCGGGCGGTTCAGTTACGGTAGAGTTCTTTTCTCCGTCGTCAGATCCGATGCCGGTATGTTTTTTATTCCCACGGCTGTGTTCAAGGAATGAGAGAAAGACTCCCCATGCTGCTGCAGCTCCTATGAGAGGTGCACCCCTCACCGCCATATCATGTATGGCATTATAAACATCGTTCACACTCCTGAGGGTCATCACCTCAAAGGCAAAAGGAAGCCTCCTCTGGTCAATCACATGTACTGACCCGCAGTCAGTTTTATCATGCCAGATACTCCTGTAATGCCTTTCCCCAACTTTCATAAATTTCTCTTCCCACACGAATTAATCATCAAAATTACTAATAATTACACTAATTCTGAGTATTTGAACAGTTACTTAATTCAATAGCAACCATTTTCGAATATCCGACCCGTTTGTTCTACAGCATTAGAATTAATTGATTATCTTTGCATAAGAATAAAACCTATGGTCAATAAAGAGGAATACAGGGCACGGATCATCCGGATAGCAAGCCGGATTTTCAGTCATTACGGCTTCAGAAAGACTACGATGGATGAAATTTCCCGGGCGCTGAAAAAGGGGAAGAGTTCAATCTATTATTATTTCCGGAGCAAGGAAGAGATCTTCGAGGCGGTGGTGCTTTATGAGGCGAACCAGCTGCGCCGAAGGCTGACAGCCGCAATCAAGGAGGTGGACTCGCCGAAGGACAAGCTGCGTAACTATATATATGTGAGGATGAGGGAGTTTGCAAAGTTGTCAAACTACTACAATGCCGTCTTTGACAAGAACCTTGATCACTTTGATTTCATCGAAAAGATCAGGGCGCGCTATGACCGTGAGGAGCTCGCCATCATCCGCCTGCTTGTCTATGTAGGAAACAACAGGGGCACCTTTGCCGTGGAAGACAGTGAGTACACTTCCATGGCTATACAGACCATGCTCAAGGGTATGGAGGTTCCGCTCTTCTGGCGCAGACGCGAAACTGATATCAGGGATCGCCTTGAGGCGATACTGACCCTAATCTTCAACGGCATACTGAAGAAGCAGCAATAACGGCCGTTTCCCCGCGGTGCGGGATTAGTGTCTAATCCGTTAGTGTCTGCCGGAGGTTTTTCGCGCCGGGAGTTTTCCCCGCCAGAGTTTTTTCTATAAGAGGTTCTCCCGCTGGAGTTTTTCCATTGCAGGCTTTCCCTCCGCAGGTTTCCCTGTGAGAGGTTTCCCCTTTAGAGTTTTTTCCCGCCGCAGGCGGTTATTTCAGCTACCTTTTAGGTACCCCTTTCTGTGGTGACCATGGTTCGGTCACCGGCTTTGGTGCCGGCTTTCGGGTGAATACCCAGATGAGCAGCACGATGCCTGCCAGCACCAGCGGGATACTCAGCCACTGGCCCATATTCAGCTTCATCCCGGCTTCGAAGGCCACCTGGTCTTCCTTTATATATTCTACCAGGAACCTGAATCCGAAGACAAGAATCAGGAACAGACCAAACAGCAGTCCGGGCAATGGTTTGCCGGCTTTCTTCCAGTAGATGCGCATCAGTATTCCAAAGGTGATAAGGTATGCCAGTGACTCATATATCTGTGTGGGGTGCTTCGGCGCCGTTTCTCCGTTCCGGAGGAATACAAATCCCCATGGCAGGGTTGTCTCAACCCCGTAAATTTCCGAATTCATCAGGTTTCCCAGACGTATCAGTGATCCGGCGAGTGCCACCACGATAACTATCCTGTCAATGATCCACAGGAACGGTTTTTTCTCCTTCCTGACGAAGAGCCACAGTACAAGCAGTATGCCGATGGCCGCTCCGTGACTTGCCAGACCGCCGTGCCATACCTTCAGGATCTCAATGGGTCTGGCCAGATAATACCCGGGTTCATAGAAAAAGCAGTGTCCCAGCCTGGCGCCGACAATCGTGCCAATGGCCATGTAAACAGTCAGCCTGTCGAGGGTTGCGTCTGTCAGCCCTTCATGCCTGAAGATCCTCCTCATGATATAGTACCCGAAGACGAATCCTGATGCGAAAAGCAGTCCATACCATCTTACTGCAAAGTTGCCTATCCGGAAGATCTCCGGATTAACATTCCACGGAATTATCTGAAGTTCCATACTGCTGATGTTTGGAATGCAAATTTATGCAAAAAAGAAACAGTTGTCCCATTTCACTGTAAAAGGCATATCCGGCCCCCTTTGCCCCACATATCATGTAACAAAATTTGATGTAAGTTTGCAGTTGGTGGATTACGGGAGATACATATCAGGCAGCCTTGGACTGACAGTTATAGCCACGCTCTTTGTGCTTTCGTGTGCAAAGATCAGCGCTCCCACGGGTGGTCCGAAGGATCTGGATCCTCCCGTGATACTGAAAAGCGTTCCGGAGAACGGCAGCGTCATGTTCACCGGTAAGTCATTCACCGTCACCTTCGATGAATACGTTGTACTTGACCGCATATCGGAAAAATTCATGGTGTCGCCTCCGATGGCTACAAAGCCCGAGGTGAAACTCAGGGGCAAGAGCCTTGTTGTCACCTGGGAGGAAGAGCTGGCTGACAGCACCACCTACACTTTCTATTTTCAGGATGCCATCCGCGACAACAATGAAAACAACCCGATCAACAACTATCAGTATGTTTTCTCTACCGGGCCGGTTCTCGACTCACTCTCGCTGACCGGTAACGTGTTCAATGCTTTTGATCTCGAGATAGTTGAGGATGTAACGGTGATCATGTTCTCCAATCTGTCTGACACTGCCCCCCGCACCATGCTGCCGGCATACATATCCAGGCCGGACCCGTCAGGCGGGTTCATGATAAGCAACATCAGGCCCGGAGATTACAGGCTCTTCGCCCTGAAGGACCTCAACGGCAATACCAGGTACGATTTAACTGATGAGATATTTGCTTTCGGTGACTCAGTCATCTCCATCACACCTGATAACTATTTCGGCCTTGTGCCTGACACTGTCACATACAGGCCCGCCAATGCCACCGAGGCCACAAAGCCTGATAAGTTCGTTTACGGGCTGCACAGGCTATATGCCTTCCGGGAGCCGCCGAAACAGCAATACCTGACATTCACCGAGAGGAAAAGCTCATGGGGCATCAGCTTTGGTCTGGCATTGCCGTCAGACAGCGGACAGGTGTCGGCAACCCTGCCCGAAGCCGACAGTTCAGCATGGTTCATGGAGCACAACGCGGCCCGTGATACCTTCATGATATGGGTAACCAACCCCGATGTGTACGGCCAAGACCTGGTGGATGTCATTCTCACCTTTCCGTTTACTGACACCACCGGAACGATTATCGCGAAAACAGACACAATCAGTTTCAGGTATATGAAGCCTGCCTCCCCTCGGGGCGGCAGCGGAAGGACGCCGGGACTGAACATCACTCACAATATTTCCGGAAAGGTCAGGCCGGGCATCGTGCCATCGTTCAGATCGGCCACACCGTTTGCAGAGCCTGATACATCACTCATCAGGCTAATCCGGACGGTTGACTCTGTTCAGACTCTGCTTCCTTACAGTTTTGTAATAGATACGGTCTCTTCCCGCCTCCTGTACATGAAGGCACAGTTCGAACCGGGAGCCACCTACTCGCTGATGTGCAGAAAGGGAGCATTCAGCGATATCTTCGGAACGGCAAATGACTCTGCGACGTACAACATCTCTGTAGCTACGGCGGAGGATTACGGAAGTCTCATGGTCAGGCTTTCCGGCTATGAGGGAAAGGTGATAATCCAGCTGACCGGGGACAGGGACAAGGTTGTACGGGAAGTATCAGTGACCAGCCCCGGAGAGGTCTCTTTCCCGCTTCTTGACAAGGGGAAGTACAGGCTGAAGGCGATCTATGACCTGGATTCAGACGGCAAATGGACCACCGGCGACTTTAACGCTGGCAGGCAGCCTGAACCGGTCACATATTACCCGGATGAACTGGAGGTCAAGATTAACTGGGCGCTGGAGCAGGACTGGGATATTGGAGAAATGTATGTCAAGAATGTTTCGCTGAGGAGTAAGCCCACAACAAGGAGGTAAAGAGATGTCTTCACGCAGGAAATTCATCAGGAACAGCATGATGGCAGGAGTGGCGCTCTCTGCCGGGATACCTTCATTTGTCACAGCCGGAACCCGGCGGTGGCCTTCTGCAAGACCCCCGGTCAGGAAGCGCAAATTCCGCAGTAAGGCCGTAGAGGAGACAATCAGGGAGATTGAGTCATTCCTGGGATCTGACAATGAGCTGGCTTGGCTCTTCTCGAACTGTTTTCCCAACACCCTTGACACCACTGTCACCTTCTCCGAAAAGGAGGGCAGACCAGATACCTTTGTGATAACGGGAGATATCCATGCGATGTGGCTGCGCGACTCCTCGGCCCAGGTGTGGCCATATGTGCCGCTTGCCCCGCGTGACCCGCAACTGAAGGCTCTCATCGCCGGCGTGATCAACAGGCAGGTTAAGTGTATTCATATCGATCCTTATGCCAATGCCTTCAATGATGGTCCGGGCCAGAGCGAATGGATGAATGACCTGACTGACATGAAGCCGGAGCTGCATGAGCGCAAGTGGGAGATAGACTCGCTCTGTTACCCTGTCAGGCTGGCTCACGGATACTGGAAAGCCACCGGCGACACCTCGGTTTTCGATGCCTCCTGGTCATCGGCGATGAGGCTTATCATCAAGACATTCCGCGAGCAGCAACGCAAGGATAACCCGGGTCCGTACAAGTTCCAGAGGGTCACAGGCTGGCAGACCGATACTGTTGCGGGAGCCGGATATGGTAATCCCATCAACCCGGTGGGCCTGATAGTATCAATATTCAGGCCGTCAGATGATGCAACCATATGGCCTTTCCTGATTCCCTCGAACTATTTCGCTGTTAGCGCACTACGCAAAATGGGCGAGATTGCTGCCGATGTCACACGTGATGAGGCTCTTCTGGCTGATGCCACCGCGCTGGCTGGTGAGGTCAATGACGCACTTGCGAAATATGCCCGTGCCGTTCATCCGGTGCACGGAGAGATCATCCCCTACGAGACTGACGGCTATTTCAACTACAATTTCATGGATGATGCCAATGTTCCCAGCCTGCTCAGCATGCCATACCTTGGAACCATTGACCGGAGTGATCCGCTTTACCTGCGCACACGCAAATTTGTGCTGAGCAAAAGCAACCCGTACTATTTTTCTGGCATCAGCGGGCATGGTGTGGGGAGTCCGCATACCGGCCGTGACCGCATCTGGCCCATTGCCATCATCATGAAAGCGCTGACAGCCTCGAACGACCATGATATCATTACATCACTCAGGATGCTCAAAAATACCCATGCAGCAACGGGTTTCATGCATGAGTCGTTCATGAAGGACGACCCCTCAAAATTCACACGCAAGTGGTTTGCATGGGCCAACACCCTGTTCGGAGAACTGGTTTTGCAGACATACAAGACACAACCTGAGCTGCTGAAAGAAGTTTAAAACAGATAACAATGAAAGAAATAGTTGCCGGAGTTGACATTGGCGGAACAAACACCGTAATTGGTTTTGTTGATGCTGAAGGAGTAATTCATGCCGGGGAGAACCTCTCGACGCCCGATTATGCTTTAGCCGATGATTTTGTCATTGCGCTTGACGCGAAACTGAAGGAGATGATGGCTGAGAACAGCGGACTGAAGCTGATCGGCATAGGCATCGGTGCACCCAATGCCAACTTCAATAAGGGAACGATTGAGCTGGCGCCCAACCTGCGGTGGAAGGGGATTATTCCGCTTGTCAGGATGACCGAAGAAGCCACAGGCCTCAGGACCCGCATCACCAATGACGCCAATGCGGCGGCACTGGGAGAGATGATTTTCGGCGCCGCGAAGGGTGTGAAAGATTTCATCATCCTGACCCTGGGCACGGGCCTTGGCAGCGGCTTCGTCGTTGACGGCGAGGTGGTGTACGGGCATACCGGTTTTGCCGGTGAACTGGGTCATATGATCGTTGTTGAGGGAGGCCGGGTGTGCGGATGCGGGCGCCGCGGCTGTCTTGAAACATATGCATCAGCCACAGGGCTGGTCCGTACTGCTTTGTCACTGCTCAGCGACCGCCGTGATGATAGCACGCTGCGGGAGCTCAGGGGCAGTGAGATCACCTCACGGCGGATCGCTGAAGCCGCGGCGGCCGGCGATCTCATCGCTCAGAAAGCTCTCGACCAGACCGCCCGGATGATCGCGCTCGGGATAGCCAACTCGGTAATATTCTCAAGCCCGGAGGTTATATACCTCTTCGGCGGACTGGCAAATGCAGGCGAAGCTCTCTTCGGGCCGGTACGGAAGTATGCTGACGAGCTGGTGCAACCGGTTTTCCGGGGCACCTTCAGGGTGGAACCTTCCGGGCTGCCGGAGGTGCAGGCAGCAGTACTGGGCGCATCAGCGCTCATATGGAAGGAGATGAAATAGAGATGGCAGGAGAGAGAGGAGCGGACAATAGATAAAACATCAAACCAAAATGCATATCATAGAGGTCAGCAGGCTGAAGACAGAGAAGGAGATACCGTCAATGGCAGAGGTCTCCGTACGCCTCGACGAACTGGGCAAGGGCCACGGGATAGAGACATTGAACTGGCAGAGCCACACATACAAACCTGAGGTAAGATTCAACATCGCATGGGGCGAGAAGGAGATATACATCAAGTACTATGTCCGCGAGGCACATGTCAAGGCTGAAAAAGGCAACACCAACGAGATGGTATGCGAGGACTCATGTGTTGAATTCTTCGTCTCGCCGGAAGATGACGGAATCTATTACAACTTCGAGTTCAATCCCATCGGCACAGCGCTGATGGGCTCAGGTCACAGCCGTCATGACAGCGCACGGACAGATCCGGCCATTGTCGGCAACATACGCCGCCTCACAACAATGGGCAGCGAACCCTTTTCAGAGATCAGCGGTGACATCAGCTGGTCAATCACCGTGGCCATCCCGCTTGAAACTTTCTTCCGGCATAATGTCGGCAGCCTGGCGGGCAAAAGCTTCAGGGCCAACTTCTACAAGTGCGGTGACAGGCTGACCACCCCTCACTTCGTCACATGGAACCCGGTTGGCACGGAAAAACCTGATTATCACAGGCCGGAGTTCTTCGGAATCCTGAAATTTGTCTGACCATATAGGAGCCTTCATCCGCAGGAGCAGCAAGACCCCGCATAATTAATTGCAAAACTGTAAAAAACAATATCATGAACCTGACCGATAAGAAATACAGCAAATACGCACTGGTGCGTGAAATGATGGAAACACCAGGCATCGTCAGATCATTCCGTCCCGAATTGTCCATCCCGTTTATTCCTGCCTTCAGAAATAAGAAAGGTCTTTTCCTGACGGGCGAAGGGAGCAGCAGACTCTTCCCCGCGAAGCGGGCTATTTTCGCCAACCTGAGGAAGGAGTTTCTGCTGCCGGTGCTAACCGAGGGATGCACCCAGGCGCTGGAGTACAACCTGAAGGATTTCGTCGTTTTCGCGGCATCCAACTCCGGCCAGACAAAGGAGGTGATCCGCCTTGTTGACCATCTTAAGAAGAAGAAGCATGACACCGTTTTCGGCCTGACGGCCAGCCACAATACGAAGCTGGAGGAGTTTGCACATGCCACCCATGTCCTGAAATGCGGCAAGGAGAATGCTGTTGCCGCCACAAAATCAGTTGTGGAGCAGGCTCTCTTCTATGACTCCCTGCTGCGCAACCTGAGGGGAGAGAAGATGGCGGGCCTGCGCAAGACTGCTGCTCTGATGGAGGAGGTGCTCACCGCGAAGATTGACAGGAAGATTATCACGATGATGCATGATGCTGATATGATCTGGTTTGCCGGACGTGATAACGGGGTGGCTGCAGAGCTGGCGCTGAAGACCAACGAGATTACCCGCAAGAAATCCGGGTTTCTTGAGGGGACCTTCGCGCTGCATGGCATTGAGGAGGTGATGAACAGGGGTGATGTGCTCATCTGGGTCGCTCCGTTTGAGCATGACCGTGACAAGTTCATGGAGTGCCTGGTGAAAGGCGTGGGGGTGAATGTCATCGCCATTTCCGGTGAAAAGACCGAATTCCCGACAATCGTCATTCCTGACGGAGGAGATTATGCCGAGTACCTGCAGCTGACTGCCGGTTGGAACCTCCTGGTTGAGACAGGCATCTCCCTCGGCATTGACCCTGACCACCCCGTGCGCGCACGGAAGGTTGGCAATGAGTACGTTCCGGAAGCCAAAAAGTAGCATCCTGCTGCCGGGTCACATTTTTTTTCGCTTCTATTAAAGCGTATATTTACGTTGTGTAAACTCTCTTTCTGAATATGGAAAAGGTAAAAGCAGTTGCAGGGATTGACATCGGAGGCACCAGCACCACTTTCGGGTTTGTTGACCGGTCGGGAAAGATCCTGGCCGGGGGCCAGATCATAACGAGTCAATATGATAAGCCTGAGAGTTTTGTTGCTGCGCTCTATGAGAAGATGATGATCACTGCACAGAACCCGGATTATGATATTGAGATTCTCGGTTTTGGCATCGGGGCTCCCATGGGCAATATCAACAAGGGAACCATCGAATATGCGGCTAACCTGCCCTGGAAAGGTATTGTCCCGCTGGCTGATCTTTTTGCCCGTCACACCCCGCTGCCGGTCATCGTCACCAATGATGCCAACGCTGCAGCCGTGGGCGAGATGGTCTTCGGCGGCGCCAGGGGGATGAAGAACTTTGTGGTGATAACCCTCGGCACCGGCCTCGGCAGCGGATTCGTCGTTGACGGAAAGCTGGTGTACGGGCATGACGGCTTCGCGGGTGAGTTGGGACATACCACCATAAGGCCGGGGAGGTCAGACCGCGACTGCGGATGCGGACGGAAGGGGTGTCTTGAGACATATGTCTCGGCAACAGGCCTGAAACGGACGGTGCTGCAACTGATGGCCGAAAGACTTGACGACAGCGAACTACGAAAGCTCAGCTTCGAGGAGCTTGACTCAAAGTTGATCTGTGAAGCTGCGCGCAGGGGTGACCCCATAGCCCTCGAGGCGTTTGAGCAGACCGGGGCCATGCTTGCATTCAGCCTGGCCAACGTGACAGTTCACACCAATCCCGAGGCTATTTTCCTCTTCGGGGGCCTCGCCCTCGCCGGGGAGCTGATATTTGAACCCACCAGAAGGCATCTGGAGGAAGATATCCTCTATATCTACCGTGGCAGGGTGAAGTTGCTGCCCTCGGAGCTGAGCACGCAGAATGCGGCGGTTCTTGGCGCAAGCTCACTGGTATGGTTTGAGCTGGAGACAGCATAAACCCTGATTTTGGGAACAAAATGAACAAGTATAATCTGCCGGAGATGATGAATTATATCATAGGGGGGCTCTTGATAGTGATACTCTTCTCCATTGCCTATGCCTATCTCAAGCCGCACAAGCTGCATCATGCCAGGCCTCTCTCAACACTGGCCCTGAAAGGCACATACCTGATATACCTGCTGGTGATGCTGGTGGTGATCTGTTTTGCCAGCCTCAGGGACGGCGGGGTGAGCCAGGTTTTTGACGGGGCGGAGTTCTTCGTGTTCCTGGTAGTGCTCTTCGTGCCTACGGTCGGCATCTTTTCACGAAAAATAACCCGCTTCAGCGGGAACAGAGTAAGGTACAACATAATCTTCAGTGTGATTAACCTGATAATGACCCTGACACTGATTGTCCTGTACAGGTTTTGACACCAGATAACGGCGAAAAGCTTACATTTGCCGAATGAAATAAAAAAACTCCAAAATTATGATCAAGGAACGATTCATCTCCTATGTGGAGGATAGTATCAGAAAGAACTGGGAAATAGAGGCGCTTTCGAATTACCGGGAGAAAGGTTTCACGTACAGGGAGATCGCCGAGATAATGGTCAAACAGCACATAGCTTTTAAAGAGTACGGCATCCGTGAAGGTGACAAAATCGCCCTGCTCGGGCGGAACTCTGCCAACTGGTGCGCCATATACCTGGCAGTGGTTACCTATGGCGCTGTGGTAGTGCCGATTCTGGCTGATTTCAAACCCGATGATCTTCACAATATCCTAACCCACTCCGACTCAAAGATTCTTTTTGCTGATGACAAGCTGTGGGAATCACTTGATCCCGAAAAGCTGAAGGATATTCAGTGCGTAAAAAGCCTTGACACGTTTGAGATGCTCATGAGCCGCAGTGAGAAGATCACGGATATCTACAAATCTCTTGATGAGAAGTTTTCACAGGCATACCCGGCATTCAGTCCGGATGATATTAAATTTTCCGGTATAGACAATGAGGAAATGGCAGTTCTGAGCTATACCTCGGGTACAACGGGCTTCTCCAAGGGTGTGATGATACCTCACAGGAGCCTCGCTGCAAACATACGCTACGCACAGGCGAACATGCCTCTGGATCCGGGTGACCGGGTTGTTTCCTTCCTGCCACTGGCACACACTTATGGCTGCGCTTTCGAGTTTCTCTTCCCCTTTACCTACGGATGCCATATCACCATCCTGACCAGGATACCGTCGCCGCATATACTCATCCAGGCCTTCAAGGAGATCAGACCCAGATTGATACTCTCGGTACCGCTGGTCATCGAGAAGATTTACAAGTATCAGTTGCTTCCGGTTATAAGCAAGCCTGTCATGAAGATGTTGCTGAAGATACCGGGCATTAAAAATATTCTTTTCAAGAAGGTGCGTGAGAAGCTTGAGACAAGCTTTGGCGGCAATTTCAAGGAGCTGGTTATCGGGGGTGCTGCATTCAACGCTGACGCCGAAAAGTTTTTCAGGAAGATCAGGATGCGGTATGCCGTGGGCTATGGAATGACCGAGTGCGGACCGCTGATCAGTTATGACGGCTGGAGAACGGCACGCCTGGGATCATGCGGAAAATCCGTTGACACCCTGGAAATAAAGATTGACTCTCCAGACCCCGCCAATGTGGTGGGCGAGATAATGCTCCGCGGCGCTAACGTGATGCTTGGATATTACAAGAATGAGAAAGCCACGAAGGAAGTAATTGAAGAAGACGGCTGGATGCATACCGGAGACCTTGGCGTGATTGACAAGGATGGTTACCTCTTCATCAGGGGCCGCAGCAAGGACATGCTCCTCGGCCCTTCGGGCAAGAATATCTACCCGGAAGAGATCGAATCTGTCATAAACAACTATAAGTATGTGGCAGAATCGGTTGTCATCTCTGAGGATGACAAGCTTGTAGGGCTCATCTATCCCGATCATGAGACGCTTCGCAAAGAGGGCATCGGAGAGGATGGACTTGCGGCTCTCCTTGACACCATCAGGAAGGATGTCAACAACAGGCTTCCCGACTATATGGCTGTCACAAAGTTCAGGGTGCATCCTGAAGAGTTTGTCAAGACTCCGAAGAAGAGCATCAAGCGCTATCTTTACATGAAAGATTGATATTTGAGTGAAGGGGCCCCGAAAGGGCCTCTCGCATATTATTGTGAAGTGAAGAGGTACTGTATCATAGTTGCCGGCGGAAGCGGACGGAGAATGAAGTCATCCATCCCGAAGCAGTTCCTCCTGCTCGGAGGGAGGCCGCTGCTGATGCGTACCATTGAACAATTCCACACGTTTGACAGCACCCTGGAGATCATTCTGGTACTGCCGGAGGGCCATCATGCACTGTGGGAAAAGCTCTGCACGGAGTACTCTTTTACCATCACTCATCAGGTGGTGGCAGGAGGAGAGGAGCGGTTTCACTCGGTGAAGGCGGGACTGGGGTGCGTCAGTGGCGACTCCCTTGTGGCCATCCATGACGGCGTCAGGCCGCTGGTGAGTCATGACACCATCTGGAGATGCTTTGCCGATGCTGAAGAGTTCGGCAATGCCGTGCCCTTCATTGAGCCGGCAGACTCCGTGAGAATACTGGCCGGCGATGAGAGCAGGCCGGTGCCGAGGAGCGAAGTGCGGCTGATACAGACACCGCAGGTGTTTCGCGGCAGCATGATCAAAAATGCCTACCGCCGCGGATTTGACCCCTCATTTACGGACGATGCCACCGTGGCTGAGGCTGACGGGGTGAAAATACACCTTACATACGGGAACAGGGAGAACATCAAGATAACAACACCTGAGGACCTGGCAGTGGCCGGTACGCTGGCCGGAACACTCAGATAATTAAACATATAAAAGATGGAGCAAAAACCGTTGCTTGATTACAAGAAACTTGAAATCAGAAAAGTCAGGAGTGCTGACGAGGAAATAACCGATCTGATAAAGTCAACAATCCTTGGCTCAGAGGGCGGCATGCGCTACATCTTGCTGAACACTGCGGAACGGATCAGGTCGTACGGTGACAGGCTCTCTTTCCTGGCTCTCTACAAGAGAAACAGCCTTAAGGGGGCGATAGGACTATGCAGGCGAATCACATCAAACCGTGGAAACCGGTACCCCTCCGCTTATCTCAGGTATCTCACGGTGCAGAGTGCGTTCCAGGTAGAAAGAGCGCCGGGAAAAGCCGGGAGACGGCTGGCCGGGGCAGGAGACAGCTTCAAGCAGAAGATATTCTCCATTTTCAGAGACCCGCAGCTGGCAGCCGGAGATGATGGCAAATCCGGTCCGCATGTGCTTTATGCTTACGTGGAGAGCCGCAATGAGAGATCAAGGAACATAATCAATCAGGTAGGATTTGAATATATCCGCTCCTTCCTGACAGTGGCCTTCAGCAGGTTCAACCCGAAGACTAATCCTTCGGTGGAGAGGCTCACCCCGGAGGAGGAGCCTGCCATGGCAAAACTCCTGGATGAGTTCTACAGCGGTTATTGTTTTTATACCGACGAGTTTTCGTTTTATGATCATAAATATTATGTGCTTCGCCGGAACGGCGAGATAGTGGCGGGCGTGGGAGCCATCCCGGCATGTTACAGGGTGGTGAACGTACCGGGGGTGTGGGGCTGGATGATGATGAAGGTGCTGCACCGTACTCCATATTTCAGGAGACTGTTCCAGCCGGAGGAATTCAGGTACATTATCCTGAATGCTATTTATTGTCGCGATGGCAGCGAAGACCTGCTGCCGGATCTTTTTGAGGCCGTCTGCGCAGAGGAGGGCTACCATACTGCTCTGACATGGCTCGATGATCACTCATGTCTCTATGAGACCCTTCGCACCAACAGGAGGATGGGCACTCTCAACAGGCTGCTGAACGCGAAGCCCGGACTGGTGTATGCCCTCTTTTCGGGGCTTGACCCCGCGGAGACCGAGAAGTTCTATGACTCCCCGGCATACATCTCGGGATTTGACTTTTCATAGAGAGCTGCCCCGGCGCTCCGGGTAGCGACATTCTTGTAAAAACCAGTAAAACAATATATTATGAATGTATTTCATTCTTTCTCAATACGGTCGCTATTGGCCGTGGCCCTGTTCATGTTGGTTGGCAGACAGGTTTCTGCCCAGCCCTATATGCCGGACCGGACCTCCGATGATGAGCGGATGCAGTGGTTCGCGGATGCGAAACTCGGAATATTCATCCACTGGGGAATTTATGCCGTCAACGGGATTGACGAGTCGTGGTCATTTTTCAACGGACTCATTGGTCATGATGATTACATGAAGCAGCTTGACGGCTTCACCGCCTCGTCATATGACCCGAACGCCTGGGTCAGGCTGATCAGGGAGAGCGGCGCCCGCTATGCCGTGCTTACCTCAAAGCATCATGACGGGGTGGCCCTCTGGGACACGAAGCTCAGCCGGCTCAATACGGTTGAGAGCACACCGGCAGGCCGTGATCTGGTGAAACCTTTCGTGAAGGAGTTGCGGCGCGCAGGACTGAAGGTAGGACTTTACTATTCACTGCTTGACTGGTCGCACCCAGACTATCCGAACCTTACAAGAACAGTTAAAAGGTATTCTGATGACCCGGAAAGGTGGCAGCGGTTCATGCAGTTCAACAACGGGCAGATGGCCGAGCTGCAGAAGGAGTTCAAGCCTGACCTGTGGTGGTTTGACGGCGACTGGGAGCAGAGCGCCGAGACATGGGATGCAGCGGGTATAAGAAAAACTATTCTGGAACGGAATCCCTCCGCCATTATCAATTCCAGGCTGGCAGGGTATGGTGATTACGGCACTCCCGAGCAGGGACTCCCCTCAAAACGTCCGGCCGACAAATACTGGGAACTCTGCATGACAATGAATGATTCCTGGGGATATCAGGGGAATGACAGGAACTATAAGAGCCCGTCGCAGGTGGTGCGTATCTTTGCCGGTTGCATCGGGATGGGAGGAAACATGCTCCTTGATATCGGCCCGAAGGCCGACGGAACCATCCCGGAAGAACAGGTTGAGGTGCTCAGGGAGATGGGTCGCTGGACCTCCAAACATAAACAGGCAATTTACGGCACCGTGGCCGGCCTGCCTGAAGGCCTTTTCGCAGGGCCCTCCACCATGAGCCGCGACAGCACCATACTCTATCTCTTCTTTCCCGGTAACGGGGGTGGCGAGCTGATGCTCGAAGGGGTGAAGAACCGTATCAACAAGGCTTTCGTGGTAGGCAACGGCACCAACCTCGAGGTGAAGGAATACCTGAGACCATATTGGAGCGACCACGCCGGGGTCTACTTCATCAGGGTGCCTGAAGAGACATTGGATAAGACAATGACCGTGGTTGGCATCTCGCTCAACGGGAAACTTGAAACTGATTAGTACCTGTTGACATGAAAAGCATCTTCCGTTCTGCCATGAGATGGATACGGGCCTGTCTGCCGGCAGTGGTGGTTGCCGCCCTTTTTGCCGGGCCGCTCGTGGCGCAGGATCACGATGAAAGATATATTCCGGAGAGTGATCCGCTGGTGCTCCGGAAACTCGAAGAGTGGCAGGACCTGAAGTTTGGCCTTCTGATGCACTGGGGACCTTACAGCCAGTGGGGGATAGTTGAATCATGGTCGATCTGCGCTGAGGATGAGGGCTGGTGCCGCCGCAAAAACCCTGATTACACAGAGTATAAAAAACAGTATGAAGCCCTGAAGCTCAGCTTTAATCCGATTGCTTTCGATCCGGAGAAATGGGCTGCTGCAGCACGGAATGCCGGAATGAAATACGTGGTTTTCACTACCAAGCATCATGACGGTTTTTCAATGTTTGACACAAAACTGACAGACTACAGGATAACTGACCCGGAGTGCCCGTTCAGCGTTAATCCCCGCGCTAACGTAACGAAGGAGATATTCAGGGCTTTCCGCGAGCAGGGATTATGGACTGGTGCCTACTTCTCGAAGCCTGACTGGCACAGCGAGTACTACTGGTGGCCAAACTTTGCCACGCCTGACCGCCATGTCAACTATAGCATCACTGATTACCCGGAGCGCTGGGAGAAGTTTGTGGAGTTCACCCACGGACAGATTATGGAACTCCTTGGCGGCGATTATGGCACGATTGACATCCTGTGGCTCGACGGCGGCTGGGTCAGGAAAATGACCGATGATGAGGTGCTCAGGTCCAGGATGGCCCAGGGCAACAAGATGACCAGGGTGCAGAGCCAGGATATCCGTATGGATGAGCTGGTGGCCAAAGCGCGGCAGGCGCAGCCGGGACTGATTGTTGTTGACAGGGCTGTGTACGGAAAGAACCAGAATTACCTGACGCCTGAAAACAGGGTGCCTGAGAAGGCGCTGCCATACCCGTGGGAGTCGTGCATCATCGCCGGTGGCGGCTGGGCATGGGTGCCCGATCCGAAGTTCATGTCGCCACGCGAGGCTGTTCACCTGCTGGTTGATATCGTCGTAAAGGGCGGCAACCTGTTGCTGAACATAGGTCCTGCCCCTGACGGCACATGGCCCGTGGAGGCTTACTCCCTGCTTGAGGAGATAGGGAGATGGATGAAGGTCAACGGTGAAGCCATTTACGGAACGAGGGCGCTTGCCCCGCATAAGGACGGCAAGAGCTGCATCACCCGGAAAGGCGATGACACCTGGTACCTCTATTATATGGCTGATGAAGGCGAACAGATGCCGGCCGCCATTACGATGAACGGACTCACTCTGCCGGCCGGGGCAAAGGTGTCAGTGCCCGGTTCCGGAGCCGTATGCAGGTGGAAGAACGGGAACGGGTCATTTATCGTTTCTGTACCACAACACGTCAGGAACAGACCCTCGTCTGATTACGTGTGGGTTTTCAGGATTGAGATTTAATTCATCTACCCCATAAAAACGCGCCACACAGACCTTTCTGCAGTGATCTGTGTGGCCTGACAGGGAAATGGGGGGGGGGAAGAACCACCTGTCGTTTGTTAAAAAACCCTAGTTTACCGTAAAATGAAATACGGTGGTAAAGATTGAATAAAATAGCAATCTTTCTGTTTAAAAAGTATTCTATTGTATGAAAGGCAGCTTCTAAAGTACGGACAGGCACCAGCTAAAAATGTAAAAAAAAGTCACTTCATTTTAGAGTTCGAAGAAACGGTTTTTCATGAAATCCGTGAGCATTTTTACCTTGTCACGCGAGATCTCGCACCTGAATTCCTTTTCACCTTTGATAAATACGCAGGACAACTGTTTCATGTCGATGCGTGCAAGATATGACGTGTTGATGATGCATGACCTGCTTGTCCTGAAAAACTGCTTTCCCAGCTGCGCCTCAATGTTTCCGATAAGGGAGGTTACTGTTTCTATTCTTCCGGAAATGAAATGAAAGCTTGAGTAGTTTCCGTCAGCGGTAATATAAACCACCTCATCGGTATCAATGAAAGTCACCCCGGTGACACCGCGGAAGATAAGTATCTTCTCATTATTCGGAAAAGATTGTTGCTGCAGCTGCTCTCTCTTTTTCCGGACGGTCTGGCTGCTGTGCCGGTGGAGAGTCTCGGCCAGCCGCTCAGGGTCAATTGGTTTCAGGAGGTAGTCGAAGGCAGCACAGTCGAACGCTTTGATTGCATACTCATCATGGGCGGTTGTGAAAACAACGTGTGGTGTCAGGGCGGTCAGCCTGTTCATCTCATTGATTATGTCAAATCCTGACATCCCCGGCATTTTAATGTCGAGGAACAGGATGTCAGGTGTATGCAACAGCAACAGATCGATGGCCTCAAAAGGATTTGTAGTTGAGGCAACCACCGTTGCCTCTCCCGTGGCTTCCAGCAGTCCTGTCAGCAGATCGAGGGCCTCTGGTTCGTCCTCGACGATCATTGATCTGATTTTCCGGGAATTCATGCTATAAGGGTTTGGGTTGATTTATCACTACATATCAGCAGTCAGGTCGAGGGAGTAGTTGTACGGGAGGAATACTGTTACCTTTGTGCCTGATGCCCTGCCATTGTCATGCAGGTCAGTCAGGGTGAAGGTAATTTTCTCATTGTTCACTTTGTTCAGGGTCTCAACAATGCCTGCTATATTTTTCAGTCCGGTACCTGGTCCGTGTGTTTGCAGATCAGCGGCAGCAGCCCTGCCGATTCCGTTGTCGAGTATAATCACTTCCATACCAGCCCCGCAGTTGCTGATGCTGATCCTGAGGATACCCTGCTCTTTCTTGTTCTCCAGGCCATGTTTGATTGCATTTTCAACGAATGACTGTATGATCATTTTCGGCACGGGGCTTTTAAGGTTGACATCACTGTCAATATTTACCGTGTATTCGAACCTGTTGCCAAAGCGCAGTTTCTGGAGCTCGCAGTAGCGTGTAACGAACTCAATCTCATCCTCCAGGGGCCTCAGAAGCACGTTGCTGTCAGATATGATGGAACGGAGAAGGTTTGACAGTTTAATGAAATAATTATAGGCTTTCTCCTTTTCACCTTTCATAATGAGTGATCCTACTGAGGTTACGGCATTGAACGTGAAATGCGGGTCAAACTGCCTGATCACGGAGTTTAGCTGCAGCCTGTATGCTTCAGCCTCTCTCCGTGCCGTGGTAACCCTTTTTACCAGTACAGCCTTGCGTATCTGAAACGAAAGGAATACCATCAGCGAGAGGGCCAGCATCATCATTATTGCATTGACGATTTTTGACTGGAAGAATGTTGGCACAATGCTGATTGTCAGTTGGTCAGGTTCCTCAGACAGAACACCGTCAGCGTTTATTGCCTGGACCCTGAAGAGATATTCGCCGGGAGGCAGGTTGGAGTAAACAACTGACCGCTCTGTGGTCTTTTCTGACCAGTTGTCATTAAAACCCACCATCCTGTAGCGATATCTGACACCCTCCGGATTTCTTGTTGATATACCGGTGTAGCTTATTCTGATACGGTTCTGTTTTCCTTTGATCTTCAGGAAGCTGGTTGTATCATAGAAGAGGGAGGCCTCCAGAGCCGTTTCCCAGGGCGCTTCTTTGCCCTGGACCTCGACTTTGGTGATGTGGTTCATGGGAGGATGTGTGTTCCTGCTGATCTTATCCGGATCAAAACAGATCAGCTTGTCAGAGGTCAGAATCCACCATCGGCCTTCCTTATCCTGCATAATTCCGTTGTCCTGGCAGTCGTTGCCCGGGAATCCCTGGCTCCTGCCTATTATGGAATAATAATCGGGCTGTCCTGAATAATATTTGTCAAGATCGATGATGCAGATATCCATCATGCGTCCGACAATCAGCTTGTGGTTTCCCAGATCACGGATGACACTGGCAGGGAGGTTGACCTCTTCTGGCAGGGCATTGTCAAATACAGGATTGTTCGGATTGCATATATGCAGGCCGTCAGAACCCGCACTCCAGATGTTTCCCATGTGGTCGCAGACCACACCCCATACCATCTCAACCGGGGCTGGCTCTGACCTGAACGGGGTAAATTCTTTTCCGTCGAAGTAAACCATGCCGTGGTGTCCGGCCAGCCAGTAATTGCCCTCGTGATCCCTTGCGACACCCTCCACTATTCCGTGTCCGTACCATGACATCTCCTCATGGATGGTGACCTTGTCATCTTTGATATGGAAGAGGCCCCGGTCAGTGCCGACAAAAACGCTTTTATCCACGGGGTCTTCCCAGATAATGCAGACCTGGTAATTATTGGGACATAGCTTTGGCACTCTGAACCTTTTGCCATCCCAGATAAGCACACCCTCTCTTGTTGAAAACCATATCTCGCCGTTGCTCAGGGTGGCGCTTCCCCTGTAGAAGGATACCGGTTGACCGAGCAGTGCCTGGTATTCATTTCTTACGTGGAATTTTTCTCCGTCAAAGTATCTCAGTTCACCTTCAACAGAGCCGGTCCATATTCCTTCATGAGGATCAGCTACCACAGCCCAGGTCTCCTCAGGCAATCCGTGTTCCCTTTCATATATCACGAATGCCTGTGACATAAGCCTGTAGATACTGGTCTCCGTGCCTGCCCAGATTGTCCCTTCCCGGTCCTCATAGTACAATGCCAGGTTTCCGGTTTCCCAATAGAATGGTTCTATGGTAAGGAAGTCGGGGTCTGACATATACTTGTACCTGATCTGGCCATCGGTCATGGTAATTTTTTGGACATTACTTTCATTGAGCGATATCAGCTGACCCCTGTCATAGGCGAAGGCTTCGTGGTCATCATTTATCAGATAGATGACCGTGTCACGTGGATTGGTTGCTGCTACTGCAAAGCTTGTATTTTGGAGTAGCGGATGGCGGGAGGCGAAATCGGAGTAGCTGCCATTTTCAAAAAGGAGGATTATATGGTTCTCATAGTCAATTGAAGCTGACAGGAAGAATGAATTGGTGTCACGTCCGACAGCCACCATTTTGAGCTGTTTGACCCTGCATGAATCAGGGAAGGGGTAACTTTCGAAGTTTATCCCGTTGAAGCGTGCCATCCCGTTCGCGGTTATGGCCCAGATTATTCCCCCTTTGTCTTCAATCACCTTGGTTATAAGGTTTGACGGTAATCCGTCCTTGCGCAGGTATGAGTTGAAGGTATGGCCGTCGAACCTTGCCAGGCCGTTTCTGGTGGGTATCCAGAGGTAGCCCCTGCTGTCCTGCATCACGGAGGTCGACTGTGTCTGCGGGAGGCCATCGTCAGAGGTATATTCCAGGAAGGGGTAAGTCTGGGCGTGGAGGGAGAGGCCTGTTATTAAAAGCAGAATTACAAGCAACAGGGCGGATAGCAGTACATGTGCTGATACTGGTCCATGCTCCGGCACTGGTGCATGAATTGGCGACAATACATTCACCGGCACCGTTGTCGGGCGCTTAACCTCTCGTACTCTGTTATCAGGCTTCATTATCAGTCTTCTGCATATAAATATACCTAATTATTAAGAAATAAAGCAAGCGGACAATCATTGTTTAAGTTGCAGATTGGGGTCCTGACTTGTGACAATTAGTGCGGTAGAAGATTCCACTTTTTTATCAATGGAGCTAAGTTACTTTTCATAAGCTCAGTAGCGGGTGAAGTAAATTTGAAGGTTTCTCCGGTTACATTATCACGTATGTGAGACTCAGTAATGTTCCATACCAGTGTAATAGTCAGTACTTGATCTGACACCAGGTATTTTTATTCACCATTTACCTTAAACATGGTGCCTGTCATGCTTTTACCTTTATTTGTCCAGGTACACTAGACCATCACAGTTTTGGTTATTGAAACTTTTGTTGTGAATTCTTCGTTAGTTAGATGAGAAGAACCATTTGAAAAATGGAATTAGTCACATAAAGTGACAGAGTATGAATTAAAAATTTAAAAGATGAAAAAATTGAAATTAGGATTGATGGTTATCTTGTCTGTATGCATGATTGTTGGCATGGAGAGTTGTAAAAGGTGTAAAGGAGAAGATCCCGGCGCCAGGGTTGTTAATAATGGAACCAGTGTGGCCAGTGTGCAGATTAAAACGTCCGGGGGGTTCACGGTAAATATCAATAATGTTGATCCAGGCACTGCTTCACCTTATAGCAACTATGCCCCGGGAGAGATTACATTTACAATTACAGTTGACAGCAAGGAATATGTGAAGACAGTTCAAATGGACCAATGTTATAATTATGACATTGTCATTGACAAGGATAATAATATAACATCAACGTCAATAGAAAGAACAAGATAAGACAACAGAGAGCCTGCCCTGTGGTGGCTTGCCAGGAGGAATAAACCAAAAAGAGGGTGTCTCAAAAGGGGCACCCTCTTTTATTCTTTCTCCGTAAGGCGTACTTGAATCATACCAGTGACCTCCTGCCTTTCAGGCATTAATCTCTCTTCTTCTTTCACTCTATTTCTTCCAAAACTCTGATATTGCTAAAAATAAGGTGATTAGAACATGAATTATATGATCCTGAAAGGTTGCAAAAGGAATTTTGTTTAACTTGTAGCGTAGTTTGAATGTAAAAAGTCAGTCAGCAGTAATATTCACTGCAAATGGCAGGCGGATAACACAATCTACAGTGTGACCACCGAAGCATTGCTGCAATAAGGGTCACAAGAAACTGGCTTTCGTACGTCAGCTGCCAGAATTGATATAAACACAATGAAAAAGTGTTATTTGTCTTATAAAACCAAATTTGTTATTACGATACTCACAGTAAGTATGGCATTTTTATTTACATCGTGCTATTCCAATTATTTGACAATTGATTATGAAGTCCATTGGGGCGCTGTTTGGAACGATAAACATACGAAAGTGGCTTTTGTAGCATCAAAAAGAGCCTACCGTAATGCAGAGGGTATTGCCGCTTTCCCCGATGGGGGAAGATCCCTGTATTTATTGGAGGATGTTGGACTTTATGTTTTTGATTACGAAAACAAATTACTCGATGAGCTGATTACCTTTAGTGACTTAACCAGCTGGCTGGGCACTTATAGGTCAGGGTGGCATGTAACATTGGCACTGACTGATACCATGGTTTATTACCTCCTGTCACCGGTTCCGGGCTGGGACTGGCAAACAGAACAAGCCCGAACTCCCGAAAACTTGCAGTATATAACATCATTGAAAGAAAGATATCAGCAGGCTTATGCATTTGATATGTATGCCCAAAACAATAAGATTGTTGATTCCACGGCGTTCAATAAGCTTATCATCAAATCAGAAAAATGCGATCTGACTTCGCTATATAATCAACTTGAGAAAATTCCTTTGACGGATTGGGACCTGAAACCCGCTGAAATATTTCCTAAATCTGACGAGGAGTATATTGAAGAAACGATTTACCTGCGAAATCCGTCAGCCAAAACCCGACGGGCTGTAGTAGAGCAAATAATAGCAAGAAAGAGTAAGGCTGAGATTGAGTCGTTAATCAAAAAAATGGATAATTATAAAAATAGTCTTGAAGGGTCTGAGAAGATCATGTACGAACTGAAATCAAAAGATACCTATGAACAGATTAAAGCATTGTTGTAAAGTAGCCTGCCTTATTGTAATTACTATTTGTTTTGCAAGTAACGGATGGGCACAATCGGAAAGTGAATGGGAAGATTTTTATTTTAAAGTCTGTGATTACGATTATGAAGATATGCCCATTGATCCATACCCTGAATCAAACATATTTGATGGTGATATTAAAACCTGCTGGGTATGTGGCTCATATAAAGACAATAACCCTGAAAGTGTGCATTTAAAGATGCCCCATAGCGCTAAGGTATATGTTGGTATTTTTACCGGATACGGAAAGAGCCAGGCGCTGTTTTATCAAAATGCCCGCCCCAAAAAAATACGATTATCGGTTTATGCAACTGTTCATCCCGAAGGACATGTTTCTGAAATTGCCGATGGATACAAAGGGCTTAAATTCCCGCGCGAACAAATTGTAACTTTGGCTGATAGTTTTGGTATTCAAAAATTTGAATTAGATTTTTCGCGAAAAGAACTGAATGAATTCAGCAAGGAGGTATATCGGCAGGCACGGTCATATTTTGAGTCACCCATACTCGATTCCTGTTTTTTTGTAAAAATCGATATATTAGAATCATTGCCGGGGACTAAATATGATGACATCTGTATCTCGGAACTCTACTTAACCGGAGAAAAGTGCACACTAAATAGCTCAACTCCATTGACACCAATAAAAAATGTTTATACAAACCAGGCCGAAAACAGCATTTTAATAGATGACGATCAAAACCAGGGTATAGTAATTTATCACGATTCACTGTCGGTTTTACAAATCATCGAAGTATCAGCCAATAATAAATGGGCCATTGTAATATCGATGCCGGCTGAGGTTGGAGAGGGAAGGGTTGAAACACTTTATCAGCTCGTAAACATACCTGACCGGAAAATTGTCAATAATGAGATAGAAGAATGCACTGGTAATTACCTGTCGGGCAACGAATTAGCTTTTACAACCAATGCCAGTGGGCAGCTAATGTTAACATACAGGGCTAATGATGACGAATATTACAGCATCGTGCTAAAATGAAAACGATTGTAATACGTATTACATATTAAAACTAATTTTACTGCTTTTGCAGCTCTGCCCCGTACCAGGTTTTGTAACGGCAGAATGCGCCGTCATCCACAATCTACAATAATTTCATACATCTGTGCGTTAAGTATTAAGCACGCAGCTGTTTACAACTCTATCGTAAACAAACTGTGAATGGCATGTTGAATATGTATGAACTTAAAAAAATATTACTTCAAGAAACTTCAAGTCTCCTAAAAACTGACCCTGATTGTATTTCCAGAAATCATAATAATGAATTCACATTTGTTTAATTAAATTTTTTGTCATGAAAAATCAAAGAAACACTTGTCTTGAGAAGTTCAAAAATCAGTTGTCATTATTGGCAATTTTATTTTTGGCACTACCATTTATTGTGGTTTCCTGTGATGCTATTGAAGATATTGATCCTATAGCCACAGCTGATGAGTATGAGCCTAACAATCAACTGGCTGAAGCATACGCGATTGCTCTGGACACTAAGTACAACGCTAAGATTAGTGAAGTGACAGATGATGATTGGTATAAGATTACGCCTTCACATGGCAGTAATACTTATGATAAGGTGCAGATTAGCGTAACCAATGTATCTGCTGATTTATTTATTCACCTGGAGCTTTACGGTAATGATGGCAAAAGCCTTGCAACACATGGCGCTACAACAAAAGGACAGAGTCTGATTTATACGGTTGCCACACCCGGGATTGCTTTTTATATTCGCCTTAGTGGTTGGGACGGGTATGTAAATGACCATCAATCACGTGGCAGTTACTCCTTTACTGTTTCCAATATGGATGCCAACGATGAGTATGCACCAAACCATACTATTGAAACGGCGAAACCTCTTGCATTCGGGAACTCCTACAACGGGGTAATTGTATCGAAAGCTGAAGATGATTATTATAAATTTGAGAATCCTAAACCCGGCACATGGAATTCCTATACATTTAATTTAACCAATGTATCCGAAGACTTAAAAGTAAGAATTCGCATTTACGGAGCCGACAAGTCAGAATTGTGTTCCAAAGGAGCTGGTACTGCAGGAGCAGATCTTTCATACACCTTTGTTTCCAAGGAGAATGTGTTTTATCTGCAAGTACTGGGTTGGGATGGGTATATCAATGACCACTGCTCAAGTGGTAGTTATACATTGACTCCGGTGAATAACGGAAATGATGACTATGAGCCAGATGACACATTTGATGATGCAAGGCCAATCACTTCATACCCAACCGGTGACCTGACAGGTACAATTTTAGCAGATGCTGTCAATGATAATGGTGGAGATTATGAATTCTTCAAAGTCTCGATAGCTAATAATAAAAAAGTATCATGGTCGGTTAAACCGGTAGCTGCAAATACGGAACTGCATTTTCATGTTTACGAAGCAAACAGAGAATATAAAGGATATGCAGATGGTGCAGACGGTCAGACAATAACTGGTTCAATGAATAATAAAACCGGAGTGAATTCCTATTTCTATATTAAACTCGGTGCTTATGTTGGCGATAACGGCAACTATACCATTTCTTTTACTGAAACTGATGCGGATTAATAATTAATTTAAAATAGTTGTCATGAAAAGACTCGTAATTATTTCAACTTTAATCTTTATTGCTACTATTACTGCCTTTTCCCAGGCAGAGAATGTAGCTAAAGAGGTGTTAAACGCATACAAAAACAAGGATGTTGAATTGCTCAAAAAGAACGCCTCCGGAATTCTGAAAATGGCAATCACGAAAGCTTATTTCGATGATAAGAGCATTCAGGAAGATGCCAGGACAGTCGATAGATGGGATGGCACTATAAAAGAGGTGCGCTATGCAAGCGATAATATAATGGGCCGAAAAACAGTTATGGCTACAGCATATTACGCTGACGGGGGGAAAGGCCAGATTTATGCTGTCCTTTTATCAAGCTTGGATAACGGGAAAAATTGGGTTATGGTAGGAAGTGGCCTGGTTAGTTTAGAAAAGAAAGAATTTGAACAGTTAAGCAAAACCATTCCTGCCGATGGGGCGAAAAAGGGATTTAGCGTCAATTGGCCGAAAAAGGAATCAAAGGCCGATAAGGCAATAGAAGAATCAGAAACAGAGTCAAATCTCTCAGTCGAGCTGGCCAATGGTGATACCTTTGATAAGATAAGTGAAGCAAAATTGGTGGAATGTATCAACAGCCTTGATGATGATAATTTCTTTATAATTCTGAATAACAAGGAAAACTTTATTCAAGCCGCCTTTTCTGATGGTAATTTTGTTGTTGAATATAAAGAAGATGGGCAACAATTTGCTGCAGAAAAGGTGCTCACAAAAGAAGAGACCATCCAATTATTTAAAGATTATTATCAGGGAAAAGATAACTGGAAAACAGAAATTGTCTGGAAAATAATGGAGTAGACTTTTAATTGGTCAATCCTTAAAATCATCAACTGTTTTTGACCATATTACCCAAAAAAGGGTGTCTCAAAAGAGGCACCCTTTTTAATACTTTCTCCGTGGGGCGTACTGGAATCGAACCAGTGACCTCTTGCCTGTCAAGCAAGCGCTCTAAACCAACTGAGCTAACGTCCCGTTATGCCTTCCGCCGGCAGGCGGCTATCTATAACCAGCTGAGCCGCCGGCCCGGGCGGGAACAAAGATAAACAAAATTTGAGTTCTGCAATTACTCGATCATCACGGGCGTGTTGAACGAGAAGAGGAACGACGATCCCTTGCCGGGCTGCGACTCAACCCAGATGCGTCCCTTCATCAGCTCGGCAAGACGCTTGCAGATGGCCAGACCCAATCCTGCACCCTGCACCTTAGGGGTATCCTTATTCCAGTACTGTACAAACGGCTGGAAGATGTCATCAAGCCTGTCAAGCCTTATCCCCTGGCCGTTGTCAATGACGAAATAGACAATAGAGTAACGATTATCACTCCGGGAGATTCTGTAACCATATTTTATCTCGCCCTGATCAGTGAATTTGATGGCATTGCTGATAAGGTTGCTGAAGATCTGACTCAGACGCAGTTCGTCAATGTATTGATAAACAGCGGTCTTCGTCTTGTCAACAACAGGTACAAGCTTTAGATCCTTCTTTCCCGAAGCCTCCAGTTCATGATTGAAAGAGGAGACCATTGAGTTGACAAACCCGTTTATCTCAATATTGGTGTACTTGATCTCCATGGTGTTGCTTTCGATGCGTGACATGTCAATCATGTCATTGATGAGCCGCAAAAGCCTCTGGGAGTTGATCTCGATGAGCCTCACCATCTCCTCCTTTTCCTTTTCGGTAGTGTCAAGCGAAGTAAGGATGTTGAGGAACCCCAGCATCGCATTGAGAGGTGTACGTATCTCGTGGCTGAAGTTGGCAAGGAATGTTGTCTTGAGCCTGTCGGACTCCTCGGCCTGGCGACGTGCGGCAATGAGGTCGTCCATTATTTTCTGTGTCTCGGTGATGTCCTGGCAGGTGCCATAACGATAGAGCAGACGTCCGTTTTCGTCATATTTGACGTTTGAGTTGACGGCAATGGCCTTCACATGCCCGTTAGGAGTTATAATTCTGTAGGTGAGAGAATAAGACTCCTTCTTTTTTTCGAGGGCATCCTCCAGTGCATTTATAAAGTATGATCTGTCCTCCGGGTGAGTGTAGGCTACAATGTCATGGTAAGTGAGCGAGTGACCTGAAAGTTCGTCGTTATAAATCCTCGATATTTCTTCCGACCCTATATACCTGTTTGTCTCCGGACGGTATTCCCACCATCCGAACCGGCCTATCCGCTGTGCTTCCCTGAGGCGTTCCTCATTCAGCTCAAGGGCCCGGCGTATCCGGTACTCTTCGGTAACATCGCTGATAAGGCTTATCCGGAATTTTTCCAGGAAACTTGTCTGCACCTTGATGGTAATGATTTTACCATCCTTGCGCCTTGCCGGCATGATCAGTGATTCTTCGGTTTTCTCACCCGAGCGGGTCGGTTCTTCACAGGTTTCTGTTGAGAGTTCAAGCGGAGTCATCTTCCGAAACTCATCTTCGGTGTATCCGAACAGCTCAGATGCCGCCCTGTTTGCCTTGATAAAATGGTTTGTAGCGTTATCAACAAGCATAATTGCATATCCCGCCCTGTCAAAAACCTGCCTGTAACGGTTGAAGGCAGTTCCCACGAGGATACGTTTAAAGAAATTCCCGAATGAAAGTGTGGTCACCTTTCCTTAAAGTTGGCTTGTTATGCGATGGTAAAAATAGTTCTTTTTCCGGATTTGCCGTCAAAATGTTCCGATGCAGTAAAACTTGCGTGAAACGGTCATCCCTTCATTGTCCACGGCTGTTATGAGATGCTCGCCCTCACCTACCCTGATCTCTGTCTGGTGAATATGCCTTGTCATCCCGATATATTTATTGTCAAGATGCCAGTAAACGGTTGCGTTCCGCCTGCGGTGGGCAATTTCCGGCAGCATTGACATGAGTTGTCCCTGGAGGCTGCGGGGGATGAAAATGCGCGCATCGCGCGAAGGGTAGATAAACTCCATCGAGGGCAGCTGCATATCATCAGAACACCCTTTGCGAAAGGGTGGAAGCGTACGGTATGACGGATTACGCATGCGATAGTAATACTCCATTGCCGGCGGAAGGACGAACCATGACCGGGCCACCATCTCTCCCGGTGCGGCACAGGAACTGTTGACCCGCCATGTCTCTGACTGATCGAGGCTGACAATTGTATGATACGGGCAAGCTTCGCTGCGAAGTCCTGCCTCAGGAACCCACTCAAACCTCCTCTCAGTGCAGTCGGGACCAGCCCTGTATCCGCTTGCGGCACATACCTCGACGAGGGTCATTCCCTCATCAGGTCTCGCGAACCAGGATGATGACGGTGGGAGGAGCCTTATGATGTCAAAGAGGAGGGGTGCTGCCGAGGCGATACCCGACAATCCGGGACGACCCTCGCCGTCAGCATTGCCCACCCACACCGCGATGACATGCCGGGGTGTTGTGCCTATGGCCCACGCATCGCGATAGCCGAAGCTGGTACCGGTTTTCCATGCCACCTCCGGCGCACTGCCGAAGTATTGCCACCCGGTCTCTGTCTCGGGCCTGTTGACCCGCCGAAGGGCTTCATAGGTCAGCCAGATGGATGCAGGAGTTAGAGGGGTGTTTGCAAGTTGCTGTTCTGATGCGTTGTGCCGGGGTGGATTCTGACCATTAAGGGCAGAGTCAGATTCATGAATTGCTGGTTGTTTTCCGGTACTTCTTATACGGGACTGATCTTGTTTCCGAAGAACAAGGTCAGATTCATGAACTCCACGTTGTGATCTGGCACTTTGTACACTGGATTCAGCCTGTGACACCGGAGCAGACTCAATCTGCCGAACGCTCGCAACCGGCTGCTGACTTTCTTGCAATACGTGCGCCATTGCCGTATATGCTGATGCCAGCTCCAGCAACGTGGCCTCGCCGCCGCCGAGTATGAGGGAGAGGCCGTAGTGGGAGGCGGGTTTGGTGAAGGTGGTGAAGCCCATCTGGTGCAGGAGGAGCAGGAACCGTTCCTCTTCGTACATCTGGAGCATGCGTACGGCGGGTATGTTGAGTGAGCGGGCCAGCGCGTCACCGGCAGGCACGGCGCCGCTGAAGGAGAAGTCGGCGTTCTGGGGGCGGAAGCCCTGGAAGCGGGTGGGGATATCGGGTATGAGTGCGTTGGGAAAGAGCATGCCCGAGGAGAGGAGGCCTGCATAGAGAAACGGTTTCATGATGCTGCCGGTGCTGCGGGGCGCCGTGATCATGTCAACATCGCGGCCGTGCCTGCCGGTGGTGTCAGGGAGGGTGCTGTTACCCACCCAGGCAACGACGTTGCCGGTGGAGACCTCAACTACCACGGCGGCGGCGTTGTGGATACCATTCCCCTCCAGGGCGGAAACATGCCTGTTGACCAGTTCCGATGCCTCGCGCTGGAGCAAAGGGTCAATATTGGTTCGGTTTCTTGTACCGGGCGCCTCAAGCCAGAACTTTCCTGTGAGATGCGGCGCCAGCGACGGCATGGGAAGAGGAGCCTCCGGCAACGGTTCACCCATTGCCAGCTCGCATGTCAGGCTGTCAATCTTCCCTCTCTCCACCAGGGTCAGCAGCAGCCTGTCTCTCTTCTCTTTCAGCCGTTCGGAGTGGCGGCCGGGATAGATGAGGGCAGGGGCATTGGGCAGCACAGCCAGCATGGCTGCCTCTGCCCATGTCAGGTCGGCCGTGCCGCGACCGGTGTACCTCCAGGCAGCAGCCTCGATGCCGACAGTGTTTCCGCCGAAAGGGGCATTGGAGGCATAGAGCTTGAGGATAGTTTTTTTTGAGCGGAAGAACTCCAGCTTGACCGCTGAGAACATTTCAATGAGCTTGCCGCCATAGGTGCGTTCCGGGTTGCCGCGTGCCATCCTCGCCACCTGCATGGTGATGGTGCTGCCGCCCCGGACCGTTTTGCCTGCCCTGATATTACTGGACAGTGCTTTTATGACCGCAACGGGATTGACCCCCGGGTGCCACCGGAACCAGCGGTCCTCGTAGTTGATGAGGCAGGTGATATATTTTTCCGGCAGGCTGTCGGGCGGGGGGAATCGCCACTGGCCGTCGGCAGCCACACGGGCGCCCAGGAGGGTGCCGTCATCAGCCTCCACCACGGTAGAGAGGGGTGCACGGAATGATGGCATCGGCGCCACAAGGATGGCAAGAAGAAGGACGGCGAGGCCGTAGATTAAAATGGTTAACGGTCTGCGACTATTTATTATGTTGTGATTCACCTTGTTACAATACCTGATGATCTGTAACCATCATAATCCTTCACTGTTCAGTTCTGCATGCTTTATGGCCTGTGGCCAGTTCTGCCACCTGCTGGTCGCCAATTGGTCCTGTCAATTTCTAGCTTCCAGCCAATCCAGCCAATCCTCCCTATTTCCTAACCTCCACCGCAAATCCCGGCCTGCGGGCGGAGAATGATTCATCATAGAGCGCCTCACACACCACCGCGGGCATACTGTAACTACCACGGTACGAGGCAGTCAGAATGATAAAGAACCTCTTCGTCTCACCTGACCGCAGAGTGAAATAGGTGTAAACACGGTCATCCCTGTAGTCGCGGTAGTCATACGCACCCTCCTTCAACTGCAATTGCGCCTCAAAGAGCCGGGTGTTCTGTATCTCCCATCCCGATGGCACCATCTGCGTCAGTGCCAGATTACCCACAGTACGGAACGTGGTATTCGTTATGTCAACAGCCATTATGAAACTTGTCCCCTGCGCCAGCGAGCTGACATCAACAGGTTCCGACTCCATATTGAGGTAACTGACCTTCATCGCAAGGTTATTCTCCTTCACGGTCATGTCAGCCACGGAGGGCACACCCTCCTCGGTGATGGTTACAAACAGTGGATTGTCGCTTTCGTTCTCAACAACCAGCCTGTTGGAGGCGGCAGGAGTGAAGTTCTTCAAGATGGCGCCGCCGGCAGCACTGAGCTTCTCACGGTTCCCGTTGAACTCCAGCGTCGCCTTGAGCGGTTTCGATCCATCGCTCTTCATCTTCTTCGCGTAGTTCATATACGCAAACAGGCCCCACGCCGTGGTCTGCGTGCTATACCAGCTGTCGCGGCTCATCGCCTCAGCCACCTCCTTCAGCAGTCGGAGCGATTCATCCTTATTGTCCATCTGCGTGAGGGTATAGAGTATTATCGACTGATCCCTGAGCGAGCTGCCATAGTAATAGTACACATACTCATCTTCGGTCTTCAGGTTACGCATGTCAATCAGCGTCTGCGCCACCTCAACCCGTCCCGTCGTGGCATAGGCAGCTGCAAGGAACCATCTGGCCAGCGACGGCAGATCGGTTATCTCGCGCATGCGGTTCATTGCGCCCTTGTCGGGCGAACCGGCCAGGGCCAGTGTAAACAGCCTGTAAGCCTGATCATTGGCTGTATAGCGATATTGCGGCTGATACCTCCATGCCGAGGCCTGCTTCCTCTGGTACGAGGTCCATTTCGTGAGGAACCCTGCCGGGATGGTATATCCGGCTTTCTGTGCCTCAACGGCGAAGTGTCCCACGTATGAGGTCACCCAGTCGTCAGGATAGGTGCTGCCGGGCCATTGTGCCACAGCCCCTGAAGCTATCTGCCTCGCGGAGAGGGTACGCAATGCCATCTGCACGTTATTTTTGACAATCTCGGGATTATCGAGCCCGGAGCCCAGCAGATCAGGCAGGTAAACCTGCGGGAACGCCCCGGAGGTGATCTGCTCGGAGCAGCCGTGCGGGAACGAGGTGAGATACTTCAGGCGTTTGCTCAGATTCACCGACGGCAGTGTGAATATCTCAACCGACACTGCAGATGTTCCTGCAAGGCCAAACGGCGAGAAACTCTTTTCAAACTTTTCCCCTTTGGCTATCGATTTTGTCTCTGACCTCCTGTCGGGCGGATTGGGTGAGCGCACCGGCACTGTCAGGCTGTACGATGCCTTTTCGCCCCTTGCTTCGGCGCTGACGTCGATTTTTGCCGTTCCCGTGCGGTTCGCGGTGCTGAACATCAGCTCCAGGTCCTTGTCGCCCGGCTCGCTGAATGTGACAGCGCCAGTCGACTCCGTCAGGGTGATCATATCATTCGCCGTGGCGGAAACAGAGACATCAGAAATATTCTTTTCCTGTGCAAAAACGGTCACCGGCAGAGCCACCCTGTCGCCCGGCGAGAGCACCCTCGGGGCTGTTGCCAGGATCATCAGCGGGTCAGCCACCGTCACTGTTTTTTCGGCTGAGCCGAAGCTGTTGGCTTTACCGGCCGCGGTGACCATTACCCTCACCGATCCGGTGTACTGTGGCAGTGTGATCTTATGAGATGCCTTCTTTCCCGGTGCGAGGGTGAAGGGACCGATGAACCTTACGACCGGTTCGAAGCGTCGCTCCCTGTTCTTGCTCTGGTCTATGGCTGCCTCACTTCCTCCTGTCGCGAATCCGCGGCCCAGTTTGCCTCCGAAAGCGCCGAAGACGATGTCATAGAGGTCCCATGTATGCACTCCCAGCGCATGCTTAACGAAGAACCATTTCCACGGGTCAGGTGTGCGGAACCCTGTCAGGTCAAGCAGGCCCTCATCAACCACTGCCAGCGTGTATGTCATCTCCTGGCGGTTCTTCTCCTCCACGCGTATCTCTACCTCCTGCTGTGAGCGTATCTTGTCAGGCATGGTGATCACCGGCAGAAGCTTCGTGGCCGGGTCTTCCACCATCACCGGGATGACTCCGTAAAGTCTCACCGGCGCATCATTGACAGTCTGCGCGTGGGGCTGCAGCATCGTAACATAGAGATAGGCATTGGGAGACATGGCCGGTGTAGCCTTGATCTTAACCTCGGTGTTGCCGGCCCGGGTCTTCATCTCAGTCACGTCAAGCAGCCCGGTGGCGTTCTCTATGGTTACAATGGCGCGACCGTTCTCCGGCGCCGGGAAGGTGAGGCTGATCTCATCACCCACGCTGTATTTCTCCTTGTCAGTGTTGAGCTGCAGAAGAGTGGCGCCGTCGTTGCCTCCCGGCTTCATGCCGTAATCCCACGGCCAGTCAACCAGCACAATAATCCCGGTGGAGTGCCCCGAGGGGAGTGTTGCCCTGACCAGGTAGCGTCCCCAGTTCTCCCTGCTGATGCTGAAGGAGGTCTTGCCTTCGCCGCCGGATGTGGTTATTGTCTCAGAGAAAACATTGGCGTTTCTTTGACCGGAGATATAGGAACCAAGATATTCATCATCAGATTCCCACCACCAGCGGTAATCAAGCTTATAGACATTGATCTCCACCTCGCTGCGGACCGGTTTGCCGTTCTTGTCGAGGGTCACGAGCCTGACCTCATTGGGACGGTCAGTATAGATGATTCGTCCGGTTGCTCCCAGTGCGGGAATATTCATCCCGACGAAGGCAGGATACGGGGCATACGGAACCACGGTCTGTGTTATGCTGGCATCACCGCCCTTTTCAAACACCCTGGTGGTGAATATCGCGTTGAGCATGCCCGGCGCCTGCAACTGTTCATCAGGGGAGAAGGAGACAGAGGCTTCGCCGGAGCTGTTGATGTTGCCATCGAAGATAGTCTGGCTCTCGAAATAAAATTGTGCGGAGGGATCATCGAAGTTATACTGCCCGTATCTGTCGAAGGTGGTTTTGACAGGTTTCATGAGCATCTCTACGGTTGATTTCATGTCGCGGGCCACTGAGCCGTTGAGCCATGTGACCTTCATTTTGCCGCTGATGGTGCGTTTGTCTCCGCCGGCCACGGCATCGGGGAAGTCAAGTTTAATCTTCAGCCTGTTGGGCTTGACGGTCTCCACCTTGATAATCTTTGTAAACGTTGCTGCGCCTATCCTGACCTGTGCCCGGTAGTTGCCGGTCTCGGCATCGTCAGCCGTTACGGTTGTAAAGGTAAGGAAACCCTTGTCGTTCAGGGTGGTAACCTGATCATCGATGCGCTGCCCTTTACTGTTGTAAAGTTCGAAGTGTACCGGGTGATCGGCCGGCAGCCCCTTGCCAAGATCGCGTACTATTACGCCGACATAGATTGAGTCTCCCGGCCTGCGGACGTCGCGCTCGGTAAAGAGGAATGCCCTGATGCCGTCCTGTGGCGACTCGCCGGAGACATCAAAAGAGCTCATTGACAGCGCATTGCCGTCGAGCAGCGAGAGGTAGTTGCGGTTCTGGCCCTTTCGTGCTATCACCAGGAAGGGTTTTCTGGGACAGGGTATTGCGGCTATCCCGTTTTTGTCAGTGGTGGCTGAACCCATCAGCTGGTTCTGGAAGTCATAGGCTTCTACCGTTGCCGCCTCTACGGGATCAGCAGTGATAAGGTCGCGGATGAAGATGCGGAGGTTGTTGTCAGGGCCGCTTTTCGCAATTATTCCAAGGTCGGATGCCAGGATATTTCGGGCCAGTTTCTTATCAGGACTGTAAAATGCATCACTGCACGGGTTTTCATATTCCCGCCAGTTGTAGGCATACTCGTAGAAGAGGCCTTCCTCCGATAAGGAGTAATAGTCATCAGAACCCTCCCAGCGGCGGTCATTGTCGGCTATTTCTAGCATCTCCTCATATTTTGAGTGTTTGCGTTCGCCCGTACAGGGGTAGAGGGAGTACGAGGGACGCATACCGAGCTCTATCCGGTAGAGAATACCCTGTTCAGGTTCGATATAGTTGGAGAGGTCGATTGTAAAGAGGTTATATCCGTTGGGATCGAAGTTTCCACTACCCGTAAGGTCAACGCGTCCGCGGTAGACCGGCCTGCCGAACTGCCTGATACTGCCCTGGTAGTAGCTGGCCTCCCCCATGTTGTTCTGCTGGAGGAAGTAGGGGAGGTTGTTTTCAAAGACCTTTACGATGGTAAGATCAATGGCGCTGAGGTTGGCGGCCAGGAAGGGGAAGATTATTTCTCCTGATGAGGGCATGATGACGCCCCTGCCGGCTGATCTTATTCCCGGTTTAACAGGGGTGAAGTTGATGCTTCGTTTCACCGGTTCACCAAGCCGTTCACCCCGGATGTTGCGGAGAGAGCCGTCAATAGTAAGCTCCACGATGCCGCTCAGATGCTCACCGGGGATCACAAGGAGCCTGTTGGCTTCAGCACTGATGGTCATGGGGAATGTTGGCTTAGCCATCACCATCCCGTCGAGCTCGCCGGCGGCGTCAAGAAGGTCTGAAAAGAAAATCTCGATGCTCTTGCTCTCACCGGAGCTGATTTTAATATCGGTGACGGTGAAGACGCCCTCGGCCGGTATCGTTACGACCGTTTCGCCCTTCGACCTGATGCCATAAGCGTTTCCGTTCCAGGTCACGGTGAGGTCACTCTGCTCCTTCGCTCTGCGTATCTTTTCAACTGAAAAGTTATGGACATTGCCTCCGGAGTGTTCCCATACAATGGTTTCGTTGCGCTTCCCGATGCTGGCGGCAAGGTACTTCTCCACCTCAGCATTGTTAATCTGGTCAGAGGTGGTGATGGTGCCGGTGAGGGTGTAAGTCTTCCCGTCAGGAAGGTCAACGGTAAGGGGATTGAGGCTGACGGTGAAGTTCTTTTCAATGGTGCGGAAGGACAGGGGGAAGAAGCGGAAGCGCTCCTCCACGGTGCCCAGTCTGCTCATGTCAAGCGTGCCCTGGTAGGCGGTGCCCGGCGCCAGCGGCTTTGACGGCTTGAATACCAGGGTGATGTCATCAGCCCATACCGCCGATCCCTTCAGTGAAGGAGTGAATGAGAAAAGGCCGTTTGTGCGGGTGTGGTCAATGTTAGCCGCAAACTCCGGGGTGAATACCACCTGGAGCGTGCCGTTCACCGGAACGATGCCTGATGTGTAGGCGGAGATGTATTTACTGAATCCCTTGTCAATGATGGTGACGGCAGGAGAGACAGCTCCGGAGCCGCGCTCTTTCTTTCCCTGCCCGCATGAGATCAAAATGACGGCAATAACAGCCGTGATGAGGAGAAAACGACGGTTCATAGTATATTTTGTTTCAGGTTTATTCAGACAGCAGTGATCTCAGCCCTGAGCTTCGCCACATAATCACGTATCTCATTCAGTGCATCCACGGTTACGGTCATCTCCGTGCCGCTGGTGGTGATGACCTGCCGAAGGGTGTCAACCGTGATATCTCCGGGCTGATAATAAATCTCGAATTTATCAAACCAGCGATTGAGGTACTTCAGTTTCTTGGTGTAAAAAACGACCATCGGGTCATTGTAGTAGTTCTTCATGAAACTCAGCAGGGAGATCAGCGAGTACTTCTGTTCGGCAATCTTGCCCACCACCTGCGGATCAGGATTTGCGGGATCATAAGCCAGCTGTGTGGCAAGGTACATCGCCTCTATCCATCCTCCCATGAGCATCAGTCCGAGGGTCCCCTCGTTGCCTTCCTGGCGGAGGTGGTAATCAATCTTGCTGTAAACATCATTCATCAATCGTGTCACTGAGTCATGATGGCTCATCTCCGGATCAAGGCTTTTTATTGCATCGGAGATGAAGGAGTCAGGTATATTGAGGCGGCCGCTGAGTGTCTTAAGTATATTGAAATAGCTCATTGTCTGCCTGTTGACGCCAAAGAGCCTGACATAGCCCATGTCAACCCCGTATACACCGAGGTTCATTGCCGCCTTGTAACTGCTCATATATAGATCGCGGTTCCCCGGCGGGAGGATGATTGTGTCATTGAAGTGGATTCCGAGTCTCTCGAAGATGTTGCACACCTCCACGGGTGTCATGAGACCGTAATAGATTTCTCTCACGTGTGTGGTATCATCCGGAGATTCGGGGATGTATGTTGAAAAGACCGGCGGCGGCGTTTTAATTTCTTTGTCAGTATTGTTGCATGATGCGGTGAGCAGAATCACTGCGCATCCGGCAACGGCCACCATCAGGAAATGTCTCATTGTATGCAGAAATTTGCCACAAGTTAGCAAAAAAGTGCTCAATATGGTTATATAATATTTTATTGCCTGCGGCGAAAAGCGGGGGATTGATCTCAGGTGTTACTGTGTTCTAAGCTCCGGCAGTGAGAAGTGAGGGTAATCGGTGCCGGTGCAGTTCTTAATAGTCCCTGGAGAAAAGTGGTGGATTGCCTCTGCCGTTACGATTCTCAATAGTCTGTGGCGAAAAGCGGGGGATTGGCGGCAGCAGGCGCTCCTTCATGTCATAATCTTATTAATGGAGTTTCCCGCGGAAGCGCAGAAGCGGATCAGCCATTGCAGCCTGCGTGATCAGATAATCAATCTTCCCCCCAAACCCGCTGATATCTTCTTTTGCAGCA
>ERZ795031.111-NODE-111-length-108030-cov-18.143098_pt1 | contig 108030 bp, 86 predicted proteins | sample MGYA00375123_ERZ795031 | MGnify/ENA primary metagenome ERZ795031 (study PRJEB30166, sample SAMN05720159) | activated sludge metagenome | isolation source: anaerobic digester from wastewater treatment plant | place: USA | collected 2015-04-21 ...
GGCTCAAAGACCGGTTTGCTTGAGCGTCAGTTTGACCGGGTGATCAATCACGCCCGGTGAGTGGGAAAATCGAATACCCCTCGCCAGTCAAGTCGAACCTCGGCTCCGTCGGCCAACAGCGTCGTCGCCACGCACGGTGACCCCAGCATGCAGACTGTAGCCGTCGATGTCGGCGCAAAACGGCTGGGGAGTGAGCAGTACGAGTCGAGATCTCGCTTTTTTCGAAAGCTTCGTTCACTATTGTGTAGAAGGGAAGACCTGCTCGCGTCTCGGACCGGTGACCTGCCTGAGCCATCCCCTCATTTTTCCCGGACTATTTCCCTTGTTGTCGACTGCCGGAAAGTCGTACCCATCACCACTCGGCCAAGGGGTTCAAGACCAGGTCAAACTCAAGGTTTTGGGGTCCACGTCCACGTTCAAGTTCATGTCAAGGACCAGGTCAATGTCAATGTCAATGTCAATGTCAAGGCCAAGGTTTAGGGGATTGTCTCCCATATCCCTTGTTTTTCAGGAAATAATGAGGGGATCTTTCAGATTACCCCTGCCTTACCTCGATGAGCCGACAGCGAGCATCCACCCGAAATGGGATAACGATAGTACACCACCGAACCAGGTATGCGCCCAACACGACACGAAGTGCCTGCTGGCACCATGCGGGGGTCATCCGGTCCGAGGCGCCGATCGTCATCCGCAACGGTGGGCCGACTCGGGTATTGGTGTGATGAGGATGGTCATCGCAGTCCGTGGGCGCAAATCAGGCTTCGCCCCGACTGCTTCAATTCGGGTCGCGCAACATGAACAACATCATGCGGGTGGGCGCATCCGCATGCAAACCATGAGGGATGTTCGCAGGCATACGCACCAAGGTCCCCGGCGTTGCTTCTACAGGCACCCCACCGATTTTCAACGTAAGTTTGCCATCCAACACCTGCACAAACGCATCGAAAGGCGCCGCGTGCTCACTTAGCCCCTCGCCCGCGTCGAAAGCAAATAGCGTGAGCGTGCCCCCTTTGGTCTTCGAAATCGTTCGGCTCACGACCGCTCCTGGCGCAACCTCGATGAGAGATAGGATTTCATGAGCCACCGACGGGGTAATCTCAGCAGATTGATTGGACATGAGTTCTCCTTGTAAAGGTCAACGGAACCAATAACCGCAAAGCTCCTCCTGCGCCATGACGCTTGTCATGGGTCAGCCAAAGTAGTCCGGTTCGTTTCCCGCATTCCACTTGATGTTGCAGCCAATGCTAGGCTTCTGCTGGTCACTGACCGCACGGCCCGCGAGCAGCGCATCGATCGCCGCCCGTAGATCCTTTCCCGTCACCGCAATGCCGTTGCCCGGACGAGAATCATCGAGTTGCCCTCGATACACGAGCCGAGTCCGGTCATCGAAAAGAAAAAAATCCGGGGTACAAGCCGCTCGATAGGCCTTGGCTACCTGCTGTGTCTCGTCGAAAAGAAACGGAAACTGCCAGCCGAGTTGTTGCGCAAGCTGCTTCATCGCCGAAGGTCCATCTTGAGGATGTGTTTTGCTGCTGTTTGCATTGATCGCAACGATCCCGACTCCCTGGGGGAGGTAATCGGCACCGAGCCTGGTCAGCTCTTCGCGCACATGAACCACGTAGGGACAGTGGTTGCACACGAACATCACGAGCAGCGCGCGTTTTTCCCTGAAATCACTCAGCGCCACGCGCGTTCCATCTACTGCATTCAGCAAAGAAAAGCCGGGCGCACGCGTGCCCAACGGCAACATGGTAGAAGGTGTAACGGCCATCGCGATGTCCTTGCGCTGCTTCGCCCCGGGGTCAAGCCCTTCCGCAGATCACTTGCCCTGCCCCTGTCTGTCTAAAGTCTCATCGTTGCACCCAAAGCGATCGTATGAACGATCGCATTGTACTTTCCCGGGAACTTGTTGACTGGCTCATTCACTTCCCGAGGCAGCAAGTACACGAATTGATAAGCCGCGTCCGCGCGAACCATTCCAAAATCATAACCCACGCCCACCGAGGGAATCATGCGGTGATTGTCGGGAAGAAGCGGATCCAATGTCTCATCTGGTATGGGAGTCGAATCCCAGATGAATCCCGCGCGAAGCGCAAGCTCATCCATCGTGTATTGCCCCCCGATTCGCCATTCCCACGCATCGTGCCAATTCGTTTTCTGTGTCTGATTGATCGTGGGATCTTCGAACTTGAACGCCAACTCATCGTAGGTGTGCCACAGAATCAAAAATCCATCGAACTCGAATTCGATGTTCTTGCCGGGTTGCATCCGCAGACCAAACTGCGTCATGGCGGGAAGCGTGATCGATGCCGTAAGATTCTGATCGCGAAGCTGCTGACCGTAGGCGGCGGGAACATCGAAGTCGATCTTCCCCGGATCCAACGTCATGACGGTTTTGTGCCGGTATTGCGCTCCGAAGCGAAACCATTCTTTGGCTTCGAAAAGTACGGATACACTTGGCGCATATCCCGTATCGACTCCGCCGAGGGTTGATGTGCCATAGTCATTGCCCAGCCTAAGACCCCGCTCGAGCTTCACGGAACCGCGGGTTACCGTGAGCCCTGCGCCCAACGAGAATCCACTGAAGGGTCCGACGGCCACCGCGGGCTGCACGGAATACGATCGCAACGAGGATTTTTGCGAAATCGTCGACCCCTTCCAACGATCCGGCCACCCAAGCGAAAGACCAAACGTGGAGTAGCCTCCTACACCCACAGAAAGCCAATCGATGGGTTTGTACGAAGCGAACAACGAGGGAATGGGAAAAACGCCTGTTTCCGCATCTTGTTTTTCACCCGTATTCGGATCCTTCCAAGTATTGTTCGCGATGTAGGTGTAGAGGTTCGCCTGAAGTTGAAAACCGTCCAACCGCGTCAACCCCGCACTGTTGAACAACAGCGTGGCCGGTTCGGAACCGTCCGCCACAGTGGCTCCCCCTTGTCCCACGGAACTGGGACTCGCTTCCCAAAGGAAAAAACCGTTCGCCGAAGCAGTCCCGGAAACCAAGAGAGTCACCAGCCATCCAGCGATGGCAATCGTTCGTCGGGTCATCATCGTCCTCTATCCCGTCCGATCCCCTCAGGGAGCCGCAGTAGTGAAAACCCAAGTGACCGTAATGGATGCGCGCTCGACACCCAGCGCCGAAGCCGCATCCTGCAACCATGGTTGATACGTCTGTCGCCACTTCTCCACGGTTCCGAGCGCGCTATCGCTCACGAGCATGTCATACGCTTTATCCCAATCCTCCTGCGTCGCGGAAGAAGGGTCTTTGCCGGTCGTGAGCAGCGCATCGAATGTCGAATCAATATAGGGTGAATTCAACCCAACGGGCGTCTTGCTCGAATCAAGTAGTGGTGTTGGTGAAGCCATCAACGAAAAAATACTCGACTGCCTAGAAGCCGCACCGTTCAATCCCTTGATCCCATCCGTCAACACGACTTGATAGGTCGTCGACTCCTCCAACGCGCCCGCATCGATGATCACCGCCTGCTCGCATAGTACTTTCTCAGCACTATCAGGATTCATGACCTTGCCCACGGAGGCTTGCATGGATACCTCCACCAACGCGGGCGTTCGCTTGAATAACTTCACATGACCCGAAACCGTCTTGCCATCGATGGGATGATGAAAACAAACCCACGGTTTGCCGAACTTGCTATTCGCCGCGCTCGGATCACCAATGGGTTTGGGAAGCTCATAGCCCAAAAGCATCGGATTGAATGCGGGCATCGGATTGGACTGAATGGTAAATCCGGCATGCGCCACCACAGTCGCAAGGTCAATCTCCTCGCCAATCGCGGCCAACGCGGGCGCATTCGCCAACCGCAATACCTCGAGCGCCGCCGCATCCTCATCCGGAAGTATCGTTTGCGATCGCCCAAACGAATTGACCAACGGCGTTTGCGACTTCAATAGCTCCATGGCCGGTGTACCCACCACCCGACGTCCCTGCATGTCCTTTACGTCGTTGGTCACCACCACCATGTACCGATGTCCCATCTCGAAGTCCGGTGGAAGCAACGGTACTGGTTTCATCCTCACGTAAAGCGTGTAGGGCGGTTGAACCGCGGGTTCTCGACCCACGTTGAACGCCACATAGTAGGAAGACGGATCCACACGCACCAGCGACGAGGCAGAAGACTGCACCTGCGTGACATCGTATAAACGCACGGAATCCCCAGTCAAACTCGACGGATCGAGCTTGTCATCGAACGGAATCGTGATCATCGAGCCGGGAATCCAACCATCGATCCGATTCAAGTTGCCCTTGATATGCTGGGTCAATGCCGAATCCACGGATTCATCGACCGGAATGTTCAACAGGCCCGACGCAGGGTCGAGCAACGCATCGTTGGGTAAGGGGACATACCCCGCCGCAGGATCGAAAATCGGACGCGTAGCCTCCATTGGCTCATCTCGACCAAGGTTGGGATCGCATCCCCCAACCACAAGGGTCACTCCCCAAAGCAGAGCAAAACGACGACTGCCTAACATGCCCCAGGCTCCTCCCGGTACCAATCATCGAACGTGAAGTAGCGCGAGCATAAGACCCACGCGAACCGGGCGCCAGCAAAAGAACCACACGATTTATTTGCACGTCATGATTCAAAAACTTGGCCACTTTTTTTCCGCCATGCCAGACGGACGATCATGGGCTTCAATCAGGAAATCCCAAGCACCCCGCGAAGATTCACCTTGCTTCCCCCCCCGCCCACGCACCCCATCGCTTATGAAATATGCCAGGATTCAGGCTGGGATTGGGATGAAGACAGCGTCTTCGAAGCTACCTCGACTTCGAGCAGTCCCACGTTATGGCAAGCCCCCCCCACCGAATGCGGCGCTCTCGCTGTCGATGATATCCCGTATCGCACGATCGCTTCGGCCCTCGCGCTATGAGACCTCACGGCATCAAGGCGCCGCCAAAACCCTCAACGGCCTAAACACCCTGGCACTCCACGCAGCCTCGTTATGCGGCGCTCCCATCTCATGCCAATGAAATAAATCTTTGTTGAACTCATACCCTTCCGCGGCCAACACATCGCGCATCTGCTCCGTCTCGCAATAGTTGTCCGAAGCCATGTCGTTATCATCGCGGATCCCATCCCCGTCACTGTCCACACATCCACCCCCATTGGTTCCTCCCGAATCAAGGTACAATACGACATCCGGCTTCCCCAACGAAGGAACCATCTCAATCAACGTGGGATTATGCGCCTGGATGCTCCCCCAACCCAACGTCGAAGACAACCCCGCTGCCTTTCCAAAAACATCCGGATGCTTCAACGTAACGTAAAGCGAAACCAATCCCCCAAGCGACGATCCCATCGTCCAAGTATTCTCCGGTCCCGCTTTCACACGATAATGCGATGCCACCAACGGCATCACCCGCGTCGCCAACAACCCAAAGTACATCTCCGCTGCCCCCCCCACGGTCTGCCCGGAAACCACATCCTGCACGTGCGTGTACTCGTCCATACGCGCCGTGGTGTTATGCACCCCCACCACGATCAAAGGCTTGATTTCGCCTGATGACAACAGATTCTCGATCACGTCATCCAAGTGCCAGCCTCCCCATATCGACCCAGGATCAAACAGGTTTTGACCATCGTGGGCGTACAACACCGGATAAGACTGCGTGGATTGCTCGTATCCCGGAGGCACATAGACCGTGAGAGGACGCGCCGACAGACCATTGCCGGCCACACCGAGATAGCGCTCCAAATGACCTCGTTGGTTCCCCCCCTGCACCAGCGAATACTCACCGTGCTCATCGAAACCAAAACGTCTCGCCATCGGATCCGCTACCCAATGCACACCATCGGAAAACTTGTACAACATACGGTGGGGCCCCGTATCCACGGCAACCGTGACTCGATACAGGTCCTCGGCCACAAGCACCATCGGCGTTGCCGTCGGATCCCATCCATTGAATTCACCCACGAGATGCGGATGCCCCCACCCTTGCGGACGTCTGAAAAAGAAGGTGGCATCGGGCGCACAACGTATCGGAAATCCGTCGGATTTTTCGACATCGACCAATGTTTGTTCGAGCAGCGATACTTTCTCCCCCTCATTCGATGCCGCCACCAGCGCGGCGTCGAGCGCCACCAAACGCTCGCAATCCAGTGAACCGACAGCATCTTCCGGTACATCGATCATCACGTCAGCCACGACATCCTCGGTCCCCCCCTCGGGCGTGTAGCCACCCGATGCTCCAGCAGTTCCCGTGGCTCCCGTACCACTCGCTCCCCCCGTTCCCGCCTCCTCCAATCCTTGCGTTCCCCCCTGCCCTCCCGCATCCGATTGAACCTGCCCCCCGTCCGACGCCCCTGCCCCCCCCGCTGCGGGACCTGGATTTTCCGAATCGTTTCCACACCCTACGGCAATACACGCCGCGGCAATCCAACCCATCGTTCGTGTCATCGAAAAAATAAATGCGAAGCAACGACAGTACATGGTCATCTCCTCACGAGAAATCCAAGCCCGTCGGGACTACTTATGCAAGTGCTTGTACATAAAGAACGTCAATTGGTGTGTCCATATCGCACACCGTCCGAGGCAGGGCAGAAGTCCGCCAGCGCGTCCCGTTGCCGCGCGAGCTAAAGAACGCGACAGCCCCGACGGCTAGCCTGCTTCCGATGACGTAGATAAAGAGGGAATCAATCCATCGATGGGATGCTAGCGCGCAATCTCGAGACTCCAGCCGTTCAACGTTCCGGAATCTCCCGCGGCTTCATCCACGACAACCAAACGCCAGGTTCCTTTGGCATCTTGCCCAAGGAAATTCGATACGTTGTAGGAACGAGGAACGTACGGGCCATCCGCCGATGCTGCCTCTTGCAAGATCGCTTCGCCCGGCACTCCCACCCGTTGCAACTTGATCGTGAGATCGATTTGCTCCGGATGCGTAATGTCGACGAACACCTTCATCGCGGAGATTTCACCTTCATCATCCACGACGATGTTGGAGAACACTCCCGTGCTCGAACCGTCATCGATAGGTTTGGACTCTGTGTTCGAATAGGTTTTCGCCCCCGACGCACAATCATTGCCCACACAATCCGTGATCGATAGCGTCCAGCCGTTGAGCGTGCCCGTATCGAGTTTCGCGTTGTCGATAACCACGAGTTTCCACGTTCCCACGGCATCCTGGCCGTTGAAATCACTGATACCAAACACCCGCTTGATGTTGTGCTCACTGCCACCGTCCCGATCTTGCAATACCACCTCGCCACCGCCCTCACGCACGAGCTTGATGGTGATATCTCCGGAATACGTATGGGTAATGTCCACCGCGACGGACATCGCGCTGATGGTTCCACCTTTCGCAACCACGATGGAGCTGGTCAATCCCTTGGGATCGTTGTCAGGAATGGCACCACCGGTTCCCGAAAACACCTGCGTCGACCCCACACACGATGGATCCTGAGCGCAATCCGGATCGTCACAATCCGTCTTGCCATCCATATCGTTGTCTTCGCCGTCGTTGCATACCTCTTTGGGCAATTCAATTTTCGGCAGCCCCGAAACGTAGGCATTCAATTCGGCGACGTACTTGTACGAAATATATCCGTATCCGTCTCCATGGGGGTTATCGACACCGAAACTTCCCTTGCCCCAACTGTTCTTGAAGATGAAAAAGCCTTTTTCCATCAAGGGGTTACCTTGTGAATCGGTCAGCAGCTTGCCATCTCCATCTCGCTTCTGCACCTCGAGGGTATCATCCCAACCGACGAGCAAAAACCCGTGTCCTGCTCGTTTTTCCAAGCTCTTTTGTTTATCGACATCATTGGGATAGGTAACATAACCCTTTCGCCAGTAGGCATTGTTGGTGGGCAACGGAGAACCACGGTGATTCCACGCCTGGTAGTAAAACGTCCCCCCCACCTCGACCGCCGTCTTTTTGCTGAACATATGCGCCTTGATGCTGCGCTCGTTCGAATTGATCCAACGCCCTTGAGGGATGCGCCAACGCTTCGCTCCCATGGCTGCCTCAGGCGGATTGCCATTCGTATAACACTCGGTCGGCAAGCTATCTTCACCACTGCATTCCGGATGGTTGTAGCTGCTCCACTTGGTGGATTCATAAGGCCAGGCAGCCTCTTCCACGATGCCAAATTGATAGATGGCTCTCAGATTCTCCGAAGCACTGGACCCTTCCGTGTTGCGAAACGCCTTCACCTCGTTTTTCACCGACCATTGAAGGAATTGCTCGGAAAAATCCGGGGTTTTGATCGTCCCCTCCGCAATATACAAATGCTCCATATGCGCCGTGGAGGCGAAAATGGAACACACGCCGCGACTACCCTGACTTTTGACAGGCGACTGCAACTTCACCAAATCAAAATACGTCGGCGGATACACAGCGTCAGCCTTGCCCTCCTCCGGCAGATCCGCCTTCGAAGGCGCCCCCGCCGTCAAATCATCAAGATTGCTCAGCGGCGCATCCCCATCCTCGTTGGTCACCTCCGACCGCTTGTCCACGCTCCCCTCATCCGAAGAACAGGCAGCCCATAAACTAGCCGAAGCCAACAAGATCCCGGTCGATACGTACTTCATCCACGGTTTGTCTTGAAGCCTGTGAGTAAGCATGCGTTTCGTCCTTCCTTCCAAACGGTCCCGCTTCAAAGCGCCCTTGCCGTCAGAGCCTCTTTGCTCCACGCATCCAAAGCGATCCCGCTGCATTTCCCTTGTCAATCCTTTGGCCTTTTGACTCTCCGTCATGGACCATCCATCCAAACATGGCACGCACTTTCGTACGATGGACATTAAAAATTCTTCCCATAACCATCATTGCTTGTGGAACAAATCCGCATTATCCGCGATCTGTAAAAATATCGACCCCCGCCCCAACGGCCAGTTCACCTGCCCCATCCGCCACTTCTCTACCCCAACCCCTCACCCCAACCACCACCCCGACGCTCGACGACACCCCCGCCCCCGCCCCCGCTTTACCCTCTCTCTACGCCATTCGACAGGTCGTTTGGGTGCTGGACCAACCCCACCGCGCCGCCAGAAAACTCGGTACCCTCGCCGTCGGCAAAGCGGTTGCCTTGCGAGAGCCTCAAGCAGGCCCCCCCGCACAAGGCTGCCCCCAAGGCTACTACGCCATCGAACCACGAGGATTCGTGTGCAACAACTTCCAGGTCACCGTCGATGCCTCCCACCCCACCGTTCGCGCCTACCTCGAGTACGCCCAGCCCGCCGAAGGCGCGTTTCCCTATCGTTACGGCCTGAGCTTGGGCGCGCCGATGTACAACAAACTGCCGGATGAGCCCACCCATCGCATCGTCATGATGCGCTATCCCCCCGCCCGCAAGTTAGGCGATTGGGCCAGCGCCTTCGAAGACCTCGTAGACCCTCATCCCGCGTCGGACATCAAACCCGTCCCTGACTTTTTTCTCGACGGAAAGGCAAGCCCAAACGCAACCCACGGATTCGTGCGTCGAAAACTTCCTCATGGCTCCATGCTCGCCTTCACAAGAGCATTCGAATATCAAGGACGCCGGTACTTGTTGGCCGATGACCTTTCCGCCGTGCCCGCCGACCGCGTGCTCATCTATAAACCCACATCTTTTCGCGGCGTTACGATCACAAGGGAACTGCTGCCGCACTTCGGATGGACCTGTGCTTCCCCAACCGCCCGCTTTGCCCTGCAAGACGGAAAAATGGTTGCGACGGGGCAGTCTTTCGCCGCACGCCACCTCGTGCGGTTGACACCACAGACGGAGCGAATCCGAGGTCGGGAGTACCGAAAACTCCGTGATGATTCTCATTGGGTACTCGCTCACCAGGTCTGTGAAGTGAATCTGGTCGACAACCGACCTGAAGGAATCGCTGACGACGAGCCTTGGATTTACGTATCCACGCTGGAGCGAACGCTGGTCGCTTACGAGGGATTGCGTCCGGTTTTCGCCACCTTGCATGCGTCCGGACGAGGCGGCGTTCACCGAGGCAAAGGAGATGTCCGCAACTACACGACACCCCTTGGTTCGTTTCCCATCAATTGGAAAGAGCGGTATGCGACATTTTCTCCAGACCCAGGCGCTCCCACCACGTTTTGGATCAGCCAGGTCATGTTCGTTCAATACTTCGAGCAACCCTACGCATTGCACGGCGCCTATTGGCACGAACGTTTCGGTATTCCCACCAGCGCAGGATGCCCCAACCTTTCCCCCTACGATGCCGAACGACTTTTCACGTTCACCCAACCCACGCTACCTGATGGCTGGCAAGCCATCGCTCCCCACCGAAATGAACGAGGCACCCTCGTGGTAGTGGGACGGTAGCTCACAGCCATCTCTAAAACGTAACCATTTGAAATACCTAATAAATATACATCTCTGCTTCCTTTCCCCCGCAACACTCACGGGAGCAAAGCGGTGTCCGATGCACGCCTTGCGCTACCATGAACCACCAAATCCATGGCGCTATTCGAAGGCTCATCGTTCCATGCGCGAGTGTCGCTTCGAGTCTACCGTCCTCCATAAGCCTGCACGATAGGCAACCCGGGTTCGTTCGCTCCGATACCCCGCGCGACTGGCAAACCGATGAGATTCGATAGGTTAGCGCCCACGCCGCCCCCTGAGTCGCTTCCCATCCTTGCGAAAATGGCGGTCTTCGAGCCAGACCATTCGCGGGGCTATCCACGCGATAGGCCGTTCTTTGCCCTTCTTGCGTTTCAAAACGATCGGATTAGAGCAGGCAAACGACTTCCATGCCCACCAGCTTCGACCCCAACTCGGCCCCCGCCGATTGCCATCAAGAAACCGCTGTCTTTCATACGGCCATCGCCCATCTTTATCGCGCGGAAATGAACCGTATGACCGTATGGCGACAACGACTCGATACCACGAGCAACTGGGCCATCCTTCTGACCTTCGGCATGTCTACCTTCGTGCTTGGGACCACCAGCGTCCCCCATTACGTAATGCTCCTGGGTTTGGCCATCGTTTCGATCTGTCTGGTCATCGAAGCACGACGCTACCAGCGTTTGCATCATAGCAAGTGGCGACTCGCCCTGTTCGACCACAACTACTACGCCAACATGCTTTGGCCTTCGGCTCGACTGGCGGAACCAGGGTGGAGAAGGCAACTCGCTTTCGACCTTCGACGCCCTCACTTTACCATGAGTTGGTATATGGCCACGCGCTTGAGGCTGCGGCGCAACTACTTGCTGCTTGTGTACTTCATCACCGGGGTATGGCTCACCAAAGTGTTCATCCATCCTCATAGCCCGGTTTCGGTTTGGGACTATTACCAGCGGCTGCGGGTAGAAGGTCTATTTCCATGCTGGTTCGTGGCTGTTACGGCTACTTTTTTTCTTGTCATGACCTCGGTCATGGGCTTGCTCACCCCCAGTGAAGAAGCGCTCGACCGATGGACCTGGGAACGCCAGGCGGTTCGTCCGGAACCCCCTTCGGAAGAGGCCTTGGCGGCGGAAGATGCGAGAAAAACGCCTGCCCCCGCTCCCTGATCCTATCGAAGGGCCACGCGGCTGACCCACCAATCCTCACCGCGTTTGCGCAGTTCCCAATCGACCGAAACCCTTCCTTGCCGCGAAAAGGTCTCGGTATTGATGGAAGCCTGAGAATCCCGAACGTCGACGCTTTTTCGCATCACGTGCTGTTTGATGCCATGGTACGGGCGCAAGCGGCCGCGGGCCATGAGCGAGAAGTCATCGCGATTGTCCTTGTCGAACCGAAGTGTTTGGTGTCGCACTTCAACAACGATGGGCTGCACGGCCGGGTCTACGTAAGCCATGGCCGCCTCGATATTTTCCGGACTCACTTCCGAAGTGACCAAATCCGCAAATGCTTCGAGCCGTTCTTGATCGGTGACGACGACGATATCCCATACCACAAGGGCCGCGATGACTGCCGCAACCAAAGCAGCGATGAGAATGGCAAGGGTTTTGGGTTTCATGGTGGATCGATGCGCCCTATCACCGTCATTGCGGTTGGCAGCTTTCACCGGACTCCAATCGTTTCGTGCAGCTTCGACATTCGGCACACGCCGGGAGCGTAGCGGTCTGGTCCGGAGCAGGGCATTCGACGGCTTCGATCACCTCGCAGCGGCAGACGGTATTCGCGGTCGTGCAGCAATACGAGCAAACTTTGAATCCCTCGGGAGCCGCGGGTTGCTGCTGAGAGCCCGCGCACCCCACGGTGAGCATGAAGGGCAAAGCAATCGCGATGGGGGAAAAGCGCCACATGGCCTGGCTCTAGCCTGATTGCCCCGCAGCGTAAAGCGAAGCATTCCGTGGAATACTCGGAGGACCGAGGCAGATACCATCGAGCGGTGCCGTCGTGACAAGACGAATTGGCCATACCGATCATTGGGGACATAAGAACTTGGCCCGAAGCGACCAAGTGTTGGATGCATCGTTTCATGAAGCACCTTCCCCGCAACGTGAAAACCCGGTCGTCTCGGGAATCTCTTTGCGGTGTAGACGAAGCGGACGAGCCCTTTGGTTGGGATGAATCCTATAGCGTCACGCCACCGCCTGTTGCCGTCTCTCCTACTCCGAGCGAACCGATCGCCCAAACCGTTCCCTGTTCGAGTGGGAAAAGCGCGATGTGCGGGGCGGTACTGCTCGGTATCGTCATTGCTCTTTTGGTGACTTGGGTGAAAGTGCCACGGCAGGAACCAGCCATGACCTTGGGGAGCTGGGTTCACGATCTGCCGCAGCTCGCGTCGAGTACCATGGTACAGGTCGACTCAGCACAACTCAATTCCCTGTTCCGTCAGCGTCGCGCCGATGCAGCTCTCGAGCACGCCGGATACGCTTCCATTCCCGGTGGTGTGCTGTATACGCCCGAGTCTTTTCGTTCGAGCGATGGTTCCTACGACCTTTTGATTCACTTTCACGGAAACGTAAAAGTGGTGGTGGAAAGCGCGGCTGTTTCCAAACTCAACGCTGCGATCGCGGTGGTCAACCTCGGTGTCGGCTCCGGCCCGTATCAGGATGCTTATGCCACGCCCGGTACGTATGAAAACTTGCTGGCGGCCATCCAATCCGCAGTACAGCGTCGCGGTCTGGAAAACGCTCGTCTTCGACGTGTTGCCTTATCCGCGTGGAGCGCGGGGTATGGAGCTATTTCGACCATTTTACAGCAACGACGAGGTGAGGATCCGCTCGATGCGCTCTTGATCCTTGACGGAATCCACACGGGATATGAGCAAGGCCGTCCGGGAACGCTGGTGGAGCGACGGTTGGCCTCGTTCGATGAAGCGGCGGAAGCGGCAGCTTCTGGAGAGTTGTTGTTTTCGGTGACGTATTCGGAGATTGATCCGCCTGGATATGCGGGCAGTCGCGCCACGGCAGAGCATCTTTTGTCGGTTGCGGAAAAGCGGGGGGAAGTGAAGGATTCTGCCCTGGCGGTTCCGGCGTATCGAAAACTCGAATCCATGCGCGGTGCCGTGGCCAAAGAAGACGTGCGGAAGCTGGAACCTTATGCGGATCAGCAGGTGGGCAGTTTTCGCATCCGCGGCTATCGAGGCAATACCCGTGGACATCACATGGCACACCTTTTCCAGATGGGTGCCACCGTTCTTCCCGAACTCGCGGTGCGTTGGGACGCTTATGCCGGTTATGCCGGTCGTCGCGACGCCGTGCGCTCATCGGCAGTGCGTCAGCGAGCCCGAGGCAAACAACTCGTCCAGCATCGGCAGAGCCCCCCTTGACTGTTGGTTGTTCGGCCCCACGCTTCGGACGGTTCATCTTTTCATTTCCAGCGACCCATGAATCTCGTTTCCCATCACGACAAGGTTCTCGTTCACTACACGGGAAGACGTCTCGACGGAAGCATCGTCGGTTCTTCTTCGCAAACTGGAGCCGTGGAGTTGCAACTCGGCAATGGCTCCGTCCCTCCTGGGCTGGAACGAGCCCTCGTGGGCATGCGAGTAGGAGAGAAAAAATCCACGCTGCTGCGCGCCAAAGAAGCCTTTGGTTTACGTCAGAAAGACCTGATACTTCGTCTGGATGCTCGGAATTTTCCGAAAGAAACCTGTCCGAAGGTGGGGCAAGTGCTGAAAATGCAAAACCACGACGGGGCGATGCTTCACGTCCAGGTCACGGAAGTGACTGAAAATGAAATCGTTTTGGATGGCAACCATCCATTGGCCGGTTTGGACGTTACTTTTGAGATCGAACTCATTCGGATTGTGGACGGGAACCCGCCAAGCTGAAGCATCGTTGACATCCCCCTTGCAAGTGGCATCGCGGAGGATCAGAATGCCGTCGTTGCCATGACAAAACGAAACTTGATTCGAAAAATAGGCGTTGTGTTGGGTGTTTCGACTCTTGTCCTCGTGGGAGGGTGCACTCAGAAAAAAAAGGATTCTGCCACAGAGGGCGCAAGCAGCGCCGAAGTGAGCGGACAAGGCCCGCGCATCGAATTGGTCGACCCAGTTCATGACTTCGGGACCGTTACGGAAGGAGAGACCGTCAAGCATACCTTCGTGATCAAAAACACCGGCACCTCACCTTTGGTCATCGAGCGAGTCCGTTCATCGTGTGGATGCACGGCCGCGGTAACCAAGGAATCAGAAGTTGGGCCCGGAAAAACGACCGAGGTGGAAGTATCGTTCAACACCCGTGGTCGGATGGGTCCCAACAGCAAGACGATCACGCTGCAAACCAACGACAAAAACACGCCTAGTGCAAAGCTCGAAATCAAAGCCATGATCGAGCAACTCTTGGCTTTTCAACCTTCGATCGTTCGATTGGCCGTCGGCCACAACGAAGAGCAAACCATGGACGCCTGGTTGACGGGCAAGCTGGCGAAAGACGCCAAGCTCACGTTGGGTGAAGTGACTGGAGACACCGGCGTAAAAATCGCGCTGACAGAGAGAAAAGAAGGCGAGGAAAGCCACGTGGGGGTTCGGTTCACGTTCAAAGGAACCAAAGTGGGCCGCGGAAATGGAACCGTTTCCGTCAAAACCGGCGTGGAATCCATGCCCGAGCTGACGCTGCGTTTCGATACGACCGTCATGGGCAACTTACAGCTCCGCCCTCGTGCGTTGTACTTCGATACCCAATCTCCCCAAGGGAAAGAACGCGTTCTCAACATCACGAGCAAGCGTGACGATCTCAAAGTCACCGCTGCTCGCGTTGTGGAAGGCCCCTACGAAGCCAAGGTGACGAAACCAGAAACAGGTCCGGGCTTCGAAGTCCATGTCACGCTCAAAGCAGCGGGAGACAAGGAATCCCCAGACGCCAATCTCAACGGCAAGCTCGAAATCGTAAGCAATGACCCGCTGGAACCTAAAATGGAGGTACCGCTTCACGTTCGTCGCATGCCCAACCTCATTCGACCGCGCCCAAGTCTATCGATGCAACGGGAGTTCCCTCGACGCCTAAATATCATGGGAAATCCGCCAGAAAAACCGGAAGCTCCTCCGGCCCAATGACGACGGCCTCACCCCTCGTCCCTGATCTCTTGTCGCTATCCCTGCCGTAAATTTTTTCGTCCTCATGGAGCCGCATTCGAGCGACGATATCTCCCTTGTGCTATGATTCCGTCAAACATGCGCGGGTTTATCGTCTTTCCCTGTCTCGTCATCGTTGGTTGTGCTACTTCGCGTCCAGAATACCATGCCAATCCAGAAGAACCCGATGGCGATGCTTCCGTGGATGCCCCCTTCGATTCTTCTTCCCACGATGGTAGCGGCGATTCTCAGCCTGATGGTCCCGCCATAGAAGCAGGGCAATGGCCCGGAATTTGCGTCGATGGGGATGTGGAAGAATGCTACACGGGCCCAGCCACCACCAAGGATGTTGGCGCTTGCAAGCACGGCACGCACGTATGCAGCGACGGAAAGTACCCACCGACCTGTGACGGACAAATTCTTCCCACCGACGAGCAGTGCAACGGCATCGACGACAACTGCGACGGGACCGTGGATGAAGGGTGTGCCTGCTCCAATGGGGATACAGTGCCTTGTTACGGCGGACCGCCGAACACCGAAGGCGTAGGCCCTTGCAAAGGGGGCACACAAACTTGTGTCAATGGGCTCTGGGGCGCTTGCCAAGGAGCCGTATTGCCGATTCCGGAAACTTGCAACGGCATCGATGACGACTGCAATGGTTCCATCGATGACAAGACGGGACTTCGCCTTTTCTCCATGCCCTTCGATGGACAAGCCTGGAGTTCACAATTCCTGTCGGATGCATGGAAAGGGGCGAATGCGCCTCCGGCTTGCGCAAATGTCATGGCCGCCGTGCAACTCACGGATATCGGCAGATTGCTCGTCTTTACCGACGATGGGATGCTGTATTGGCGAAAAAATGGGGTATGGATGGCCCCTATCTTTGCCACCGGCCGTTTTCCCTCCCTTCCCGCGACGATCGACTCCGTATACCAAGTTCCCTACTCGGTATTCGGTCCAAACCTGGGGGCAACGCTCACGTTTTCCGCAGTCCCCTATGCGTATTTGTACGACTACGACATCAACGACTCGGTAACAAAAGCAGACGACTTTCCAGTCATCATGACAGACGACACCTCGAAGGGCGGCCCCAATCAAAAAGATGTTCGGGCTCGCTGGTCTGTCGAGCGTTTCGATCCTTCCCAGTACCAGCAATCCGCCGACGCACTGCTGTTGTATCGGGAATACGACGATGGGAAGGTTTATCAGTTCAACGCGGCGTTTGAGTGGAAAAGCTGGTCTGTCGCGCAAAGCCCCCTATGGCAGGGTAAGGCGAATGCTCCGCCGACAGCAAAGTGTGTGGCTGGGTTTGCCGATCACGATCCGGACAAGGCGTATTTGATCTGTCCTTAGACGTCGCGGCGACATTCTTGCAATCTATTGTTTTTATTGAATAAATTTAAAGCCCTTCCGCGTGCTTTTCTCGAACTTGACGCAGCCTCGAGGCCAATCGTTCGAAGTCCTGCACGCACAAGGTTTCCGCCCGGGCATCGAGGTTGATTCCAGCATCGGGGGCGATGATTTCCCAGTCTTGTACGGACAATCCCATGCTCCCCCGCCATGCATTTCTCAGCGTTTTCCTTCGTTGAGAAAACGCGGCCGACACCAATTCATCGAAGATGGGGTCGGCCGGTGGAAGCGTGGGATGAGGTTCGAGCACCAACACCGCGGAATGCACCGAAGGTTGCGGACGAAAACAAGTGGGAGGGACGGAAATGCGCTCGACGACACGAAACGAGCGTCGCACGAAAACCGAAAGGGCACCGTATTGCCGTGATCCGCAAGGCGCTTGGATTCGATCCGCGACTTCTTTCTGCATCATGAAGACGACGCGTTGCACATGGCAAGCCACTTGCGTGGCTCGTTGCAACAGGCGACCGGTGATTTGATAGGGAATATTTCCTACGACCGCGTGAGGAGTGGGGTGCTCGGAAAGCAAGGCGAGCCAGTCGCTCGTAGCGGCATCGTGTTCGCATACGAATAGCTGACCGTCCGCGATGGGTTGGAAAAACGATTCTTCGAGCAGGGGAATGAGGTCTCGATCTCGTTCGATGGCGACGACGATGGCTTGGCGTTGGAGCAACGGACCGGTCAATGCACCGGTTCCTGCCCCGATTTCGAGAACGGTTCCTCCTGGTTGAGGCACACTATGTTGGGCAATGCGTCGGGCGATGTTCTGGTCTGCGAGAAAGCACTGACCGAAGGAACGCTTGGCGTGGAATCCTCTGTCGCGAAAACCTTGTCTTGCAGACAGTGAGTTTTTTCTTGGGGGGTCGAACGGCTTCACGGGCTTTCGCTTTCAGCAGGTAGGTACCGACGAATCCTTTGCATGCGCACGCCCATGCGAGCCAGCACGCGCTCGGCGCGTTTTCGGGCGGTGTGGGAACGAAGCAGGACCGCTTGCGTAACGGCTTGGGCCATCACGGAGTCGCGGGGATCGGCCGGCAATTCGACCCTTGGCGTGGTCCACCGGATGGTGGCTCCGACGCGTCGAAGTTGAGACAGGGCTTGGACGAATTCGGGCTTGGCGTAATCGGGACCCGGGGCCCAGACATGCACCAGGCTGGGCCTGGGTTTGCGCTTTGCCAAGCGGCCGAAAAAGCGATTCATCGCCTCTTCGGTTCGGATTTTTTCTGAATCGCTTCTGGCGGGGCTCTCGATTCCGAACGCGGCCAGATACTTGCGCAATGATTGCTCCCGCTGGGTGGGAGCCTCCGGTGTGGTCGCGCGAAAAGGAGCGCGAGACATGGCCGCTTCCGCGTGAAATGCGAGGCGATCGAGATCATATTTTTTGATACGACCGAACTTCGGCTCCAGCGGACGAATGTGTTCGAGAACCCGGGCGGCCACTTCTCGCTCCTCGAGTTCACTGCGATCCGCATCGTACGTTGCGGTAGAAAGGGTCAAGGCGAGAGCGATATGATGCGCGTGCCGGGGGCCTCGGTCCGGCTCGAGAAGGCCTCGTAACCGGCCTCCGAACACGGCCAATCCCACGCTATCTCCCCGGCCAAGGTGTTTTCGCGCCGCGGCCGCTACCTCATCGATTCCATAATCCAAGGGAGCTTTTCCCACGACACCCGCCCAATGCTCGACCGAAGCATCGAGCACGAGCCACACCACATCTCGTTCATCATGCTCGAATTCCCGCACGATCAGCTTGCCCCGTCGTGCGGAAGCACGCCAAGCAATGCGCTTGAAAGAATCTCCCGGAAGCAGCTCTCGAAGTTCTCGAAGGTCAACGCCATCGCCGCGCATAGGTCCAGGACGACCCAATTCCGCTTCTCGTCGGCTACGCCCTCCGCGCGCGGACAGCAAAAGAGGGGAAAACGGACGGGGCAGGACTTCGATTCCGTAGGGGTTTGCAAACGTCAAGGGCACTTCGAAAAGCCCTGGCGCACCTTGTACCTCGAGCGACAAACCATGAATGGCATGTCGTCCGACCCGAGGCGTCTGAACCCGCACGGTCACATGCAATCGTCCGCCGGCAGGCACTTCACCCATGGTTGGTTCGAGCGATACGAGCAAATGGCTCGAAGCCACTGGCCGCAGATGCACGTAGCGTGCAGCAAGATTATCGCGGTTACGCACTTCCGCGGCCAACTCGACTTCGGCCCCTCGAACGGTGGCAACCACCTTTTTTTCTTCCGACCAGACCATTTCGAATCCGGCGTTACGAATCCGCGAGACGCTAACAAGTGCGGCGGCGCGGGCAAATACCAGGGCGATGAGGATCGCTGCTCCCCAAGCGATGATGGGCGGGCGCTGGCCAATGACGCCAGCGAGCAGCACGACCGCGCCTGCGAAGGCTACATGGACAGCGGGTCGAGTGGGATAAATATGCACGTTTCCTCACACAGCCCGGACGGCACGACGATAGCTCACTTTGGATAAGGCTTCTTCCACCACCTGTTCACGAACGGAGTCATCTCCTTCTACTTCGGGCACCAAGATGAGACGATGGGCAAGCACCGGTCCGGCGAGCGAGCGAATATCGTCGGGAGTGACGTAATTGCGTCCGTTGATAACCGCCGCTCCTTTGGCGGCTTGCACCAAGGCGAGGGAAGCGCGTGGGGAGGCGCCCAAGGCCACTCGAGCGTGCATTCGTGTGAAGCCTGAGAGATTGACGACATAATCGAAGAGGTCCTCTTCGACATGCACGCGAGCAGCAATATTTTGAAGCGCCAACACATCGTCCGCGGACAGGACCGCATGGGCACGAGGAGATGCTGCGTTGTGGGTTTGCAGCATCAGGACCTCGTCTTTATGGGTTGGATAGCCGACGGCGACGCGGAGCATGAATCGGTCGATTTGCGCTTCTGGCAGGGGGTATGTTCCTTCGAGATCGATGGGGTTTTGGGTGGCCACGACGACGAAAGGTTTTGGCAATTCGAAGCGGTCCCCTTCGATGGTGACCTGCTGTTCTTGCATGGCTTCCAGCAGGGCGGATTGGGTTTTCGCGGGCGCTCGGTTGATTTCGTCGGCGAGCACGAGATTGGCGAACACGGGTCCTGGGCGCAGAGAGAATGTGCCTTCTTTGGGGGAAAGGACGTAGGTTCCGGTGATATCGGCGGGCAAGAGGTCCGGCGTAAATTGGATACGACGCATGGTGCATCCGAGGGCGGCAGAGAAGGCTTTGGCGAGTGTCGTTTTGGCGACACCGGGGACACCTTCGAGCAGCACGTGGCCTTTGGCGAGCAGTGCGGTGAGCAACAGGTCCGTCACGCGCGATGAGCCAATGAATACACGCAGCACTTGGCGACGCATGTCTTCCAGTCGTTCTTTTGCTGCGGCGATTTCGTTCATATCCGCCGTGCGACCATCGGGAGATTCCGTCATTTCAGCGGCTCGAGCCTTTCTCGTCGATACGCGCAAGAAGATGATGCAGTTTTTGAATCGCGGCCTGAACGTCGCGTTCTCGAACTCGCAGGGGAGTACCGGCAGCGACGCTCGTCTCCACCGTGCTCAGGGTCAACAGCAAATGCTTGAATTGTTTCAATTCTGAGAGTTCCAGAGCACCTGATCGCTCGACCGTTTCGAAGAGGTCGGGTGTAGACAGGGGCAGAGGCAAGTCGAAGCGGGCGGCCACGGATTCTTCCATTGCACTTTTGATTTCGAGCAATGCAAGGGCTTTGTGTGTGGAGGGGGCCGTAAGGACGGCGGCTCGTCCGGCCACACCGCCTTGGGCCACGAGGGGTGTGGGCCACGCAAACCGAGGACTGCGGCGCGGGTACGTCCTTGCAGCCATTTTCCCCACCCACAGCAGCGATATCACGCTCGCAATCATGCCAAGAGCCCAAATCACGGAAGAGGGCAACCCAGCGGCGCGGGTTTCGGCCAGCCAGCGCCGAAAAGCCCGTCCTGCTGCCCCCAGAGACTTGCCCACGCTCGAACGATTCTCAAACGTTCCCGTCTCCTGAAAACTCCGTGCCACGACATAAATCGTGCCTTTCCTTTCCCCCCAGGTATCGTCGGACGATAGGTAAGCTCCCAATCCTTGAACAAAAGCACGGTTTCCGGGATATCGCATCATCTGGTTGATCACGACCGAGCTATCACCGACAACAAAAAGCCTTCCTCGCCCGACTTGCCCGGCCACGGCAACGATACCATCCGGCTCATCCATAGCAGCAATGCGCAAGGTTGGGGTGAGGTTCGGATGGGTCAAAGCCGTTGGATGGTTGGTGACGATCGATACAACGTCAGCCACGGCTGGATGCACACCGGCGGGCACACCCGCGACCATGTCGGCGACGGGTTCGGCGATAGCTAAGGCGGGATTGTTTCTCAAGGTGCGGGCAGGCCTGGAAGGGGCTGGAATCCTTTCGATTTGAAACCGCTTCAAGTTGGCTTCGGAGGCGCCGAAGTCGTCGAGGATGGCCACGCGTCCCCCAGCTCGGAGAAAAGAAGACAACTCATCGGCATTGAGTTCACGAAGTGGATAAATCACCACCAACGCGTCTCTGGGATTCAAGTTCTCCCAACGCAGTTCCGAGGTCGCGACGACGTTATTCCGGCCGACTTTGTCTCGGAGCACATCGAGAAAAACGGAGCAACCTTCCCACGAATCACCATCGAAATCGTAAGGGACCGCCCTTGCGGCCGGGGCGAGGAGCAGTGCTACCATAGCCAAAACGGTGCTCGTCAGCCAAGGCTGCCATCGTTTGCAACAAGCAGGAAAATCATGTCGATGGTTGTAGGTTTGCACTGAGCTTGACCGTAGATTGGCGATTGCTAGAGTGACTTTTTAGAGCCCCCAGTGGCTTGTGAACCATACGAGAAGGCCGGAGAGACCACCGTGCTTCCAGCGTTCATCATTGACCAGATTCGACGTCGCGAGCGAGAACAGGAACGACGCGGCGAGCAGCAGCCTGTGCTCGAAGTGCCCACGCCGTCTGCTCCTGGTCGGTCGGAAGATGCGGACGATGAGGAAGACAAAGAGCGTGGCGTGTTGATCATCGACCTCGGTTGAGCAATCAAAGCAGATAAGGTCCTCGAGGGATGAGTCATCATGGCAAGATGCCCCGCGAAAGCCTACGCCGTCAATCCCGAGACGACGTTGTGATTCTATCGTCCGTTTCCCCGGTCAGGAAGCTTTGAACCCAGCTTCGACCTTGCCTCGGAAAATGGCGTCTGGACACGGCTCCCGCGTCTCACTAGGGTGCCGCGCAATGGTTCGACGTCGACTCGCTTATTCGCTTCTTTCGCTCGCTGTTGTGACGTCGTGTTCGTGCGTCTCCCCAGGGGAAGGTCCTTTTCCCGCTTCCGACGCCATGTACTTTCCGGTTGGGCTCGCGGTATCACCGGGAGGCCATACGCTATATGTTGCGAATTCGGATTTCGATTTGCAGTACAACAGCGGCACGGTGATCGCGTTGGACCTAGATCGAGTGCGCAGCAACGTCCCGCGTGTATGGGAAGCGAATGCACCGTGTGGCTCGCTCGGGCAAAACACGATGAAGCTTCTGTATCCGGGGCCATGCGGACCGATATCGCTTCATCATCCTCCTGATGGTCAAGGGTCACTCGTCGCGGCCTCCGTTCGTATCGGCGCGTTCGCCACCGACATGATTGCGGTCAAGCGTCCCGACGCCCCCGCTTCGCGCTTATTTCTTCCGGTTCGAGGTGACCCATCAATCACGTGGATCGATGTGGAGGATGACACGGATCTCGAGCCGCCTTTCCATCGCGTGCTGCATTGCGGGGGAGAGCGTTGCGATGCACGGCATCGAGCGGGAGAGAATCCAAACACGAATTTGCGAAGAACGGTTCTTCCGCCCGAGCCTTACGGCATAGCCGTTTCGGAATCCCGTGATGTCGTCGTGGTCACGCATCAAACGACGGGTTCTGTCAGTCTCGTGAGCAATGCATGGGACGGCATTCCCACGTTAGAGTTCGTATCAGGAGGGTTCCCCATAGGTGGAGTCGGCGTGGCGGCCTTGCCCGTCCCCCGGTATGTCACGGTATCCCAAAGCGATTACCAGCCTGGTTTTTTGGCTACTTTCCGCGCATCCCCCGAAATCGATTTGATTCGATATTTCGATGATCGGGCGGCGGCACCGGCGCGTCCTTTCCTCGTACGCGCGGGTGTTGCTCCCATTCGTGTCAATGCAAGCGGTTACGATTCCCGGGGTATCGCCATCGACCCCACCGATCGACGCGCGTGTGAAGCCGAATGTCAGGATGACCTCGCCTGCCTTCAAGCCTGTGCAAGCGTGCCCGTACAAGTATATGTAGCCAATCGAACGCCCCCTTCCCTGCTCGTAGGCGAAACCCGGTCCAACGTAAGCCCTACGGCCAGCGATGATTTGGTGACGGTTTTCGACACGATTCCTTTGACCTACGGAGCTTCGCGGGTGTTGCTCGGCTCGGTGGTCAACACCGCGGGACAATCGGAACGTCGTGTTTTCGTTTCCTGTTTCGATGCGCGATTCATCTTTATTTATGATCCGGTGACACGACGTATCGATGGTCAGATTCGGACTGGTCGTGGTCCACACGCCATGGTCCTCGACCCGCATGAACCCTTGTTGTACGTGGCGCACTTCACGGACTCGTACATCGGTGTGGTGGATCTGGACCAGCGTCATGCCACCACATATCCCAGTATCATTGCGACGCTGGGTATTCCGTTACCCCCGAGGGAATCGAAGTGATCGCTCGTGTGGATTCTCGCCAATCGTTCAGACGACGAGTCTTGCTAGGCTCGATGCTTGGCGGGCTAGCCCTGTCTTGCTCTGAGCAACCGGTGTCTGTCGCGGTGCGCTCGCTCGAACAATCCGGCAATGTAGCGTTTCTTTGCCTGTCCCGTAACGACCGGGAACACCCGGGTCGACCTATGCAACATTGCGGAAAGATTAGGAATTCTTCAAGTGAGGATCCGGGGACGCTCCACGCTTTCGTCACCCAGATGACACGCGGCGAGGTTGCGGTCATCGATCTCAATGAAGAAACAGTCGTGGATCTGAACCCATCGAAACCCGGATTCAACTTCATCCCTGTCGGTGCCGTCCCTGTCGATATCGCCGCCACGCCAGGGGGAACCGCAGCTTTCGTCGGCTCCGCGGAATTCGGGCGCGAAGGTATCTGGATCGTGCCCACCCGAACCGTGGTCCAAGGCAATCCGCATCTGACCTCGTTTGCGGCATGCGCCTTACCCTCGGCTCCGGGCGAAATGATCGTGCTTACGCAACCCACGCCAGACATTATCTCGCCATCGAAATGCAACGCCGAGCCGTATGACGACCCCGATCATCCTCAGGGCGATCTCGCCCTGGAGCATGGTGTCTCCGGCACGCTGAAACTCGTAACCACCCTCCCTGATTTGGGAGCGGTCGTGGTGATGGACGCCCAACAACTCATCGATCAGCCACCTGGTAGTTTTCGAGCGTGTCCCATCGAACGCTGGGTATCTTTGCAAGTGGACCTTCCCCCCGCATTACCCCAGCAACGCGTTCCTGAAGGCGGTTTCCCTCCTGGGGAAAGCGCAGATGGCAGCGTTTGCGCCATGACGCAGCGTCCTGATATCCCCACCGCATCGAATCCATTGCCTCGCCCATCAGGACTCGCTTTCGATCCTTCTTCGTCAAGGCTTTTCATTGCCGACGAAGACGCGCCGGTCATCCACGTGCTCGACGCTTCTTCTCCGTGTGAGCTTTCGGAGTCTTCACCACTTCTGCCCATGTCGGTCGTGAGGCCAGAGCGCAAAGTCGTCACGCGAAGCCTTGCCGTAAGCCCCACCACATCGGCTGGAAAAAAATACTTATATGCCACCGACTTGCTCGACGGAAGCGTGATGATTTTCGACGTGAGCCTGCAGTCCACCGATCGAACGCCATTGCTTCGTCCGTATCCGTGGCGAAACCCATTCCAGCCCCTGGACCGCCTTTCTTTTTCGGTTCCCGTGCGTGATGTCGAATTCGTACTTCGTGATCGACCCGTTACCGATCCAAGCGCTGGAGCCACGGCTGTCGGTCTCGCCTGCGATCCCACCCACGACGATTCGTTGGGGGCTCGATATCGAACATCATCAGACTTTTCCAGCGGTGCCAGGCCGTACAACCTGCGGGGCGTATTTGCCACGATCGCTTTGACCAATGGGCAAATCATGATCGTGGACGTCGACGATTTCGATGCGGCGTGTCGTAGGCCCAAAACGGCTTGCGATGGGGACGAACAGGCTAGCTTCGAGGGCGCGTCGGGCGAGTTGTCATGCCTGATGGTGCAACCGCATCAGCCACGCAGTAGTGCATTCCTTCACCTATCCAACGATGCCAACGGAAGAGTGCCCGGTCTCCAGTCGTATCCCGTGCTATCGCTCGGCACGAGTATTTTGCCTACGGATCAGACGGCGGATGGGGTTCGATATCCGAAATTGCTCGCGCCATCGGCGCCGGGGATTCCTTTGATGGTAGGCGGACGAGTGGCTGACGAGCCGCAAACCGACCCGCTCATCGCTGAAAAAAACTCCGTGGTATTCGATCTTCGGGAGCCCCGGGTGCATGTCGAACAGAATTGGTCGGTAGCGTTTGAAGGTGCCATTCCTGGTTTCGAAGGCCATGTGGGTCGTCTTGGTCCGGCTTCCGAAGATGGGCGAACGACGTTTTTCGATGGGGGAGCGTTTTTCTGCGATCGGGGGGTCCACGACTTCGATGCCGCTCTAACTATTGGAAAAAACGAAGGAATTTCCGATCCCGCGACCATGCAAACCTGGGCGCGCGACCACCAAGACGTGCTGCAAATCACCGAGGACTTTCTGTTGGAAGACGATCCCTATTGGGATTCTGTGGCAGATCACTGCTCATGGCTCCAGTGTCGGGAAACGTTTGGCACGGTGCGTGACCCCAAGTCGACGCGCGATCTTCCTATCACGGAAGCCTATCAAGGTAGCCTTGTGGTGGAAGGCGTTTGGGACTTCGTGCGATGCTGTTTCCCCACGCTGGTATCGTATACCGTGCGTCCTCGCAACCAATGGGTAGTGACGGGAACAGCGGCTGGATTTCTGCATCGTGTCGTACCCGACCCGTTCACGGGTCGTTGCGTGGACTCATGCGATCCCAACCGTTCCTTGCTCAACGCGAGAGTGTTGGAGCGGGAGCGAAGTGAACCGGTTCCGGCTCTCGACGATCCTGGGGTGTTCCGAAATCCCGCGTTGCAGTTCGTGCTGTGGCGAGGAACAGCGCCGTCGGAACGGAAGATGGCGTTCACATTCGTGCAAAAAGACGGATTTTATCCGCTGTTCATCAACCTTGCGGCTGCCACGAGTTTCGTTCAGCCCCAGTCGTTGACACTGGCTCCCACGGGCGAGCTAGCCATTGCGGATGGTTCCGCTCAAGGATTGATCCTCGTGGATCTGGGGTCGATCAGGGTTTCCCGATCCTTTTTCTGAGAGGTCCGCGCGGATGTCGGGCGACAAAGGGAAGGATACCGAAAAGCTCACGCCCGTGATGCGGCAGTATCACGCTGCCAAACAAGCTCATCCGGACTGCATCCTTTTTTTTCGGATGGGTGATTTTTATGAGATGTTTTACGACGATGCAGTGGTGGCGGCGCGAGAGTTGGACCTTACGCTGACGAGCCGCAACAAGGGCGCGCCCGATGAAGTACCAATGGCTGGCGTGCCGCACCATGCCGCCCACGGATACATTGCTAGACTGGTTTCTACAGGATTCAAGGTCGCGATCTGCGAACAAATGGCCGATCCGAGCAAGACCAAGGGCATCGTGCCCCGCGAGGTCGTTCGCGTCATCACCCCTGGACTGGTCACCCACGAAGACCAACTCGAGGCGCGCTCCAACAACTATTTATGCGCGTTGGATGCTTCGGACTCGCGTTTCGGTCTCGCTTTGCTCGATGTCTCCACCGGCGAGATGCTCGCGACCACGCTCGAAGACACCGCCGCGATCATGGCCGAGTTGGCTCGAGTCGAACCACGGGAAGTCCTTCTCGAACAAGGTCATGATGACCTTCGAACGGCATTGACACAGATTCTTCCCACCACATCTTTCCGCGAAGATCCCCCGCTCGAACAAAACAATGTGCCCTCGATCCTCGAGCAAGCTCTTGCGGGCGAGGCAGCGGCGGAAGCATCGGACAGCCTGTCTTGCGCAGCGTTGCGCGCTTGCGCCCGAGCGTTGCGCATGGCCTTGGGATGCAATCCAGGTCAATCGCTTCCGGTTCAACGTATCGTGGCCTTCGATTCATCAGGCGTCGTGCAAATCGACGAAGTTGCACAAACCCACCTCGAACTGGTTCGCTCGATCGATGGATCGAAACGAGCCACACTTCTATCGGTGGTGGATGAGACGGTCACCGCGCCGGGGGCTCGACTCCTTCGCAAATGGATTCTGTCTCCGCTGCTCGATATGCGCGCCCTACGTCGTCGACAAGATGCCGTGGAAGCGTTCGTGCAAGACCCCGTGGCAAGAACAGAATTACGCACTATTTTCAAGAACATAGGAGATATCGAGCGGCTTGCGGTTCGAGCTACCCTTCGCGAAATCACACCACGAGACCTTGGCGTATTGCGCGATTCGCTCATTGCCGTACCGCAAGCGTTCCATATCGTGTCGCAGATGACGGATCCATCCGTCCACGAAAACCTTCTGAAAGATGGCATGGATCCCACGCTCCTCGAGCTGCGGGATCTGCTGCTCTCGGCTCTCGTCGAACGTCCTCCCCCCACCGTTCGGGATGGGGATATTTTTCGTGAAGGGTTCGATGAGGAGCTGGATGAAACGGGAAAACTGCAGCGAGAAGGCGCGGATATGATCATCGCCTTGGAAGCGGATCTTCGTGCCTCCACGGCCATTCCCACCTTGAAGGTGCGCTACACCCGCGTATTCGGATGGTATATCGAGGTATCGAAAACCCACGCATCCAAAGTTCCCCATGGTTGGCGTCGCAAACAAACCGTCGCGACGGGAGAACGGTATACGAACGACGCGTTGGATGACTTGGCAGATCGGCTCCTGCACGCGGAAGAACGTCATTCCCAACGGGAGTCATTGTTGTTTTCCGAATTGGTGCAGCATATTGCCGAGCGCGCATCGGCTTTGCGAGCGGTGGGGCATCAGATCGCTACATGGGATGCATTTGCCTCGTTTGCGGAGATAGCTCATCGCTTTGACTATTGTCGTCCGATCGTGGAAGAAAGCGATACGATCGATATTCGCGATGGTAGGCATCCCGTGGTGGAACGCCTGGCTGCCGCGGGGCGTTTCGTTCCCAATGACGTTTGCTTGCAAGGAGACAAACAACGTTTGTGGCTGATTACCGGACCCAATATGGCCGGAAAATCCACGTTGATGCGGCAAGTGGCGCTCATCGTCCTGCTTGCGCAAACAGGATCGTTCGTCCCCGCAAGCCAAGCTCGAATCGGAATGGTCGACCGCATTCTGTCCCGTGTCGGCGCCAACGATAATGTCTCTCGCGGCGAAAGCACCTTCATGGTCGAGATGCGTGAAACCGCTTCCATCCTTCGGCAGGCTACTTGTCGGTCGTTGGTCATCCTGGATGAAATCGGGCGTGGCACGAGTACCTACGATGGCTTGGCCATTGCTTGGGCCGTTGCGGAACATCTGCACGATGTCATCCGATGTCGCGCCATGTTCGCAACCCACTACCATGAATTGACCGAACTGGCGGAAACGTCGCCCCATGCCGTCAATGTATCCGTCTCCGCCAGGGAACGAGGCGACGACGTTTTTTTCTTGTACAAACTCGTTCCCGGAGCGGCCAGCCGAAGCTACGGCATCGCCGTCGCACGCCTGGCAGGCGTGGGTGAATCCGTGTTGGCTCGGGCCAAAGCCATTTTATCGTCCCTCGAGTCCGGGGGCGCCCTGCCCGGCGGACGCTACGCCACTTTACGGGGCCGCAGCGCTTCCGGTTCCGTGCAACTCGACCTCTTTTCTCCCCAACCGCCACAGCCCGAACCCTCCAACCCTGCTGTCGAAACCTTGAAGCAAGTCGATCCGAATCGGCTCTCCCCGCTCGACGCTCTCCAATTGGTCATCAAGCTCAAAGAAATGATTGGATGAGGGGAAAGCAATGCGCCATCGACGCGATTCGAGTATCCTACGGCCAGAAATAGCCAGTAATTTCAATGAATTGCCGCCCTTGGGCGAGTTCTTTGGGCAACCTACTTATAGATGGCCATCTATTTCTGGTTTGACTTATTGTCCAACGATGGCCGACGCCCATGACATAGGAAGCGACAGCCCTGGCATGAAGTAGGGTTCGGTAGCCTTGAAACCGACGATTCGAGGTTTGTTTCTTGGCGGAGACGGCACTATCAAGGAGAAACGCAGCAGAGGGTGACGCCTTTCATGGTTTGCACGCTTCCCTGCGCCACTCCACCGCTGACGCGGCATTTACCGTTTTTGGGGGTTGGTCGAGCGTTGGCCCGAATCGAAATTGTATCCCAATCCGCCAATTTCGAAAGATTAATGCACTCTGTCGTCGACACGATCATCTCGTCATCGCAAAAAATACCGTTGCAACTTTTGCAGCCATCATCATCGTACACCTTATAGCTTCCCCCCTCGCAATCGATGGAATCACCATCAACGGTACACGAACAGGGGCTGCAAGAACGGGTGTCGATGGCGTTTTCCAGCAGGTGCAAACGCAAAGGATTCTCGGCATCCCATTGCGGAGGACACTCCGACTGTTCACTTTCCTGCATGATACATATCGCTCCGGCAAAACCTCCCTCTCCCGGCGGCATACAGATCTGCGAATCGCAGCCGTGGGTGTTTGCGTTGGGTGGGGCCGCGCAAAGATCGACAGCATCCTGAAATGGGAATTTATTAGGAAAATCAGGGACTTCGTCAATCGGCGCACACGATCCCAGCTTGGCTATCGGATTGTTTCCTGTCAATTGGCAGGAGATGGAACTCCCAGATAGATTGTGACAATCGAAGTTTTCTAAATCCGGTTGAGGAACGGCATTCGCGCAATCCTTGCTTTTATAATCACAAGCGATGCCCGGAGCGTCACATAACGTGCCCTCGAGCGGGCTGCATGCGCAAGGATCACAAATCGCCTTTTCAGCATTTCTTGAATAATACCGGTTTGCTTTCTCACCTCCCGGGCAGCTAGTCTCTTCGTCTTCACCTTGGTATGGTCTCACATGAATCCAAAAATACCCTTCCCATTCTTCCGGCACGGCGGGCACGCAGCGGTATCCGACCGCCTTGCATGCCCCATCCTCACAATCCACAAGCCCATTTCCATCGTTGTCGATACCATCATCGCAGACCTCGTCACTTAGGCCTCCCCCGGATCCACCCGGTTCTCCCGCTGAACCGCCTGCTTGTATCCCTCCCGTACCACCGGTGGCGATTCCCGCAGCTCCACCCTGCCCGCCTTGTTGCGTTCCGGCACTTCCATCGAAGCCGCCCGTCCCTCCCGCGGAAGCATCCATGGTGGAAGCGCCACCCGTGCTTTGTCCAGCCCCCATCCCAGCGTCAGGCTCTCCCCCTGTCCCTTCACGATCCAGCGTGCAGCCTAGAAAACCCAGACAGATACCCAGCCCGCAAACCGCATGCAAAATGCAAGAGCGCATTCATGAATGATTATCGAAACCTCGTTGTATAGCAAGCCGATGAGGCGTTTTTACAACCATCAGAGTCGATATTCCGACAGAATACGAACGGAAACCTGACGCACGGCACGAGCCCCCACATCGGCTAGATCAAAAGCCACCGCACCTGAGTTGACGTCCATCCTCTTATCGGGCAACGCGCCACTTGGTAGCCGATGCTCGATCCGAACGTCGACCACGACCGCGACGCCTTTCTTTCGCGGAGCGCGCAGGACACGGGAGCGCAACGACGCATGAACGGCTCGGGCCAGGGCAGTCCATGCGCGTAAGTCGTTATCTCCAGATAAAACGAGAACCTCAGCCACACGTCCGGACGCATCGATGATGGCTTCGAAGGTCGCTGCTCCCGAGCGCGGTGCGATCTCCGACGAGGCCACCGCATGAAAAGCGCTTAAAATGGGTCCTCCAAAACCGAGACCGATTTTTTGGTCGTGTGCATCGAGCGCTTCTTGCAAGCCTCCGGTCGTAGATCCGGAGCCGGAAGCCTTCGGTGGCCCATGCTCCGGTTGCGTCCACAAATGGGTAAGATCGCGCCGAAGACCAAGTTCGATGGGCTTTCGACGCTCCCCTCCCCTCCCGACTCCATCCGATGGTTCGAGCCCATTAGGCTCGTTAGGTATCGAACCATGACCGTAGTCTTCCCGCCCTAGTCCCATTTCGCCGCCCCCATCGTCTTTGCTCTCGGCTGGCCCAGCGTGCGCACTACGATGAGGTCGTACCATCGCCCGAGGCGTCGACGAATCCAATGGGTTATTGGGATTGGATGGAGAGTACCGTGTCTCGGAAGTCGAGGGCAGCGAAGAAGTTGGCGAACCATCAACTTCAACCCAAGGGTCTAGCGTCGTGATCCAAGTGGGAGAACGGACCGAAATAATGGCCGGGGGCGTGGGACGACGGCTAGCCCAATGCGCCAGTGCGGCGAAAACCGCGATATGAAGCACAATGGCCGTGGCCAGCGCGCGCGCAAAGGGGTTGGACAAGGCGAACATGGGATGCCTCGAGGAGGCATACGGTTCAAAGAATGGGCGGACTCAGCCACCCGGAGCGCTATTGGTGACGCAATCCCAGATGGCACCATTGGAACCGAGGTCGAGAAGAATTTCGGGAGCTGTCGTCGGCTCGCGAGGGGAACCATCCGTGGGCTCTTTCTGGGAGCCTAGATTGCCTTTGACCGTTGCCGTGGGAACTTTGGCGGAAACGAGTTCGGAATCGAAATCATTCGGATTGGCGCGCTCAACCACATTATCCACGAACCAGCACATATTGCGCCACTCGTTTTCATCGATCACCGTACCGGGAGGAATATCACCGCCTGGGCGCTGACCGGTTTGTTTCACAGGCCCCTCATACACATCCCTCATCTTGGAGGCTTCGTCGAGAAGCACCTTGAGGCTGAGCGTGGTGACATCGGTCTCGGCAGACGACAGGTTGAATCCCACGACCGAGGTTTCCGTATCGGTCGTTAGTGGGTACATATAGGCCTTGGAGGTGAGCCGGCCCCGGTGGATGTCCTCGAATATCTCGATATAGGGGTATCCCCAATTCCAGTAGGTGGCACCAATGGCGTTGGCGAAGGGCTGCCCGCTCTGGTCTCGCCAGCCGTGGATGTTGTCGTTGGCGATGGTCCAGACCACCCAATCCTGATCGGGATTTTTTGGATTTTTCATTGTTTTGGCCGTTGTATGAATTCCCACATATCTAGAAGGAAGCTGATTATCCAGATTATGGGTAATCACATCGGCGCCGGAGTCGATCAATTTGGCGGTGAGATATTCCTCACCGGTCATGTTTTTCTTGACGGCTTTGTCGCCCATGTGTTTGGGCGTGTATTCCCACAGGGCTTTGTCGAAGTCGACGTCGTACCAGAATCCGAGCCAGCGAACCTCGACTTTGGCATTCGGGTTTTCTTTTTTTGCGCCGAGGGCAAAGGCATTGAGGTGGCGGACGACTTCGGCGGTGACGAAAGAACCAATGAAGCCAAGGTGGCCTGTTTTGCTTTTTCGCGCGGCGATGCGGCCAGCGACGTACCAGGCGTGTTCCATGTGTGCGAAAAAGCTGGAGACATTAGGCTCGACTGGAATTCCTGAACAATGTAAAAAGGTGGTATTGGGATATTGGGCAGCCTTTTTCCGAACGGTGGCAAGGTGATCCCAGGAGTTGGCGATGATGACCTGATAGCCATCAGCGACATACTTATCGATGGCCTTTTCGGCCGGCTCCCCAAGGACACCTTCCTCATAGACGTAATCGATATATCCCAGTTTTTCTTTGGCGAATTCGATACCTTCCTGATGGGTGAGGGTCCATCCTTCCGCGGCAGTGGCCAAGCCGATCCAAATGCCCGCGACACGCAAGGGGAGCTGGCATGTATTGTTCAAGCACTGGGATGGTTCCGGGCATTGGGCGGTGGTACTGCAAGCCGCCGTGCAAAGCCCGTTGTCACAACTCGCGCCCTGACAATCGGAATCGTCTTTGCAAGGCTGTCCGATACCGCCAGGGGCAATATCGCTGCTGGTGATCAGCGAGCAGCTCGAAGCTGCGGCAACGGCGAAGCCGACGCTGAGAAAGGTCGTAGCGAGGGTGCGCAGCAAGTTCGTACGACGCATTTCAAAACTCTCCTGTGACTCCGATCGAACCGAGGCCGATCATGGGTTGGATGAAAGGACGTTTTGCTTCCGCGGGAGGTGGCTCGCTATCGAATTCAGGTGGCGCATCGGGCCGGGCGAAAGTCCAAACCAACGTGGTGCCAAGGGTAACGATAGCCGCCCCCGCGAGAATATCCGTCGTTAGCGCAAGATTATCGACTTTGCTTTGCTGATCTTTGATTTTCGAATCTGGCGTTCCCCCCACAAAGGTCATGTTCGACAAATCCTCGTCCGCGTTCATGGCCATGATCCCGGTGATGGTGGCGCCAATGCCCAGCGCGCCCGCCACTCCGACGCCAACCCAAGACCAAGTGGTCATTTTTGAAGGACTTTCTTTCTGATAGACCGTCCGGGTCTCACCGACGAGTTCAGGCAAATCGAAATTGAGTTTCCGAAGCTCCTGCCCAGCCACCGTAATCGCTTGGGTCACGGACTGTCGACCTTCCGCGCTCACGGTAATTTTTCGACTTCCCACGCTGACAAGGATGGGCCCGTCGAGAGGGATGGTGCCCACGGGATTGTCATCAATGGTAACCGCCGCCCCAAATACGTTGGAGTTGATTTCGAGATGCCCGGTTTGGTTTTTGAGCAAGTTGATTTCCTCTTGCACCTCAGCTCGCCGCTCCGGCGTAATTTCATCTTTTCCTTCAGATAAATATTTTTCAAAAGCCTGAAGAGCGCCCGCATAATCCTTCAGTTTGTAGGATACCTGTCCAATCTGGTAGAGCAGTTTGTAGGAAGGCGCCAATTCGTAAGCTTTCCTGAATTCCGTGAGTGCGGCGGCGTAGTCTTGCTCTTCGTATAGGTCCACGGCGCGCTGGAAGCGCTGCATGGCTTCCTGCTGTGCGGCTGGCGTTCCCACGGATTGTGCACTTACGAAACCCGGTGACGCCATGGCGCCGAGGACGATGCCCATCGCAACGATTTTTCTATAGTGCATGCCTCTCATTGCTCCCATGGGTTACTTTTGTCGAGATTGCGAATGCGATCACGCGCATTCGGTTCTTGTGTTTTCGTTGACTTTGGTGGCGGAGGGGATGAAGTAGGGGGTGGAGCCGTCTCCGGGGGCTTGTGTCCTTTGGGATCTTCTTTGGTGACACGAGGTGGAGCTACGGCAGGACCTCCAATGGCACGAGACTTGTCCAGGGCGACGGTAACGACGACGTCTTTTTCGCCGGTGACCTCCACTTCCCGGCTTTCGAAGCCCTTGGCTTCTACACGTATTTTATAGACTTTTCCATCCTTGGGCACACGACGGGTCGCTGGATTGGTGGCGAGTTCCGCTCCCTCGAAAAAGATTCTCGCGTTGGCTGGCTCCGCACGGATTTCGATCTCGGCTTGCGTAGCGGCGGGTTCCTTCGCGGTTGACTCCGTGGATTGGGCTGGCTGTGGGGTGGATGGCTGAGCCACCGCCGTTGCGGGCGCGTCCGAAGGGGTAGCCGGAGTTTGTTCTCCCGAAATGGCCGATCTCACGGAAGGAACGAGCCAAACTGTCCCTGCAATCCCCACGAATAGCGCAGCGACCACAGCGATGAGCAAACCGCTTTTTCGTCCTCCTACCGGATGCGCTCCCGACACGGAATTGGAAAGGATGGCGTTGGAACGTACCGAAGCACTGATGATCTCGCTATCCGTATGCCCCGGAGAGAGCATCTTCATCCCCGAAAGAGATCGCAGGTGCTGCCCGGAGCTATCCATCGACAGCAAGCTGCCCGGATTGGTCATCGATTGGATGGCGGGTATGACCGTGCGATCGAAGGCTTGCGTATCGTAATTCTGCGCTTTGGAAAGCTGAGCTTCGATGGTAGCCGCAATCTCTTTTCGCACGTCGACGAACATATCGCCTACGAAATTGCCCACATCTCGCCCTGAGACCTTTTCTCCAAGGCTATCGATGAGCGCATCGAGATCACTTTGTAATTCGAGGCATGTGGCATATCGATCGGCTCGATCCCTGGCAAGCGCTTTCATGACGATTCGCGCCAATTCCGGGTGGACTCCGGGATTCACGCTCATGGGCTCCGGAACCTCTCCACGAATGACCCGATGGATCACTTGACCATCGGGGACGCCTTTCCACAGCCGCTGCCCCGTGGCGGCCTGCCACAATACCGCCCCCATCGCGTAAATATCCACGCGACGATCGAGTTTTTCTCCCAAAAACTGTTCAGGGGCCATATAGGCAATCTTGCCTTTGATGACCCCAGCTTTCGTTTCCGAGGACGACGTGATCGCCTTGGCAATCCCGAAGTCCAACATCTTCACCTGGCCGTCGTACGTGATGAAAATATTCTGCGGTGATACGTCCCGGTGAACGAGATTGAGCGGGGTTCCGTCGAAGTCTTTGAGTTCGTGAGCGTAATGAAGTCCTTGGAGCGCATCGCAAAGCCCCCGAAGATACAGCGGTAAAGGCATTGGCATATTTTCTTTGCGAGCACGCCGCAGTACCGAGGCGAACGCCTGCCCCTCGAGGTACTCCATCACCATCAGGTAACGACCGTCTTCCTCCACTACCTCCAAGGTATGCACCACATTGGGATGGTTGAGCCTCCCCGCGAGCCTTGCCTCGTCCAAAAACATTTGAAGTGTATCCGGGTCTTCCGCCAGATGGACCCGGATCATCTTGAGCACGACAAGCTTGCTGAACCCGCTGGGGCCACTCGCCACGGCAAGAAAGACGCGCGCCATACCGCCGTGGCCGAGTTCCGCGAGCAATCGATATTTACCGATCGAGGAGGGAACGCTTTCCACAGACACGAGGCTCATGATTGATTACCCTCCCGTTGCTTTTTTTCTCTCCCCCTCGAATACCCCCATCGCACGAGGTCATCGGATACGATACCTGCCCCAACGGATCTGTTCAAGCACGGAATCCATGTATCCTTCAATATCCCAAAATGGTTTTTCACTCGCCTCCCGCTCCTTCGTCAATTCTTGGAATCCGCGCGAAAGTCCGTGCTTCAAGCGCTACCGCAACATCAAATTGTTGCCAACAACACGGAAATTGCCCCAGATGTTCGCACATGCCAACGGTCACTCCCTCACTATAGATGGTGTGATCCGCTCGTGTCCACCAGGATTGACATACCCGACCCCAGTTTGCGAAAGGAAATAGTGAATCACCCCCTGACGTTATCGTCACCTTTCCCATGTTGCGGAATTGCAACGATTAATTAGGATTTCCTCCATCGCGCCCCGTGCTAGGGTACCGCCCACCGCAACGTCTGGCCCCCCTGGCTGAGCGAGGCTGCCACCGTTGCGACATACCCCTATTCCAACTCCGCCCAGCGGCGCCTTCGAGGCAACCATGGAAGACTCAAAACACCCTGACTTCATTAAACAATTCTACCTCGACTGCGGCTTTTCTACCCGTGCTCTGCACGCCGGTGAACACGTCGGTCAACCCCATACGCCCGCCCATAATACACCCATCTATCAATCATCGACTTTCATTTTTGAGAATGCAGACCATGGTGCCGCCATCTTCAAAGGTGAGACCCCTGGCTACGTGTACACGCGCATGGGCAACCCGACGGTCATGGTTCTCGAAGCCAAAATCAACGCTCTCGAAGGCGGCTCCTGGAAGCTCCAGCATCCCGAAGACACCATCTCTACCCTGGCCTTTTCCTCTGGCATGGCCGCCATCGCCGCCGCCCTCATGGCCTGTGCCTCCACCGGCGATACCATCATCATGGCTGACGTCGTGTATGGCGCCACCGAGCACCTGTGTTCGACCGTACTCAAACGATACGGTATCAAAACGGTGGAAGTACATATGGCCGATCTCGATGCCGTACGAGCGACGGTAAAGGCCCATCCCAACGCGAAGCTCATCTTTTTCGAAACGCCGATGAACCCCACGCTCGAGTTGGTCGATATCCCCGCTGTCGTCGAAATCGTTCGTCAAACCAACCCCGATATGCGCGTCATCGTGGACAACACGTTCGCCACCCCTTACTTGCAACGGCCCCTCGAAATGGGAGCAGACGTCGTCGTACATTCCACCACCAAATACATCGGAGGACATGGCGCTGTCGTGGGGGGGTTGGCCACCACGCGCCATAACACCATCAAGGACGAGCTATACAAGGTGATCAAAGACATCGGCAGCAATCCGAGCCCCTTTGATACCTGGCTCGTCAATATGGGGCTCAAGACGTTGCCGATTCGCATGGACAAGCATTGTAAAAATGCGATGGCCGTCGCTCGTTTTCTCGAGTCCCATCCCAAAGTCGAGCGTGTGTTTTACCCGGGTCTAGAATCCCATCCCCAGCATGCTTTGGCAAAAAGACAGATGGCTGACTTCGGCGGGATGCTTTCCTTCGAATTGAAAGGCGGCTTCGAAGCAGGCAAAAAACTGATGGATACGATTCAAATCTTCACGCTCGCCGTATCACTCGGTTGCGTGGATTCACTGATCCAACACCCGGCCTCCATGACCCACGCTTCGGTGCCGAAAGAAAAGAAACTCAAGGGCGGCATTACCGATGGCCTCGTTCGTATCTCCGTGGGAATCGAGGACCCCGACGATCTGATTCGCGCGCTCGACAAAGCTCTCCAAAAAGTCTAATCGTCGCTGTTTTCCCCCAACCGTCGCGCATACCTAACCACGTACGCCACTTGCTCCGGCGTTTCAGGGCCACACCCCCGCAACCGTCGAAATCCTCGGATGGCCGACTGAGGCGCCGCACCCACCCGCACCAAAAGACAAGAAACGAACATTCCCGTTCGACCACAACCCGCAAGGCAGTGAACGAGCACCGATTGCTCCTTATGCAACGCCTCGTCCGTTCGCAGGACCTCCCGCTCGAACCTTCGATCATCCGCGGGTGTGCCAAAGTCCGCCACCGGAAGATTGATGAAACCATCCGACAGCCTTTCCCGCGCCGCCGCAGCATAGGCCGACGACTGATCGAGCGGCGCCAAGCAGACGATCCGCGTAATTCCAAAGGCCATGATCGCGTCCAATTCCCGCGTCATGTCGAGCAAGCCGGCCCCCGGAATACGGCCCACCCAAAGCGTTCCAGCACGCCCCATCACGGGAATATGCACCATCGGATACACGGGCTTATCGCGGAGCTTGGCATAAAATAGTCTGGGACGCTCCGGGTCGCCCGGCTGCCTTTGCGCAAGATCCGCAAGTTCCGGCATCGCCTTCAACCACATCGCAAGTTCACGGATCTGTTCTTCCGACGGTTGAAGGTCCGAGGCGTTGTTCATGGCCTCTCCCCTACCCCAGGACCTTCGATAACTCCAGTGTCACGCCCGTGCGGCGTCGATTGTCTTCATAGCGAACGCATCGGAAAGGCGGGTCGGAGCGAATGGCGCTTCTGTCCTTGGGCCACGGTTTCGAATCCGAGCGAGGGCGGCGTTCGTTCCTTGGGCAGGGGGACGGATTTGGGAAAAGTATCTGTAATTTCAATAGGTTGAACACGTTTAAACAAGATCCAATCCAGCAGCCGCGCTTGCTCGACCAAGTTATTCGGTGGTGGAGACTCACACCCCTGCGGCATCAACACGCCAAGCACGAATCGCAACGCATCACCGGAGCCATGGGAGACTGGCACATCCACGCCACACGCTTGATACAAGGCCACAAACGCCGTGCGCTTCGAGGCAAACGAGGCTACGTAAGCGGATACCTCGGCCTTTGCACGTTCGGACATCCCTTCTGGACAAGCATCGCATGTGAGTACGCGGCCAGGAACCCCATCGGCCAGATGACGCACTTCATGGGAAGCCACGGCTCGCGCCAGCCAGGCCGCCAATTGTCCGAGAGAATCCTTCAATTTCTCATCCGACGACAACGCTTCGGACACGCCGATGAGCCATTGGGCGTCCTTATGCGTCAACCGGTCACAGCGCTTTCGTTCGTTGACCTGGGCCGCCCGAGCAATGATCGATCGTCCCTTTTCGGACAGACCATTCCACGGCACGTGATCGACCGCTAACCATCGGCCGCATCCTTTTTTGCGCTCGATCTCCTGCAAACGCTCGATCAATTGATGTCGTAGCATGGCTCCTTGACGCAACGATTCCAGGGTGTCGTCAGAAAGCCATTGGCTTGCTTCATGGCGCAGGGCGGGAGCAAAAGCGCGGTCCATCTCGGAACATTTCGCATCGAGCTGGGGTTCCATCATGGGCCAAAGGCGTTCGAGGGCGAACTCGGCCACGCGATCACCGACCACCAAGGCTCGCTGTTCTTCGGTGCTGGTTTGCCCAAAAAAAGCTTCCGCAACGTTGGTGCTATCCACACGAGAGAGAAGTCGGACCCCATGCGTTTGCGGACCCACCGGAACGAGCACATCGGCTTGCACATGGTAGCATCGGGTATAAAGACGACCGCCTCGCGCGGACTCGACCGAATCGTAAGCGACGTACCAGGGCAACCCCGCCTGTTGCATGGTGTGGTTCCAACCATCCAACAACTGAGAGATTTCAAGAGCGTGCAACGACACGCCCAAGGTGGCTCGATCTCTCAAACGCCTCAACAACAGGGCAAGATTCGGGTCCTTGCCCGCTTCCGCGATCAAGGCATCGAAGCGACGCTGTTCGCGACTGCTTCCTACACTGTAGGGATCATGGTGCAAGGCAATGACCCACTCGGGCAGAAGATGGGCATGAACAGCCTCGAAATCGATGGATTCGATGGCGTTGGGATCGAAACAAGGCAACCAGGGCTCTGGTTTCATCGGAGCCTTGGCTAGCGCCAAGTCTTCGTCGAACCTGGTGGGTCGTGCCATACGTTGCGAAATCCAGCCGATCGCCACGGCTGTGGATACCATCAGACAAACCGATGCCAACAGACGCAGCGGTCGCAGCGATTGGCGACGAGCCCAGGCGATGACTTCCGCATGAGCCTCATGGGTTTCCACGTTGGAATGAATCGCAGCGCGAGATGCTGACGGCATTCGGTGGACCTCCTGCAGGGGTGCGCGACCAAACACAGACCCTGTTGCACGGCATTTGTTCCCCGGGATGAAGGCTTTCTATGGCCGCGCAATCTTCCACTCATCCTTGAAAAAAGCCGTTCTGCCTCGGGCACCGATATTCAGACGGAGTCAGGGCGGCATGCGAGATACGGATGATTTCGCAGATTCCGCGTTGCTACGAGCCATCGTGACGTAGCGTCATTCGAGTTCGTTGCGACGGGAGCGGACGATAGAGCAGCGTGAAGCGGCATCTTGAGGGAGATTCCAATCTGCAGCCCCATGGCGACCGTCGACACGGATCATGCGCCAACGGCTATCCTCCGTTTTTCCTTTGAATAGGGGCAAGGATTGCCTGGCGCTGGCGACGCTGACCCGAACATTGGTCAGGTAGGTATCGGCACCGACCACAGCGTATTCGGTCTGCGACGCGAAGGTTCCCAAGGCTTCGCAGGAGGAAAGGGCTTGGCCTTGGAGAACGAGTTGTGTTCGAAGGGCCATTCGGATCATGCCTTGCAGGGTGACACCGGGTATCGTTGGTTGCTCGGCATGACAGGGGACTTGCGTTCGCACGTCGTCTTCCGTGGTGCCACAGACATGAACTGTCACGCCGGGAAACCCATCCTGATCGTCGTCGACAAGAGCATCGCAAGCGTCGACACAAGAGGGCTCACAGGTTTCGGATCGACCGATGTCGAGGTCGCTCATGCCGCAACCGGATGCCGATGCGTTCCATTCGGGCAGTGTGGGGCTTCGCGTTCCCCACGTAAATCCCAAGCTTTCGAAAGAAAGGGCATCGGAAGGAGAAATGGAGCCTTGGATTTGGGTGGGTGGGACGGTGGCAAAGCCACGAGTCAGCGGTTCAGGAATGGGAATGGTGACATTGAGGCCGTTGCTTTGTTCGGGACGGCATTCACCGACCATGGCGGAGACATTGGGCAATTCGAGTTGGCAGGGCACGGCGGAAACATCGAGGGCTGCTTGTGCGGAGGATTGAATATCAAGGATGAAAAGCAAGGTAGCCGGTGCGACTTGATCGACGGGGCACATCGACACGACGCCACCTTGTCTGCTTTGGAGTTGGAGCGAATAGCGTGCGAGAACGGCCCAGGTCCCCTCGAGTTGTGGGGAGGTCGTGGATTCACAGGCGATGCTTTGTGTTGCACCGGATGCCCCTGCCTGGCCGCCGTTCGCATTGCGATCATGATCGGAATCCTCTGAACACCCGGCTTGGGCGATAGCACAGGCCATGCAGATGAGTTGGGGCCATCGTACGTTCATTCGTGAGACTTTCTTCCAGCGCAGGGGTTGTTGGGCGATCCACATCTTCGAGATGGAGTCGTACGTCGAGGGTTCTGTAGGGTCAATGGTGGGAAGGCGGTGACTTCTTCCGTGACACGTTCTTTCCTGACGATATTCGAAAGCCTTTGGTGGAAACGCGGCGCATCGATGGCTAGGATGGCGGCATGGCAAAGAAGATTCTGCTTCGCACTCCCCTTCGGGCCTTCAAACCGTATGTCGCAGGCAAACCCATCGAGGAAGTACGTCGCGAGTACGGCTTGACAGGCCATATTGCCAAGATGGCATCGAACGAAAACCCCTTGGGCACGTCTCCCAAAGCCCTCGAGGCCATGCGCAAAGCGATCGAGGAAGTATACCTTTATCCCGATGACAACGCGTTTTACATCCGAAAAAAGATCGCACAGACGCATCAGGTAGCCTTCGAGAATGTCTTTGCGGCGAACGGCTCGGTGGAAGTGCTCGAACTCGCGGTGCAAGCCTTCGTTGAACCTGGCGATGGGGTAGTGACGTCAGAGCATACGTTTGCCATCTACATGCTCGCGGCCATGAAGATCGATGCCCAGCTTCGTATGGCGCCCATGATCGACGGTGGGTATCGATACGATCTTCCGGCGATAGGCAAGCTGGTCGACGATCGGACCAAGATTGTATTTTTGGCGAATCCAACGAATCCGACGGGCACGTGGTTTTCCGGAGAGGAGTTCGATACGTTCATGGCTCATGTCCCGGAAGACGTGTTGGTGGTATACGACAGCGCTTACGCGGAATACTGTCCATATCCGGATATGCCGGATCCCATGAAGCACTACCGGCAGGGACGTCGAATCCTGTGTCTCCGTACCTTCTCGAAAGCCTACGGAATGGCGGGGATTCGGGTTGGATACGCCATCGGTCCCGCGGATATCATTCACGGGCTGATGACGTGCCGGGTGGCCTTCAACCTCAACTTGGTGGCGCAAGCGGGTGCCATGGCGGCGCTCGACGACGATGAGTTCGTTCGACGATCGCGAGAATTCAACGACCGTGAGCTTGCATTTCTTCGAGAAGGAATGAAAGAACTCGACGTGATCGTCCCTCCGTCGCGAGCCAATTTCTTGCTCGTGGATACGAAGAAAAACGCCCAATGGCTATTTGAAGAGCTTCAAAAACAGGGAATCATCGTAAGGCCCATGGGAGGCTACGGCTATCCCGGCGCCATTCGCGTCAACCCCTGGCAGCGAGAAGACAACGAACGATTCCTGTCGTCTTTGAAACGATTGCTGGCCTCCGATCAAGGCTCTCTCTAACCGTTTACGGACACTTCGGATCTCACGAATTCATTCGTTTTCCACTGATTTTTTTCGTTTCAGCCTCGAACCTTTCGAGAGATTCGCGGTCGAGCCGATTCGACCGCAGGGACCGATACTCGGAAAACGTGCGCTGAATCTGCGAAGCGAGCTGTCGCACCTGCCGCTCGATCCCTCGTTTTGAAAATTCTTCGTGCAAATCGCGGCATGTGTATCGAACACAAAGGTTGGGACGATGAGCCGGGGCAAGGGAACATCCCCGTGGACCACGAAATGCGCATCCCGCATGAACCGCGCGCGGAGTTCGAAAATCTCGTGGGCGCGTTCCAGAGGCTCGCAAACAAGCCAATTCTTCCTGCTGAAACACGTTTTCCGTCGTTCCTCCGCAGCAGTATCCTCCCTCCCAACGACCATGAGGGAGCGGATACCCTCGCGCGCAACTCCGACAAGCTCGAACGTCGCCGATGAGCCCAATCATCTGCGTTCGCATGTCTCGAAGCCTAAGGGCCAGACGGCGTTCCTGCGGGTCGACTTGTCGAGGAGAAGCTTCCGCCATGAGACGAAGTCGAAGGCTGGCAACTTCATGGGCGCGAGTCGCGGGCCGAAGCAGCGAGAAGGCATCCAGCAGGACAGCGAGCCGCGGGAAGAAATAGCGATGCTGCCTCATTGCCATATCACAAGCCATTTTCTGCTTTTGGCACGCCTGGGCGATTCGAAGTCGACCGCCTGACGAAATGGGATACGGGTCCATAGACCAGAGCGCGACGGCCTTCCAGTCTCGGCCCTTCTACACGATAGACCGCTGCTGAAAGCAGGTTTTTGTGCTTTTTTGGGGCCGACATACCGAACCGTACCCCGGTCACCGAACCATCCATCCACGGGTGATTTCGCTTCCGCGCGGCGGCTCTACGGTGGGGAAGTCCAGATAGGAAGGCAACGCGCATGGTTTTCTTCGACCACGTTCACGATACGCGATGATGGTGAAGAAGGCTTTCGCTTCGATTCATGCAGGATGGAGGAGGCGTTGGGGGAAGATTGCGGCGGGCCCCCGGAAGGGCAACTATTAATCGGTCGAAGGGCCTTGACGGTTTGCCTTTCTCGATCGACGAATTCGCTCTGCCGATTGGAGGACAGCATGGACGCGTGCGCATTGTGGGAGCGTTACAAGACATATCTCGTCGATCATCCGAGTTTGGGGCTTCGGCTGGACATCAGCAGAATGAAGTTTGGCCCACATTTTTTCGAGGAGATGGCGGCGCCGGTGGAACGGGCTTTCGATGCGATGGCGCAACTCGAAAAAGGAGCGGTAGCGAATCCCGATGAGGATCGGCAAGTGGGTCATTATTGGCTTCGGACGCCATCGCTGGCTCCTACACCGGAGATAGCGACACAGATCGAACACACGGTAGCCAGGATCGAAACGTTCGCCCAGGCGGTGCATTCGGGGAAAATCAGGCCCCCGGGAGCCGATCGATTCACCGATATCCTGCATGTAGGGATCGGAGGTTCGGCGTTGGGCCCGCAACTCGCGCAGGGAGCCTTGGGAAAAAGCACAGATGCGATGCGGATCCATTTCCTCGACAATACGGATCCGGATGGTATCGAGCGCGTGCTTTCGACCCTCGGTGCCGAAGGATTGAGCCGCACCTTGGTGCTCGTTGTTTCCAAGTCCGGAGGGACCAAGGAAACGCGCAACGGAATGCTCGAGGTGCAAGCGGCTTTCCGAAAACTGGGCCTTGCATTTGGTCCCCAGGCGGTTGCGATTACCGCGGAAGGAAGCGCTCTGTCGAAAGTCGCGACCCAAGAAAATTGGCTCGAACAATTCCCGATGTGGAGCTGGGTGGGAGGTCGCACCTCGCAAACCTCGGCGGTGGGACTGCTGCCCGCTGCTTTGCAAGGCTTTGATATCAAAGCGTTTTTAGCAGGAGCCCGCGACTGTGACGAGATCACCAGGCTCCGCGATGCTCGTCGAAATCCCGCGATGGTCCTCGCCTTGATGTGGCTGTATTCCCGGTCCGCCGGGGTGGCCAAAGATATGGTTGTTTTACCCTACAAAGACCGATTGGAGCTTTTCTCCCGGTATCTTCAGCAGCTCATCATGGAGTCGCTCGGCAAAAGCCGCGATCTTTCCGGCAACGTGATTCAGCAAGGTATTTCGGTCTATGGCAACAAGGGATCGACCGATCAACATGCCTATGTGCAGCAACTCCGTGAGGGGATTCACAACTTTTTCGTCACGTTCATCGATGTGGTTCACGACGCGCAAGCGGCTCCCACGTTCGTGGAAGATGGGCAGATCACGTCAGGGGATTATCTGCTGGGATTCATGCTCGGGACTCGTCGAGCACTGTACGACAACGATCGGGAATCGATGACCTTGACGATCGATCGGATGAATCCGCGGGCGCTGGGAGTGCTCATCGCCTTGTTCGAGCGAGCGGTGGGATATTACGCCACGCTGGTGGGGATCAATGCCTATCATCAGCCGGGCGTGGAGGCGGGGAAAGTCGCGGCGAACGAGGTGATTTCACTGCAAAAACAAGTCATGCAGAGCATGCGATCGTCGAAACAAGCCGCTACGGTGGAAGCGATTGCCACAAGCATTGGACGACCCGATCAAGCGGAGACGATATTCAAGATCCTCGAGCATTTGAGCGCCAATCCCGGTCGAGGGATCAAAAAACACCCGGCAGAGACACCTTTTAATGCGCGTTTCGAAGCGGTGGATTGAGCGGCATATCTATTGAAATCTCTCGTGTGCAGTGGAAAAACGAAACCGATGACGTCGATGATGCGTGGTGTCGTCCACGATGATGGGCAACCCAAGATGCGCTTGGCCGCTTGTTTCAGGCCGGCCTTGTGTTCAACGAATGGCGTGAAGACAGCGACGGCCATGGTGGCCGTGCTGATGACAGTAGGATGTGGGGGAGATCGGGTAGAGCCCATCGCCCCGACACCCACACGAGCATCCACACCGCAAGGCAACGAGACGGCTGTGGCGCCGGATATCGTCGTGGAAAAAGAAGAGCTGCCACCATCCGAGCAGACTTCGGTGGTGGTCGAACCGGAACCGCCGTTGCCACGCCTCGGCTCCGTGTCTCATTTCACGTGGATCTACAAAAATACGAGTCGTAAGCAGCAGCCCATCGGATACGTGCGCCCGGGAACGACGGTAGTTCTTGATGGGCAGGAGCCGCAAGGCGGTAGTGATTGTCAATCGGGACGATGGTATGCCGTACGGCCCAAGGGGTTCGTATGTGAGGACGGAACGGTCACGCTCGATGTGGATTCCCCGTTATTTGTTGCGTTAACGGAGGTCGTTCGTCCGCGAGAGCACGTTTTACCTTATCGATATGGGTATTCGATGGGGGCGCCGATGTACGGACGATTCCCCTCGGAAAAAGAACGGGAGCGAGAAGCGCGGGAGTATGGACGGGTCGATACCTTGTCCCGTACGGAAAAAATCAAGTCGAGTTATGGGGAATTGGCAATGTCGGATATCTTGCCGGCCACGGATCCCGTTCCGGTCTTCGCAACGCCCGAATTGCCTCGATTGAGAGGGTATACGGCGGCTTTGGTGCGCAAGACGATTCCCTCGGGATCCTTGTTGTCGTTTGGCTCGGCGGTGGAATCGGAGGGCCGTACCTATTTATTGAGTCCGGATCTGACATGGGTTCCGGCGGATAGGGTTCGTCCATTTCGGGAAACCACATTTCATGGAATCGAACTTGGGGCTCAGGTTCGTCTTCCCATCGGGTGGACGCGTTCGGTTCCACGGGCAAAAATGCGCAAATTGCAGGATGGCACGATGGAGCCGACGGGCGAGTCATGGCCTCCGCGAACGGTGTTGTCACTTACAGGAACGGTACATACCAGCCAAGGCAAGCGGTATCATGAGACGCAAGAGGGGCATTGGATCCGGGATACCGACGTGTCGGTAGTGGAAGAGAAAACGACATTGCCGTCGACGATTCAACCGGGGCAGAAGTGGATCGAGTTTTCGTCGAGCCGGGGGACGCTGACGCTTTATGAAGGAAAAACAGCTATTTACTCTACGTTGGCTTCACCGGGACGGGGAGGAGGAGCGCCCTCGAGCAAGATGTCGATCGAGGATCTGGTACAAGGAAGTTATACGCCCTTGGGGACGTATCGCATCACATTCAAGACGTTCTCGACGACGATGACACCGGAAGCGGTACCGAATCCGAAGAAGCATTGGATCCAAGACGTTCCGTATACGCAATATTTTCTTCGTCCGTTTGCGATCCACACCGCCTATTGGCATGAGGACTTTGGGATGCCGAAAAGTGGTGGATGCATCAATCTATCGCCACAGGATGCGCGGTATGTATTTGCGTGGACGGAGCCCGTGCTTCCGCAGGATTGGTCAGGGGTATCGAGCAGTCCGGAGATGGGGTTGGGAACGATGTTGGTGCTTCGTCGGTAGGTAGCGCCCGCCCCAAACAGAAATTATTCAATCATATTCAATAGTTAGACACAAGTCCACGCATCGATGCAAGGTGGGCGGTTTGGCAATCCTTTGGCTCAGGGTTTGAAGGTCACGGCGGAGTTGCAGTCTGTATTGCAGGCCGAACCTAGAATCGTCCACTGGATGCCATCATGGGAGCCCGAGAGGCGGACGCATCGTGTCGACCCCCAGAAAGTCCCTACTTGGACGGATTGGGCTTCGATGGGCTGAGCGACTTGCAAGCGAATGAATTCGGATCCTTGCCAGAAATACGAGTTATTGCTGAAACTTTGCCAGGGAGCGTTGGTACCATCGAAGGCGTGCCAGGCAACTCCGTAGGTGGAGGAGTCACCAGAATGGTCGATGCTGAGTACTTTTTTATCCGCTACGGTGCCTGAGGCATAGCCCGTCGCATGATTCTTGGCCCACGTTCCCGCGACAAGGAATTGAATTTCATCAACTTTTCCCCATTCGGCGCAAGTCGAGGAGGGCTGGTCGACCCGCCAATGGGTGAAAGACCAAGTGGGAATCAGCACATCGCAAGTTCCGTTGGTGCAAATCGGTTGTCCCGCGGTGGTCGAGCAAGTGGTTTTACAATCGCCGCAATGGTCGACGGAGTTGAGGTCGGTTTCGCAGCCGTTGGCGGGGTTTGCATCGCAGTCACCCCACAGTGGCGAACAGGCGAGGGCGCAGGAGCCGTGTTGACAGGCCGGTGTGGCATTGGGGGCGGAAGGGCAAGGGGCGCAGGGGGTGGATGGGTCGAGGGGCATTTCGCAGCCGAATGCGGGGTCATCGAGGGCGACGCAGGTTCCCGCACAGGATTTGCTGGCTTCTTCGCAGGGCGGAGCACATGAGTTGGGCACACCGGTGCCGCCGCATATTTCTGGCGGTGTGCATTGTCCGCAATCGAGGATTTGACTGCATCCATCCGATACGGTGCCGCAGCATGCTCCGAGTTGGACGCAGGTTCGAGGAACGCAGGAAGCGGTGCCACATTGATTGGGACCGGAACCTCCGCACACCATATTGGGAGGGCATTGTCCGCACGCTAACGCGCCACCACAACCGTCTGGCACGTGGCCGCATTGCGCACCGAGCATGGAACAAGTTTTGGGCGAGCACTGCGCATCATGGCCATCGGCATCCTGCTGTCCCCCATCCCAGCCAGGAGGAGGCGGTCTGGCGACTCCTTCTCCTGGGCTTCCGCAGCCAAAGCCATGGGCAACGACAGCGAAAAACGCAAAAAAGCCAAAGCTAAATCTGTTTTTCGTCCGCGCTCCATGCTCGCAAGCATCCATGAAGCACCTGAAAAGCGGAGGATACACGTTTGAAGGCGAGACGCAAACTTGGCCATTCTCGGCGATCACTCGACTGTAGGAGCATGAAGCGATCCTTGGCCCATGCCATCGCAAGTCAACCTGTCGACCCGGTGCATAGGGCGCTCGTTCGTGCGCGACGAGCGAGAAAAAAGGGGCAGGCACGGCATGAGGTTCATGCGTTGCGGGAGGCCTGTGCGCATGAAGAATGGGATGCTACGTTGTGGACGATGCTAGGAGCCGCTTGTATGCGTCAACAACGTTGGGACGAGGCGGCAGCGGCGCTTCGGCATGCCTTGTGGCTGCGAGAGCGCACCGACGAGCCCAAGCGGGCGATGGTTACCCGCAAGCTTTTGGGGCTAGCGCAACGGGGGGCTGGCGTATCGACGACCCTACCATTCCGTCGTTGACAAGCGGTCAGGGCAAGAGTACTTCATGCATCCCTTCGCGGGACTAGCTCAGTTGGTAGAGCACTAGCTTCCCAAGCTGGGGGTCGCGGGTTCGAGTCCCGTGTCCCGCTCCCTTTTTTGGCCGGAATCTTTATTGATTCCGGCCATTTACGTTTGTCCCGGGCGTTCCGGCGCAGAGGGGAACGAGTCGTTTCGAACGCGGAGAGAATTCGCGAAGGGCATCCGATTAGAAAGAGACGGCAAGCGACGATACGGCGGCGGTGGGGGTTGGCGCATGGCCGACTACGGTCAATTATTTCACCGCGCGCTGAATCGCATGAAGCACATCCGCACTTTGTACGCCATCGGCTTCCGCGCGATAACTGAGCACCAAGCGATGGCGCAGGGCTGGAATCAGCAATTCGCGCACATCATGGACGTCGGCTACCGCCTCTCCTCGTGTTGCAGCCCGGGCCTTTGCGCATAAAACCAGAGCTTGGCTTCCGCGCGGACCTGCGCCGAAGCGAACATAATCGCGCACCATCTCGATGCTATCCGGTCCAGGACGTGTGGCTCTCGACCATCGAACCGCAAGTTGCACTGCTTCTTCTGTCACAGGGATACGAGGCACCAGACTTCCGATTTGCCTGACCTCGTCGCCCTGTAAGACGGGCTGAATGTCGACGGGCCTACCGGATGTGGTTTTATGCGCGATCTGCCGCTCTTCCGATTCGCTGGGATAATCCACGTGGATTTCCAACAAAAACCGGTCGAGTTGGGCTTCTGGCAACGCATACGTCCCTTCCTGTTCGATAGGGTTGCGGGTCGCGAAAACCTGAAACGGGTCGGGCAACGCGTGGGTTACCGTTCCGACGGTCACATGACGCTCTTGCATGGCTTGCAACAGAGCCGCCTGGGTTTTGGGAGGTGTCCGATTCACCTCGTCGGCAAGAACCAGATTGGCAAAGACCGGCCCCGGTAGAAAACGAAGGCGCCGAACGGCACGGCCGTTGTCATCCAATTCTTCGTGCAGGACGTCAGTGCCGGTGATGTCGGCGGGAAGCAAATCCGGTGTGAATTGGATCCGACCGAATCGAAGGTCCAGAGCACGTGCAATCGACGATACCAGAAGGGTTTTGGCAAGCCCCGGCACGCCAACGAGCAAAGCATGTCCTCGAGCAAAAAGCGTCACGAGCATCAAGTCCACGACTTGTTCCTGTCCGACGACAGCGCGAGCAACCGCCTGCCGAAGGCGGCCTACCGCTTCTTGGGTTGCGTGCAGCAATTCCGCTGCTTCCGCCACAGCCGGAACAGCGGGAAGATGGGGCGACTGGGCATTCACGGGCATCCTCGATAATGGGCCGAGCTTTCATGCACCTTTGCGTCTCACCGCGCAAGCCTTGGTCACAGAGAATGCTTCCGTCTCGAGGAGACCGCTCGTCGTTCGTGTCTTCATCCCCTCAAAAAATGGGGGAATGAGGTTTTTCGACGATCATCCATCGAAGGATTCCTCCAGAGAAAAGGTATTGGAAGTCGGTGGCTCAAGGCTCGGGTATCATAGCCAAAATGCGACGAGCTATCAGAGGGCGTTTGAATCCGCAAGCCAGTCCGCAAGCTGCTGGGCGGACAAATCCAGCACGACATCGCCCACGCGTTCTGGCCCTGCTTTGAGCAAACGCTCCTGCAATGCCGTTCGTTCGCGGCTCGACAACGCGCGCCCAAGACGTCGTTCATAAAGACGAACGAGCGGAGCGAGCCCTTTGTCCAGGCCTTTTTTTACGCCCTGCTTGACGCCTTGCTTGACGCCTTGCTTGACGCCTTGTTCCAGGCCCTGTTTGACGCCCTGTTTGACGCCCTGCTTGACGCCTTGCTCCAGACCCTGCTGGACGCCCTGCTCGACCCCTTGCTGAATCCCCAGCAGCCGGCCTTCTTCTCGCCCTTTTGCCATCAATCGCTCTGCCTCTGTCATGACCACTTCTCCTGCTTCATGCCCGAGCGTTTCCGTCAGCGCTTGCTTGAGCCGTGGGGTCGTCACGTCTTCACGAACAGACAAAATATACCACACGAACCGCGGCAACGCCCCTTGCCAACCCTGCACTTGCTGCCACAAATCCTTCCACCCTTCGAACCGATCCGTCAGGCTTGCCTTTGCCTTGCCGTACTTGAGCAAAAGCAGCGTCAACGTGCCCACCGCATCCATCGGCCAACCACGAATCTGCGCATCTTCCTGGGTTTGCAGGTCTCGCAAGTAATAATCCGCATCCAGCAGCTTCGTGCCCATCGACGCTACCAGCCGTCGGCCGAGCGGCTGAAGTTCCCTAAGCCGCGTGGGACTTTTCCATCCCCGCGGGTCATGCGACACCACCACCGCCACCACCGGCGGCAGCATCCGTTTGGGCGCCTGATGTTCCCTACACCACTGCAGCACGCATTTTTCGTAGTCGAGCACCCGCAATATCATCCACCGCCGCGCCCGGCTTTGATGCTCGACCACCACGAAGAGCCAGCTCTGGCTTTCGTGCGTGGGAATCTTCCACACCATATCGGTCCGCTTCTCGGATAAATCCTTGTCCAAAAGCTCCAGCGGGACCTTGTCGATGCGGCGAAAATCCAGCACGGTGGCAAGATCGGAGGGAAAAACGCAAGCCAGCAAGCCCGCCATGCGCTGTGGAAGGTCAAAGGCCCATCGGAAGAGGGAATCGTGGACGTTGGCCATGGTGGCAAGCAGAGCAGGAGGCGGGCCAAAATTAATCATCAATAATATTCAATAGTTACAACTTAGCCGCGGTGGCGGCCGCCAGGGGTGGGGAGGGCCTTCTGGGTCCAAAATCACGGTAAATCCCGGGAAATAGCAGCAAGTGGCGAAGCGCCAGTCCGGATCGGCGGCCGCCAGAGGAGTCGGTGTATGTTCTGGTCTTGTGCTGAAAAGGGGCCAAATTGGAGCAAAAACCATGAAATAACGTGTATAAGCCAAAAAGCGACAACGTATTTTTCACACCAATCGCAACGTCATGGTTCCGAGAAAACACCTGCACCGCAACGGAATCCGTATCGCATATAGCGTCGTGGGCGAAGGGCCCCTGGTACTGTTCATCCACGGGTTAGCGATGTCGTCTCGCGCCTGGCTTCAATCCTGGCAACCTTTGGTGGAGCGGGGTTTTCGGGTAGCTGCGATCGACAACCGGGGCACGGGGCAATCGACCGTATCCATGCCGCCGTATTCCATGCGCGAGATGGCATCAGATACGGCCTATTTGCTTGAGCACCTCGGCGGTGGACCGGCGATTGTCGCTGGGCTGTCGCTCGGTGGCATGATTGCTCAGCACCTGACGATTCGCAATCCGCACCTTGTATCCGGTCTCGTGCTCGCGGCGACGACAGTCGGCAACCCGTTTGGCAAACTTCCCCGGCCGGAGGTTTTGCGCACGTTGACGTTGGGATTGCTTGGTCATCGCCGAAGCGGCGTTGCGATGCGGCAATACCTCGTACATGCTGAAAATCTAGCGAATGATCCCGATCTTTTCCGGGAGTTCGATCGCGCCGTTTTGGCAGACGGGGTTCACGTACGGGGCGTCCTCGGACAGCTCGCGGCGGCAGCCCGGCATAACACGTATTTTTCCGTTCGGAAGATCCATGTTCCCGTCGAGATCGTCGCGGGAGACACGGATGCGTTGGTTCCCACGGTCAATGCTTCGCTTCTCGCACGTCGTATTCATGGTTCGGAATTGACGATACTGCCGCGAGCCGGGCACGCATTTCCGCTTGAACGGCCGGAAGCCATGGTGGATGCGGTCTTGCGGGTTCACCAACGAATCAGCCGATAGGTTGGTTTATCGAACCTGCAACACGATTTTTCCAAACACTTTGCGTTGTTCGAGTATTTCGTGCGCTTGTCTCGCTTCCCACAGGGGCAGGATTAGCCCAACCACGGGCTTGATGCGACCGTCGGCCAATAACGGCATGGCTGCTGCCAAGTCCCCTTTCGAGCCCATGGTGGATCCCAATATTTCAATTTGTCGGAAAAATACGTGCCGCAGATCAATTTTTTGGGAAAAACCGGCGGTAGCACCTACGGTTATTATTTTGCCGCCCCATGCACAAGCGCGCAAGCTCGCTTCGAATACTTCACCCCCCACATGGTCGAAAACGACATCGACCCCGCGCCCTGACGTCAGCCGTTTGCACTCTTTCGCTAGGTCCTGCTCCTGGTAAAGGATGACCTCATCGGCTCCAAGCTCCTTGGCCGGCTTTACTTTTTCCTTGGCTCCCACCGTTGTAATGACGCGGGCGCCCACGAGTTTGCACAGTTGGATAGCGATGGAGCCGACGCCACTGCCCGCGGCTTGCACGAGCACGGTGTGATGCGGCCCCACGTGAGCCTTTTTGTACATCGCTTGCCAAGCGGTGAGAGTACACAGCGGCAACGCGGCGGCTTGCACGAAGTCCAGGTTTGGAGGAAGAGCAAGCAAGTTGGTATCGGGCACATCGAGGTATTCTCCGTACCCCCCTTGGGTATTTTCACCAAGAATCCGATATTGTTTGCAAAGGTTGTCATGCCCACCCACACAAGCGGCACATACCCCACACGATACCCCTGGTTGCACCATCACGCGGTTTCCTACCGATACCCCACGAGCGCCCGGTCCAAGAGCTTCCACCTCGCCAACGACATCGCAGCCCAATCGGTGTGGATAGACGTGTTTGACGTTCGGCAATCCTCTACGAACCCATAAATCCATGTGGTTCATCGCCACGGCGTGGACTTTCACCCGAACCTGACAGGGAGCAGGCTCTCCGATATCCACCGTTTTTCGCTCCAATACCTCGGGCCCCCCATGGCGCTCCAACACCATCGCTTCCATCTTCATTTTCCACACTCCTTACCCGAAGCCCAAACTTCAACTCAAGCCGTCCGCCCCGTTGTCCATTCGCGACGACCACGGTTTCACGGCATAAGACAACACGAGCACCTCAACCAGCAGCATGCGATAAATCATGTCGACATCGTCGACATCCACGTCATCCGCGTAATTCGATAAGGTTTCGTCCAGCTTGTTGCGTATCAATCGCGCGATTTCCGGTTGATGGGCAGCGATGATATCGTCGGACTCGATGATCTCGTCGGGGTCATTGCAACGACGTTCCTCGTCGGTGCGGAGTAGTTCTTCCACATTGCGGAAATCCTGCGGGTCGACGGTACCGAGGTTGGTTCCGGCAAATAGGGTGAATGCCATCCAGATGCTCATGGCCATCGACGCACCGAAGCCTCTTGCCGCATCGTCGATACGTCCAGCCAATCGTTGTTCGAGCCAAGCGGCAAGAGATGGCTGGCTGACCCGGCATTTTCGGAACGCACGGGCGAGCAAAGGAGCGCTGTATTGACCATCTAGGCCGATAAACTGATCCGAAGCCGCGTCAACCACATGAGCGGGAAGTCGCGCGAAGGGGGGAACCGGGGGAATGACCGACTGGGCCAGCCACAAGATGCGCGCAGGATAGCATTGGGGAGGTAAAAGGGAATGGGTAGACTGGGTATGGGTGGGGAGCGAACGGCAGGGGCAAAGCGCGGAGGGAAAGGAAAGCGATTTTGAGAATGCCTGTGCCCAATCAGGCCAACATATTGAATTTAAAGCATATTTATACCGTTCGGACCAACGCACGGTGAGAAACGTAGCAGGTTGTCTCCGCTTGGGAGGGATCAGCTATCGCGGGGTTCTCGACGGCGACGGGGGGCCGCAGAATCACCGGAAGGCTCACTTCGTCGCTCCCGAGGCGCCCGTGCGCGAACGGGGGTATCATGGGTTTCGGGAGTTGATTCTTTTTCGATGCGGTCGCGAGGCTCGCGCGGGGGACGAGTCATTTCCGAGGCTTCGGAACGCGGCATTTTTACGGGTTTTTCCCGAGGTTCGCGCGCGGGTCGTTCGACCGATTCGCTTCGGCCCTCCCGGGCGGGGCGAGGCTCGCGGGGGGGAGGAGTTCGGGAGCGTTCACGGGGAGGCCCACCCCGTTCCCGTGTCGTCGTGCGCTCATTGCGCGTGCGGGGCGGAGCATCGGGCCGCGGACGTTCCGAAGAGTCGCCTCCTGGCAGAAGAACACGTCTACTGAGTCTCACTTTCCCATCTCGTTCGACACTGATGACCTTGACCTCGATGCTGTCGCCCTCTTTCAGGACATCTTCGACGCGTTCAATCCGTTCGTGGGCGATTTCGGAGATATGCAACAGGCCATCGGTATTGGGGAGGATTTCGACGAAGGCACCGAAGTCGGTGATGCGCTTGACGGTCCCTTTGTACACGACGCCCACTTCCGGTTCCGCAATCAGTCCTTGAATAATCTCGAGGGCTCGTCGGACAGCGCTTTCGTCCGAAGAAGCCACATTGACGGTTCCATCGTCTTCGACATCGATTTGGACACCGGTTTGGTCAACGATTCCTTTGATGGTTTTGCCACCGGAACCGATGATGATACGGATTTGGTCAGGTTTGACTTTGATGGTGGTAATTCGAGGTGCCCACTTGGACATATTTTCTCTTGGGGCGGGCAGCGATTCGAGCATTTTTCCCAGGATGAACAGACGCCCCTCCCGAGCCTGATCCAAAGCGGCGGCCAGTACGTTTCGGGATAGGCCTTTGACTTTGATATCCATCTGGATGGCGGTAATCCCTCGAGCCGTGCCACAGACTTTGAAGTCCATGTCGCCCATGTGATCTTCATCGCCAAGGATATCGGACAAAATAGCGATTCTGTCTCCGTCCTTGATGAGCCCCATGGCGATCCCTGCGACAGGAGCTTTGATGGGAACGCCAGCATCCATGAGGCTCAAGGTGCCACCGCAAACGGTAGCCATGGATGAGGAGCCGTTGGATTCGAGGATTTCACTGACGATGCGGGTGGTATAGGGGAAGGCTTCGTGGTCAGGAATCATCCCTTGCAGCGCGCGTTCAGCAAGGTTTCCATGCCCTACTTCTCGTCGCCCGACGGAACCGATTCGCTTGACTTCTCCGGTGCAGAACGGGGGGAAGTTGTAATGAAGGAGAAACGATTTGTAGGTATCTCCCATGAGGGTATCGACTTTTTGCTCATCGGAGCTGGTTCCCAAGGTAGCGGTAACGAGGGCTTGCGTTTCGCCCCGTTGAAAGAGGGCGGAGCCATGCGTGCGGGGGAGAACGCCGACTTCACAACGGATATCGCGGATGGTTCGGGTATCGCGTCCTCCGATTCGCAGGCCTTTGTCGAGAATCATGTCGCGCATCTCGCGGCCTTTGACATCATCTTCGAATGATTCTTTGAGGTGTTTTTCCCATGTGTTGATGGTTTCTTCGCCGAATTCTTCGATGAGTTTGGCGAAAGCCTCTTTGCGGACCACCTTGTATTGTGCGTATCGCGATTGTTTGTCAGCGATTTGAAGGCACGCGCGAACGCCGCCGACGCAATGGTCGAAAAGGCGTTTTTTGAGTTCTTCGGGCAGACGCACGGATTGGAAGGGGTATTTCGGTTTTCCGACGGATTGTCGGAGTCGTTCGATGAGATGGATGATGGGTTGGGCGGATTCGTGCGCGAACATGAGGGCATCGACAAGGACCTGTTCGGAGACCTCTTTGGTAGCGCCTTCCACCATGACGATGGCTTCTTTGGAGCAGGCGACGGTGATGTCGATGTCGCTGAGTTCGAGTTGTTGGTAAGTGGGGAAAGCGATCAACTCGCCATCGACGCGTCCGACGCGGATTCCAGCGATGGGGCCTTCCCACGGGATATCGGAGATATGCAAAGCGGCGGAGGCGCCGATGAGGGCAAGGGGTTCAGCGGGGTGCTCTTTGTCGAAGGACCAGAGGGTAGCGATGATTTGGGTTTCGACTTTGAAGCCTTCGGGAAAGAGGGGTCGCACGGGGCGGTCCATGAGCCGTGCGGTAAGGACTTCATAATCCCGAGGTCTTGCTTCCCGTTTGAAAAAGCCGCCGGGGATTTTTCCTGCGGCATAGGTTTTTTCGATGTAATCGCAAGTCAGGGGAAAAAAGTCGATTCCAGGTCTTTCCTCCCCCGAGGAGACAGCCGTCACCAGAAGAACGGTTTCTCCCATGGTAACGAGGACGGCGCCGCTGGCTTGTTTTGCAAGACGGCCTGTTTCTAGAGTGAGTTCGGCGTTGCCGACACGAATGGATTCTCTCACGAACATGGCGATGGTCGCCTCTTTCTGCGCTGGAAAGGACACAGCGCGAGCCGGACGACCAGAACGCCTTCTTCCTCGGTTCTTGAACACGAAGCGATCGTGGTAGTTCGTGTCCACGAAGCGAAGATGAAGTGGCTCAAAGGGATCGTCCGGGGGTTGGGGTTGGCCCATGCATGTCGAGCATGGGCGATTATGCGGGTATCACAAGCCCACGATAGGCACTGGTACCGTGAGCCGTTGGCAACCTATTTTCTCAAGCCGAGATCGGCCACCACTTTGCGGTACCGATCCATGTCTTTCCTTTTCAAGTAGTCAAGAAGACGACGTCGTTTGCCAACCAATTTGAGCAGGCCTCGACGGGAATGGTGGTCTTTGGAGTGGTTCTTGAAGTGTTCCGCAAGGTACGTGATACGCTTGGTAATCAAGGCGATCTGTACTTCTGGGGAGCCGGTATCGGTTTCGTGGCGACGATAGGTTGCCACAATATTGTTTTTTGATTCAGCGGTGAGAGCCATGGACATCGGCCTTCTGTGACGCCTTGGTGAGAGCCAGGTGCAACCATGCACAGCCCCGGACCAGGCCAATTTCGAGAAACGGGAGTATACGCATGGTCATGGAATGGTCAATCGAAATTGGGAGAGTCCAAAGGACAGATTGAGCGTTGGCGGCAACTCGTTGGCGATGAAACCTTGCTCCAGCGCTTGAATTGTCCGCATGCTACCCATCCTCATGACGCGTCCTTGTCCTGGTGCTTCCGTGGAAGAATTGGTTCGTAACGCTTGGGAAGGCGAGACGAAAGCGTTGATTGAACTGTTGTTGCGTCGAGGCGGACTTCCCGGCCCGCGACCGAACATCAAGCTTGCCCTATCCGCGGCGCAAGGACTTGCCGGGGGTGGGGAAAAGGGGCACGGGGTTTTGGACGCATGGCGTTTGATGGGGGAAGCGGAGGCGCCGGTCGGTACGGCATATCCCATTCTGCCTATGGTGGGAGTCCTGGGCTATGGTTTCATCGCGTCCCGTGCTTCTTGTTCCGACGAATTCGAACGAGCCCTGGCAACCCTACACCAGCATGCAGACGACAATCGTCGCGAAGTGCGGCAGGCTGTGGTGACATCCTTGACCATTGCCATGCAGGGGCAATCACACCCCACGTTGGAGGCGCTTCATGGTTGGACAGACGGGTATTTTCATGCGGAAGTGATGTTACAAGCGCTATCGGAGCCTTCGGTTCTTCAGGTCATACGGGATGCTGATCTGGTGTTGGAGCGATTACAAGACGCCTATACGCTGGTGTCCGACGCGCCGCGTTCGCACCAGCGTTCCCATGGGTATCGGGCTCTCGTTCGAACCATGAGTCATGCTGTAGCCGCTATCGGTCGTAGGTACCCCCAACCCGTTGTGCATTGGATCGAGCAGCAGGTGCAAGGCAGCAACAAGGATTTGCTCGACATGCTCCACGCATCGCTTCGACGATTGCGCGATGAGGGGCTGCGCCGGGGCGACGTTCAGTCCATTTACCAAGCGATCGATGCGGCAGAGCCTGCCCCTCGAGACCCCAGGTGGAATGTGGGTCCAACCCGAGGCCGCGGGAAAAAAATCAGATGAATCGCGCGCCAACGCTTCGTGTGACAAGAACAAGCCACCGTGCGACACCTGGACGATATCGTTGAATAAGGCTACCGTGAGTGAAATCGTGCGGCTTTGCGCGCACTTGGAGGAAAAATGTCGCAAACGACTCTTGCCGCTTCCGTCGTCGTCGTAGGAACCCTGGTAGGAATCGCTTGGTCCGGTTGCGCGACGGAGTCGACGAGCGCCGATGATTACCGATGCACCCCAAGCACGGAGTTATGCAATGGCATTGACGACGATTGCGATGGGCTCATCGACGAAGGCAACGATGGACAACCGATGCAGCGAGACTGTTCCAACGGTTGTGGAGCGGGATTCGAAACCTGCGAGGATGGTTATTGGGTCGGTTGTACGGCTCCGCGTCCATCGAAAGAGAAGTGCAACGGCATCGATGACGATTGCGACGGTATCATTGACAATGGTTTCGACTGTGCCGTGGGGAAGCAAGAGGTATGCGGCACGAATGTGGGGACGTGTCGAGAAGGGATTCGGGTGTGTGAAGACAATTGCACCTGGGGACCTTGCGAAGGAGCCGTGGAACCACGGAAAGAGATCTGCGAAGGATCGGAGGATGAGGACTGCGATGGGACGGTAGACAATGGTTGTTCTTGCGAGGATGGGGAGACCCGCTCGTGCTGCGGCGGGACGATCATTACCTGCAAAAAAGGGGTTTGGCCCTCGTGTCCGAAACCACCGGAGGAGGTGTGCAACGGTCTGGACGATGATTGTAACGGCATCATCGATGACCATCTTCCCACGGTGCCCTACCTGATCGACGAGTCGGACGACGGCAAAGATGATTGTGACCATGCGTACACGGAAGCTTTTTTAGCGCCGTTACTCGAAGACGATCCGGCAAAGGTTTTCACCTTTTACATGCTGAAAGCCGACGGTTCGCAAGATCGTGATTTTTTCTCTTTCACGACATTCGATACGACAGACGTTTCCTGCGCCTCGAATCAATACGAGTGTTTTCGTCTCGACGTCAAGCTGACGAAAGAACCTGAGGGGTCCGATCTCGAGTTGTGCGTATACGATCTTGGTCTCCCCAGCACGAGCACGTCATGCAGCTCCTACGTAAGCAAGTCTTGTTCGAAACAAGGCGGCAACCCGCCGAATGCCGTGACGATGCATCTGCAGGGTGGGTGCGGCTTTGGAGACGATGATGCTCGTCGGTATGTGGTAGAGGTTTTTCACGCTCCCGGTTCCGCCACGAGTTGCGATTCTTACAAACTATCCTTGCGATGGTCTGCCGATCCTCCCCAAGCCACCCCCTGCGCATTCTAAGGGTTCTGCCAAGTCAAAAATCGTTCCTCCAGCCCTGCTCATTTGCTGGATTGAGGCCCGTCGCATTTGCTACGGTAGCCTGATGCAGAGCCGTGGCGGTACGACATCGGAGGCGCTGTGGGTTGGTCTTCGTGAGTTGCGACGAACCTGGCCTGGAGGAGGCTGGAGTTGGGATGCTCGCCTTTCCTGCGTGGCTTGCTCTTTTGCCGTGGAGATCGTCGAGGAAGCCAAGGCAGCCGCACTCAAAGCCCTTCCGCATGCGTGGAACGAAAAGACACTGGTCAAAGCCCCATCTCATATTCGTCAACTGGCGGAAACGACGGGAGGAGTACGCGCCGATCAGTTGCTGTTGGCTCGTCAAAGCGTCGAAGGGTTGCTTACGTACGGTTTGTGGTGGCCTTGGCGTAATGAAGTGACCATTTCTTTTCGAATCGGAATGAGCGGAATCGCGTCTCCACGTGATGAGATGGAACTCATGGAGATGTTTGGCGCGTATTTGTGACGCATTCTTCGTGTGTTGAGCAATTAGTAGCGCGTGAATTCGAGCTGGTAGGGCAAGCACGAGGCAGCGGAATCCGACGAATACACCTCGATCAAAAATGAGGTTGAGATCGTGGAGTACGATCCTGTCACGGGCGTGGGATCGATGGTTCCCATATCTTGGCATGTTGCGGAATGCCCGAACTCCCAGGTTCGAATTCCGGTGGTGGAGTTGCCAGTGCCGCAAGCGTACCCGGAAGACGGCGGGCATGAAACGGAATCATAGACCGCCATACGAAGCAGCCCGCTCTGATCCAACAATCGGATGCGCGGACGCTGGGTACAAGTCGAGACACTCATGTTGAGTGTCCCTCGAAACCAGTCACGATCACCCGCCGGCATGATGGAATAAGTAGGCGAAGTCCAAGTGGATAGGCCGATGGTGCCCAACAGTGTGGGTGTCGAACAGGAATCCGAAACCGTATCGCTCAGGCATTCGCAGCCATTGGCAAATTGATGGTCTTCGTCGACATAGGAAGACTCACAGCTTTCTACCTCGCAAGTCGTGCCGTTACACGCGACGGACGCGACGTTGGGAGGCATGGGAGAGCGGCAACTATTTCCGCAACTTCCGCAGGCATCGAGGTTGTTCAGCAAATGGGTTTCACAGCCATCCGTTTGTTTGTTTCCATTGCAGTCATCATAGCCAGTCGCACAGACGCCGTTGCAGATGCCCTGCGCGCAAGTGACGGAGATATTCTGAGAGGAACAGACGATCCCGCAACCACCACAATTCGCGGGGTCGCTCGAGGTATTGGCTTCGCAACCGTCGATGAGCTTGTCATTGTTGCAGTCCGCATATCCGTCATGGCAGCTTCCGGTACATTTTCCTGCTTCACAAGCGGGGTTAATGTTCTGGGTGCTGCATGCCCTTCCACAACCGGAGCAATGGGCGGGATCGGAGCGGGTATCGGTTTCGCAACCGTTTGCGGCGTTTCCATCGCAATTACCCCAACCCGAATCGCATAGGATATTGCAATCGCCCGCGACACATACTGCCGCGCCATGGACATCGGCACATATTTTTCCGCAAGAGCCGCAGTTATTTTTGTTGGTTGCGAGGTTGGCTTCGCACCCGTTGTCGGCGATGCCATCGCAATCAGCCCAGCCCGCGTTGCAGGACTTGATCATGCATACGCCTCCCAAACAAGAGGTGACGGCATTGGGCAACGAGCAGGTGCATCCGCATTGGTTGGGAACGCCGCCTCCACCGCAGGTATCCGGGGCATCGCAGGAACCACAATCGGCGCTACCACATCCGGTATCGACAGGGCCGCAGTTGGCGCCAAGTTGACCGCAGGTTTTAGGAGTACATCCACACTGATTGGCGACACCAGATCCACCGCATTGGTCGGGAGGATCGCACTTTCCACAATCCAAGGCTTTGCTGCAACCATCCGAGGCATAGCCGCACGAGGCTCCGACTTGCGCGCAGGTTTTGGGAGTACACTCCCCGGTTCCGCAGACATTGGGGCCCGCTCCTCCACAGACTTGACCGCCTGCACAGTCACCGCAATTCAAGGTTCCGTTGCAGCCGTCGGGCACCACACCACAACTTGCTCCAAGCTGAGAGCAAGTTTTGGGAGTGCAACCGCATTCATTGGATTTTCCGCCTCCTCCACAGGTTTGCGGTGCAGCGCAGGTCCCGCAATCGATGGCTGTCGCGCAACCATCTGAAATATATCCACATTGCGCGCCAAGCTGGACGCAAGACTTGGGAAAACAAGCGGAGGTCCCACAGCGATTCGGCCCACCCCCACCACAGACCTGGCCACTCATACACTCGCCACAATCAATTTTTCCTCCACAGCCATCCGGTGCCGAACCACACTCGGCTTCGAGTTGCGCGCACGTTTTGGGCACACATTCCGTGGGCCCGCCTTCCTCTACCCCCTCGTCGGCCACGTCCTTGGCCCCATCCTTGACCACATCACCAGCCGTGTCCGAAGAAGCGTCTTGCGGCTTGGCGTTGGATATGTTCTCGGCCTCCTCACCGTTGGCGCAACCGAGGGCGCTGAGCATCAATAGGAGGAAAAACAGGGGACGGATCGGTCTTTTTACCTCCCTTGCACCGACAGATCCCACGAGTCTTCGACCGCTCACCCTTGGAAAGACGGAAGGCAGCATACATCAAAGAATACGGGAATCCCGACCACCGCTCAAGCGCAGGTCGCCACAGAACGTGAATTGGGACGGATTTCGAGCACCCCAGGGGGTCAAAACCAAACGCGTTTACGAACGTCTCCGTCGCCGAATCCAGCCGAAAACGCACGCTCCAAGCCATAGGAGCCCGGTCGAACGCAAAGCGCCTGACGGATGCTGAGCACATGCGCACCCCGGCTGAATGGCATCAGGGGGAATGAAGTCCGCATCGGTTTTCTGCTCTGATGTGTCAAGCTCCCCATCGGAGGAAGCTTCCGGGATCGTGGGCACGCTTTCGGACGACGTATCGGCAAATCCGTCGAGGGTTCCCCCTTCTTCTGGCTGTTGGACATCAGCCTTTTGGGCGTCTTCCACATCAGCAGAAGCATCAGCAGAAGCCTCATCGGGCACAGCGGCATCCGCGGGTATGGTGACCGGACCACAGGTCCCGATATTTCCGATCAGCGAAATGATGGGCGTACACGGCACCCCATCGGGACAGTCATCGTCGGAGCAACATATTTTTTCGCATCGAATCGAAGCACCACAAAAGTATCCGTACTGACAGAATCGCGAGGTTTGATCGCAGATTTTCCCTGAAGGCACCGTGTTGGGGCCGGGAAAGCATCCGAGCGTTCCCATCAGGGCATCGAAGCGACAAGCCTCACCAGCCGCCGTATCACAACCTTCATTCGTGATGGGGTGACACACACTGTTGAGCGGCACGCAAGAAGGGTTGCCATCAAGCAGCGGAGCATCCGGTTCGGTGCCACCATCCCATCCTCCACCATTGAAACCGCCGTCGGTATTACCTCCCGATAGTGGGCCAGCCACGGTTTCGATCCAATCGACATAGGGAGAAACAAGCGTGTAGACGGTCGCATGACCACAAGGCGTCACGGCGTGTTCCCAGGCTCGAGATGTAGCTCCCACGAGCCAGAGGGTATTTTGATCGACGACATAAGCGGGGCCACCGCTATCGCCGAAGCACGCATCCGGCTCACCCGAGCGTCCTCCAAGCAACTCCGTGGGAACGTGACGTATGTGAGGGGTTAGCCCTTTGTAAAGAACACCCGATGCTTGGGACGCCGTGTTGTAGATGCCATAACCAGCGATGTGTAACGTCCGATTGGGATATAACACGGCATCCACTTGCGCGTTGGGAAGCACTGGAGCCACGATTCCATTTTCGATCGGGTCTTGGAGAATCAACACGCCGATGTCATGCATCGGTCCAAGGCCATATGCATCCACAGGAGCGTTGGTGTTGTAGTGCGGGTGAGCGACAGCTTGTGTTACGATTCTTCGTTCCGAGGCGGGAGCTTGCTCGGGAACGGTGTGTCCATAAACCACACGCATACTCGATGGACTGCGTTTTTCGACGCAATGGGCCGCGGTAACCACGACGGATGGGGCTATCAGCGTACCTGAGCAGAAGGGGTCACCGCTTACGTTTGTGACGGCTACGGTAGAGGGATAATCGGAAGGTTGCGCGGGGACTCCCCCTACGACCGGTTGCGTCAGCGAATCGGCTTCGGCGTTCGAGTCGGGAGTCGAACAATGAAATAAGGCCCCGAAAGAAAAGAGGATCGGGAGCGAACCAGTGAATGTGCGGAGATGATTCATACGTTATCCCAGCTTCCAAGATCGCTCCACGTAGGAGCCAAGGAATCCAAGTTGTTTTGCATACTCGACAGCAGCCCATTGGACATACAAGGGCGACCCGATGAATCCACAGGAAGTGGAAGGCAACGAGTCCAACGCGACCAGCCAATCTGATAACAGGTCCAAAGGCCACGAGGAGCAAATACCGTGTATGGTAGCCATCGGGGATTGTGTTCCTCGAGCGAAGACTTCGAGCCAGTGAACCACGATCGGACTAGGATCGCCAGGACGAACCTGCAGCCTCGTGGCGGGATGTCCGAAATAGGATTGGAAAAAACGCTCACAACGAACCGTCATCGGTAGGCTTTCGAATTCGTGAGACGCCATGTTTAGATGCGCGAGACGCAGCCATATCGCCTCTTGGACATAGACGGCAGGACGCTCTTCGAAAAACGAAAAGGATATTCGAGGATACTTATCGATGAGGTCCATGGCTATTTGATGCGAGATCCTATGGTCGACATGCTGATCGACACCGAGGGGAGCCAAGACTTCGGAAGGAGTGAGTTCATCGATCAAAGCATGGAACCACGCCATCACGTGCCCGACGGTATCCAGGTCCATGGGCTGGCATAGTTGTTTGGAGTAGGAATTGAATAGCGCACCGCGAGCTGCGGCATGGGCGAAGCCTCCCGAACGAACAAGTGCGCCCAGAGTTGCCATGGCGGATTCCGCGCAATGCATTTCTTTGTTGCCATGGCCTCGCTCACTGAACGGCACAGCAACCACGGGAATACAACCGTTTCGCGAGCGTTCTAGGATCCAACCGGGACAGGAAAGCAGCGCGTCATCAAGGTGAGGAGAGAGCACAACGGCACAACGGTTCATGCTCGGACCTGCTTCCGTCCTATCACGAAAGAAGCGGCGAATCCGATGTCGCAGCGCTCGCAAAGCGTCGCTTTGTCTCCCCATCCACGCGGGAGCCCAACCCACCGGATCATGAAAGGAGCAAAGCGGTCCATGGTATTTGCTTGCCCTCACGGTGGATGAATGTCCAGAGCCAAGGGACAGTTATCTCTTCCTCTTGCGAGCCGTTGGGCTACGATCGGGCGACAGTACCGACGGCATATGGGTTTACCTACGGCAGATGGCGAAAAAGGCGTTGATCATTGATGTCGAGCCAACCCTCACGGACTTGTTAGGTCTGTTTTTGAGGCGCTATGGTTTCGAAGTGATCGCGACCCATGATGGGCTGGTCGGATTCGAGCGCATCACGGTAGAGAAGCCAGATTTGGTGGTGATGGATGTGCTGCTTCCACGGATTCGGGGCCACGAGTTGTGCTGGCGAATGAAGCAAGATCCGTCTCTTGCCACGATCCCAGTCATCGTCATGAGTTCCATCTACGAAGGCTATGCCTATATGGATCAGGCGCAAAAAGCGGGAGCGGATGCGTTTATGCTCAAGCCCATCGAGCCGCGAGCGTTCGTCGAAAAAGTCGCCAAGCTTGTCGGTCCTTTGCCTCGTCCGACACAACACGACAAACCATTACACCATCAACTATGGGATATTCGTCAGCGATACGAAAAAGAACTTCCTCACAAAATCGCGCAAATCGAAGCCGGTTATCGAAAAGCCGTGGGAGACGCCAATCGCCGACTTCTCGCCGAAGTGCATATGGCAACCCATAGCGTGGTGGGCACGGCCGGGTCTCTTGGGCTTCATGATTACACAGCCCTTGCCAAGCCTTTTGAACTGCACGTGGTTCGCGCCATGGGAGCGGATGGGCCTTTCACGCAAGAAGAAGAACGAGAAGGCATCGAACTGCTTTACGCCTTACGTGCCCTGTTCTCTGGCGAAGTCCAACATGTCAGCCAAGCTCCTGCCCCCGCACCGGCTCCCAAGATCGACGTTTCTTCCGCTCCACCCCCTTCTTCGTCCTTGATCACCCCCCGAGCCAAAACCGTCGCCGTGATCGAACACGATGCAGAACTCGCACAAAACCTCCATCGTGTTCTCAGCCAATTTGGTTACGCGCCACGTGTTTTTCCCATGACCATAGACGCTATTCCTATGGTGGCCAACGAGGATGTCAAAGCGCTGGTCGTCGATATGAGCATGCCGATTCGACGTGGAGGCGGCGTTGAATTCGTTACCGAGCTTCGAAACGCAACAAATCGGGTTCCTCCTGTCGTCTTTCTCGCTCCCAAGGAAGATTGGGACACACGTGCCCGGGCTGTTCGTGCGGGAGGTGACGCATTCATCGTCAAACCCGTGGACACCGATCGCCTCATCGATGCCCTTGGCGGCTTGACCACGTGCAACGACGCGGGACCCAACCGTGCATTGATTATCGCGGATGTTGCGCGGACAGCAGACCATCTTGCGCATGTGTTGCGCACGGAAGGCATGCTGGCTCAAGGCATCACGAATCCATCCCATACGCTATGCGCCATTGCAGCGCTCCTTCCCGATGTGATCGTGGTCGATATTCGCGGCGATCAACAAGCGGCGGTCGAAATGGTTCAAGTGCTTCGTCAGCACCATCATTACTCGCACATTCCCTTCGTGATGCTTTCGTTGGCCCCCGCATTTCAAGCGCAGGTTCGCCTGGTCGGTTGGGGGCCGGATGATTTCGTCGATCGCGCAAAAGGTTCGGAATACGTTGCCGCCGTCGTACAGGCTCGATCGCGTCGAGCACGCCTGCTTCAAGCGTTCACGCTTCGAGATGCGCTGACGGGATTGCCGAGCCATCTGCGAATGATGGAGGAACTTCGTCGCAGCGTGGTGCAAGCGTCTCGGGAGCGGCAAGAGCTTTGTTATGCTTATGCGGATCTGGATTTCACGGGCAAGATCAATGACGAGTATGGAATCGCGGCTGGTGATCAGATGATCCGTGACTTTGGAGCGTTGCTTCGGGAACGGCTGCGAAGAACGGATATCGTGGGGCGCCTTGGCAGCGATGGTTTTGGGATATTGCTTCCCAACACAAAAGCGTGGGCAGCGGCACGAGTTCTCGATGAGATCCGAATGGCTTTTGGAGCGCGGCATTTTCGCGGCACCACGGGTTTCATTCCTTCGGTAAGCGTAGGCGTGGCGGAGTATCCGCGATGTGAAGACGCGGGTTCTTTGCACAGCGCGGTGGAACGAGCGCTGTTTGCGGCCAAGGAATCAGGGAGGAATCGGGTCGAGATAGGAACCTGCTGACGGAAGCTTGGCAGGCGCAATGGGGTCGATAACGCTTACTTGAGCAGGGCCAAAAATGCGCCCGCGGCGACGGCTGTTCCAATGACTCCCGCCACGTTAGGCCCCATGGCATGCATGAGCAAGTAGTTGTTGGGGTCTTCCTCTTGAGCCACGTTATGAGCCACACGGGCAGCCATGGGGACTGCGGATACACCCGCAGCGCCGATCAATGGATTGAGAGGACGACCTGGCAACCGGCTCATCAACTTTCCGACCAACACCCCTCCCGCCGTGGAGATGGCGAAAGCAACACATCCGAGCCCAAGAATCATCAACGTGCGCACTTCCAAAAAGCTCTCGCCACTCATCGTCATACCCACGCAAAGGCCAAGCAAGATCGTGATCAGATCGATGAGTTCGTTTTGTGCTGCGCGGGACAAGCGTTCCGTCACCCCACATTCTCGCAATAGATTGCCGAACATCAGCACTCCGATGAGCGCCGTCGAAGGCGGCACGAGCAAAGCACAAACGACGGTAACCACGATCGGAAACGAAATCCTTAGCCATTGGGGCGCGGAGGCTGAGTCTTCCATCCGAATCGCACGCTCTTTTTTTGTCGTGAGAGCACGCATGATGGGTGGCTGAATCACGGGGACCAATGCCATGTAGCTATAGGCGGATACGGCAATGGGTCCCATCAAGTGCGGAGCCAGTTTGGCCGAAAGATAGATCGATGTGGGACCATCGGCACCACCGATGATTCCCACGGCTGCGGCCTCGGGGCCGGTGAATCCCAGCATGCGAGCACCAATGAACGTGGCCACGACCCCAAACTGGGCGGCCCCTCCTAGCAATAGTGTTTTCGGATTTTGCAACAAAGGCCCGAAGTCCGTGAGCGCACCAAGACCTAGAAATATCAGCGGAGGAAAGATCTCGAGACGAATGCCGTAGCTGAGATAATAAAACAGACCGCCTACTTCTTCTCCGTGGGGAGGTGTCATCAACCCATTGACGGGAAGATTGACCATCATCGCTCCGAAGCCGATCGGCACGAGGAGCAACGGTTCGAATTTTCGGACGATAGCCAGCCACAGCAACACCGCGGCGACGGCGAGCATGCACGCGCCTCGCCATGTCAGATGAGCGAACCCCGTGCTTTGGAGCAACTCCCACACGTCATGCCTCCTCTTCGTACTCGAACAGGAGCTGACCCACACGGACGGCATCACCTGGATTAACCGCTACTTTGGCGATGGTCCCCGATCGCGGCGCATAGATGTACGTATCCATTTTCATGGCGTCCATCAAAAGCGCGGGGGCCTTGGCTTCGATATGTCCCCCCACCTGAACGAATATTTTTTGGATCGTTCCAGCGATGGGTGCCGTCACTGCATCGAGGCTTTGGGCACTCGCACTCGTCGAGCGAGCCACAGGGCTCGACGGCATAGCCGGCCTCGGCCCTTCGGTGGCTTTCGGAGCCGTTTTCGGAGCACCGTTGGTGGCAACTGGCGCATCGTCGTCCGACACCACCTCCACCGTCACATCATATACCTTGTCATTGACTCGAATTCGCAGCGTTTTCATCGTCGAGGCCCTACGCGGTGAGAAAGCATGATGTCCATTCGGCCAGCGGTCGACCATTCGGGAGCGTCCGCTTCGCGATGCAAGCGAACACTGCGGATTTGCGTTCGCCCGCCAAGTATTTCCGAAGCTGCTGCCGCTAGCACGGCAACGATTTCCGGAGACAACTCATCGCCCAACTCGTCGTCGGTTACGTCCGCGGCCGTTGCCACTGGTTTGTCCAATCCAGCCGCCAGACGAGCCAGCGCATAGATGAACAATGCGAGCAACACCATGACGAGCATGACGACGCCAATGACGGTGGTGAACAACACCAAATCATCAACAGTCATAGCGGGATGTTTCCGTGTTTCTTGTTGGGACGAAGCACGCGTTTGTCCGTGTTCGCCGCGATCCATTGCCCCACGAGCCTTCTGGTCCACGCGGGTCGAATGACATCATCGACGTGCAAGGATTCGGCGGCACGATACGGATTTGCGTGGGTTCGACGATACTCAGCGATCGCCTCGTCGAGGGCTTCCGGATCGTTGAGCAAGTCTCGGTTCAACACACGAACGGCAGCCTCCGGCCCCATCACGGCGATCTCTGCCGATGGCCATGCGAGCACGATATCCGCCCCCATGTCCTTGGAACACATAGCCAAATAGGCTCCACCGTAGGCCTTGCGAACAATGAGCGTCACCTTGGGAACGGAAGCAGAACCATAGGCGAAGAGCATTTTCGCGCCGTGACGAATGATGCCCCCATGTTCCTGATCGACTCCCGGGAGGAATCCAGGCACATCGACAAGGGTCAACAACGGAACGTTATAGATGTTGCACGTGCGAATGAAGCGAGAAGCTTTGTCCGACGCGTTGATATCGAGTGTTCCTGCCATGACAGCGGGCTGATTGGCCACAATACCCACGACCATCCCGCAGATTCGAGCAAACCCAACCAAGATATTGGGGGCAAAGGTTGGTTGGATCTCGAAAAACTCTCCGTAATCGACGATGCGCTCGATGAGCAAATGCATGTCATAAGGTTTTCGGGGATCCTCGGGCAACAGGTCATCAAAGACAGTATCGTCTACCAGCGGCTCATCGAACCGCAATTCAGGCGGCGGCTGCAGGTTGTTGGAAGGTAAGTACGAGAGAAGCTGCTTGACCTTCGCGATCGCATCGTCCTCCGAGTGCGCCACGAGATGGACGTTACCGGATACGGAGGCGTGTACGTTCGCTCCGCCGAGTGCCTCTTCGGTAATCTCTTCCCCGGTGACAGCACGAATAACGGTCGGCCCAGTGATAAACATGTGGGCTGTCTGATCAATCATGATGACGAAGTCGGTAAGAGCGGGCGAGTAGGCAGCACCCCCCGCGCAAGGGCCCGCGACCACGGAGATCTGCGGTACGACACCCGAGAGCATGGTGTTGAAGTAAAACACCCTCCCATAGCCGGAAAGGGAATGGACCCCTTCTTGGATCCGCGCGCCGCCGGAATCATTGAACCCGACTACCGGTGCTCCACAACGAAGGGCACGCTGGCATAATTCCACGATTTTTTGGGCGTGCCGTTCTCCCAAGGAACCTCCCGCCACGGTCAAGTCTTGCGCAAAAGCCAAGACATTTCGCCCGTGGACTTCTCCCCTTCCCACCACCACGCCATCGCCCGGAATATCCTTCCCCGCCAGCGCCTCACAGCGATGCTTGGCGAACATCCCCAATTCCAAAAACGTCCCCGGATCGTAAAGCCGGTCGAGCCGTTCCCGAGCCGTCAGCTTGCCGCGCTTATGCTGCTTGTCCACGGCCGCGGACCCTCCCCCCGCTTCGATCCGCGCACGAGTGTGCTCGAGCAACGCAATCCCACTCAATTCTGGTTGCTCAACCTGAGCCGCGTCGTTTCGGGAACCGCCTCGTTCGTTCCGATCGTTCATCTCGTCGATGCCTCGTTCGTCTTCCAACCACTTCGTCCGCTCATGGACGATCAGCGGATCTGCGAATATCGCGAACCGAGTCCGCACTCACCATGCTTTCCCATCGGTCGCAACGGAAGCGTGGTTTCATGGAAGCTGGTGTCGTGTTGTTTGCGACCTGACGCGCGAAGACACCTATCATGAACGACAACAATCGCAAGTCCGGAGGAGCCGGCCGATGGCATCGTTCCGTGTTGCCAAGCTTTTCACGAACGCTGCCCGCCCAAAATCCCCGCCGATTCGATGACCAAACTCGCTGCCCGCGGCGTTGTCTCCCGCCATGCCCCACCGCGATTGACCCCACAGATGCTTGTTTCCGACAACCAAGCCTCAGCCATGTTTTCCCAGATTACTTATTAAAATGTATCACGAATCATCGTTCAATCCGTTTATGGGAGGCGCTCAAAGAGAAACCGGAGGGTGCTCGGAAACCCGATCGTCGTGCTTTGGCAGGCGACGCGACGTGGAGAAGACAAAAAGGCGTTGCATCGGATAGGAAACGCTGAGCCAAGCGGCGATTTTGGCAGGCACCCAGGCGATGGGAGCACTGATGGCAAGCCCTTCGATCAACACATACAGACAGGTTTGAAGAGCGAGGTAAGTAGCCAGACAAGCGATGGCGTATTCGAACGCTTGCAGCCGAATGTCCTTGGCAGTTGCGGTAAACGCCCAGGTTCGATTGAGAGTGAAGTTGGTCAATCCTCCAAGCAAAGCTCCGACAATGGCGGCCATCCAATAGCTTCCGAAAGCCAATACCAACACGGCTTGATAGGTCACCCCATCCACGCCAGTAGCCACGATCGACGATAGGGAGGCGCGTAACAGCGTTCGCATTTCACGAACTCGTTTGGTGAAGACTCGGCTCATCCACGCTCCTTGGCATCGAGGAGCTTTCGTGCCGCAATCAGCAACTGAACCGCGACCAGATTGGACACGAGCGCGACGATGAGAATGATCGTGAGGGTAGCGGGATGCACAGCGCCCCAGGGGTTTCCCAACACCGGCGACAACAGGGGAGCCAGGATGAGCGCCCCGGAGATGTAGGCCACTCGCTCGTGACGTCTCATCAATGTGCTGGGCAGAGAAAGATCCATGGCTTCCGCTTTGGCGCGAACGTAGCTCACGAGTTGCGAGCCCATCAAAGCCACCAAGGGCAAGAGCATTTGCCACACGGAAAAGCGGTAAAAAATCGCAAGGCCAATCATGGGCGCGGCATCGGAGTATCGATCGAAAACCGAATCGAGCATGGCCCCCGATTTTTTTACAGCGCCCGTTTCGCGTGCCACCATCCCGTCGAGGGCATCAAACGCACTTCCCACGAGAAACAATAAACCCGCCGTGGAAAAATGTCCCACCGCTGCGATGGGGGCCGCCGCCAACGTCAGAAGGAGCGAAATGATCGTCAAGGTATCGGGCTTGACCCCCAGGCGCGCAAACAATTTTCCTGGCGCCCGAATCGCCCAATACACGGCCTCCATGAACCAAGCCCCCAACAACATCGTGCCCCCAAGCCGCTGCAACTTCTCGTCGTGCCTCCTTCCCACCAGAAGTGAACGAACGGCATATCCCGACACCGCGGTCAGAAAAAACGCCGCAACCGAAATCACGACGATCAACGAAGTCGCCGCTGACTGATTGAATGTTCCATCCATGTGAATAGCAGCTTTTCCGACTGAATAACGATAAAGATGCGCAATGCCAAGCGATGACAAAGTCATCCTTGATGAGAGTCAGGTCAAGATTTTTGCATCTACCATGCCATCATTCGTAGTATCGATCCGCGGTCACTTTCCTTCCCTGGACCAACGAATATCTCCTTTCGGTGCGAAATTAACTTCGCTTCCCCACCCCCCCGCGATGTACGGCTCGTGCAATCGACTCGGTGCTTCCACCAGTCGCACAAGTCGAATTCCAGCGTATTTCTCGCGCAACACGAAGATTGCCCGGCCCACACACCGCGGGGAAAGATGCTCGGTCAGTAGTTTTCTCCACCCTACCCTATCGGACCAAAGGACAGAGCAGCGTGTTCAAAAACCTGACAGGCTCTGGCTCATTTGTCAGACGTTTCGACAGGTTCGCGTCGCTCTTGCCTCAGTTCATCCCATCGCGTACCTTCGAGCCCCCAGGGGTGCCGAGCCCCCATCGTACCACTGCTGGTTTGGGCAGAGCTTTCTTTCCCTTCGTCGTTTTCACGCTGATCCCCCCTCTACCGATAGCGGGTCGTTCGAAAAGCTTCGGAGTTATTCTATTGACCAGCTACCGTTACACCAGTCGTTGACGAGAGTTGCTCATGGATATCCTCAACACTGAATTGATTGCGGGCATCACGCTCCTTCATGCGTTCCTGGCTGTCTTCGTTGTTCTGATAGCGGGTATTGCAGTGCAAGCCTTGAGAAAAGACAAGCTCGCAGGCCAAGACCTTCAGCGCGAGGCGACATGCCCTCATTGCGGTTGGAAAGGACGTCTAAGCAAGTATCAGCGCAAGTGCCCCGGATGCAACCAGCAAGTGTGACGCGTTCCCATCGCGTCCCTTGGGGCCATCTTCCCGTTCCCAGGAAGACTTCGCCCCCCCATCGATGCCATCGTCAACGCACACACTCACCTTGGGATGCCCGGCAGCGTCCTTGTCGTTGGCACGTTTCGGAGTTCTTGCAGTCCTCGTTCGACGCGGCGTGACAAGACCATCGATCCTTGGGAGCACACCGCCCCCAGCGCTTGCAAGCCTCGGATCGTAAACAGTCTTGCGAGCCGCGTACTTCGCACCCATCTTCACGCAACGAACAACGACCGTCTCTTTTGCATCCCAACGACTCCAAGCACTGCGCCACAATGGTGGCCTTGCACCCACCTTTTCTCGCACTGCATTGCCCGTGTTCCTTACAGGCTACGGATTGACTACAGTCTTCGCCAGACACCACGCGACAGGCGCCATTGACCGCGGAGCACTGTCCGAATTGTGCACAAACGTTCGAGGCCATACATTCCGACTTGGACTTGGCCTCACACGCTCCCAGACGATCCGAACATCGGCCGTCCACCTTGCATGCAGCCGAATCCTGACACGAAGACACACATCGATCGTCCCTGGCGATGCATGCATTATCTTCTTTGCATGCTAGCGATCGCGCGCAATCCGTATCGCTCGCCGCTACGCACGCTCCTTTTTTTGCCGTGCATAATCCTTTCGCCTGACAACGTCCGGAAGCGGCACAATCCGCTGACGACCGAGCGATGCACCGCGGCTTTCCATCCACTTGTCCGAGGGTGCAGGCGCCGTATTCCGAACACCAAAACGAAGCGCGGCAATCCTCTTCTCTCGATACGGCACAAGAAGCATCCGCCGAAGAACACAACGCCCAATGAGCACATCCAGGTAGGTTCCGGCATACGCCCGTCGCGGCGCCTTGCCATGCATCGGGTACGACGCATTGGCCCGCGCTAGCCTTGCATCTGCCAAACGTCGAACACAGTTGTGAGGAAGCACAGGATTCATCGACTTGTGCCACGCATTGGCCATCCACGTAGTCACATGCGCCAAGTAGCTGACAATTCTGCGTTTTTTTACAATCCTCGTGGGATCCGGGAGCACAGCGATCCCCACGCAAAGCGCACAATCCAGAAATCTCACATGCCTTCGACCGTTTACAACCTTGCTCTGACGCCGCAACGCAAAGGCCCTGGTGAAGGACGCAACGTCCTTCCGCCGAGCACGGTTGCGTACAATCTCGATCGGATTTTGCCACACACAATCCATTTTCGACGGAACACCGCGCGTGTTGACGGCAACCTTCCGAAGATTCACATGCCGATGGCGTTGCTACACAGCCGGGCCATGGGAGCCAACGAGTAGCGCATCGTCCCTCATCGACGCATGAACGCTGCGTAGGGCACCGAAGCAATGCCCACACGCCCGAGAGGACGAATGCGACCAGGAGCCCCGTCACAACAGGTATCGCGATTCGTATGGCTCGGTTCAAGGTCATGATGGTTCGTAGTGCCATTCGGTCCGCCTCACGCTCCTTCGTCCCACAAAAGCGCCAGGATGATCGTTGTGGAACGATTCATCATTGCGGATCGATAAGCCTCCAAGGCTCGTTTGCTCTGGTCCATGCCATCAACAACGCCCGACAACGTGGCTATCCGATGCGCAACGGCGGCCTGCCACATGGCGAGCATGGGAGAGTCCACCGGTGTTCGAGAAGAAGCTTGCACCCAAGACATTCGATCAGAAGGTTGCGGAGCAATACGATTGGTTCCCACCATCCACGGCAGATGTTGCAGAGAGCCTACCGCTGCTGACGTGTTTGTCGGCATCTCGCCGAAAAGCGCAGAGGCCAGCTCATCGGCTATGGTTTTTCCGGCAAGCGTTTTGTCTTTGGCTACAGCCACGACGACCGCAGCATCGTCCACATGCCGAACCACCACGGATTGAATTCTCGAAAGAGCCGAGGGACCATCGACAAAGGACGGGATATCGCGAACAAACCGGGCGGGAGATGTGTCAGACCAAGGTTCCATCACACGGGAGGCAGCGTCGACTTGCCCACACATCACATGAGCAAGAACACGTAATCCAACTGCTTCTGCCTCGGCTTCGATACTTTCCACCCACGCGTCCGATTGCATATTTGTCGTCGCCTCCCGTCGAGCCACGACATTGTCTTTGTCGGCAAGTTCAATCAGCGGGAAAGCTTCTTGGGCGTGGCCGGCGAGAATCTCGAAACTGGCTACCCGAAGGGCAAGGTTTCTTCGCAAGCGACGCTGATCGAAACGCGGTTCTTTGAGTGCCGCAAGGTTCATCAGCACATCGTATTCCAACCTGTGGGCTCGACCCGCCGTCGCATGCGTTGGTTGCGTCATCAATTCGATGATGGGCGGCACGGATAGCGCGGGAAATTCCACGGAATAAACGTCGCGCTCGGCCATCAGTAGCGCCAGCAACGTTCGATAACGGTATCGTTTGAGTTCGACCAAAGGCGCATCCGCCAGAGAGGACAGAATCTGCATCCTGGCAGGGCCATCAAGCGCATCAGCCTGGACAATTTGACAACCTTCGGAAACGCCGGCAACGAAAGTAGCGCTATCCGAACGCTTTCCTGCCAACTGGTCCAAAGCATCCGCCAGGCATTGCAACGTCACATCGCCATCATCACGCGCGGAAGTTTCGGTCGCGACCCGTCGTAAGACCGCTGCAGCTTGCCCATAACACCCTCCGAGTAGCAAATAGGCTGCCTGCGATCGAGTGGCTGCAGGCGTCACGCGCTCGGCAATCTCGCACGCTTTTGCGAACTGCCCTTCGACACGATACGCGGCCATGGCTAGACGCAATGAGTCTTCCTCTTCGCAACTTGCTAGCATCGTTGCCGCGTGAGCCCATTGCCCATGGTCCATCAAGGCACGCCCAGTGCGTCGGCAATCCGGAACCAAATCATGATATGCCAGAACCGTGGCCAAACGATTCTGACTTGGAGGACCGATGACTGCTTGTTGGGCCAGCATGTCCACAGCCCAACCTCGGTATGGCGGTACGAGAGCAGCTACTCGTTCATCGTCCACATTTCGTGCGGCTGCCCCCACCGCAATCCCCACCCCAATCGCCAAGGCAATTCCGGCAGCAAGCCCACGAATGAGCAACGTGGCCTTTCCAAACGATACATCCATCACTCGTATCGCTGATACTTCGATGGCCTCCGTGTCCTGCGCAGCAACGAGTTCCAGCGTGGTGGCCATGGGACGGTACGAGGCTCCGGGGCCCGCATCCGCAATGCTTTTTTGAAGCACTCCACGAACGATGACCTCATCACCGTGCCGCAGCGTGCGTATCACTCCTCCCACACGAAGGTCCTTGGGCCATGAGCCATGGCGAAAAGTCAGCGCATCATCGGGCGATGCCAATAGCCGGTCCCGGTCTTCCCCATCGAGAAGCGATAGGCTCCCCGGCAAGAACTCTCGTGAGCCGGCGGCCACGGACACCGCTCCACGCAACGCCGCACTTCCTTGTGCAAATCGGATGTGCAACGATGGGGCGCGAAAATGCGCCACCGTGCTCGTGGGCAGGGGAACGAAACGTAATCGTTCCGAAGATGCCTCGACGGAACAAGCCGCGGCCGCCCCCGTACCATCCAAGGAAGGCACGGGCGCTCCTGGCACTTCCAAACGACCTCGCAACACAACCGCGCCAGGTACGGGCACGCCGGTACCCTCACCGAAGGAATGGATAATGCGCTTGGCGCGTCGACGCGCCAGCCACAACACCCACAGCCAGGTCAAGACACCGCCCAAAACGACGACAGCGGCTGCGGCAGTCCAACCAATCCACAGGCCGTGGGTCACCTGCCAAGGTACGGACAGCATGGGGTCCAAGCATACACCCTAGTGCCAACCATGCGCATCTTGTTGCACAACTTTACAAAACGAATTCGCTTATCGAAGCGTCAGGTTTTTCACGAACCATCCGATTTGCGCCACAAAAGCTCATCGATCACGGTCAACATCGCATATCGATGAACGAAAGGAGCATCGACAATGACAGGGACCAATCCATCCCAGCTTTCCGCATTCGATGCTTGACGCTGCATGAGTTCGCGACCCAAGGCGTCGTCAGGGGAGATGAAAAACGCGATCGGATGTTCAGCTCCCTGATTGACCATGTCGACGAGGGCTTCTGCAAGCGCCAAAGCATCATCGTAGGTAAGCTTCGAGTCTTGCTTTTCCGATGCGGCTTGAAGGCTTTCCGAAGACCGAGCGTCATCACGAGGTTTGGATTTACGCGCCTTGCTTTCCTTCGATGCAGTTTTTTGTGTGGGCTTTGGCGAAGTCGGTCGTTTCGCTGCCTTGGTGATTGGTTCATCCGATTCGCGATTCACTTTTTTTGAGGCCATGACAGTCTCCCAAGACGAAAACGGGTTGGCTCGTCTCACGACATCGACTCCGTCATTACGAAAAAGTCGTCCATGGATGAAGAATCGATTTTCGTGAGTGCGGGACTCACACGATGTACCACCCTCCTTCACGAAGGGGTTCGATCTCCGCACCGTCGACACGAAATGAGTCGGGGTAATGGATAATCTTCATTTTTTCTCGCAAATTCCCGGGCAAATTGCATAATTTTTCATATTCCGTATGGATGCCCGCATTCGTCTCATGGACAAACATGTCGGCTTCTGCGAGCCAATCGATCAGCTCCGGATCAAACGACGTATCCGAACTGTAACCAAGACAACGATGACCCGCCCGAATCCGCAACGCGGTCGTTGGCACGGTGTGCATCGTGGTTCGACAAGCGATGGAAAATGGCCCCACACGCACCTCGCCTTGCGTGGGAATATGAACCACCGAAGCGAATTCTTCCAAGGACCTCGTGCGCTCCATTCCCGTCGAAAGGTCCGTGCTGGTTTCCATTCCCGCTGCCAAATGGCCCGACCAAAGCTTGGACATCACGCTTTCATGGCCTACCAGAACCGGTTTTTGCTTCACGGCATAACGGTGAAAGAAGAGAAACCCTTCCACGCCGGAGCAATGGTCCGCATGAAGGTGGGTAAGCACGACATGGCCTATGCTGTCGATGTCCAACGAAAAGCCGATTTTCTCGGTAGCCTCTCGCAGCATTTTTCGAATGGGATGAGGACAATCGATCAACAACCACTGCCGTTCGAACCCCACGAGCAGACAAGAAGCATAGTGAAGGGTCGAAAACGCATCGCCGACGCCAAGTACAAGAAACCCTAAAGGACCATTCATCGGTAGGGATGACACATGGCTCTTGTCTCATTGCTCGGTGGTTGCGTCAATCACCGAGGCTCGTTGGCTTGCGTTGTCGGCAAATCGAAACGGTGCGTGTTGCCGGCCTTGTCGAAGGGTGATAGCACCGAAGGATGAAGTCGTTGTGGATTGGCTTTGCGCTCCTGGCCGCGATCGTGGGTTGCGGCGACGATCAAGCCACGAAGTTCTGTTTGGGGGCGGAAGGCACGAGTCAAGACTGCGCCATTGGGTGCAAGACCGCGAAAAACAAGAAAGCTTGTGATAAGTGGGCGAAAAAAACGCGGGAGCTTTGCCCCAAGGTGGGGAAGGAAAAATGCCAAGAACTCTGCGAAAAAGACGAGAATCCGACAGCTTGTGAGTTGGCCAAGTCGATGTGAGAATTCCGTTCAGCCACGCGGACCATGGTCCGCATCAAGCAGTCCTTCCCATTGGGTAAGCGCCTGCTCCAAGTCCGCTTGCGCACTTTCGTGGTTCGCCAACGCCCGTTGCATGCGTTGGTTATCCTCGGTGTCTGCCGCCTCACGCACTTCTTTTGCCGCTCGCTCCACAGACCGTTCGAGCATTCGAACACAAAATTCGACCGCCTCCAAGGATCGCTTCAACACCCTCGCATGGTCGGAAGCCTCGAACGATGCCGGGGCAGACCCCGTCCAAGTACTTTTGTCGACCATCCTTGCCGCAATCGCATTGAACGCGGCCGCTACTTCGCGCGCATGCATCCGCTGACGTAGGCTGGGGTCAACGGCCACGAGCCCATCGATGAGTTCGGCCACGGGAACCGGAACATCACCGCGCAAGTCAAGCAATCGCTTCCGAGCAGGATGAAGGATGGCTTGTGCCTTTTGCTCAAACGTTGCGCTCGAAGATGCACACGGCAGCACCAACGGCGTGTCCCCGGTAAGCATCCAAAACACGGTCGCAGCCCCCGCATACAAGTCCCCCTGCGGCCCTACATTGACAAAATCCTCGATCTGTTCAGGACCAATGGTCAATAACGACCCACCACTTTCATTGCTCATCGTGATCGGATTACCGACCCCGGAACGGCTTTTCGCGAGTCCATAATCACCGAGCTTGCCGCGCAACGTCCCCTGCGGAGCTACCGGACATAACAATAAATTTGCGGGTTTCACATCACGATGCACGATTCCCAGGTCGTGACCGTAACCAAGCGCACGAAATAGATCGGCGCCCAGCCACAACACTTGCTGCAATGGACTCGTCAGCGACGAATACTTCAGAGCGTCACCCCCAGGGACAAATTCCGATACGATATATAAGGACCCTTCCCACACCCCAATGTCGTAACAACAGACGATGTTGGGATGACGCAACGCCATGGTGATCTGCTGCTCACGCGCAAAACGTTTGGCCGCTCGCTCTGCCCTAGGTCCGGAGGAACGCAAAATTTTGATCGCCACGTGCAGACCCGTGTCGCTATCGAGCCCCTCGAATACGACACCCATACCACCACGGGCAATCGGACGAAGCAGCTCGTAATGGCCCAACCGCGCGGGCATCCCCGCCATGGGCTTGCGACGTTCTTTCGCGCAAGCGGAGCAAAGCCACGCCGCATCCCATAAGTCGGGTCGGGGCGGCACGATACCGGCGATTCCGCATCCCGTGCAATGCAAGTTCTCACTCGCCAGCCCGCTGGGGGTAGGCGCACGACGTTGTGAATCGAGCCGCAGCGCCCGCGCACTTTCAATGATGTCGCGAAACGACAGCGGAATGGGTTCAATCATCGATTCGGAGTCCGGTCCTTGATCGGAATACAATCGGATGGTCGTATCTCCCACTTGCAACGAATCGCCGGCCACCATTCGTGTTGCGTTTTCAATCGGGCTACCGTTGACGAATACGGGGCCAACATTCGGCAAAGGATGGATTTGAACGTCCAATGGCGACACCAAAACCTCCGCATGACGCAACGCAATACCGCTGTCTTCCGCGGGAAGAGGAAGATCCACAGTCATGCCGCGTCCAAGAATCAAGGGACGACCTTCTTGCAGAGCGAGTTGCAAACCGGGTCGTGGTCCCTTCTCGACGAGGAAGAACAGAGCCATGGTTCATTTGATGATGTTTGAACATGGGCGCTGTCGCCCGGCGGGAAGCGATACTATGGCAGGATTGGAAACGATGACAAGGCCAAGGAGAAAAAACCAATAGATTAGGCAAAGGTTGGAAAGCGAAATCAGTGAACGTGACCGTGCTCGATTTCGTCTTCCGTGGCAGCCTCCACCTTGAGTATCTTGACTTCAAACTGCAAAACCTTGCCTGCCAACGGATGATTACCGTCCAAACGAACGCTCTCGTCATTCACATCGATGACCATCATATGAACCTGCGCTCCGGTGGGATGCTGCGCCGTCACGATCTCGCCAAGCGTGACATCCTGCGGCAATTTCGAACGAGGAACCTCGATGATGCGCTGCTCGTCATGATCACCAAAAGCCTCGGAAGGCTGCAACGTTACACGAATCTCATCGCCCGCTTGCTTGCCGGCAATGGCTTTTTCCAGTCCTTCGATTCCCCCCGAGCCTTGTAAGTAGCGCATCGCGCTGCCTGGCTCCGAAGCTTCGATGAGATTGCCGCCCTCATCGCGAATGGCAAACTCCATCGTGACAATCCGTCCGTCACGAACGTCCGCAGGCCCTTCGATAGGCGGTCGCTTCGCCTCGTGACCATGATGGCCGCCGCATTGTCCTGCCCCACCTCCACAGGTCTGCGCTTTGCCGAATGGGCGGCACTTGCCTTCCGTATACATCGAAACCGCATCGCGCACCGTCGAAGCGTCTTCTTTGAAAAACACGTCGATACCGACGCTTTGAAAACCGGCCAGCGGACGCATCCCCATGCCGCCCGCCACAAGTACCTCGACTCCGTTGTCTTTCAACAAATGAACGGGAGCCATGCATCCGCCATGCTCGTGCCCCCCATTGGGAATGAGACGAACCTCGCCTACTTTGCCGTCAGAAACATGAATCAGCGTGAACACATCGCAATGACCGAAGTGTTCGGAGATGGGGGCGTCGAGCCCACCAGGCATATCGGAAGGGATGGCAATGAGCACGGTAATCTCCTTTGTGGTTGAGGCTCAGCGGACGACGGAGCCGGGCTCTGCGTCAGCGGATAGAGCGAAAAGACGGTCTTCACGGTCTGTAGCCATAAGCATCATTCCGTGGCTTTCTAGTCCCATCATGGTACGAGGGGCGAGATTGGCCACCACGATGACGTTTCGCCCGATCAAGTGCTCGGGCTTGAAGTGCAGCGCTACCCCCGCGAGAATCTGCCGGGTCTCGAACCCCAGATCCACCTCGCAACGCAGGAGTTTTTTCGACTTTTTTACGGGTTCACAGGAAATCACGCGACCAACCCGAAGGTCGAGTTTGGCAAAGTCATCGTAAGTAATCGTATCACCCATGGGAAGGAAAGCGGCTTTCGGTGCCGGGGCTGCAGGCATGGCCGCGTCGAGCTTCGCGCGCTGTTTGGCCACCTGCTCGTCTTGCACCTTGTGAAAAAGGATTTCAATGGGACCCAGGGTTTGGCCTGCCTCGATGAGCGGACGAACCGCGTCATCCCAGTGTATCGTGGCTTGGGTGCCAGATGCACTGCTCACGCCGTCGATCCCCAGCATGCGACGCACACTGGCCGCAGTAAACGGAAGGAATGGATCGATCAAGATGGACAAGCAGGCGCAAAGTTGCGCGGCCACGTGAATGGTGTTGCCGCAGGCTCGCGGGTCAGATTTGCGCGTAGCCCATGGCGCGGCATCGTTGAAGTACTTGTTTCCCACCCTCGCCAACGCCATCACCTCGCTCAACGCCTCGCGGAAATGGAAAGACTCCAAATGTTCCGCGACGATGGCCGGATAGCGCGCGATTTCCGCGAGCATCGCCGAATCCGCTTCCGAAGGATGTTCAAGAGACGGGATTTTTCCGTCGAAATATCGGACCGCAAACGTCAAACTGCGGTTGATCAAGTTGCCAAGGGTATCCGCAAGTTCATTGTTGATATGGGCTTGAAAGTCGGTGAACGAAAAATCCGCGTCTTTGGTTTCAGGAAGAATGCGAGCTAGCGAATACCGCAGGTAATCCGCTGGAAAGTCTTCCAAAAATTCGTGGAGCCATACCGCCCATCCACGGCTCGTCGATAGCTTCTGCCCTTCCAAGTTGAGAAATTCGTTGGCCGGTACCGCGTCGGGAAGCACGAATCCGCCGTGCGCTTGGAGCATCGCCGGAAAAATCAAGCAGTGAAACACGATGTTATCCTTGCCAATGAACTGCACGAGCCGCGTGCCAGGGTCCTGCCACCATCGCTTCCAGTCGTCCGGCTGCCCTTGCACCTGCGCCCACTCCGCCGTGAACGAAATATATCCAATCGGCGCGTCGAACCACACATAAAGCACCTTGCCCGTCGCATCGATACCCGCTTTTTCCGCGGATTTTTTCGGAACTGGCACGCCCCAGGATTGATCTCGCGTCACGGCGCGATCCCCAAGCCCCTCCTGCAACCAACTTCTCACCTGACCCAACACATTGACTTTCCAATCTTCGTGATGGCTCAACCAAGCCTCCAACTTGGGCTGCAGCACACCCAGAGGCAAGTACCAATGCGTGGTCTCTCGCACTTCCGGAATCGCATCCGAAATGACACTGCGTGGGTTTTTCAAGTCTTTTGGACTCAACGAGCGACCGCATTTCTCACACTGGTCCCCGTAAGCGTCGTCGTATTCACAATGCGGGCACGTGCCCCGAACGAATCGATCCGCCAAAAACATCCCGGCCTTCGGATCGAAAAGCTGCGATTCCGTTTTCTGCACGAACGAGCTTTTCTCGTCTAACACCGAGAAAAACGCCTGACTCGTGTCCGCGTGGACCGCCCCCGAAGTCCTGCCGAAATGATCGAAACTCATTCCAAAAGCCGCAAATGCGTCGCGCATCTGCACGTGGAACCGATCCACGATCGCTTGCGGCGATACCCCGTCTTTTCGCGCACGAAGCACAATCGGCACCCCGTGCTCATCCGAACCACAGATGAACAAAACCGGTTTACCGCGTAAACGCTGGAAGCGAACGAAAATATCTGCGGGCAGATAAGCACCCGCTAGGTGTCCGATATGAAGGGGGCCGTTGGCGTACGGCAGCGCCGCGGTCACGAGAATTCGTTCAAAAGTCGCTGAAGTCATGGTTCGGCGGGCCAACATAATGAATCGACCAGGATCCGCAATGACCAGATCTCAATCTTTTCCCGTTCAAGAGGGAAGGATGAAGGGGAAATTTCGTACCACGAATAACAGTTTTCAGGATTTTTCCTGCAAGGAACTTAGGAGCAACGAAAATGCGTCGAACGTATTCTTTTCTATCCGTACTCGTGGCCGGAACGATGGCTTTTGCCGGAGCATGCGGCGATTCCGATGATGAACCCGGGGAAGGAGGACACGGCGCGGCAACGGGCGGTAGCGGAGGCTCAGGCGAGACGGGAGGCAGTGGTGGTTCCAGTGAGACAGGCGGCAGCGGCGGTTCCGGTGAGACTGAAAAATTTGTACATAGCAACAAAATCGATATTTTGTTCATGATCGACAACTCGGCGTCTATGGGGGATAAGCAGAAAATTCTCGCGGCAGCGGTCCCTGATCTCGTGGAACGGCTCATCAACCCGATTTGCGTAAATCCAGTGTCACGAGAGTTCGAAGCGTCCGTTGGACCAGAAGAAGACTGTCCAACCGGAACCGAACGTGAGTTCGAACCCGTTGTCGACATTCATATTGGCGTCATCACCTCTTCTCTTGGCGGCCACGGCGCGGATTCTTGCAGCAACGTACCTTCCCAGTACTGGAACCCCACCACGGAGGATATGGCCCATCTGATCACGCGTGGAAAAAACGATGCCGGCAATTCCGTTACGGTTGATACCTACCAAGGACGCGGCTTTTTGAATTGGGATCCGACGGGTGAGAACAACCCGCCGGGGGAGAACAACGCCGCCACGCTGAAGCAAGACTTCACGAATTTGGTTCGAGGAGCGGACCAGACCGGCTGCGGTTACGAATCGAGCCTCGAGGCCTGGCGACGATTCCTCGTCGACCCCGCTCCTTATGAGAAGATGGTGCCTGTCAATTGCCCGGGGGGAGATACTGCCAACCGCTGTCGCGGACCCGAGGGTGTCGACCAGACGGTTCTTCAACAACGCAAAGACTTCCTGCGCCCGGATTCGTTGGTGGCCATTGTCATGCTCACGGATGAAAACGACTGCTCCGTCATCGACGGCGGACAGTATTACCTGGCGTTACAAATGTCGGACGGCGCCGCGTTTTTCCACCTCGCCCGAGGCACGGAAGCGTGTCAGACGGACCCGTGGAGTCCGGATTGCAAATCTTGTTGGGAAGTCAACCCCACCGATCATCCGGAATGCGCCGAGGGCTGGGCCAGTCCCGAAAAAGACGACCCGCTCAACCTGCGTTGCTGGGATCAGAAACGTCGCTTCGGCATCGATTTTCTCTACCCTGTCCAGCGCTATGTCAAAGCCTTGACGGATCCAGTGCTGGAAAACGGCACGGTCAATCCATTGTTCTGTGGGGAGCCAAGCGCCAACGGGAAGAGCTGCCAAGGAGGCGTGCGTGACCGAAGCCAAGTCGTGCTCACGGGTATCGTGGGTGTTCCGTGGCAAGACCTGGCTGTCGACCCGACCGACCTGACCAAGGGTTATCGTACTTCGAAAGATATTGATTGGGATCTTATCTTGGGTGATCCCCAAAACAACGTGAAACCGACCGATCCGTTGATGATGGAAACTGTTGAGCCGCGAACAGGTTCCCATCCTTTGACCGGTCAGCCCTTATCCTCGGAGAAGGGGTTGCCCAACGCCATCAACGGCGCGGAACGGCTGATTTCAAGTCATGATGACCTTCAGTACGCTTGCATTTTCGAACTCGGGGCCTTCGGTCCCATCGACTGCAATCTTCCAGAAAACAAATTTGGTTGTGATTGCAACGGCTCGCCCGAGAATCCACTTTGCTGGAACGGCAGCAGCTACGGTACGACGCAATATCGCGCCAAAGCCTATCCGGGACTCCGTCATCTTTCGGTGTTGAAAGACCTGGGCTCCCAAGGTGTGGTGGCATCGATATGCCCTTCGAATATGACAGAGCTTAGCGCTGCGGATTACGGCTATCGGCCAGCGTTCAGCGCCCTCGTTCGACGTCTTTCCCATAACCTCCGATAGTTTTCCCCTATTTTCCACTCCCTCACAACAAAAACACCGGGCAGCGGCACCGTTTTGGATAGCGCTATCCGTTCGGAAATTGGATTGTAGAATCAAGCTTAGTGCTCCTATGAGTTCGCCACACGGGTTCCTCGAAGAGCAATGGCTCCCCATGGTATATTCCGTCATAGGCGCCTCGGCCGAAAGCGACGCCTGGGACCCAAACACAGCCGCACATACGGCAAATACCCCTGGATAGTCGTACCCAATGGGTTTCAATTCCGACATAGGTATCCAAATAGAGGACTTCATGGCGCTCCTGTGGATGCTCACGCCATGGAACCCGCATCTGGCCCGCGGCATAGAGCATGTCTCCGGATACTCGCCACCATGAAGGCCATCCGCCGCGTTGCCGATTTCGTTATCCGCGGAACCATCCAGCGCTACCACCGCCGTTTCCTGCCATAAGCGACCATCGATGCAAGCGGTATCCGCCCCAATGCCCGCGACCCACACACCACCCCCCGACGAAAACCCCTTCGACTCCTCAAAGCCCCACGATAGCGCCCCCAGACCACGACGTACTCCAAAAACAAATTTGAATATCAATAGGTTACAACACTTTATTCCCTTGAAAACGAGTCGTTAGCTCATAAGTCCTGGCAATGGGCCCATCGGAAACCAGCCCCACAAGCGACCCGACCCATCATGCCCCTGGTATCACGTCGCGGGAACGAAAGCCAAAGGCACCCCTGTAGTTTGTCTTTACAGTCCAGATTTTTATCACCGAATCCAAGAAAAAAAATGATGGTAGCCGATTTCTATCGTCGCACGAAGAACGTGCATCAAGCCACCTGTTCACGGTTGCGTCTTGGTATTATATAGGCGTATCGAAACCGATCTTACCCATCGATGCAATCCCAAAGACGTGCAAGAATTCGTAGCCTCACCCCCTCCCCGCTTCCGTGGCGAGCACGTATCGCCAAAGGATACTGAAATGAATTACTTCGGCATCAGTCTCCCTGCTCGAGCCTTCGCCTACACTGGAATTACCGGGTTGTTATGCCTTGCCGCGGCTACGCTGACGAATTGTTCTCCCGATCAGGAGCCCGCAAAAGGCCAGCTCATGCTCGTGGTGCAAACGGATATGCCCATCCCCAAAGACGTGGACTCGATTCGGATCGAGATCAGTGCGTACGGCAACCTCCTGTTTGGCAACAACTACGCGGTAGGTCCCTCCAGGTTGCTCATCCCCGCTACGCTCGCGATCGTGGCGGGCGAACAAGAAACACTACCAATTCATATCCGGCTGACATCGTTTCAAGAGTCACGACCTCGTACGCTTCGGGAGGCGGTCACCACCGTCCCCAAGGACCGAATTGGAACCTTACGTCTTCCGATTCAGTGGCTTTGCGACGGTCAAGTCAAGATGGTCAATGGGCAAGTGGAGAGCACCTGCCCTTTGGGGCAAACCTGCGTTGCAGGCCAATGCATGGATAATAAGGTCGACTCCTCCCACCTGGAGGCCTATTCGCCACGGACGGTCTTCGGCGGGGGAAGCGGTGCCGGCGACGGAAAGTGTTTTGATGCTTTGCCGTGCTTTTCGGAAGGAGCGGGAGCGGAGGTGGATCGAGCGACATGCTCGATTGCCGAGCCCGTTACGGGTATAGGCACGAACGTTGCCCTGGTCATGCCACCGAAATCAGCCGGAATTTGCGGTCCGGATGCGTGTTTGATCCCCCTCGACGCTCATAGCGCCACTGGATGGCAATCCGAGGCTGGACGGATCGTCCTGCCGTCGGCGGTGTGCGACAGGCTTGAAAACAAGCAAATTGTAGCGGTGGCGGTGACCACGGCGTGCGAAACGAAAACAGAAAGCATTCCCCTTTGTGGTCCCTGGTCCTCAGTCATTGAAAAACCTGGGGATTTCGACGCCAAAGGGCCCGATGTCGAGCAATTACGGGAAGATGCATCGACACAGGACACAACGGAACCACCGGATGCCGAACCGGATACAGACGGCGGAACGACGCCTCACGAAGTTCCAGGCCCATCCTGTAAGGACATGACAGGAAAGGAATGCGAGGGAAAAGATTGCTGCTCGACCATCCTCCTCCCAGGCAGCTCGTTTCCGATGGGTAGAAGCCAAAACGGAAACGACGTATGCCCGAGCAACGAGTCTTGCGAGGCAGACGAACAACCTGAACATACCGTGAAGTTATCTGAGTATTATCTGGACGAATTCGAGGTAACGGTGGGTCGATTTCGCCGGTTCGTCGATCAATTCGACGGAACACCACCGGCGAAGGGAGATGGCGCGCATCCGGCGATTCCCGGAAGTGGTTGGCAAAGCGGTTGGAACAGCAACTTGCCGGCCTCCAAAGCGGCATTGCTGACCGAACTCAATTGCGATTCGCTGTATCAAACCTGGCGCGACACGCCCAACGGCACGGAGCAACTTCCCATCAATTGCGTGAGCTGGCCCGTCGCCTTTGCATTTTGCGCGTGGGATGGGGGGAGGCTTCCCACGGAAGCGGAGTGGGAAAACGCCGCGGCGGGGGGCGACGAGAATCGCTTGTATCCTTGGGGTGTTACCCCACCGGATCCAACTCTCGCTTCCTGCTATTGTCTCTACGGAAAAAACACGAATTGCACTTTTAGCGATATCGCGCCGACGGGCGCATTGCCAAAAGGACAGGGTCGATGGGGACATAAGGATCTCGCGGGCAATATGATGGAGTGGGTGCTCGATTGGTGGGCCGATAATTGGTATGCCGAAGGAGGTAATACCTGCGTGGATTGCGCCAATATCTTGCTGGGGGAATATCGTGTGTTGCGGGGAGGTAGCTGGGTCCAAACGCAAGCCACGTACTTCCGCAACGCCAGTCGTGCCTACGACCACCCTGACACTCGACTAAGCTCGAGAGGATTTCGCTGTGCCCGGGACAAGAACCCTTGAGGGAAATCATGTTGGTGATTTGATTTCCCATGTTTAGGAAGGGTTACTAATACTATCTCACCATGGGCCTACGCTCATTCGCTTGAATAGACAATAGCTAGGCGAATTGGCAATAACGACCAAAACCGGATCCATACATCCAAATCCAGGCAAGACACGAAATTCTCTTGCTTCGACCCCCAGGGCTCTTGACAGGTGCGTAAAACCGTGAGACTTTTTGCACAGTTCACCTATTTATCGAGGTTCCATGAGACAACAGCACTACCGTTTTTCCCACGAAGTGATGGTCAAGCACGTCTTGGACGATCCCATGAAGTGGATGGCACAGGCGCAAACCTATGGCCCGCAGATGATCCACAATGCTTGGACCATGGCTGGAGAAGGTCTTGCCCCTCAAGACCGCGTGGACGGAAGCGTTCCAACCCTCGAACCCATCACCCGGGGACCTCAACTTCGAGGTTATCTGGTTACCTTACCAGCACCCCAGGCCACGGGGGAATGCTACTTCCTGGCGGTCGCCGCGGCGGGCAACAACCAACCTCGGTATTTCGCAGCAGAGCGCGGGAACGATGGGGGCGATGGCACCCCTCGTGCCTTCTTGGCCGAGTGGAAAGCGTCGGCCACCGGGCGGATGCGCGTTCACAACAGCGACCTTCCGCAAATTTCCCAGGCTGCGTTCATCGAAGCCGTCGCGGCTTCCGCCATGGCTCCCCCTGTCGAGGCCGCGCCAAAAAAAAAGAAGGCCAACGTCCCTTTGCTCATCGGCTGCGGTTGCGCCGTGCCCCTGGCATTCGGCATCATTGTCGGCAGTTGCCTGTTTTATTATGAGTCGATCCTCGAAACCTACGATCCAACCAGCGAAGTGGTGAGCGTCCCGATTCACCCGAACCAACCCGCAAAATTCGAGTTCAAGTGGGACGGCCATGGCTACGCTTTCAACAACTTCTGGTTGGTGGTGGAAAATGGCACGAAAGAAAATAAGGAATTCACGTTTTCAGGCAATATTTCCTGCACGCCTTCGCCATCCTACAAAACCTTCGAGACGAGCCTTTCCTATGGCAAGACGTACCACGTCAAGGAGATCGATAAAGATGGCTTTTCTGCCTGGATATACCTCAACGATCACTATGCCAAAAGCGCGTCAGAGCCAATGAAATGCACCGCTACCATCAAACCCTCCAAAGGGACATGGACGACAGCACGGATCGTGGTAACCCAAAGACAGCGTCCTAGTGATTGGCTATAAACGCCAATTATTCGCAAAACCTTCAAGAACGCAAGCCCTATCTGCCCCCGAGTATCCGCAGACAGCGGTCGTTTCCTCGATCCTCCATGATGCTGCGTGCTTCTGCCGGATCCAATTATTTTCCAATGATATCAGTAAGCTATGACTATTGGAACGTATCGGATCTCAGCTTCTCTTGCCCGGTTTTCGGGGGGTCAGCTCATTGTCCAAGCGACGACATCCCGGTCCGGAGATTGAACTCCTGCCTCCCGTTTTCGGTGTGACTTCGATTTGAACTCCCACTCGCGCTTTCAAGGCTGGCACATGGGAAATCACGCCAATCAGCTTGCCCTCATGCTGTAAGCCAGAAAGGGTTGTCAGTGCCGAATCCAGCGCGTCCTCATCCAAAGAACCAAATCCTTCATCCAAGAACAACGAGTCCACCCGAACGTTTTGGCTCACCATCTGTGACAAGCCCAACGCCAGCGCCAAACTGACCAGGAAGGATTCCCCCCCTGAGAGGTTCTTCGTGGAACGAATCTCCCCCCCCTGGTAGTCATCGACCACATTGAACTGTAATGACGTGGCGTCATCTCGCTTGAGCAAATACCGGTCCGTCATGGTCCGCAATTGGTGGTTGGCGTGGTGCAACATCACCTCGAGAGTCAATCCTTGGGCAAAATTGCGGAATTTTTTGCCATCCGCGGAACCGATCAGCTTCGACAACGCGTCCCAGCGGCCACATTCCTTTCCTTGCGCTTCGATCGCTTGCTGTTTCTCTTTGATTCTCTCTTTCGCCACTTCCTGATCATGTAGTTTAATCTTGATTTCAGCGATATCTCCACGTACGGCCTCAAGCTCCTCCTCCCCCTTTTTGTAAATCGGCAAGAGCGCCTCCAAGGATTGATCCGTCAACGAACGCACCAATTCCTTGTCAAGAGAAGCGTGCCGTTCCGCCTTTCGGGTTTTCAACTCCACCTCACGCTCGTCCAGTTGTTTGGCCCGAAACGCCAATTGCTCCCTTTGCTCGTGGGAGAGAAGCGCTTGTAAATATTGCTCTTCACTCGAAAATCCGGCTGTTTCGACGGCTTGAGAGTACTCTTCCTGCAACCGTTGGAGCACGGGTGCTCGCTTCTCCCGGCTTGTACGCAGCGATTCGATTTGCGTCTGAGTCGCAATCAACCTTTCATGGGCTTCCTGATGTTGTTCTCTTGCCCGCGTTTCCTCCATCTCCCGCGCAGTCACTGCCTCATACAAGCGAGCTTCCTCTTCTTCCGGTTTTTTATCCCCATACAATGCCTTGCGTTTCTCGCTCTCCACGGCGATAGTTTGGCGCACCTGTTCCAAACGCTCTTTTTTGTCTGCCAACACGGCATTCTGGGACTCGAGCAGGGCTCGCAATCGGCTCATCTCCGTATCAATGACCGCAAGCTGTTTTTCCGCTTCCCCTTTCTTCTTACTATGGGTTTGCCAGGACGCGAGCCGGACGCGAAGGGGCTCGAGAACCAAAGCCATATCTGCGTCTTGGGCGGGCTCGATTCCCAGACCCAAAAGCGTATCGAACACCGTCTGCTTTCGCCTAGCATAATCCCCTTGCCACTCTGCCAAGGCATCGACAACCGTCTTCAAAGCATTTTCCGCAGTCGTTTTATCGTTGGCGGCAAGTATCTCTAGCTTTTCTGCTTCGGCCAGCTTGTCGCGCGCCCGCGTTTCCGCCTCTTCGAGCTTCCGAACCAGCGCTTCTTGCTCTTCCGCTTTTTCTATCAAGAGCCTGAGGGATTCGAGCTTCTTTTCGGTTTCATCCGGGACGGGAACATTGCCTTTCGCATACGGATGCTCCGCCGCCCCACAAAGAGGACACGGCTCGCCATCTTGCAGCCGGGCGCGATGCTCTTGCAGCTCCGCAACACGCGAAAAAAAGGCCATTTTACGAAGCAACGTTTCCTGTTCCGCCCGGTATTCCCTCAGCGACCGTCCCCCGAGCAACTGCTCCCACGCCTCTTTGCCCTCGTTGCGCTTTTGCGTGGCCTGCTGCCATGATTGCCTGCGCAGGACCGATTGCTTCTCCCGCTCCGCCACGGTCTTGGCCGCCTTGTCGCGAACAGCGGTGGCCTTGACCTGCTCGCCTTGCTTGCGCGCGATTTCTTTTTGCTTGTCCACCAATCCCTTGACCTGCTCTTCCACCCCCGCAAGTCCGCCCACCAGCCATTCATCCTGAGCGTGGGTTTCGAGATAGGAGGAGGCGAGTTGCAGAACCTTCCCTGTGTTTTCTCTCTTTATCTGCTCGGATCCATGCGCTTTTTCGTGCGCTTGCAGGGTTGCTGCAGCCTTATCGCAAGCTTTCTGTTCTTCCGCGGCCATCTTCCGCTGCTCGGCGAGCCGCTGGTCAAGCGCACGGACTTCCTGCAACTGAGGTCCCGCCTCCTTCAAAGCTTGTTTGGCCAGAAGGCTCTGTTGCGCTGCATTTTTCAGCGCTTCCGCTCGCTCCGTCACCAGCGACTGTAGCCCAGCTACCTTCCCGGTATGAGCCTCCAGGTCTATTTCCTCCTCCGTCTGCTGCTTGCGAGTCGTCGTGAGCTGTGCGTACAAACCATCGAGGGAAGCGGCTTTTTGGGCCTGATTGAGCTTCTCCCGTTCCGGAACAAAAGCTTCCAACTCCCCCTGTAGCCTCTCCGACTCCCCGGCCAATTCAGCAATCTCCTTGCGTAGCCGATCGATATCCTCGAGCCATTCCATGGCCTTTTTCGTATCCGCAACGTTTCGTGCGTGCTCTTTTTCTTTCGCTTCTTGTGCCTCGAGGCGCTGACGCAATTCTTGCTCCTGCGACGGCTCGAGAAGCTGAATTCCCGCGGTTTCCGCTTGGAGTACCAAAAGTTTCTGCCGTTCGTCTCGCTGCCGTTCATGGACGCGTATCGAAATATCACTATAGATTTCCGTTCCTGTGATCTGCTCGAGAATCGGCGCCCGGTCGTCCGGGGATGCCTGGAGAAAGGCCGCGAATTGCCCCTGGGCCAGGAGCATGGAGCGGGTGAACCGATAATAGTCCATGCCCGTCGCGGCTTCGATGGCAGCGGCCACTTTCCTGATCTGAGCTTCGAGAATGACACCGGAATCGGCGTTGGCGAGTTCATGTTTTGCGGGCTGCCAATCGTTTTTCGCCTTGCCGCGGGAACGGCGCTGGCTCCAATGACAGCGAAAACGCCCGTTATCTGTTTCGAAGACCACCTCGGCAAAACAGTCTTCGGCCTGGCGCGACATGATCTCATTGCTGCTTTTCGTCACCTTTTCCAACCGAGGGGTTCGCCCATACAGGGCAAGGCAAATCGCATCGAGAATCGTACTTTTGCCCGCCCCAGTCGGTCCTGTAATGGCAAAAATGCTTTCGGAGGTAAACGACGGATGGGTCAGGTCGATTTGCCATTCCCCCTCCAAAGAGTTCAAGTTTTTGAAACGGACTTGAAGGATTCGCATCGTTCGCCTCCCTATTGCACGCGGACATCCTCTTCCAGTAGTGATTGAAGCACTTCTTGATAGGCCTGGATCAAGCCGGGGCGCTGGGTCTCAGGCACATCATGCGCCTCGAGACACCGCCGGAAAACCTCATCGGCTTTCAGTTCACCGAGGGATTCGTCGTCGTGGCAGCGTTTCATCACTTGTTCGATAATGCGGTTATTCTTAATGCGAAGCACTTCCATGGGCGAGTCCTCCACCAAAGCCTCCAGCCGTTCACGCAAATTCCCAATCACCTCGTCGCCATCGTAGATGACTTCAAGCCATTTCTTCGATGCGGTGGCGGCCAAGGTGCGGATTCGCGCCGAGATGACGTCCCAATTTCCTTGAATTCGCTCGAGTTCTTGAGATACCGGCACATCGAGGGATTCCACCGATGCCTTTCGTTTCTCGAATTCGACAAGGTAGACCTTTTTTTTCTGATGAGCCTCCCCAAAACCCATGGGCAAAGGCGAGCCGCTATAGCGAGCCGTTTCCATGCCATGTACCTTCTGGGCAACATGCAGGTGGCCGAGGGCTAGGTAGTCGAAACACGAAGGAAAACGGCTCGCGTCCACATGAGCCAACGATCCAACATAAAGCTCGCGCACCCCATCGCCGTCCACGATACGTCCGCCGCTGGTAAAAAGATGCCCCATCCCAACGATGGGAATATCCTCTCCCCACTGCTGACGTGTTTTTTCCGCCAGCTTGGCCACTTCGGCATAGTGCCTGTGAATGCCCTCTATCAGCTTTTTCCCCTTGTCTTCCACGCTTTCCCCTGCCTCCGCGTCGCGGATATCGCTGTCTCGCAGATAAGGAACCGCCGCCACGATGAGTTCAGGGGCGCCTTGTCGGTCACGAAGCACCAGCACCTCGTCGTCGACAGGGTCTCGTTTTTTTCCCACCACATGGATATGCAACGCCTCGAGCAATTGCTTTGGCGCATCGAGAAAGGAAGCGGAATCATGGTTTCCCGCGATGAATATGGCATGGCGGCACGGCGAATCGATGAGCTGATGCAAAAAGCGGTAATAAAGCTCCTGAGCACGGTTGCTGGGAGTGCTCGTGTCAAAGATGTCTCCCGCCACCAAAAGCACGTCGACCTTCTCATCTATTACCGTCTTGAGGAGCCAGTCCAGAAAATCCTCGAATTCCTTATAGCGTTTCTTGCCATAAAGAACGCGACCAAGATGCCAGTCGGACGTATGCAGGATCTTCATTCATGCCCCCTTTCCGCATCGTGGGCGGTTCGATGGTTGGGAAAAACCGCTTGTTCCATGGTGTATCCAAGAAGAATAATCGAGAAAGAGGGATTCCTCATCCCTTCTTTACAAATTAAATAGATGTAAATACAAATACTTACGCCTACACCGAGGTCGGATGCCGTCAAGGACGGCGAAGCTGGCTCGATTGCGCCCCTAGGGTCGGCGAGCACGAAGGGTCCCGGTCCAGGCGAAACGGTCACTCCATTTTTTCCACCGCCGTGCGGCGATCCCGGTTCCATGGCATTTGTGGTAGGCGAGGGGGCCAGTGTATTGGCACACCGAACGGGAATGTGCGAGGCTCTGGTACGAAAGATCAAGCTATCGGGTTAAACAGCCCCTGCTGGAGATCGAGCGTCAGGAAGGGGTATTGATTCTGACGACCCATCTCATCGAGGCTTTAAACAGCGCTTTTCCAATAAAAGTTGTCCTTCACTTGGGCCTATCAGGAACGACGCTTCCGCAATCCAAGAAGTCCAGGTTGGTATCGACACGGAAGTTGGAGCCTTCCGGGCGACGTTCTGCGTGGAAAAGCTCAATGCTATAGGCTTTGCCTTTGACGAGTCCGAAGTCAGCGGCGATGGCATCCAACTCGATGGTTTTGCTGACAGGAGGATGGAGGCCCCCCAGGTCGACCGCCAGCTCCCCATTGATGAAAACCCACACATCATCGTCGCCCGTAAACCGAAAGATTTCGCCCCCTTCGTACTTGAATCGGGTATGCAACTCCGTTGTAAAACCGAAATTGTGGTCATACCCGGGCGTATTCCCCCAGCCTTTGTTGTCCAAAGGGAAAAACGCGCTGCTCATGAAGGTGTACACACCCTCATGGGGAGCGAATTTCAAAAAGAGTTGATATACTTTGTTGACGTTTTCCGTGTAACGATACCACTGGTCAAAGTTATTTTGATTCGTGGTTTGTTGTCCGAAAGGACAAGCTTGGGGATCGAAGGAAGCTTCGCACGCCGAGTGATAGACGGGTTTTCGGTCTGTCCCGAGCGCGCTTGTTACGAGCCCAAGGGTTGCATCAGCTCCCACGAATACGGCGAAGTCTGGGTGACCACCGGGTTCGTTTGCGCCTTTGAAGTCGCGCACAATGGCGAGCATGACTTCACAGCCTTCGCCATCGACCGTGTTCAGGCCCGTATCCCCCGACTCTGCCGCTTTGATGGCTTCCCCAAGGGCATACGAGCCAATATCGGCTTGAACGAAGGAAGATTCCGGGGGAACGACCACCGCGTTTCCGCTAGATCCACCAGTGGATGTTTCCTGGGGGGACGCATCGATGAAATGCCCACCCGTGGACGTCTCCTCGGGGGAGGCGTCGAAGGAATGCCCACCACTGCCTCCCTTGGAACTTGCGTCGTGCGCTGCCGCGGGGCCTGCTGTTCCTCCTTCGTCCGAACTACAGGCCAGAAGAATTCCCAAGGAAAAAGCCAGAAAACCGGGCAGCCACAAACCAAACGGATGATACCGTGAAGTCTGTCCAAACCAGGAACGCAGCGTGGGAACCGAGTGCATCATGGGAGCCTCCGTCGACACGATGAAGAATAATCGGATTCCATGAGGGGATCAATCGAATTGTCGATTTTGGTTGTGTTCCTCAACAATGTCTCAGAGGCTGTTCCACCGACAGGGGTTGCAATCATGGGGTAGTCGAAATGGGGTCAAGGACCAGGTCAAACGCAAAAGCAAGATCCAAGGGATTCTCTGCTCTTATCCTTATCCGTTTCAGGGAAAAATGAGGGGATCTTTTAGGTTCCAAAGACCAACTCCCCCCACCGAGACGAAGCCGTAGGCCCATGCCTCATCGACGTAAAGGGAAGGCGTTGCAGACAACCGTATAACCCTTTGCCCTACGCGACCTCCCCTTCGATGCGGATGGAACCACTAAAAAACGGCTCCGTGCCCTCCTTGGGTGCCACCCCTATGATTCACCGCGAAAGAGAATCCTCCGGCAGCTCTTGCAGAGGACTCAATTCACCATACCGCGCGCGAATGGCCTTGAGCAGGCGACGGCCCGTGGCCGAATCCTCGTCGTCAATCAGCGCGAGCAAACGGCGCGCCGAAAACAGCGCGTCATCCCCGGTTTGCCTCAAAGCCGCTCGTTCGTAATACGTCAAAGCACAGGACCTCAGGGAACTACGCAAAAGGGCGCCATCCGTCACCGTCTCTTCTTCCTCTTCCGGCAAGCTATGCACGGCTCGATCGCACGCCCGCGCGGTCCACGACGCGGTAGGGGGAGTCGATGGCGGATCCCCCAAGGCTTCCAAACGAGATCGCAATACCCGTATGTCTTCGATAAGTGGCAATGGCAAGGCCGCCGCTCCCAACGACGTTTCCACTTCTTGCAAGTAGGACCGTAATTCTTTCAATCCCTCCTGGATTTCCCCTCGCGTCAGACGCACCGCCGCGCGACGGGCCAGGGGCCGCAGACGCCGCGTATGCACGGCATTCCAATCCGAATATCGCAGAGACCAGAGCAGATGAGCGTCTTGCAACTCGTAAAGCACACCACCATACGGAAGAAGGGGATTCGTAGGGAGGCGACGCGGTTGTCGCGAGGACATGCCCCAATCGGGGTCCACCAGGGCCCGCAACCGCGCTTTCCCCTGCACTTTCACCACAACCGGCGAAAAACGTACTTCCGACCGCTTCACCCCTCCTCCCCCCAACACCTCATGCAACGTACCCGACAAATCACCATCCGTTCGTATATCCCCTTGCGTGGGAAACGTGGTTTTGTCGGCAAGAAGGGGCGAGACAGCTTTGGCCGCAGGCTCATCGAGTACGTATCGAATGGCACCCATTTCTACATGAGGCAGATCAACCACGAAAACGCCCGAAGGGTCTCGGACCAGATAGCCCATCAGCACGACCTGTCGCTCGGATTGCTCCGAAGCAGCAAGCGTTTCGCGCATGGCTGGAGATACCTGTTCGGTCCCATGCATCGGCCACAACGGGATAGGCCCACCATCCTCGATGATCATGGGTACTTGGGATCCAAGCACCACGATCACCTGCGGCTCATTGTTGATTCCCGAAGTCATGGCGATGCGAAAACGGTCGTTCCATGCCTGCCAAAGGGCATTGACCGCTGCCGAATCAGGCTTATCCACCGTTCGGACCATCACCAGACCATCACGGGCACGACGCTCCAAAAACACTTGCATGGCTTGCGAGGTCGTCAGATCGGAAAACCCTTGCGTGCCGTCGAAAGCATCGATGACCACCACATCGAAGACGCGAGAATCCGACTTGGCGAAAGCAAGCCCATCTGCCGCAATGGCATGACCTTGATAACTGAAGTAGCGACGTGCAAAATCAATGACCACGGGGTCGAGTTCGACAGCCACGACATCGAGGCCCGCACGCGACAGCGCCGTCGCCGTCGCACCGGTGCCAAGGCCGATGAGCAGCACTGTCCGAGCTTGCGGACGTATCGTTTTGGCAAGGAGCACCAAAGGGTCCTGTTCCGGTAGCAGTCCCGGCTGTTGGCCGCCCTGGACGACCCCATCGATCGTCAACACCCGCGTGGTATCCCGCTGCTCGACCCGCACGATTCCCCGAATCCCTTTCGCTTGTGCGAGCACACCGGCAGGTAGCTCGGAAGATGGCGTAGGGGAAGGGATAGAAGATGAGGCGGAGGACGAGGCCGAGCGAAAGCGCGTGGGCGAGCGTTCGCAACCCGCGGAAACCATAAAAATCATTATAAAAATCAATACGATAAAACAGTAACGGGGGAACATGGGGGCATGGAAACACAGCGACTGCTTTGGTTCAACTCCTTGCGTGTGGTCGGGGCCGAATTCTGCTGGATTCGATGAATGCCCTGCTCCTGCATGGGGTCCTGTTTTCAATGCATACCAGATTCCGCGGAATTTATGGTCTATCGGAGGGTTCGAGATCAACGTTATGGGCCCGGTTCTGTCATTTGTCTCGTGAAGAGGCACCAACGCATGGGCCATGGCATGAAAATGCGCTATACTGAGTACCCCATGATAACTGTCTCTCGGATGAGTTTTCTTACCCTTGGTCTTGTTGCCCTGATGGTGGCCGCTTGTGGCGACGACGATGATTCTTCGTCGTGGTCCTGGGGGGATGCGGGGGGAAGTCCTTCCGCGGGTGGCACCGGGGGTTGGGCGGGAAGTGCTGGAGGCGCGGGGATAGCCGGCGAAGCTGGAGCGTCTGGCGAGGCGGGCTCATCACCCCAGGGCGGCTCGGGTGGTTCGGGAGGTTCAGGAGGCAGCGGTGGTGCAGGCGCCACTGGAGGAAGCAGCGGTTCCGGGGGAACGAGTCAAGGCGGCTCCGGAGGTAGTCCCCCTGCGGGAGATCCCTTCGAGCCCCCCCCTTCCCCACCGTCCATACCCACCGCAAAACGCGAGAGCATCGCTAATTCCGTCGATACCATCCTCGCCTCGGGAACCGTCGCATCCGCCTCCCATTCCATTCTCATTGTCGATCCGGACACCAACACTACCTTATTCGAGCGAAATCCGAACACGGTTCTCAAGCCAGCGTCCAACACCAAGCTATTCACCTCGGCCACCGCTTTCGGCCAGCTTGGGCAGGACCATCGTTTTGCCTCAGGCATTTATGCCGATGCTCCCATCTCGCCTACCGGAACGGTCTCGGGAAAGCTATATCTTGTTGGACAGCATGACTTCACCTGGTCCACCTTCTTTTACGATGACCCCCGATTTGCTCTCGACCGTATCGCGGCCGATTTATACGCGCTTGGGTTGCGCACGGTAACGGGTAATGTGGAAGTGCGCGGCGAGTTCGTTTACGACGGATATCAATTCGATGCTTATGATCCGGCGGCTCATCGCACAACCGTCGCCAACCGCTTTCGTTCCGCGCTTATCGCCAAGGGGATCAGTGTTGGTTCGGCGACGACGAACTCATCGATGGCAGTTCCTGCATCGGGAACATTGCTTACGGAATGGCACGCGCTACCGCTTTCGGTGGCGGCTTCCCCCATCAACCGCACCAGCCATAATGAATTCGCCGACATACTGCTGCGCCACGTCGGTTGGATGCAGAATTCGACATCCTCGTACGATAGTGGAGCCAATGTTGTCCTTTCCTGGCTGCTCACGTTGGGGATGGATACCAGTGGGATCGCGATGCATGACGGCTCGGGCCTATCGCACGACAACCGCTTTTCGGCGCAGCACGTAGTGTCTTTGCTGCAAACCATGGCAAAGCGTCCCGAGGGACAGGCTTGGGAAAGAACCTTCAGTGTCGCGGGCGTTCGCGGCACGCTGTCTTCGCGCATGACAGGAGCGGATACAGTCGGCCGGTTTTTTGGCAAAACCGGTACTCTCAACGGAGTCATCGCTACCAGCGGGTACCTCGACCACCGCCATCTCGGACGCCGGCTCCTTTTTGGAATGCTCATGAACAATGTCGCAAACCAAACCAACGCGCGCACCGCACACGATAAAATCATTCAAGCTTACGCCGCGGACCTGCTCTCGACGGGCTCCCGTCCTTCCGCTCCTGAATTGGAATCGGTCACCAACGATGGCAATGGCGCAACCGTCACGATCCGCTGGACCCCTGCCACGGGCGCATCGGGGTATCTCGTCTGGTCGAGCGCCGACGCCATGCTATGGAAGCGCGAACTGGCACGTCGTGTCACCGGAACCTCCCACGTTTTCGGGGGACTAACCCCCAATGAACGAGTGTATATCCGGGTTAGCGCATTCAATGATTCCGGCGAGAGCGACCCATCGGATGTGTATGGAACCAAAGCCACCAAGACCGCGTCGACCATCTTGATCGTCGACGGAAATGATCGGTGGCAACGTCAGCCGGCTCCGGAAAACACCACGGGTGGAGGGCATGATTTCGTCGCCCTCGTGGCAGAAGCGATTGAGACCCAAGGATATGACACGGTCACCCACGAAGCGGTGATACAAGGACAAGTTCCGCTGAAAAATTACGGTGCAGTGCTTTGGCATCTTGGAGAAGAAGGCAGTGAACACAGAACGTTCGAGCTGGCCGAACAACAGGCGATCACCGCCTATCTGCAGCAAGGCGGAAGTCTTTTCGTCAGCGGCGCCGAGATTGGCTATGACCTAATGACCTCGGGGATCGCGGCGGATCAAACGTTTCTTCAAGAGGTTCTTCGGGCGCAATACCTTGCGGACGACGCCGAAACGTTCGTGGTCAAGGGAAGTGGTGGTATTTTGCAGAATGTCGGAAGACTCGGTTTTTATACACCAGACCGCATGGTCGTATCCTATCCGGACCAAATCGCGCCCACCGGCGGGAGCAAAGCGATCCTGTCGTATGATGGGGGCCTCGGAGGCACGGCCGGCATTCAATATGAAGGGGCCTATCGCTTGGTGTATTTCGGCTTTCCTTTCGAATCCATTGATGCCCGAGAGGAGCGACGCGCCGTCATGAGCCGCGTATTGGGATTTCTCCTCCCGTGACGCCTTCGGCGCCCATGGGCCTGGAAACCTCATCCTGAAATCAAAAATAACGGATACTATAGAGGACTAAGAGAACCGTGCAAGACAGAGGATTGCCCATCGCCAATCGGAAGACAAACCCCAGGGAATACCTAACGAACAACAAGCGTATTACGCAAGGCGCCCCTTGATGAAGCGAGCTTGGAGGAGTTCATGAACCACCTCACCCCAACCCATTTGGCAAGATTATCCGTATTTCTAGTCGTCATCGTCGCTTTCGCCTGCGGGGGAGACGATGCGGATGAGTTGTATCAGCCCAATCCTCCGAAAACCACTTGCAAAACATCGAGTGATTGTGCCGCGCCTTCCGCCGTTTGCGATGTGGAAAACGGCACCTGCGTACAATGCCTCAACGACACGCATTGCGATGGCGGGGCTCGGTGTATTTCGAACCGCTGCGTAGCGCCCACGGGATGCACCAGCAGTCTGGATTGTGTGAACGTGCCCCATGCTCCCATTTGTGATCCTTCCAGCCAAAACTGTGTGCCCTGTGTGGGACCGGAGGATTGTTCGGGAACCGCAGATTGCATCAAGAACCAATGTGTTCCTTACCATGCCTGTCAAACATCGTTGGACTGCCCCCCCAATCAGGTATGTGCTTCGCTGTTAGGGCGTTGTGTCGAATGCGAAACGGACTTCGACTGTCCCACAGATCATGTGTGTTTGGGCAACTCCTGCGAAGTCCGAACCCCTTGCGTATCGGATACTCAGTGTACGCCGCAGGGAAAACTATGCGACAAGAGTCTTGGTTATTGCGTGGAATGCATGACGAACCAACAATGCCATGAGGGCCACCATTGTGCGCAGGGGGTCTGCAGGCCGGATGAGTGCGATGCGGGCGAATCAACCTGCAAGTCCAATGCTCTTTTGATGTGCGACCCGCAAGGTCACCGCTGGATGGATCCCGTTGCGTGCGGTTCTCAGACAACGTGTGTCGTGAAAGGGAAGTCAGCGAGTTGCGAGCCCTGGATCTGCATGGCGGGCACAACGGCATGCGATGGTGACAAGGTGGTGGAATGTTCCAAGGACGGGATGACTATTATTTCCTCGGTCGATTGCTCCGTATTGAAGAAGCATTGCCTCGATGGTGAGTGCAGTGATCTCGCTTGCACGCCCAATTCGAAGTATTGTGTAGGTGCCGAACTGCGCCAATGCAATGCGGCAGGCAGCGATTATTCCGTACTCACCGTCTGTGAACCTAAGCAGGTATGCAATTCGACGGCGGGCGCGTGTGTCAACAAGCTATGTGAACCGGGCCAGCCGGCTTGCGATGGTGAACGAGCCACGAAATGCAATGCGGCGGGGGATGGCTACGAGTCTGGGGGAACGAATTGCGCTTCGTCAGGAAAAAGCTGTAGCCAGGGAGCCTGTGTGGGATGTCCAGCCAATGGGGCGGCTCCCACGCAAGTGCGGATGACCGAGGTATACCTGGGAGTGGACGATTATATCGTATTGAAAAATCAGGGCAGTTGCCCCGCGCAATTGGATACGTTGCGTTTGCGGGTTATGGCGCAATATAGCGAAAACTCGATAGAATTGGATTTACCACCGTTCTTGCTCGGTGCGGGAGCAAGCGTTTATGTGATTGATGAAATGGGCGCGAAACCAGGCGACATCAGTTCGAAGGAGAACATCTATCTGACGGCCGATTCGGGAGAAAACGTCATGTTATGCGAAGGCTCTTGTGCCACTGGCACGGTGCTCGATTTCTTCTCCCATGCCTCTGGAGCCCCACCGCCCGCTCCACCCCCAGGAATCACATTCACCCCAGGCCCTCTCACGGGAATCACCAATTCCACCGAAAACGACAGGGCCTATGTACGGACCGCCTTTTCCGGTTCTTATCCTGCCTTCAAGGCCTCCGATTGGCAAGAGCAAGCCGCCTCGCGAGCCTGGGAGAATCCAACCTCGTGTCCGGCCCTTCCACCCGACAATAGCACACCTTGCTCCGATACGGGACTCGTATGCTCCTACGGAACAGTATTGTGTTATTGTGTTATCATGTGGGTATGTCAGTAGTCCCGCTATCAAACCCATAGGTCGTCGTCCTTGGGGGATAGGAGCAACACCTGCGCCCGACCGATCTCAGGCCTAGAATTCTCCGTGGATCAGCCGAAATCCTCTTCGATGGCGGCGGCAATCTGAGCACGTGGTTTGTTGCGCACGATATCCTGCGCGCACAATTCATCCAAAATCCCCCGGATCATGGCTCGCCGTGCCTGGCGAAGATCGAAGGCGCTCACATATTCCCGCAGCTCCTCGCTGGCATGAGCACGAAGGGTGGCATGGGATAGTACCGTATGGCTGAAAGATACCAGGCCGGAGTCCCGAGCCGCGTCAAGCAAAGCCGTAAACCTTTCGACTACAGGGCTTTGGGGATGCTCTACGACCCAATCCATCATCTCCTGCATAAGAGGCTCGAACGCCATATTGTCGGGATTTTTTCGAATCAAATGAAGGATGGTATCGGCGGCCGCAGCGATGATCGAGGCAGGTGCGGCTGTGAGCAACAATCGCTCGAACGCTTTCCACAGTCGACCCACCGCGGCGCAATCCGGTTTTTTTTCGATGAGTTCTTCGAAGGCAACGACCAACGGATCGACGCTCAACGCTTCCGGCCTGTCGCGCACCATTCCGACGATCACCGCGAGGACTTGCCGCATCTCGGGACTATCTGGCTGTTTTTGCGCCAGCCGCGCGACCAAAGGCGCGAGAACTGTAAAATCGCTTTCCGAAGCTCGCGCCGAGGTAAGTGTCTGATGGGAAGCGGGTTGTTGTTGTGGCGATGATGCCGAAAGCACCTCGATCCAGGCGTCCAATCCGCTCAAATTCCGGGAACAAGCATAATACTTCACCGCGACTTTCGCGACACGACGGGCCTGAGGCGTTCCGATCAGGGAGTCGAGAGCCAGGGTAGCTTGCGTGCGAGCCCAGGGCCCGGCAAACGAATCATTCGAGATTTGGCCAAGGGCCTCCAACGCCGGCTCGAGAATCGACAAGGAATCATCTCCCAGTACCAAGTCTTCCAACGCTCTTTCGATACTGGGACGCCAGCCAGGGTCCCCCACCAATCGAAGGGAGATGAAGATTCTCGTCCACAACCCCTGATCCTCGATGCCGGAACGCTTTACGCGGTCTATCAAATCATGGAGTGCCGAAACCGCCCAAGGCTCGGAAAATCCCAAGGACAAGGCGGGCAACAGATCCATCGCCAAATCCCTTCCGTCTGCCGGTCGATCGACAAGAGCAAACCAGGATTCGATACGCTGCCGCACGTAATCCGGATCGACACGAGCAACCGCGCAGCCCGCCAACACGCGCGCGACCATAACGTCGTCGTCAGCTTCCAGGATGCGCAGGGGAGAACAGGCGGTAAGAACGTGAAGGTCCGTGATGCGAGAACACCCCAGCACGGAAAGGGTGTGAAGGTTGGGGCAATCGCGAATGCTTTGCACCGAAAGCAAGGATGAACATCCGCTCAAATCGAGCGAACTGAGGCTAGGCACGCGAGCCAACGGTGCCAAGTCCGGCAGTTGTGCGCAGTCAGCGAGACCGAGCAAGGAAAGAGTCGAAAGCCCAACCAACGGTTCCAGGCTTTGCAGTCGATCGCATCCTGATAAGTCCAGCGAAATAAGGCTGGTCAACGAGCGGAGAGCCGCTAGGGACTCGATCGCGGAACAATCCGAAAGGTCGAGGTGGGTCAGGGTGGAAAGAGAAGACAAGGCGGCAAGGTCGCTTAGCGAGGAGCATCCTTCCAAATTCAAGCGACGCAACTGGGATAGATTCGCCAACGGTGTGAGGTCCTGGATCGATTCAATCCCGCGCAGGTCGAAGCCTTCCAACTTCGGAAAGGAAGAGGCAAGGCTAGGAGCCCGGGAACCCAACGCTTCGTTGCCGCCCACATCCAGGCTTCGAAGACTGTTTCCCACCTGGCTTGCAGCAAGTTCGAGCGACGACCATGACAATTCGGCGCCTTCAAGGTGCAAAAGACCTTCCGGAAGGCGGCTCATCCGGGGGCCCGCCACCGCGACAACGGGCTTTTCTCCAATCCAGAGCAAGATTCCATCCACCTGCTCGTCGTGTTGAACACGTACCGGCCCTGGCTCGACACCATCGAGAAAATAAAGTGTCGTGGAGATGGAGCCTTCGATACTGATAGCATCGACGGGTTCCTTCCACTCATGGATTTGCGTATCGTTTGCCTGCAATTCCAACAGAGGAAGCCAGCCATCCTGGGTATGCAGCAACAGCGCTACGCCTTCGATGTCGGAAATTTCTTGTAATGCTCGAAGGGTTTCATCGAGGTGCTCCGGAGCTATCGACCATTTGCCGCGAGCCATGATTGATCCTTCCTGCGCTGAACGATGAACAACGTATCAGCGAAGCGGTTTCTTACCGCATCGACGCTACGGGAACAACGAGGGGAGGAAGGTCGGCGAGGTTATTCTTTAACAGCCTTGATTTGCTGTACGAGTTCGGGAATCACCTGGAACAGGTCCGCCACCAGGCCATAGTCAGCCACGGAAAAAATCGGGGCTTCGGGGTCTTTGTTGACGGCAACGATGACCTTGGAGCCTTTCATTCCGGCGAGGTGTTGGATGGCACCGGACAGACCGAACGCAAAGTACAGGTCGGGGGCGACGATCTTTCCAGTTTGCCCGACCTGCAAGTCGCCGGGCGCATAGCCGGCATCGCAAGCAGCGCGGGTTGCGCCGATAGCAGCACCAAAAAGGTCGGCCAGGGGGTTGAGCACTTCGAAAAACTTTTCTTTGCAGGCTCGCCCGCCCGACACGACCACGGAAGCCTCCGTGAGTTCCGGACGTTCGCTTTTCACCTGGTCAAAACTGATGAATTCGACCCGATCGGCTCCCGCGGAAGGAGCCACGGCCGCTACGTTTTCGACGGGCGATGCCCCCCCCGCGGGTTGAGCAGCCGTGAATTCACTCTGCCGAACGGTGACCGCCTGAATCGGGGTGGAGATTTGCACATAACCGAAGGCGTTACCGGCGTAGATGGGGCGTTTGTACATGAGCCCATTTTCGTGACTCACACCTGAGATATCCGCGGCGTATCCCGCGCCCAGTTTGGCGGCAACGCGCGGAATGAGGTCTTTTCCGTATGCGGTGGCCGTGGCGACCACCACGGCGAATTGTTTGGCGAGTTCCGCGACGGTAGGGGCGTAATGCTCGCATACGTAGCCGTTAACGGAAGTAATTTCAGTGGTATAGACCTTGGTGGCTCCGAAGTCGGTGAGCTGTGCGGCTGCGGCGGCAGCGCCTTGACCGATGACCAAGATGGAAAACCCGCCACCAAGATGGCCCGCGGCCTCGCGGGCGAACGTGATTGCCGAGTGAGTCGCCTTTCGGATCTGACCACCGGCGAGCTCTGCAACTACCAATACGTCTGCCATATCTGTCGCTCCTTCCAGAAGTCAGATGACCTTCGCTTCGTTCTTTAGCTTATCGACCAACTCCGCCACATCCTTGACTTTGACGCCCGCTTTGCGGCCTTGAGGAGGTTCGAACTTCTTGTAGATGACACGCAGCGAGGTATCCGCCACGAGATCGCCGAGTTTCAACACATCGAGGGGCTTTTTCTTGGCCTTCATGATCGCGGGCAGAGGCGCAAAACGAACCCCATCATTGTATTTGAAATCCCGCTTGGTTTGCGACGAGTACACGCTGGTCGGCGCGGTGATGCGAAGATCGACTGTCACAAGCCCCGGAGCTTTCACCTTCAGGTTGATGACACCACCGTCCACTTCGCGCCCCACATGCAAGGCGCCGGCCTCTTCCACGATGGTCGCTGCCGCGGTAGCCATCGGCCAACCGAGGTATTCCGCAAGGAATTGACCCACCTGGTTGGTATCGCCATCCACCGCTTGCTTGCCCATGAGCACAAAATCGGGTTTCTCCTTGTCCACGATGGCTTTCAGAGCCAAAGCAACCACGTTGCCGTCGAGTTGATCGTCATCGGCCTCGATTCGAATCGCCCGGTCGGCACCAGTAGCCAGCATGGCGCGGAGCGTGGTTTCGCATTCCTTGGGCCCCAGGGTGACGACAACCACTTCTCCCGCACGAACCTTGTTCTGTGCACCGTTTTCAGTAAGGCGAAGGGCGGCTTCGACTGCGTATTCGTCGAACGGGTTGGGCTTCCATTCGAGACCTGTCGTCTCGACCTTGCTCCCGTCGGCTGGCACTTTGACTTTGTTCGCGTTGTCCGGATCGGCCACACGCTTGAGGGGAACGAGGATCTTCACGAGGGTGACCTCCTTCCAGTGCGCCGTTGGCGCATGGTGGGTAGGGGGGGCAAAAACGCCGCAGTCGTTGCCTTACGACGCTCGTCGCGTTGCGTCAATTGCTCGGTTCAGATACTGTATTCCTTTGGAGCGGTAATCTTTTTTCTCGACGGCCAATATCGTGCCAACCATAAAAAAATCCAATGCCATACAAATAGGGCGAGGAAGCCATCCGATGATAGGGGTCCGAAAAGTGGTTGATGAACCTTGACGACCGACCTTTCGTAGGGAATCCTCACTATTGTCCTTTCTCGTAGAAGAGGTGACAGTATGGATCATTCACTCAAGTACTTGGCGGTCGGTATTGCGGCTTCGTTGCTTGTCTTCGCTTGCTCTAGTGACGACAATAACAAAAAATCGGACGACGGCACCGGTGGCGATTCAGGATC
>ERZ795031.114-NODE-114-length-106527-cov-19.788442_pt1 | contig 106527 bp, 67 predicted proteins | sample MGYA00375123_ERZ795031 | MGnify/ENA primary metagenome ERZ795031 (study PRJEB30166, sample SAMN05720159) | activated sludge metagenome | isolation source: anaerobic digester from wastewater treatment plant | place: USA | collected 2015-04-21 ...
GCAACGGACTGAAAATTCGTGTGTCGGCGGTTCAACTCCGCCCCTGCCCATTGCTGTAAGTCGTTGGCTGCTAACTGACACCTCCCAATCACAGATCAAACTCCATACTTCAGACTCTCCTGGATCCACCCGCCGCCGAGAAGACATCCATCCGAATACACGACGGCCCCCTGGCCGGGTGTCACCGCATCGATCGGTTCGTGAAATCGGACCTCGAACGTGTCGTCAGCCGTCAGAGTGATCCTGGCCGGGGCGCCGCGATGATTGTAGCGGATTTTGACGGTGGCATCGAACGACGCGGGCACATCCACTTGCCAATTGGCGCCGCGAGCGGTCAGACCGCCGGCCAGCAGCTCCTCGCGAGAACCGAGCGTCACGACGGCATTCTCCGGGTCGATCCCGATGACATAGGCGGGTCGGCCCATCGCCACGCCGGTCCCGCGGCGCTGCCCGATCGTAAATCGGCCGTAGCCGTCGTGTCTGCCGACCACCCGCCCACTGGAATCCACGATATCGCCAGACCGCAGGGCCCGGCTGCCCCGGGCCTCCAACAGGCTGGCGTAGTCGCCGTCGGGGACGAAGCAGATATCCTGGCTGTCGGGCTTGTCATGGACTTCCAGACCCAAACCGTTGGCGATCTTCCGGACCGCCTGCTTGCTTTCCAGATCTCCTACGGGAAACAGGATTCTCCCGAGCCACGGCCTGGGAAGGCGAAAGAGAACGTAGGACTGGTCTTTGCCGGCCGCCCGAGCTGCAGCGATTGTCGGATGCCCCCCTCGGTCGGTGATCCTGGCGTAGTGCCCGGTGGCCACGTAGCGAGCCCGGAGGGAATCCGCCAGTTCGAACAGCCGCCCGAACTTCACGCATTCGTTGCACCGGATGCACGGATTGGGAGTCCGGCCGTTCTCATAGTCCTCGACGAAACTGTCGATGATCGCGGCGAAATCCTCGGCGACCGACAGGACGCGAAACGGAATCCCCAGCTTGGAGGCGATGCTTCTGGCATCCGCGGCGTCCTGGGAACTGCAACAGGAGTGGTCGTTGCCGCCGTAAGCCCGATCCGTTTGAAGGCAGAGAAACACCCCGGTCACGTCGAAGCCAGCCTGCACGAGCAGTGCGGCCGCCACAGCGGAATCTACGCCGCCGCTGATCGCCACCAGCACTTTCTCCTGCACGGCATCACAACCCATCGGCAACTCTTTCATTCACAAGCCCAGCCCGCGAGCCGGGACCTCGCCCGACGTGTCTCCCAATCAATTCGATGCGGCCCTCCAGACAATACCGGCACTGCGAGGCAGTCTCATTGATACAAGCCGATCATATCCAGATGGAGCGTCTGGAACAACAGGATATCGTCCGCCAGACTCTCCATGCTCTGGCCGGGAATGCCGATCGTCACGCCGCTGCCGATCTCGTAGCCCAGTTCCCGCAGGGTTTTGACAGATTGATTCGCCCGGGACGCTGCCGGTCGTCGACCGGACGCACGCCCATGCTCAGCGTGACCGCCGGGTCCGGCTTCTGCAGATTCGTGTCCGCATCGAAATCAGCAACTCCGCAATGCCTGCTCGAGATCATCGATCAGGTCCTCGATGTCTTCGATGCCCACCGACAGGCGAATCGTGCCGTCAGTGATTCCGATCTTGCATCGCTCTTCGGGGGTGAGAGTCCCATGGCTCATCGTCGCTGGATGGCAGACCAGCGACTCGCCGCCGCCGCGGCTCTTGGCGAACACGAAGATCTTCAATGCCTTGACGAATCGCCGGACTTGCTCAGCACCGTCATCCAACTGGAACGTGACGATCGCACCGAAACCGTCCATCTGCGCCTTGGCCAGCTCGTGTTGTGGGTGGCTGGGTAGACCGGGAGTTGCCGACACGTGGTATGGAGTGAGTCCTTCCTGACGGAGCGCGTACTCTCGAACTGGCAGAGGGAACGGAGAGCGGCAGTAGGATAGGTCTTATTCAGCCCACCGGTGCAAGAACTCGTAGAGCACTCCGTTCAGACGGAAGACCCGTGTGTTGGCGATTCACGATCCTGACACCGCCAGAAGCGCCTCAGCCGAGCAGCAGTCGGTTACGAGCACGTCAACCAGTCCGCCAAGAAGCGCCGCACGGATCGCTCGGACCTTCTTCGCTCCACCGGCCACGGCAATGACGCGTCCAATTGTTTTGATCGTCTCGATGTCGGCTCCCACGATCCGGCGATTGATCGGGTGGTCGACCTTGGCGCCTCGTTCGTCGAAGAATTGCAGTGCGATGTCGCCCACCGCGCCGAGCCGTTTCAGGTCCGTCACCTCTTCGGCGGTCAGTGTATTGCTGCTGGACAGCAGCGTTGCATCCGGTTCGAGGACGCCGATACCGACCAGGGCGATGTCCGCTTGTCCGGCCAGTTCGAGCGTGTCGGACACCTGTGGGTCTTTGACAAGAGCTGCGCAGACGATCTCGTCTTTGACCAGGCCCGGAGCGTGGATCAGGCGGGGCCTGGCCCCCAGGGCCTGTGCCATCCGGCGCGCCAGGTCCGCTCCGTGCGTTTGCGCCTCCAGCTCGCCCAAGCCGCCCAGTAGCTGAACCACGCGAACATCGGGAAAATCCGTGGGGGCCAGCGCGTTGACCACGGAAAGGACCGACGTCCCCCAACTCAGGGCGATCACCTCGTCGCCTTGAAGGCCGCGAGTCAGACAGCCTGCTGCGACGACGCCCAGTTCATGGACGATCGTAGCTGGATCGTTCGCCGTGCAGGTTACGACCAGGGCCTCTTTCAGGCCGTATTGTCGCTCGAGCTGACGCTCGACGTCGGCGTTCGATTCCTGCGGGGAGACAATGGAAATCTGCACGATTCGTTCATCGCGAGCGGTGCGAAGCAGTCGCGACACCTTGATCCGAGACAGGCCCAGCTTGGCCGCAATCTGCTGCTGCGTCAGGCCGTCGTCATGATATGCCTTCGCGACCTTGTACAGGAGTCTTCTGAAATCAGTATCCGTGGCCCTGTTCTCCTTTGAACATATGCTCGGTAATGTTCAAAATATCGAGTTTCTACCCTCTTGCCTCGACTGTCAATAGGCAAAGCCGGGAGAGTCCGGGTCTGATGCTAAAGACATGCAATAAGTTGTGTTCCGGCATGCGTTTATCAAAGTGAAGCCACGTCTTCGATACCGGCAAATCCGTCGTGGATCGTCTGGAAGACATCCGTCAAAATGAAGGTCGGAGCAGGTTTTCGGCCATGTCGCGGTTGACATTGAGCGCGTCGGACGGTAGAAAGTGTTCATTCGTTCATGCATGAACATATGTTAAACGTCTGCCTGCCGGTTGTGAAAGGGCGACCATGAACATGAGGAAGCTGCTTCTCATCGTGGCATTGTTGGGGGCTTTCGGTGTGGTTGTTGGGGGGTTGTCCTGCTCGCGGCGAGGCTCAAGTGAAGACCAGTTGACGATTTGTTTCGGCTTTCAGGATCTGGAGACCGAGTTCTGGGTCGCCGGGCACAAGGCCATCACGGAGACGCTGCGAGCCAAGGGCATTCGCGTTCTTGAACGCAACGCCAACCAGGACGCCAACCGCCAGCTCGAGCAGATTCGCGACGCCATCGCCCAGGAGGTGAACGGGATCATCATCATTCCCCAGGACGGGGAAAGCGCGGTGACGATCGTAGGCGAGGCGAACCGGGCGGGGATTCCGATCGCGGTGTTCAACCGTCCGCCGAGCGACCGCAGCAATCCGGCGCTGGTGATCGTGGCCGACAACGAGAAGATCGCCGACGAGGCGGTTGCGTATATGGCCAAGGTGGCCCGCGAGAAGGGCAAGGGACGCAAGTGGAAACCTCTGATCGTGGTCGGCGACTTGGGCGACCGCAACGCTGTGGCACGGCGGAAAGGTTTCTTCAACGTGATGGAGAGGAATCCCGACCTGTTTGAAACGCCGATCGAAGTGCCCTCGAAATGGGATCCGGCCACCACGCTGGCGAACCTGGAAGCGGCGTTGCAGGCCAATCCGGATGTGGATTTCCTCTTCACCAGTTCGGACTTCCTGTATCCGCAGATCAAGGCGGTCCTTGAACCGCTGGGCAAGTGGAAGAAGATCGATGAGCCGGGCCACGTCATCCTCGGAGGGCTCGACGGCGACAGCACAGCCTATACGCTGATGAAAGAAGGGTACGTGGACGCCACGGGGGTGCAGGATCTGTTCTTCGAGGCGAACACCATCATGGAGGCGTTGCTGACGGCCATCGAGGTGGGGCAGAAGACGCCGGAGAATTGGATGGAGGACCCGGGCTTCGCGCTGACCCAGGAGAACATGGCCGAGCGCGCGGATGAGATGTGGGGCTACCGGGTGCTGCACGACGAATAGGTGCGGCGTATGGATCGACCGTCTGGAGACAGACCCGTGCAGAGCAGCGGCAACGTGACATCACAGACACGGATCGCCCGTCTGAAAGAGGTGGTCATCGGTCGGGCGCTCCTGTCGGACAGCTTCGTTCTGTATCTGTCGGTGGCGTATTTCGTGGTGCTGTGGGTCTTCCTGCCGCGACTGGGCAGCGCGCGGAACCTGAGCAATCTGTCCTCGAACATCTGGCCTCTGCTGGTGCTGGTGATCGGGCAGATGTTCGTGCTGATCGTCGGCGGGATCGATCTGTCGCAGACCTCCATCATGGCCATCACCAGCGTGTGCGGGGCCCTGATGATGACGTCGGGGCTGGACCCGGAGCTGTTCGCGGCAAACCCGTTGTGGGGTGTGTTCATCGGCGAGCAGGGCGGACCGGCGGGCGGCAGTGTGGCGGCGGCGCCCGTCGGGATAGCCTTCATGCTGGCGATCGGGACGCTGATCGGCTCGGCCAACGGCCTGGCGGTGGCGAGGCTGAAGATGCCGCCGTTCATGGTGACGCTGGTCTCGATGTTCTTCTTCAGCGGGCTGGCCATCTTCATCACGCGCAGTGAGAACGTGCGGAATCTCCCGGATGCGTTCCTGGCGGTCGGACAGAACTATCTCGGTCGCGTGCCGACTGCTCGGGGTCCGGTGGGCCTGGTACCGTATTCGTTCTTTGCGGCCCTGGCGCTGGCGGTGGCCGCTTGGTTTGTGCTGGCGCGGACGATCCTGGGCCGCTGGCTGTACGCGGTCGGGATGAACCGCCGGGCGGCGACCGTGTCGGGCGTTCCCACGGACCGGGTGATCGTTTGGGCCTATGCGGTCAGCGGGTTCTGTGCAGCGCTGGGCTCGGTGCTGTATTCGTCCCGTCTTGGCGCGGGCCGGCCCACGCTGGGTGAGAATGTTCTGCTGGACATCATCGGGGCGGCGGTCATCGGCGGCATCAGCCTGTTCGGCGGCAAGGGAAAAGTGCGCTGGGCGTTCTACGGCGTGCTCTTCTTCGTCCTGCTGGACAGCTCGCTCTATATGCTGAACCTCAAGTTCTATACCGTCAATATCGTCAAAGGCGTCGTGATCCTGGTGGCAGCCCTGCTGGATGTGCTTCGCAATCGCATTCGGCTGGGCTGGGCCCCGACGGGCAGGGCGGTGACGGCATGAGCGAGCCGATTCTGCAATTCGAGCATGTCAGCAAGAGCTTCTTCGGCGCTATGGCGCTGACCGATATCACTCTGGCGGTGCGGCCCGGTATGGTGCTGGGGCTGGTGGGCGAAAACGGCGCGGGCAAGAGCACGCTGATGAATATTCTGGGAGGGGTGATCGCGTCCGACGAGGGGCAGATTCGTTTGGAGGGGAGGCTCTATTCTGCCGACAGTCCGGCTGAAGCCACGCGCGCCGGCATCGCGTTTATCCACCAGGAATTGAACCTCTTTTCGCATCTGAGCATCCTCGACAACCTGTTCATCGATGGATTCCCCCGGATCGGGCGGACGCCCCTGATCCATCGTCGTGAAGCTGTGCGGCGGGCCAAAGAGGCGCTGGCGGCCGTCAATCTCAGCATCTCCCCTCGGACACGGGTCGATCGGCTCACGCCGGGGCAGAAGCAACTGGTCGAGATCGCCAAGGCCCTGCACGGCGGGGCGCAGATCATCATATTCGATGAGCCAACCACGTCGCTGACCTCCCGTGAGACCGAGCGGCTGTTTGCGCTGATCGAGCGACTGCGCCGCGAGGGACGCACGATTCTCTATATCAGTCATGTGCTGGCCGATGTGCTCAGGCTGGCCGATGAGATTGCAGTATTGCGCGACGGCAAAGTCGTACGCACCGGCCCCAGGGCCGAATTCGACATCGATGCGATGATTGCGGCGATGGTGGGCCGGCAGATCGACCAGCTTCATCCGATACGCAGGGGCAAGCCGGCAGACAAGGTCCTCATGTCGGTCGCGGGCGTGACGGAACCCGGCATCGTGAAAGACATCTCATTCGATCTGCATGAAGGCGAGATTCTCGGGCTGTTCGGCTTGATGGGGTCGGGTCGGACGGAGCTGGGGCGCATCCTGTTCGGGCTGGACCCGTTTCGATCGGGCACGATCGACATGTGTGGACAACCCCGGCGCAGGCGGACAGCGCGCAGGAGCATCGCCGCCGGGATGGCCTTTGTCACGGAGGATCGGCGGGAGGAGGGACTGCTGATGGAGGCGTCGGTAACCGAGAACATGGCGCTGGTGGCTCTGCCGAACTGCCGGCGCAATCGGGTTCCGGGTTCGTTGGATCGGCTCACGTTGCGGCGGTCGGTCGACGAGATGATCGCGTCACTGAAGATTAAGTGCGTCAATCCGAGAACGGCTGCGGTCAAGAGTCTCTCCGGCGGCAACCAGCAGAAGACCGTGATCGGCAAATGGCTGCTCGGGCGGCCGACGGTCTGTATTCTCGACGAGCCCACGCGCGGGATCGACGTGGGGGCCAGGTACGAGGTCTATTCGATCATCAACGATCTGGCGGACCGGGGCAACGGGCTGTTGTGCATCTCGTCGGAACTGGAGGAACTGGTGGGGATCTGCGATTCGCTGCTCGTGATGAGCAAGGGACGGATCTGCGGCCGGTTCCGGCGGGACGAGTTTGACAAAGAGCGGATTCTTGCGGCGGCGTTCGAAGGGCACCTCGAGCGCGGGCCGCGTGGTTCGTCGGGAGCATCGAACTGATGGGCTCGCTGAGGCAGGGAACATTGACGGCGGTGCTGCGGAACGTTCCGATTCTGATGTTCGCAGGGACGTTCGTGGTCTTTGGGCTGCTGGCGCCGCGTTTCCTGGAATACCAGAGCCTGGAGAATATCGCCAAGCAGGCGTCTTACATCGGGATCATCGCGGTCGGCGAGACGGTCGTCTTGTTGACGGCGGGGATCGATCTGTCGGTCGGATCGAACATGTATGTCTCGGCGGTGGCGGCCGGCCTGCTGATGGAGCGGTTTGCGATCTCGCCGCTGCCGGCGCTGCTGGTCTGCCTGACGGTGGGGCTTCTGTTCGGGCTGTTCAATGCCTTTGCGGTCACCCGGCTGCACATCATTCCATTCGTGGTGACGCTGGCGACGCAGTTCGCGGGGCGCGGCTTGGGATGGATGTTGAGCAAGAGCCGGGCGGTGACGTTTCCCCAGAGTGTCACCGGGCTGGGCGCGGCCGAGCTGCTGGGGATTCCGGTACCCGTCGTGATTTTCGCGGTGGTGGTGCTGTTGGCGTGGGTTGTGCTGACCCGCACGACGCTGGGCCGGCAGATTTACGCCGTGGGGCATGGACTGGAGGCGGCACGCAAGGCCGGCGTCGACACGCGGCGCGTGCAGGCCACGGCATATATCATCTGCGGTGTTCTCGCTTCCCTCGGCGGCTTCGTCTCTGTGGCGCAACTGGGCAACGTCAACTCGGGGTTCGGTCAGATGGTTGAATTCCAGGCGATCGCGGCCGCGGTGCTGGGCGGCGCGAGCCTGTTCGGCGGAATCGGCAATGTCTTTCCGGGCACCGTGCTGGGGGCGCTGTTGATCCAGATGGTCTGGGCGGGCCTGGTGGCGACACGGACGGATTTGTACCTGCAGCCGTTGATCGCGGCGGCAATCATCTTTCTGGCCGTGCTGCTCGACAGCGTTCGCAACACGGTGTTGGCCCGACTGGGACGACACAACATTCGCGTCGAAGAGTGAACTCTACCATGGAGAAGAAAGCAATGATAAGAGCAAAGGCTCTGGCTCTGGTTCCGGCGTTGTTGGGGTGTTCTGTTATCTGCAGCGCCGCCGATGCAGTCGCGCAGTGGGGCAGGTATGAGAAGCAGTTCGCCAGCGACAAATCATACGACAATCCCTTGTACGACGTGACGCAGTTCGTCGTGGAATTCACTTCCCCAACCGGCCGGGCAAAGAGAGTCCACGGTTTCTGGGATGGGGGCCGCGACTGGCGTGTCCGGTTCTGTCCCGACGAGGTGGGGACCTGGACGTTCGTCTCGCAGTGCTCGGACAAGGCCAATCGGGGGCTGCACGAAGTCAAAGGCTCCTTCGAGTGTGCCCCGCAGGATAGCACGCTGCCTATCTATGCGAAGGGCAGCCTGGTCCGCCCGAAAGGAGCGTATCACCTGGCGTACAGCGATGGAACGCCTTTCTTCTGGTGCGCCTGCACCGCCTGGAACGGCGCGCTGAAGTCAACAGAAGAGGAGTGGACCACCTATCTGCAGGACCGCGTCGCCAACGGCTACACCGCCATTCAATTCGTCACCACGCAGTGGCGGGGCTGCGACGTCGACATCGCCGGCGAGGTGGCGTTCATCGGATCGGGATGCATCCGCATCAATCCATCCTTCTTCCAGCGGCTCGATCACAAGGTCGATCAGGTCAACGAGCATGGCTTGATCGCGGCGCCGGTGCTGCTGTGGGCGCTTCCGGTGGCTGCCGGTCGGGAGCTGAGTCCCGGCTACTACCTGCCGGAGAATGAGGCGATCCTCCTGGCCCGCTACACTGTCGCGCGGTACGGCGGCCACCACGTGGTCTGGATTCTTGGCGGAGACGGACGCTATGTCGGCGAGTACGAACAACGTTGGAGGAACATCGGAAAAGGCGTCTTCGGCGATGATCATCCCGGCCTGGTGGCCCAACATCCGCAGGGCCATTCGTGGATCGGCCGTCAATACGCCGACGAGCACTGGCTCGATATCGTCGGATACCAGTCGAGCCACAGCAACGCCAAAGGGACCGTCGATTGGATCAACAAAGGCCCGATGGCCAATGACTGGGACAAGCTGCCGGCGCGGCCGATCATAAATCTGGAACCGAATTACGAGGAGATCGGCCGTCGCATCAGCGCCCGCGACGTCCGCAACGCCTCGTACTGGAGCCTTCTGGCGACACCGATCGCCGGGATCACCTACGGCGCCAACGGGATCTGGCCGTGGATTCGCCCGGGCGAGAGCATCCTCAATCATGGAAGCGGCTCGGGTGTCACGCCCTGGTTCGAATCAATCAAGCTGGCGGGGAGTGTCCAGATCGGCTATCTGGCCCGGATGATTCAGACGCTGCCCTGGTGGCGCTATCGCCCGTGTCCCGAGCGGCTCCTCGAACAGCCTGGGGACCAGACCTACAACCATTTCATCGCGGTGGCCGAGACGGACGACCACGATAGCGTCATCGCGTATTCGCCGGTCCGGCAGACGATCAAGCTGAGCAGCCCATTGAACCGGCGCTACCGCGGGCGATGGTTCGACCCGGTCAAGAACGAATACAGTACGGCCGAGATCGTCTACGGTCCGAACCGGCTGGAAGCAACCAGTCCGGCCGACCAGGACTTCGTCCTGATCCTCGAGAGACAATAGCCCTTCGTGAGAATGCAGATATGACAAAACCAGAACTTGACCAGATGCTTGCCAGGGCAAGAGCGGTTGTCGCGACGGAGGCCGGAGCCGTTGCTGCACTGGAGGGTCAGTTGAATGCCGACTTCGTGACCGTCGCTCGAATGATGCTCGAATGCACAGGGCACATCCTGACCGCCGGCGCGGGCACGAGCTGCGCGATGGCCCAGCGTTTTGCCCACCTGTTGGCGTGCTGTGGAACGCCGGCGCTGTTCATCAGCGCGGCCAATTCGATCCACGGCGGCGCCGGCGCGATCAGCGACAAGGACATCGTGTACATCATCTCCAAGGGTGGACAGAGCGCGGAAATCAACACGTTCGCTCAAATCGCCAAGGATCGCGGAGCCAGGGTGATTGCTCATACCGAGAAGCCGGATTCGCCTTTGGGCAGGCTCAGCGATGCCGTCGTCCATGTGACGGCGCCGCAGAGCGCTGACCCTTATGGCATGATCGCAACGGGCAGTTCACTGGTGAACGGCGCGGCTTGCGACGTGCTCTGCGTGCTGCTGCTCGAATTGCGGGGCTATACAAAGGAGCAGTTCGGCCACACCCACCCGGGCGGTGCCGTCGGCGCGAAGATCAAAGCGGAAAAACGTGGATAGCAGCCTGTGACCTGCGCGCTTGCGCGAAATCGAGGATGGCTTATGAAGGCGGCGTTTCTGACGGGACCACAGAAGATCGAGATCCGCGATGTCCCGGAACCGGATGTTCCGGAAGGCGGGCTGGTTCTGGCGGTCAAGGCGTGTGGGATTTGCGGCTCGGACCTGCGTCGCTGGAAGGAAGGGCCGCCGGCCGGCTCGGGCGGGGTGACTCCAGGGCATGAAGCGTCCGGCGTGGTCGTTGCGGTCGATGTGCGATGCACTCGTTTCAACGTGGGCGATCGTCTGGCGATTGCACCGGACGTGCACTGCGGCAAGTGCTATTACTGCCGGCGCGAGCGATACAATCTTTGCGACCACCTGCAATTCCTGGGGATTACGCCGGGCTTTCCAGGCGGCTTCGCCGAGCGGATGGCGCTGACGCCCGAGATCCTGGAGAATGGCGTCGTCAATCCCATGCCCGAAGGACTGGGCTTTGCACACGCGGCCTTGTCGGAACCGTGCTGTTCCGTACTGGCAGCGCATGACAGGGCCGGCACCGGCCAGGGAGACACCGTTGTGATCCTGGGAGCCGGGCCGATCGGTTGCCTGCACGTCGCGGTGGCCAAGATGCACAGCGCCCGAACCATCGTCACCGAGTGCAGCGAGAGGCGTCGGGAACTCGCAGCGCGATTCGACCCGGATCTGATTGTCGATGCGGCTTGTGAGGACGTGGTCGCCCGCGTGAGGGAATTCACGAAAGGACTCGGAGCCGACATCGTGATCTGCGCCAATCCGGTAGCCGAGACGCAGCGGCAGGGCGTAGACATGGTGCGCAAGGGCGGCAAAGTCCTGCTCTTCGGCGGCCTGCCCAAGGCCAGTCCGATGACCACGCTGGACGGCAACAAGATTCACTACGGCGAAATCGAAGTACTCGGGACCTTCTCCTACCATCCGCGCGTTCATCGCCGGGCGCTCGACCTGCTGGCCGACGGAACGCTGCCCGCCGACAAGATCATCACGCATCAGTTTCCGCTGGGTCAAATCGCCGATGCCTATCGAATGGCGGCGGCGGGCGATGCGTTGAAGGTGCTCATCTGCTTCGAGAAAGAATGAACCATGATTGGTCTGAATGCTGAACTTCAGGAACGACACGGACAGAATAACCCCGTACGAATCGGTCTGATCGGGGCCGGACAGATGGGCGTCGACGTCGTCGCCCAAGTCACGATGATGAAGGGAATCGACATCCCCGTGATCGCGGACGTGAACCTGGCGCGGGCGCGAGAGGCATTCCGCATCGCCGGTCTCAAAGGCGAGGTGGTCCAGACGGATTCGACGGCCGAGGCCGACGCCGCGGTGGCTGCCGGCAAGCAGGTGTGCACCCGCGACTTTCGCGTGGTTACCGCGATGAAGCAGGTCGAGGTAATGCTGGAAGCAACGGGGGTTCCCGAGGTGGGGGCGCGTGCCGCCATGCTGGCGGCTCGGAACGGCCAGCACTCAGCCATGATGAACGTCGAGACGGACATCACCGTCGGACCTCTGCTGAGCTGGTACGCGGCGCAAAAGGGGGCGCTCTACGCACTGGCAGCGGGCGACGAGCCGGCGGCGTGCAAGGAATTGTACGATTTTGCCGATGCCCTGGGTTTCACCATCGTCGCGGCGGGCAAGGGCAAGAACAATCCGCTGGATCGTCACGCCAGGCCGACGGATGAAGCATGGGCCAGGGAAGCGGCGCGGCGAGGGCTCAATCCCAACATGTTGATCGAGTTTGTGGACGGCAGCAAGACGATGATCGAGATGGCGGCCGTCTCCAACGCCACAGGACTGCGGCCCGACATTCGCGGCATGCACGGGCCGCGAACCAGCCGCGACAGGCTGCATGAGACGTTCGCTTTGAAGGAACATGGCGGCGTGCTCAATCGCGCCGGAGTGGTCGACTATGGCATCGGAGGCGTACATCCAGGCGTATTTCTCGTTGTGACGACGGACCATCCGCGTTTGCGTCAGGCGCTGGTCTATCGCGACATGGGCAACGGTCCGTATTACACGCTCTTTCGCCCGTACCATCTCTGCAGCATAGAGGTGCCTTTGACCTGTGCCATGCTGGCGATCCGCAAGAAGTCCAACATGTTCCCTTTGAATCGGTTGGTATCGGAAGTCTTTGCCGTAGCCAAACAGGATCTTAAGCCCGGCGATCTCCTGGATGGCATCGGCGGCTGTTCGTTCTACAGCCTGATCGACGAATATGAGGCCGCCAAGGCCGACAACCTTCTGCCCATCGGTCTGGCAAAAGGCGCCAGGTTGGTCCGGCGGGTTGGGCAAGATGTCCCAATACGGTACGACGATGTGGAGCTCTACGAGTCGTCCACTGTGCTTCTTCTTCGGCGGCTCCAGGACCGGTGGATGGCCGGACAGATCGACGACCGCGAACTGTTGGAGTTGCTTGACGCCATCCAACTGGACTGATGCTGCGCCGCACTCTGTGATGCGAGGTGCCTATGTCGGTTATGGGGTTGGACATCGGAACAACAGGCTGCAAGGCCGCCGTGTTCAGCGACGATTGGCGTCTGGTCGCGAGTGCCTCTCGCGAGTACTCGGTGCTCACGCCCCGTCCGCATTGGGCCGAGCAGGATGCGGAACGCGTTTGGCAACTGGCAATGGAGACGCTGACGCAGGCGGTCTGTCAGAGCAAGGCGGACCCGCCCCAGGCCCTCGCCCTGTCCGTCCAGGGAGAGGCGATCATCCCTGTCGACGAGATGGGCCGTCCCATTCGGCATGCGATCCTGGGCATGGACACACGGACCACGGCCGAGAACGACTGGCTCGCCGAGACGTTCGGCCCTGAGACGCTTTTCCGCCGCACCGGCATGCCCATGCACACGATGAACACCGTCACCAAACTCCTGTGGCTTCGACGAAACGAGTCGCCGCTCCGGAGCCGTGCCGCGCGATTTTTGCTCTACGAAGACTACTTTCTGCGTCGCCTGACCGGTCGCGCCATCATCAGCCACTGTCTGGCGTCGCGGACCCAGATGTACGACCTGGGGACTTCCGCCTGGGCGACGGACATCCTCGATCGCTGTCAGATCGATCCGCGCCGACTTGCGGAGCTTCTGCCTGCGAGTGAAGCGGTCGCCGGAACGCTCGACGGGACCGTCGCTCGCGAGATCGGTTTGCCAAAGTCGATGCTCGTGGCCATCGGCGGGCACGACCAGGCCTGTGCCGCGTTGGGCAGCGGCGTGATCCGGCCCGGATTGGCGATGGTCTCGACCGGGACGGCCGAAGTAGTCGAGGTGGCGATGAGCTCGCCCGTGGTCGACCCGAAGCTGCGCGAAGGCAGCATTTCGGTTTATCGACACGTGGTGCCGGGTCTGTACCTGGCCATGACGCTGAACCACAGCGGGGGCCTCGTCCTGCGCTGGTTCCGCGACACGCTCTGTCAGGATTGCATCGCGCGGGCGGCACAGACCGGGCAGGATGCCTACGATCTGCTCCTGGCCGGTGCACCGGACGGTCCAACCGATCTACTGGTGCAGCCCCATTTCGCCGGCGCGGGGACACCTTCGCTGGACACGCGCTCCAGGGGCGCCATCGTGGGACTGACGTTTGCCACGACGCAGGCCGAAATCGCCAAGGCAATTCTGGAGGGGCTGACGTTCGAGTTGCGGAGCAATCTCGACTTCCTGCGCGAGGCGGGTGTCGAGCTTGGGGAATTGCACGCGGTCGGCGGCGGAGCGCGCAGCAGGATGTGGCTCCAGTTGAAGGCGGACATCTGCCGGATGCGGCTTCGCGTTCCGCGCATGACGGAGGCCGCCTGTCTGGGGGCCGCCATTCTCGCGGCGGTCGCCGTCGGGGACTATCCGGATATCGCGGAGGCGGTCCGCGCCGCCGTAGGTTTCGACACCGTCGTAGAGCCCGATCTTGAGCGCAGCCGGCAATATGACGGCCGGTATGGATCCTATAGACAGCTTCATCCCGCCCTCAAGGACGTCTGCCGGGTAGAGGAACAAGGCGAATCGTGACATACGAGGAACAGGGGGCCGACCGGATGCCGGAGAGTACGAAAATCGCATTGCTGATCGATCCTTCCCGCCAGTTCACGCGCGGGATTCTTAGCGGGATTGCTGAGTACGCGCGGCTTCAGGGTTTCTGGACGTTCTACCGGCCCCTGGAATACCGTGACCGCACCGCGGAACATCGCCTGCCGGCGGTCCTCAAGAAGCTCAAGCCGGACGGCATTCTCATGCGCGAGCCGCCGGAAGTGCGGGCCATTGTCAAGCTGGGCGTGCCGATTGTGTGTTTCCCATACACTCGGGAAGTGATCGACGGAGTCGCCAACGTGATCACGGACCAGGAAGCCGTCGCTGGCATGGCTGCCGATCACCTGCTGAGTCTGGGCCTGAAGCATTTTGCGTATTGCGGGTACGATGACTGGTGGTGGTCGCGGCGTCGCCGGGACAGCTTCTGCGACAAGGTGGGTCAAGCCGGTTTCCACACTGACGTCTACCGTCCAGCCGGCATGCCATCCGAGAGGACGTGGGAGCAGGAACTGCCTCGGATCGTCGATTGGCTTCGGGATTTGCCCAAGCCGGTCGGCATCATGACCTGCAACGACGACCGCGGCGAACTGGTGATCGAGGCCTGCAAGATGGAGCAGTTGAAAGTCCCGGACGAGGTGGCCGTGGTTGGCGTGGACAACGACACTCTGATCTGCGATCTGTGCAGTCCGCCCCTGTCCAGCGTGGCCACGAACCTGGAACGAATCGGCTATGACGCAGCCGAAACACTGAATCACATGATCGCGGGGCGGGAGAAGGGCCGGCCGACGCTGTGGATCCGTCCGACGCACGTAGCCGCCAGACAATCGACGGACGTGTTGGCGATGGAGGATGTGGATGTCGTGAAGGCGCTGCGGTTCATCCGCCGGGCTGCGCGGCTCAATATCGCTGTGCAGCAGGTGGTGCAGCACACGAGTCTTTCGCGCCGGGCGCTGGAGCAGCGGTTTCGCCGCGTCGTGGGCCACTCCATTCACGATGAGATTCAGCGTGTCCGGCTGGAACTGCTGACACGCATGCTCATTGAGTCCCGGCGGTCTGTGATGGACATCGCGCAGGCTCTGGGGTTTGCGGATGCTTCTCATGCTTCGCGTCTCTTTCGCAAGGCGAGAGGGATCAGTCCAACCGAGTATCGGCAGCAGCATCGGCGTGGCCGATGATGGTGCGCAAAATGACAGTACCCGTGCGCAAAATGGCATGGTATGCGGGTGTACCGAAAGAGCATAATGGATAGTCTACGGAGCCTTGCGGAACCGGAAGAGGCAGGACCGGAAAGGGGTGTTCGAATGCGGACGAGAAGAGGCTTCACGCTGATCGAACTGCTGGTCGTGATCGCCATCATCGCTCTGCTGATGGCTATTCTCATGCCGGCCCTGAGCAAAGCGAGAGATCAGGCCCGCACCTTGCGATGTCGGGCCAATCTGAAGCAGTACGGCATCGCGCTGCGCATGTACCTGGACGACAACAGCTATGAATTCCCCGACGCGTGGACCTGGCTCAAGTCCGAGGGACACGACTGGGTGCGGAAAGGCGAGAGACCCGAGGGCGTGCTGTGGCCGTATCTGAAGGCGCTTGACGTGCACATGTGTCCCAAGTTCAACATGCTGGCCAAAGGAACGGACTACGCGGACACGGCGGTCAGCTATGTCATGAATTCCTACGTCGGCCGGGGCGGTGAAATCTGGTCGAGTTGGCTGGGCGCCGGTGTGACCGGAGTCTCCAAAGAGACCGAGGTCTATCAGCCGTCGCAGGTGATCGTGTTCACGGAAGAAAACACCTGGATCATCGAAGGGTACAGCATCGCGCCCTTCAACGACACGCATTTCACCGTGGGCAACGCCGAGAGGCAGATCGACAACTATGCGACGTTTCACAACGCGCCGAGTGACATTGATCGAGGCGGCGCGAACATCGTCTTTGTTGACGGCCACGTCGAGCTGTTGCGGCGTCTGGATGACCCGGACGCCGGATTCCGGCTGGCCTGGCCGAAGAAGGACATCCCGTACGCGATGTGACTTCTGGAGACGTGCTGCGGGTTAGCGAAACGAGTGTTATATTCTGGAGGAGAGCCATGCGTGTGCGAGGAGAAACGGTCAACGGTAGTGGGGGCTTGACAGAAAAGTCGTTTTGGGAGGTCCGGACCATGAAGACAACACGATTCTCGATTCTCTCGTTGGTTTTCGTTCTGTCTGTCTGTATCAGTCCCGGTGCGCGAGCCGGAGTGGTCGGTGCCTGGCTTTTCGACGAGGGCAGCGGCAACTCGGCCGGTGATTCGTCCGGCAACGGTCTGATCGGCACCCTCGGGGGAACGCCGGAGTGGCTCGCGGAGGGGGAAGGCCTGTTCGGCGGAGCCCTGCGGCTTGGAGAGGGCGACTACGTCGATTTCGGTCCTCCCACCCCACCGGGCCTCCTGGTCGAACAGGACATCACCTTCATGGCCTGGTGCAGGCCTCAACAAATCCTGTCGCATTGGCAGGTGGTCCTGTCCATGCAAAGGGGATCGACCGGAGGCGAAGCGTATGCACTGACCTATGGCGACAACGACGACCAGCTTCGCATCATCGTGAACACCGTGTCGGGCGGGGACATTCAGATCTTCGATCCCACTCCCTTCGTTCTGGACGAATGGATTCACGCGGCGGCAACCTACGACGGCGGCACGGGGATTCTTTACCGCAACGGCGAGCCGGTCGCCGTCGATTCCACCAGTGCCTCGGGCGCGTTTGACCACGGGGACGGCAACGGTCGCTTTGCCATCAACGGCAACTACAATTCGCTCAATGGGGGCTTGGCCGAGTACTCGGACTCCACGTTGGATGAAGTGCTGATTTTCGACGAGGTTCTGAACCAACAGCAGATTCAGGGGATCATGACGCTGGGCTTTCTGGGCTGGCAGACCGGGCCGGGCGCCGCGATGAACCCGAGGCCGGAAGATGAAGCGACGGATGCTCCGCGCGATGTTGTTCTGAGCTGGACGCCGGGCGATTTCGCCGTGACGCACGATGTGTACTTCGGCGCCGGCTTTGACGACGTCAATGCGGCCAGCCGCACCAATCCGACGGGGGTCCTGGTCAGCCAGGGGCAGGCCGAGGCAACGTACGATCCCGCTGGTTTGCTGGAGTTTGCGCAACCCTACTACTGGCGGATTGACGAAGTCAACGGCGCACCCGATTTCACGGTCTACCGGGGGAAGGTCTGGAGCTTCACGACGGAGCCGCAGGCCTATCCGGTCACCGCCGTTGTCGCCACCACCAGCGGTGTCTCCGATGGCGACGCCGTTCCGGGCAAGACCGTCGACGGTTCCGGCCTCAACGCCAACGATCAGCACTCGATCGCGGCGTCGGACATGTGGCTGGCGGTCCCCGATGGAGCCGAGCCGCTCTGGATTCAGTTTGAGTTCGACCGGGTCTACAAGCTTCACGAACTTTGGGTCTGGAACTACAACGTCCAGTTCGAACTGGTTCTCGGGTTCGGTCTCAAAGGCGTTACGATCGAATACTCGCAGGATGGTGTGGACTGGACGGCGCTCGGCGATTTCGAGCTGGCCAAGGCGACTGCTTCCAGCGGTTACACGCACAACACCACGATCGACATGACGGGGGTGGCCGCCAGGTATGTCAGGCTGAACGTCAACAGCGGTTGGGGCATGATGGGCCAGTTCGGCCTGAGCGAGGTCCGCTTCCTGTATATCCCTGCCCAGGCTCGACAGCCCGAGCCGGCCGACGGCGCCACGAACGTGGACCCGGACGCTCTTCTGAGCTGGCGGGCGGGACGCGATGCCGCGTCTCACGACGTGTACCTTGGCGCCAGTCCGGAGGCACTCGAACTCGTTGACACGGTGGATGTCGCCCGCTTGTCGCCGGAGGGGATCGAATATGGTGCGACGTACTACTGGCGCGTTGACGAGGTGAACGGGGCTGATGCCGTTTCCATCTGGGAAGGCGATGTGTGGACTTTCTCCACTCCGTCGTACGCGGTCGTGGATGATTTCGAGAGCTATACCGACGACATCGACGCCGGGAAGGCCATCTTCCAGACGTGGATCGATGGCTTCGAAGACCCTCAGAATGGCTCTACGGTCGGACATCTCAATACCCCGTTCGCTGAACAAACGACCGTCCATGGCGGCCGGCAGTCCATGCCCCTTTTCTACGACAACGCGGGTCTGACCATGTCGGAAGCTGAGTACACGTTCGACGCACAGGACTGGACCGCCAACGGTCTCAAGAGTCTCTCGCTCTACTTCTATGGCGCGGCCGGCAACGGCGGGCAGTTGTACGTAAAGATCAACGGCACGAAGGTCGTCTACGACGGCGCCGCGGCCGATATTGCGGAAGGCCAGTGGCAGGTGTGGAACATCGATCTGTCGGCCGTCGGCGGGAACCTGCGCAACGTTACGAGCCTGGCGGTCGGTGTGGAGGGCGCTGGTGCGGCCGGAGTGGTTTACGTCGATGATATCCGCCTGTACCCGAGAACGCCGGAAATGCTGACACCGTCGGATCCGGGGACGGCGGGCCTGCTGGCGGAATACACGTTCGAGAGCGACCCGGCCGACAGTTCCGGCAACGGCCATGATGGTACGCTGCTGGATGAGGCATATGTCAGCGCCGGTACACTCGTTCTCGATGGGACCGACGACGCGATGGCCATCCCGAGGCTCGGCGGCGCCAACGCCACCTTCAATCAGGGAACCTACTCGATGTGGATGTACTCGAATGTCGGTCTGGCTTCCGTCAGCTTCGCCGGGGGCATCAACAGCGATGGCTGGTCGGCCGGCGGGATCCACTGCAAACTCGCCGGCGGCAAGGCCAACGCCGGAATCAACGGTCTGGCCGGCGGCGATATGCAGGGCGACACCGTGGCGTCGGCCAACGCATGGGTCCATTTGGCGTTGACGGTCTCCGACAACGAAGCGGCAATCTATCTGAACGGCAAACTCGAAGACTCCCGAGCCTTCGCGGCGCCGCTGACGCTGATTCTGGGCGCTGCCACCGTCGGCGCCTGGAACAACAATGGCTCGATCGAGCGTGAGTTGAACGGACAGATGGACAACGTTCGTGTCTACGATCGAGCGCTGTCTGAGGAAGAGATTCTCTGGCTGGCCGGGCAGAAAGACCCGGTGCACAAGCCGTTCTGACGCAATCGCTTGCACAGGTCCCATCGGTCCCTTAGGATGGGAGCGGTGGGACCTGTCTTTGTGCAGGTTTGCTCAACGGGAAAGGGCGCTATGAAGATCTTGGACAAGAAGGTGACATTCGGCGTGATCGTGGGCACGAGAGGCTTCTTCAATCCCCGGCTGGCGGTGGAAGGTCGCCGAGAGCTGCTGGCCAAACTCAGCGCTCTTGGGTATTCGCACGTGATCTTGCCTGCCAAAGCCACGGCCCACCAGGCAGTCGAAACGCGGGCGGATGCGAAGAAATGCGCCGCATTGTTCCGGCAGCATCGCGATCGCATCGACGGGGTCATCGTTGTATTGCCCAACTTCGGCGACGAGCTTGGAGTTGTCGAGACCCTCGATCTGGCTCGTCTCGATGTGCCCGTATTGGTGCAGGCGTGCAGCGACCGTCTGGATGCGGTGGACGTCGCAGGCCGTCGGGATGCCTTTTGCGGCAAACTCTCGGTCTGCAACAACCTCTATCAGTATGGGATTCCGTTCACCGACACGCGCGATCATACGTGCGACATCGGCAGTGACGCTTTCGGGGCCGATCTGGATTTCTTCGCCCGCGTCTGTCGCGTCGTCAGAGGGCTGCGCCGGGCGCGGATCGGCGCAGTCGGCGCGCGTCCGGCGGCGTTTCAGACCGTGCGCTTCAGCGAAAAGCTGCTCCAGGATTCAGGCATTACGGTGGTCCCTGTCGATTTGTCCGAGATCATCAGCCAGGCCCGGCAGCTCGACGATCGGGCAAAGTCCGTCCAGAAAAGATCGTCCGAGATCAGGGACTATGGATCGATCCCCGCGCGGATCGATCCCCAGGCCGTGCTGAAACAGGCCAAGCTCTCCGTCGTTCTTGAGAGATGGATGGCCGAGAACGAGCTGAATGCCAGCGCCATCCAGTGCTGGACCTCCATCCAGAACAACTACGGCTGTGCTGCGTGCCTGTCCATGAGCCTGATGGGCGAAAAACGCATGCCCAGCGCCTGCGAGGTGGACGTGGTCGGCGCGGTCTCGATGTATGCGCTGCTGCTGGCGTCCGGGCAGATTCCCGGCTTCCTCGACTGGAACAACAACTATGCCGACGAGGCGGACAAGTGCGTTTGTACGCACTGCAGCAATTTTCCCAAGAGTTTCGTGGGCCGCCGGATCGAGATTGCCGAACTGGACGTGCTGGGCGAGTCGTTGGGACGCGAGAACTGCTTCGGGGCCGTCAAAGGTCACGTGGCCGCCGGCCCGATGACCTACTTCCGCATGTCGACGGATGATCGGCGAGGAAAGATCAAGACGTACCTCGGTGAAGGTCAATTCACAGACGATCCGTTCGACATGGATGGCGGCATCGCAGTCTGCCAGATCCCGCGACTGCGGGAGTTGATGGGTTACATGTGCCAGAACGGCCTCGAGCACCACGTGGCCATGGCGCGGACGCATTGTGCCAGGGTCCTGCACGAAGCGATCACGAAGTATCTGGGCTGGGACCTCTACTGTCATAGCTGACGGGCGTTGCCGAAGAAGCATCGTCCGTGCGAACACCGAATCATTGTGTGCTGCCTCCTTGTTGTTCGATTCAATCGAAGGGACAGGGAAATGAAGAGCAAGTCCGCTTGTGCGTCCGTGCTTCTGCTGTCGCTTGCGATGACTGCCCACGCGGACTGGCAGATGTGGACGGTGACCGATACCCGGCATGTGCTGCGGAGCGATCTGCCAGGCAGCGATCGGACGGTCGAGGTCCGTGCGGCCCGAAACGAATGGGTGAGTTTTCAGGTCCTGCTGCGCTGCGATGAACCGGTCCGGGCGGTGCGTCTGGAGGCGGGTGAACTGCGCGGGCCGGAGAAGACGCGCCTCGGGTTGTCGGAGAGCCGGTGCTACCGCCAGCATCAACTGCATCTGGAGACCGGGACCTATCGGAACAGCGTCTTCAAGCCGGACTGGTATCCGGACCCCCTGATTCCCTTTGCGCATCCGGTTACGGGCAAGCCGCTGGAGGGAGCACGCTTTGCCGCCGTGCCCTTCGATCTGCCGGCCGATGAGACGCATGGCTTCTGGGTGGACCTTTACGTTCCCGCCGCAGCCTCGCCGGGAGACTATCGAGGCGTTTATCGTGTCATCTCCGATGATCGCAGGGCGGTTGAGATTCCCGTGACATTGACGGTGTGGGACTTCGCGCTGCCATCGACTCCGACGCTGGTCACTGCTTTTGGTTCGCCTGCGCAGCGCATGCGGGCCTACTATCGCGACAAGGCCGGCGAGCGAGAGCCTGCGGATTGGCCGGCGGTGGAGTCTCAATGCGCGCAGTTGCTGGGCGAACACTGTATCAACGCGACGCCCCCGAGTGAGCTGCTCCGCCCGGTTCCGCAGGACGATGGTTCGTTCCGAGTCCCTTCCCCACACGTGCAGGCGCTGCGTGAATTTGTGGATCGTTACCATGTCAACGCCATCCAGGTGCCCCATCCCTCCGGCGTTGTCAAGGATCCGGAAACGGAACGCGACAAGCTGCGGGCGTGGCTGGCGGCGTTCGACCGAGCGGCGCACGAACTCGACCGGCCCGGTGTCGTGTTCTTCGTCTATCTCAAGGATGAACCCAATACCGAGGAGGATTATCGCTACGTGCAGAAATGGGGCCGCGCCATCCGTGAGGCGCAATCCACCGTCCAGGTTATGGTCGTCGAGCAGACCTGGACGGAGCCGGGCCGGGGCGGCGCCGACAGTGCCTGGGGCGATCTGTACGGGTCAGTCGATATCTGGTGTCCGCTCTTTTCGCTGCATCGGCCACAAAGCGCCGCCAAGCGGAAGGCGTTGGGTGAGACGATCTGGACCTACACGGCCCTGTGCCAGGGCGCACCCACGCCGTGGTGGCATATCGATCATCCGTTGCTCAACTATCGCGTGCCCGCCTGGATGGCCTGGCGAGACGGCATGAAAGGTCTGCTTTACTGGGGCGGCATGTCCCACTGGAGGCAGACGGATGATCCCTGGACGCAGGCGCCGATCTATATCGGCAGCGGCGCCCTGCAACAGGGCAGGAAGGGCATTCTCTTCAACGGGGAAGGATCGCTGGTCTATCCCGCGCGGGCCGCAGGTTATGACGGCATCGTGCCGACGGTGCGTCTGAAGGCTTTGCGAGACGGGATCGAGGACTACGAATACCTGGCCATTCTCCGTCGCCGCGGCAAATCGAACGAAGCGGCGGGCATTGTGCGCCGCCTGACCGACTCATGGTTCCAATGGGACAAAGACCCGGCGGCCTACGAGAAGGCCAGAGCCGAACTGGCAGACATGATCGAGGCGACGGCTGACGTTCGTCCCGACGCGTCTGCGACCCGCATGGATTCTCCGAATGATCTGCTGCGTCTCCATCCCGAGAACCCGCACTACTTTCAGTTTCGCGGGGAGCCGACGGTGTTGGTCACCTCGGGCGAGCATTACGGTGCGGTCATCAACCTCGATTTCGACTACCGGGCCTACCTGGACGAACTCGCTCGCCATGGTTTCAATCATACTCGGCTCTTCAGCGGGACCTATCGAGAGATTCCCGGCTCCTTTGGCATTCAGGGCAACACGCTGGCCCCGGCGCCGGGGCGCTACGCGGCGCCCTGGGCTCGAAGTGACACGCCGGGCTGTTCCGATGGCGGCAACAAATTCGATTTGACCCGCTGGAACGAGGCTTATTTCACGCGACTGAAGGATTTCGTGGCGTGCGCCGGCCAGCGCGGCATTGTCGTTGAGATTACCCTCTTTTGCACGATGTACGGCGAGGAATTGTGGAAGGCTTCGCCCATGCACGCTGCCAATAACGTCAACGGCGTCGGGCACGTCGGACGGTATGAAGTCTACGGGCTGAAGGAAGAGGCGCTCACGGATGTGCAGGTTGCTGTCACGCAGAGGATCGTCCGCGAACTGAATCCTTTCGACAACGTCTATTACGAGATATGCAACGAGCCGTATGAACGCGGCGGAATGCATCCGGACTGGCAGGGTCGAGTGATTGCGGCGGTCCACGAGGTGGAGACGGCTCTGCCAAGTCAGCATCTCATCTCTCTGAACTTCGCGTACGGCTCGGCCCAGATCGCCAAGCCGCACCCGGAGGTTTCGCTCTACAACTTCCACGCGGCAAAGCCTGAAACCGTCACATTGAACTATGGCCTTGGAAGAGCCATCGGCGACAATGAAACCGGCGGCTCGCGCCGGGACGACGCGACCTATCGCATCCAGGGCTGGGAGTTCATTCTCGCCGGCGGGGCGCTGTTCAGTCATCTCGATTTCTCCTTCGCTGCCACGCATCCCCGCGGCACGCTGCTCGATCATCGAGGGCCGGGGGGTGGCAGCCCTGCCTTGCGCCGGCAGTTGCAGGTTCTGAAGGAGTTCATTCACAGCTTCGAATTCGTGCGGATGAAGCCGGACAACTCCTTGATCAAGAGCGGCGTGCCCGAAAGGGGCCGGGCGTGGGCGCTGGTTGAGCCAGGACGGGCCTACGCGATCTACTTGGTGGGGCGCGGTCCCGTTGAACTGACGCTCGAGTTGCCGGCCGGCGTCTTTCGGGCCGAATGGATCAACACGCTCAGCGGGTCGCTGGAAAGGGAGGAGTCCTTTCCACACGAAGGCGGCCCCAGGCGGCTCCCGTCGCCTGATTTCGCCGAGGATATCGCCCTGCGCGTTCGAGCGGAATGAAATCACAGCGAGAGAAACTCTTGGAGGAAACCGTCATGCGCGTAACGAGGAAAATGGCTTGCATCTGCCTGGCAGCGCTGATTGGACTTGCCGGCACAGCATGCGCGGACCCTGCAAAAGGTCCGCTTCGCGTTCACCCTGCGAACCCGCGTTATTTCACCGATGGTACGCGAGGCCCGGACGGCTCGTTGCGGGCGGTCTACCTGACCGGCGCGCATACGTGGAACAACCTCGTGGATATGGGTCGAAGCGATCCGCCGGAGCCGTTCGATTTTTCCGCCTACCTGGACTTCCTCGAGCGTCATCACCACAACTTCATCCGCTTGTGGGCGTGGGATTCGACCGCCTGGGACACGCGGGCCAACGGCGCGCTGGGCAAGGACTTCATCCACCAAGCGGCGCCGCAACCTTGGGCGCGAACCGGTCCCGGCAACGCCCTCGATGGCAAGCCCAGATTCGACCTGACGAAATTCGAGCCGGAGTATTTCGAGCGGCTGCGGTCGCGCGTGGCGGCAGCGGGTCAGCGCGGGATCTACGTGAGCGTAATGTTCTTCGAGGGCTGGGGCCTGATGCATGGCAACCGGCGCCAGAATACGGAAGACGGCTGGGCCTGGCGGTCGCATCCGTTCAATCCCGCGAACAACGTCAACAATCTCGCCATCGAAGGATCGGACGCGTTCAGTGGGCGGGTCCATACCCTGCGGAATCCGGAGGCGAACCAGCTCCAGGCGGCTTATCTCCGTAAGGTGGTGGACACGGTGAACGCTCTGGACAACGTCCTTTACGAGGTCATCAACGAAGGCGGCGAGCAGGAGTGGAACTGGTGGGTGATACGGACCGTCCAGGAGTACCAACGGACCAAGCCGAAGCAGCATCCGATCGGCAATACCGGTCACGGCGCCGAGCGAATCGCCACCATGCTGGCCAGTCCGGCCGACTGGGTTTCCCCGGGCCGGGCGGACGGCTTCGCCGAGGACCCGCCGGCCTGGAACGAACAGAAGGTAAGCCTGCTGGACACGGACCATATCTGGGGCGTGGGCGGCAACACGGCCTGGGTCTGGAAGAGTTTCCTGCGCGGACACAATCCCCTCTTCATGGACCCCTACGATGGCTCGGTCCTGGGGCAGGATCGTGGTTGGGAGCCGCTCCGGGCGGCTTTGGGCCACACGCGGCGTATGACCGAGCGAATGAATCTGGCGGCAATGACTCCGCGCAACGATCTGGCGTCGACCGGCTACTGTCTCGCCCATCCGGGACACGAGTATCTCGTCTATCAGCCGGGCAAGAACGAAGCGTTCTCCGTAGAACTGGAACCGGGCGTCTACCTGCTCGAATGGTTCGATCCGGCCAAAGGCACGACTACGGAAAGTGAGCGGGTCGAAGTCTCCGGCGGGACGCGTCAGTTCAAGGCGCCCTCTGCGGGCGAGGCCGTGCTTCATCTCAAGAAGACGCCGCCATTGTCCAGGCAAGTGGAACTGTATCACTGGGTCGATTTCCCTGTGGAGGCTCCGGGGGCCGCTGCGGGCGTCGCGAAGTGGGACGTCGAAGGTTCGTGCGTCTGGACACATGCGGACAGCAGTGCCCGCCGCACGAGTCTGCTGTGGTACTCCGGTTCGGATGACACATATGTCTATCGTTTTGGTGGGTCGCTGCAGGGCCACTGGACCGGTGTGACCAGCTCACCGACGGCGGCTCTCGATGGCCTGCAACTGATGGTCGAGGTGACGCCGTCCAGTAACCCAAAGCGGGTTGGCTGGAGCGGACGGCGACCGGATGAACCGACCGCCTGGGCGCATCAGAAGGGACCCGAGGGAGGACTCGTCAAGCGCACGCCTGTTCTGATCATGATGCCGGATGTGCACCGTTGGCATGACGACCCGGGGAGCATGCGGGCGTTCGTGGCCGAGTTCAGCGACAATCACGGCTTCAATGGGGGCCACATCTCCACGATTGGCCGGAGCTGGTTCGATGCTGACGCGGTCGATGGTCTCCGCACGGCGCCCGACGTGCGAACCTTCGCCGCGCTGGAGGCGGTTGCTTCCGAGTGGTCCGAACGCGGCGGCTGGCTGCACCTGTGGATGTGGGGCAAGGGAGACAGCGGAGACTTCTCCAATTTGCCCGGCGGATACAGCGGGCCGCAGAGCCGCCGGATCAACCGTTACATTGCGGCCCGCCTGGGCCCGGTGCCTAGCTGGTCCATGGGCATCGGCTGGGACGTAGAGTTCTGGGGCGACGAGATGAAACTCAAGTGGTGGCTGGACGACCTGATCCCGCAACTTGGCGGCTGGCATCACTGGATCGGACACCGTTATTCGGACAGCGATATCGGGCAGGGCAGGGACCCGGACCCCGCCAACAAGGGCGAGTATCTGGCTCGTGGCGTTACCTGGAATACGCTTCGAGCTGGCGACGAGCAGTACGCAGGCTGGGAACATTGGTCCACCATCACCAGCGACAGCGCGATCGAGGCAGGCTTGGCGGCAATTCCGGATAGGCCCATGATGAGCGAAGACCGTTTCCGACGACGCGACAATGCCTGGCGACAAAAGGACATGCACTCCGACGACGACATCCTCAAAGAAATCCCGCGCTGGGCGACGCGCGGCGTGGCCGCGATCTACGGCCGGCTGATCGACCGTCGCGACGGGGGCAGTGACATCTGGCCCAACAAAGCCGCGATCAAAGCCGTGATCGAGAGTGTTGGCAAGTAACAGTCAGTATACCAATGGAGACAATCTCATGCTGGCTCGGCAGGAACGCTGTGATCGATATCGAATAGGGTTTCTTGTGCTGTGGCTGCTGGCGTGGTCTCATGTGGCGTTCGCCGGCCAGGCGTCTGTATTCGATGTGCGCAATTACGGGGCCGTTGGCGACGGCGTGACGGTGGATACGGCGGCCATCAACAGAGCCGTGGAGACCTGCGCAACTTCCGGCGGGGGACAGGTCCGCTTCGCACCGGGGCGGTACCTCTCGGCAACCATCCATCTCCAGAGCCATATCACGCTGCTGTTGGAGCCCGGCGCCAGGCTGGTTGGGGCGCAAGACCCAAACCTGTACGAAGCCCCAAAACCGCCGGACTTCATGCCGGAGGCGCGGTGGGGCAAATGGCACCGCGCCCTCATTCTGGCGGAGGGGCAGGAGGATATTGCCATCTGCGGCGGAGGCGTGATCGACGGCAACAAGGTCTTCGATCCGACGGGGGAAGAACACATGCGAGGACCGCACACGTTCGTGTTCGTCGATTGCTGCGACGTGACCGTGCGCGATGTCTCCTTTGTCGATTCCGCAAACTACGCGATCTTCTTCATGGTCAGCAGCAACGTGGACATTCACAACGTCACATTCACCGGCGGATGGGACGGTGTACACTTTCGCGGGGCGCCCGGCCATGCGTGTCGGCACGTGGACATCACGGACTGTCGGTTCTACACCGGGGATGATTCGATTGCGGGTCGTTACTGGGAGAACACGGTGATCTCCGGCTGCATCATCAACTCGTCCTGCAACGGAATCCGTTTGATCGGTCCGGCCGAGAACTTGATTATACACGACTGCCTGTTCTATGGGTCGGGCCTGCACCCCCACCGCACATCCGACCGCTACAACATGCTGGCCGGCATCAATCTCCAACCAGGGGCGTGGGACGCGACGAAGGGCCGCCTCGACGACGTCCTGATCTCCGACGTGACCATGCGGAACGTCGCCACACCGCTCCATTTCACGATGAAAGCAGGCAATACCGCCGACCACATCACGGTGACACGTCTCTCGGCCACCAACGTGTACCGTGCAGCTTGCTCCGTGGAGAGTTGGGCTGAGACGCCGTTTGAGAATGTGGTCTTTCGCGACGTGGACGTTGAATTCGAGGGGGGCGGCACGGTCGATGAGGTTTCCGGCGTAGTCCGTGCCCCCGGCGTGGACGCCCGCCCTCTGCCGGCTTGGGGGCTCTACGCCCGCAATGTGCAGAACCTCGCTCTGGAGGACGTGCGTCTGACCTGCAGGCAGCCTGACCAGCGTCCCGTGATGATCTGCGAGGATGTCAACGACCTGACTCTCGACACCTTCGAGTTTCCTGCCTGCGACGGTGCCGCGACGTCGATCATCCTGAGGCAGGTGGAACGCCTGCGTCTGCGGGATACAGACGCTTCGGTTGTCCAGATCGACCCCGGCAGACGACCGCGTCGATTGCCGTGAGCCGGATGCTTCCCAGGGCATCCCATCTGAACGGCGTCAGCGCCGGTTGCGCTGGCTTGCCGGCTTTCGAGATTCCCTGAAGACGGATCCGGCAGGTCCTCGATGGCTCGGTTTCCCGGCCGGTGGGCATGTGGGAGTCCAGACCCCGTTTGTGACGGCATGAAGTCGATCTAAGTATAGCTGGGCGAAGTACTTGTGCCGAAAAGCGGGGTGTCAATGTCCGTTTGCATACGGTTCAGGTTAGCGGTTTGCCAGATTCCATTGGTGATGGGGTGGCCTTTTGGGTAGAATGGATGGTGGTTGGCGATGATGCATCGGGGGTGTTCGCCCGGACATGGGGAGAACGCCGCAGCGTGGTTGGCTTGGCCCGGTGCAATGAGGTGCAAGTCTGAACAGGAGGAGTGGGACATGTGCGGTGCGCGCGGCAGTCCCGGAATCGTTCTGTGGTGTGCCCTCGTCGTTGGCGGCGCGGCGGCGGTTCAGGCCCAAGACCTCTCGGCCTTGCCCTCGGGTTGGGACTGCAACAGCGCCCTCCTGGCGGCCTCGGAACGCGTGACATCGGATTCCTTCGTGGCGGCGGCGGGCGAAGTCCGGTCGAATGCCCGCCCGCAAGACCATGACTACCCATCGTATGTCTTGGAGGCGTTCTCTCTCGATCCCACGACATGGACCCAGTCTCCGGCAGGCGAGCACCTTGTGGTGGACATGATTCTCTCACCCACGACTTCGGGCAATCCTGTGGGGCTCCGTCGCGATGAGACTCATCCGCAGTCGGGGTCACTCGCGTTCGACCCTCTGGAGAGCACAGAGGTGTCAGCCGTTGTCCCCGTCGTCGGTGCGATCGTGCTCGGCATGGTCTGGGCCGGTCTCATTGGCTGGCTGCATCGACGCAGAACACACTGAGCGGGCCTGGGGCCTTGCGTTGTCCCGGCCCGTATTTCCGGGGCAGTGAAGCAGACGATTCTCCCCAGATCGGTGCTGACGAACAACGAGCCTGCGGCGGCGGCCAGGCCGTATGCTCTGCCTTCGACCGGCGCGGTCCAGATTCGTTCACCGGTTGCAGCCTCGTGGGCATCCACCTTGCCCTCGCCCCCGGCGAAGAGCGTGTCACCGGCCAGAATCAGGGTCAGAGGGCAGTCACTCGCGACACGCCACGGAACGCACGCGGACAGCTCTGCTTGCAGCGTCGGGATCTCCGCCTGCGCCGCGGCGATCTCTGCATCAAGTTGTCGGCGTTGCACGTCACTGGCGTCGCGCGCGAGCTTCTTCTTGCGTTCCTGCAACTGCTGTATACTCGCTTGCAGCAGATCGATCCGGGACTGGAGCTCGACGTAACTGTCGCGGTCGAACGCCTGGAGCCATCCATCCGCGTACAGGTAGATGACACCATTGTGAATGACGAGGGTGGTGGCGCGCGGGAACGTCACGAGCAGATCGTTTTTACTGCCGCCGAAGAATCGCAGCTCGCCGTCGGCACGGTGGTTCTGGCCGTGTCCGTGGACGAATATCGAATCTTCGGTCAGCAGTCCGAACACGCCGCCGAAGCCGGAACTGCCGAGGCTCTGCACCATGCTGCCGGTGGCGCGCTCGAAGACCAGCGGCACCTGCCGTCCCTGCGACAGGTAGAGCCTGGTGGCGGAGGCAAGCATCGGGCCCTGCGCCGTCATCTGCTCCAGTTGTCTCTTGTACAACCCTGGGCCGTCTGACGCTCCGGTCTGTGCATCCAGTGCGCACAGGTAGGTCTTCTGCCAGGGCAACAATGACGCCGCGAAGTAGACCCTGGAGTCCTGCACCAGGGCGCCGGTGCGACACGGCCAGAGCGACGCAAGTCTGCCGTCGATGGGGATCTGCGCGCCACCGGGCGCTGCCTCATGGCGCCAGATGGTCTGGCCGGAATCGCAGCGGACGCAGTACACACACCCGTCATCGCCGCCGAAATAGAGCTTGCCGTCGTACAAGGACGGCGGCAGGCGGACGGGGCCGTTGGCGAAGGCCACCCATTTCTCTCGGCCGCTGGCGGCGTCGAGGCAGTGAACGGCGTTGTCAATGGAACTGCCGAAGAAAACGCTCGTCTCGGCGACCGTCACGTAGAACACGGGATCGAAGTCGCGCATGGACTTGAGGTTGACCAGGCCGGCATAGGAATCCCACTTGGCCGGGCCACTCCACGCGGTCCTCGGATGATCGCTTGGGATGTACTCCCATGCTCTGTGCAGGGGCATTTGCAGTTGCTCGCCCGTGACGCCGCTTCGCCGATTGTCGTGCTGATACGTGGGCCAATCCTCGGCGTGAGCCGCCGGCGATGCGATCATCAACAGACAGACCACGCTCAGACTGATCACGGAGATGTGTGAGCCCATACGGCCCTCCCTCATTGCCCACTTTCGATCGCGTCACCGCCTGTTGGCAAAGGTCTTCTGGCGGGGGCAGTACTGACCTGCAGCGGTGAGAAGGCCATTGAAGTCTCCAGCCAGTTGCCACAACTGCACCCTCCGCCGCCTTCGGGCGACAATATCATTCCCTCACCGACAATCGTGCTGAGCCAGCAGCTTGGACGCAGGTTCCGCCAGGTCGTGATGCGGCCGGTGTTGAAGTCCCACATCGCAACGCATCGGGCCTGACCCCGATGGACCAGGGCGTAGTTCGTGCCGCAGTACGTGGCGCAACCCTCGCGCGGACTCATCGAAGAGGTCAAAAGCCGGCCCGTCGCGAGGCCATAGCCGCACGGCTCCAGAAAGATCCGGTCCGTCAGGACGACGGGGTGCTGCATATGGGCGCTGTGATTGTCGGCGGGCCAGTTGTGCTCGGCGTGCCAGAGAAATCGGCCGGTATCGGAGTCGAACCGATACAAGTGGTACTTGCCTGCACCGGAGGAAGCGATCACGACGGAGTCATCCGTGCAGGCGAGGTAGAACACGACGATTCCGTCGGCGGTGTCGAGGGGGGTCTCCCAGATGGGCTCACCGGTCTGCGTGTCGAGGCATACGAGATACTGATCGGACCACAACGGCAAATCGTTGAGCCGGCGCGTAGGCGAGCTTTGGACGGCCGGGTTCCGGGATTCGACGAAAACGACACCCTGTTTCCCGACAGCGATCGTCGTGTTGATCACGACGCCGTTGCGTCGGGTCCACGCCGGCTGGCCGGTCCCCAGATCATAGGCGAACAGGGCATCGCTACAGACCTTCTCGGTCCCGGCGCCGACGGTTCTGTCATACCACGCGTCATGGCCCCAGAACTCGGTATAGCTGGTGTTCTTCCTGACGGCGCTGCCGAAAAGCAGACTGTCCTTGCGGGCGACGTAACCCCAGTCATACTGCTGGCGGTTGAAGCCCTCGGGCAGTCCGACGACTTGCTGAAGCGCGCCGTCGGAGTGTCCGATCACCCAGCAGTCGCCCTGGATGGCCACGTAGAGGGCGGCATCATCGGTGCACCAGTTGCTTGCATCTCGTGGCAGGTTGACGCGCCGCATAGCCGGGACTTCCAGCGACCAGAGAATCGTCCCATTGTACGCATCGATAGCAACCATACGGTTCATACCCTGGTGGAAGAGCTTGCCGTTGGCGGCCAGGGGTGCGGGCATGCGGGGATTTCGGTCCATGCCGAAATCGGCGCCCGGCCTGCCCAGCCACTGCACCTGCATCTGGTCGGTCTGCGTGGCTCCGTTGAGATCATCGTGGCTGTTGGCGGTGTTCCCCGCGTCCCCGTATTGGTGGGTCCACGAGCCGCAGCCCGACGGCATGGGTTTGGTCACGATGTAGAACAGGCCGGCAGGTGTCTCCTGCTCAACGTGGTCGATTGAAGCGGCGTTGAGCCATGCCTCCACCGCGGGCACGGACGTGGGCGCCGCCGGCGGGCAGGACAGGACGGCGGCGCTTCCTCGCGGTCGCAGGAGGCGGTACGTCTCGGTGGCCGGTCCCACACACTGTCCTTCGACGACCATGCGTTCCGAAACGATGAGATTCGCGAAGTTGCCCGGGTAGGGCAGGTCTTCAAAGCCGTCCACGTGCTGCACCATGATCCGCGTTCCATAGACGCCGGCCTGGTAGAGACTGTTGCGCACCTGTGCAACGCGTTCGGCATCGTCGTCCAATCCAATCACGGTTAGATCGCTTCCCGCCGCCAGTTCATACGCCAGCGCGCCGTCCACAAGGCCCCACACCAGACAGTACCCCTTTGTCGCATCGCTGCGCTCCAGGATCTCAGCGGCGATGCGGCGTATTCGCTCGACGTGTTCAGGGTCGCCCGCTATCGCCAAACCCGTCGGCAGCGGTCGGACGCTGTAGTTCATGGCGGTATCCAGTTCGTAGACTTCGCTGCTTTGCTCCACGTCGCCCAGCCGCAGGGTGATACGGTAGGCGTAGACTCGGTTCGGCTGCAATCCTTCGATCGTCAGGGCGTGGTGTTTCTTTGTCTGCTCGTCGTCCAGACGGTTTTCCAACTCGCCTCGATCGCGTCCAAGCAACTGGATGCTTGGGGAGTACTTTGCCCTCGGCCCGGCCAGGCCGTAGTCCAGAATGGACGGGACCTCTTCCTCGGTCCACCACGACACGATTGCCTGTGACGGCGAGGTGTATCGCACGTATGGCCCGAGTCTCACCTGTATCGGAGCCGGCTCGGGCGAAGGGCGGTTCTGCCCGCGCGCAACCGTCGGACCGAGCGGGTCCCAAGCCCTCGCGGGTGCCAGAACGAATAGTGCCGCCGCTGCCACGAAGCAGTGCAGAGTTCCCGTGCCTGTACTCATGATTGTCCTTCCTCAGACACGACTGACGGCAAACCCGCTGTACAGATTCGCCGTCTTAACGATAGCTGTCTTTCGGTTGTTTGTACACGCGAGCGGCGTGACCGTCGAGGTAGCTGACGTTGATGCCGCCGGCGTTGGCGCCGCCTCGGCGGCCATGTGGGAAGATCCCGCCCTTGCGGAAGAAATCGCAGATCACCCAGGTTTCCGCCGGTTGGGCGAGCGTGCAGGCCCGATAGCGATTCGTCTGGAACTCGGTCTTGCTGGTCTGGCCCAGCCATTCGCGGTGCGCTTCGATGCCGGAGAGCGTGAGCTGTCGGGGCAGGAATTGGGATGTGTCGCGCCACGTGCCTCCCGCCTGGCCCGGCTTGTTCATCCGGAAGCTCCAGTAGATGTAGGTGATATTGCCTTGCTGGCGGTTCTCGGGCGTATCGATCACCGAATCGGTTCCGCCGACGGGCGTGCCGCCATTGGGATCGTTGGCGTTCTGTTCCAGGTCGCGAGCCTGGGGACAGTAGAACGCCTCCATCAGGACCCCATTCCGTTGCGCCCCGATCTTCTCCAGCAGGCCGGGATGCGGATTGTGTTCGGTCGGCTCCAGCGGATAGCGGGTCCGGTCATCGTCGTTGGCATAGGTAACCAGGGCCAGGTTGATCTGCCGCAAATTGCTCAGGCACGCGGCCTCGCTGGCGTGGAATCGGGCCTTGCGCAGCGCGGGTGCCAGAATCGCCATCAGGATGGCGATGACGGCGATGACGACGAGCAACTCGATCAGCGTGAACCCAAACCCAACTCGACCACGTCTGCGCATTGCTCGGCCCTCTCATGGCTATTGCCGCACCGTTCGGGGTTCCTCATTTCGTTTGCCGGATTGTCTTCCCGTACAGCGCTACTCTTATGGTGCCAGATTACTGCCTCCGGCGTCAAGACCTCGGTTCATCCGTTTGGGCTCGTTTCACACTGGAATGTTCCGATCTGCCGTGAATGTGGACAGGTTCCCGAAGCCGGCGTACAATGCGGATCGAGTCCGGCGCCTGATTCCGGCGCCGGGGATCGTACGCTCCCGGGTTCTCCGGCGGAGTTGTGTTGGCTATCCCGCCCAGAGGTCCAGGCGATGCGTGGAAGCATACCCGACTCAGTGCGATTGGATGGATACCGATCATGACAAAGGCTCCTCAGGGTCCGGGCGCAGGCCGGTTTTGCATCGTGCTGGCGGCGTTGACGTTGCTCGTCGGATGCGGGGGGGCCGGTCCTCGCGTCTCGAACGCCGGCCGGGTGGCAGAAGCCCCGAAAGAGTACTCCCGAGAGGATGCCCTTCGGATGATCCGGTCGAGCGAGGGGCGGCTGGCGCCGGTGTATGGTCCTCTGGCAGAGCAACTCGTGGACGACCTGGACCTGGACGGCAGAACCGGGATCGGGATTGACTTGGGCAGTGGGCCGGGGACGCTGGTCATTGAATTGTGCAAACGGACGGAGATGCACTGGATCAACGCGGACATCAATCCGCACTTCTTCCCCTTTTTCCTGCAACGAGCAGAGGAACATGGCTGTGGCGGCCGTGTCAGCGCCATCCAGGCCGATGCCCAAGCCCTGCCGTTTCGAGATGACTATGCGGACGTGATCGTCTCGCGAGGCTCATTCTGGTTGTGGGGCGACAAGGTCGCGGCGTTTGGAGAGATTCGACGGGTTCTCAAACCCGGCGGTGTGGCTTATATCGGGCGGGGTCTCTCGGCGAATCTGCCGCTCGAGGTGGCCCAGGCGGTGCGCGGGGGACGAGGCGAGGGGCCGCAGTACGATGTTGCGGCGACGGCTCAGGAACTGCATGCCATCATGAAATCGCTGAGGATAAAGGACTATCGCGTCATCCGGCCGAGGCTGGACAACGAGGCCGGTGTGAACTACGGCGTCTGGGTGGAGTTTCGCAAGAGTAGGGGCGGATAATTATTCGCCCCTGCCGGATCGGTCTGTGCCGTATCGGCCGCATGGGCTCAAGCCCATCCTGCGAGACTCTTTGTGCCGGAGCCCTCTTCGTTTCCGGGCTAATCTGTTCATTGTGTCTGGGGCCAAAGTCTGATACTCTGTGTGGGCAGAAGGCTGTGCCATTGTCTGGCGATGAGTAAGAGACACCGGAACATCCAGCGTTTGTCCGATCTGACCTCAACCCCTGCAGGGGAGGCAAACCACATGAGCCGACAGCTTCCAGTCATCCGGTTTCGATTCAGGACAGATTTCCTGTGTTTTGCTGCAACAGCCCTTTGCTGTGCATTCACGCATGGTATGGGAGGCGTGGCCGCTGCGGCCGACTGGCCGACATACCGGTGCGATGCCGCTCGCAGCGGAGTGGGCGCCGAGAGTCTGCCAGCCGATCTCTCGCTTCAATGGACGTACACCTCTGCGCATCGTCCCAAACCTGCATGGCCCACTCCGTCGGAGGAGATGCCTCGCATGCACGCGGACAGCGCCTTTCACGTGGCGCTGGCCGATGGTCGCGCGTTCTTCGGGTCCTCCGTGACGGATGAACTCTGCGCGATTGATGTCGCTTCGGGGGCGGTCTGCTGGAGCTGCTTCACCGAAGGCCCGGTCCGTTTCGCCCCGGCCGTTCACGAGGGCCGTGTCTACGCCGGGTCGGACGACGGCTATGTCTATTGCCTCAGTGCGGTCGATGGATCGCTGATCTGGCGGCAGCGGCCGAGTCCGAGCGACGAGAAAGTCCTTGGCAACGGGCGGATGATCTCCCTCTGGCCGATCCGCACGAGCGTGCTGGTAGACCGGGGTGTGGTCTACTGCGGCGCCGGAGTATTTCCCTACGAGGGGATCTACATCTGCGCCCTCAATGCCGCTGACGGTTCGTCTGTGTGGAAGAACGATACGATTGGTGATCGCGCCCACGAGCTGAGCTACGGCGGCATATCTCCCCACGGGTATCTGCTGGCTTCCGACGAGACTCTATACGTTCCTGCAGGCCGCGCGATGCCCGCCGCCTTCAGTCGACGGAGCGGCCAGTTTCTGTTCTGGGCCTTTCCCGGGGGCAAGCAGGGCGGAACCTGGTCTTTGCTGGCCGGTGATGAACTCATTGCCGGGGTAGACCGATCCGGGACGCCTCACAAGGTCGCATACGATTCAAAGACCGGCCAGAGCAAAGGAGACGTGTTCGCCTGGTTCCCCGGACTGGATATGGTGGTCCGGGGCAACTTCGCGTACGTTCTGACGCCCGCCGGTTTGTACGCCATCGACCGCGACGCGCACGCCGAAGCGCGGCAGAAGGTCGCTGCCTCCACGGAGGCGCGTGAAGCGCTGGGACAAGAGCTTGCCAAGCTGCGAGAAGATGTCCAGAAGGCGGGGGCTGAGCAACAGACCCGAATCCACGACAGGATCGATGAGATCGGCCGCCTCACGGCCGGGCGCCTGGCGGCGGAGCGGCAGCTTCGCGATTCCTGCCACACATGGTATCTGCCCGTTCCGCAGTGCCGTTCTCTGATCCTGGCGGGCGAAACGCTTTTTGTCGGCGGCTTGAACCAGGTCTTGGGCGTGGACGTCCAGACCGGCCGGAGAGTATGGCAGTCGAACCTGGCCGGAAACGCCGTGAGTCTGGCCGCCGGCAGCGGCTCTCTGATTGTCAGTACGGAGGAGGGCAGGATACACTGTTTCGCAGCCACCAGACGCACCGCGTCGGAAGGGACACGTGGTGCGCACGATCCGAATGCCTTTCGCGATCACCCGCAGGGCGACCTGTACCGCGAGGTTGCTCGCCAGATCGTGGACCGGAGCAACACGGCGAAAGGTTACTGTCTCATTCTGGACGCCAACACGGGTCAGCTTGCCTATGAGTTGAGCCGGACCACCGATCTTCAGATCGTCGGCCTCGAAAAGGATCCAGCCAAACTGCGCATCGCCCGCCAGAGACTGCTGTCGGTCGGGCTGCTTGGCACGCGGGTGGTCGTGGAGCCGTGGGACATCGATTCCCTGCCCCCTTACTTCGCCAATCTGGTTGTCTCCGACGGCCTGTTGACCACCGGCACGGCGGAGGTGACGCGGGAACAAGTGGAGCGCGTCCTGAGGCCTGGTGGAGGAACCGCCGTTGGGGCCACGCCTGACGGCAATGGCGGTCTCCAGTGGCGCACGTTCACACGTCCGTCACTCGAAGGGACCGCGGGATGGACTCAGCAGTACGGCAATCCGCAGAACACGGCCTGTTCCCCTGACACGATGGCCAAGGGGCCCCTTGGCGTGCTCTGGTTCGGCGAGCCGGGTCCGCTGGCGATGGTGGAGAGACACGCAAAGGCCCAGAGTCCTGTCGCGATGGATGGCCGTCTGTTCATCCAGGGAGAGGAACGGATCCTGGCCCTGGACGCCTACAACGGGACGCCTCTATGGGAACGCCGGATTCCGGGTGCGGTGCGGGCGCGGGTCGACGTCGACGGGGGCAACCTGGCCCTGACGAAGGACGCCCTGTATGTGGCGGCCTATGATCGGTGCGTCGGTCTCGCTCCGGCCACCGGCGAGACTGTTCGGGTGTATGACCTGCCGGGAGGGAGCAGCGGAAGCTACCGCTGGGGCTGCGTCTCGACGGATCAGAGCACCTTGTTTGGCATCCGGGCCGAGCCCTTGAAGCAGCCGTATGCCACGGAACTCAGGGCTAAGTTTGCCGATCCCGATGACGACACGCTCCGGGCATACATCAGGTCGAACGCCAAATGGTTTCCCATGGCCAATTACCCGGCCTGGGAGAACTACAGCCCGGCCAAGGGCTCGGTGACCGACCGGATGATGACGGGCGACATGGTTTTTGCCCTCGACCCGAACACCGGAGCGGTGCGTTGGACCTATTCGGGCAAGCGGATCGCGAATCTGACCCTTTCCATCGCAGGTGGAAAGGTCTTCTTCGCCGAGAGCGTTGTCACCGATGCGCTGGCAGAACAGGCCCTTGACGAGCGGCGAACGCTGATACGGCAGGGAGTGTACGAACAGACGGAGGAAATGAAGAGGACCGAGGGCTATGAGTCGTCGGATACGAGGCTCGTGGTGGCCCTGGACGCCCAGAGCGGCAAGAAGCTGTGGGAACGAGCCGTAGACTTCACCGGTTGCTGCGGCGACGCCATGGGCTCGGCCTGCCAGGACGATGTCCTGCTGTTCTTCGGCTGCGTCGGCAATCACGACGCCTACCGATTCAGAGAGAGCCAGCTCACCTACCGCCGGATCGTGGCCATGTCGGCATCGAGCGGCGCGATCCTGTGGTCGCGTCCGGTCAACTATCGCACGCGGCCCGTGATCATCGGCGAGCGGATTGTCATCGAGCCGAGGATGTGCGATCTGCGCACGGGCCAGATCCTGTCGCGTATCGATCCGATCTCGGAGAAGGAAGTGCCGTGGGAGTTCCTCCGTCCGGGACATACCTGCGCGATCACCAGCGCCTCGGCGAGCGCCCTGTTCTACCGTTCGTCGAGCACGGCGATCTACGATCTGGCGCGCGACGCCGGCGTCGCCATCTTCGGCGGCATTCGCCCCGGGTGCTGGATCAACATGATCCCGGCCAACGGTCTGGTGCTGGTTCCGGAAGCGAGCGTGGGCTGCACGTGCTCCTTCCCGCTTCGTGGTTCGTTTGCCTTGGTGAATAAGCCGCAAAGGGCTCAGCCCTGGACCGTGTTCATCAACCATACCGAACTGGACACGAAGGGCCAGGTCGTGCCGGGCACGTATGAACGGCCCGTCAAACACCTCGCCATCAACTTCGGCGCGCCGGCGGATATGAAGGATGACGACGGCACGTTGTGGCTGGCTTACCCCAACCCCCGGACCGTATATACCCAGAACCATTTCGTCAACTACGGCATCAAGTTCGATCTGAAGGAGGAAATCCTCGAGGAGATGGGGTATTTCTGTCAGGACTTCAGAGGGATCACCGTCGAAGGGACGGAGAAACCCTGGCTCTTCACTTCCGGGTGTCTGGGGTTGCGCCGGTGCGAGATCCCGTTGCTCGATGGCCAGGCAGGCCATGTCCCGACCCTGTACACGGTCCGCCTCGGATTCCGGGCCCGCGAGGGCGACAGACCCGGTCAGCGGGTATTCGGGATCAAACTCCAGGGTCGGACTGTTTGTGAAACCTTCGACATCGCCCAGCTTGCCGGCGGCGTCGATAGAGCCGTCATCCGGGACTTCCCGGACATTGCCGTCGATGACACGCTCGTCCTGGAACTGGTCCCCAGGACCAGGACGTCCGGCGAGTCGGAGGCGCCCGTAATCAACTTCGTGGAGATCGTATGCTCGCACCGCTGGACACCGGCGACCGCAAAAGGCATCTGAAGGTCGCCGGGCATGTCCTCGTCTTTGTCCCCGTGGCGGCTGTCTGTCTGACTCTTACGTCGATCCTCACCAACTGGTGGAGATGGCCTGTGGACGGTCTTCGGCGCAGCGCCGCCGACTGGCCCATGTGGCGGTACGACGCCAGCCGCAACGGTGCTTCGCCCGTCTCGTTGCCGGTCGATCTGCGTCTTCAATGGATCCGGCGACTGCCAAAGCCCGCCCCCGCATGGCGCGAGGAGCAGTACAAGCTCCAGTTCGACCGGTCCTATGAGCCGGTCGTCATGGGCGACCAGATCTTCGTGCCATCGATGGTCAGTGACAAGATCGAGGCCTACGACACGGAAACCGGCAGGCAGAATTGGCAGTTCTTCTGCGATGGGCCGATCCGTTTTGCGCCGATCGCATGGCAGGGCCGCGTGTACTTCGCCAGCGACGACGGCTGTCTCTACTGCTTGGCGGCCAGGGATGGCGCGCTGCTCTGGAGATCCCGCCTGGCGCCATCGACCCGCAGGATTCTGGGTAATGGCAGGCTCATATCGGCGTGGCCTGCACGTGGGGGGCCGGTGTTACATGACGGCAGGATCTACTGCTCCGCCGGCATCTGGCCGTTCATGGGGGTGTTCATCTACGCACTCGATGCCGTGACGGGCCGCGTGATTTGGGAGAACAGTAGCACCGGCTCGATCTACATTCTGCAGCAACACAACAGCCCCGCGTTTGCGGGCGTGGCGCCGCAAGGATACCTGGCGTCGGATGGGAACAAGCTGCTGGTGACGAGCCGAACCACCCCGGCGTGCTTCGATTGCGCGACCGGCGAGTTGTTGTACTATCCCCTGGCGGACCGCAGCTACGGCAAGCACGTCGGTGGCTACGGAGCGTCGATCTGGAAGGACTGGTATTTCAATAACGCCGTGGCGTACAGGCTTTCCGATGGTCTGGCCCTCGGGCCTATCGCGGCCGATGTGATGGATGGCGATGCGGTCGCGGGAATCGGAGCGACCGGCGACGTCGTGGGCGCTACGCTGGCGGAGGAACAGACAGTCGATCCCAAGGACAAGAAGACCAAAACGCGACTGTCCGCCCAGCCGGTGTGGAAGTTGCAGACCGACCCGGCCCTCGATCAGATCCATATCAAGGCGGGCAGTCGGTTGTACGGCAGCAGCGACGAGGGGCTGATCGCCGCCATTGAGGCGCCCGAGGGGGACAAACCGGCACGGACGGTCTGGCGAGCCAGGGTGCACGGGCGCGTGTGGAACATGGTCGCCGGCGATGGGAAGCTCTTCGTGATCACGCAGGACGGGCACTTGTATTGCTTCGGCGCCGCAAGAAGGTCTCCCGTTCGCCGCATGAGCATTGCCCATAGCCTGAGGCCGGCTCCTCGCAGCGAGTCCGGACGGGTCAAGGAGATCCTCGCGCAAGGCGTGGATGCGAAGGGGTACTGCCTGTGGCTCGGGGTTGGCAACGGCCGCCTGCTCACGGAACTCCTGCGTCAGTCGCAGATGCACGTGATCGCCGTCGAGCCGGATGCCGAGAAGGTGGCCTCCCTGCGAAAGAGGCTGGATGGCGTGGGCCTCTATGGATCGCGCGTCTCCATTCTGCAGGCCGATGTGGATTTCGCCGATCTGCCGCCGTACATCGCTTCACTGGTCGTGGTGGAGAATCTCAAAGCCGCCGGGATCGAGGGGAATGCGCGCCGCATTGACGCGATGTGCGAACTGCTTCGGCCCTACAGCGGGGTGGCTTGGATCGCAGCGGGCAAGGAGCAGCAACTGGCCATATGCAGCCGGCTTGCCAACGTGGAGCTTCCAGGTTTCAGGGTGGACGCTGCCAAAGGCGCCGTTGTCATCCAGCGCACCGGACCCGTGCCGGGTTCTGCCGACTGGACGCACCAGTACGGCGATGTCGCCAACACCGTCTGCTCGAAGGACCAGCTCCGGCTTCCGCTGGGGATACTGTGGTTTGGGGAGGAAGCGGGATTCGGTGACGTTCTGCCCAGGCACGGACATGGCCCGCCCGAGCAGGTCGTCGGGGGAAGGCTGTTCATCCAGGGGATCGATTCGTTCAGTGCGCGGGATGTCTACACGGGCCGGGTCTTGTGGAAGAAGCCACTCACAGCGTCGACCTTCGGCGAATACTACGACGCGTCTTACAAGCATGACTTTCGTTACCTCGGCTACGGCCAGGGCCACATTCCCGGGGCCAACGCCAGGGGCACGAATTTCGTCGCCACGGCCGACCGGATCTATGTCGTTCAGGAAGATGTCTGTCACGTCCTGGACCCGGCCACCGGGCGGACCCAACAGGTGTTTGCATTGCCTGCCCAGGAGGGCCAACGATCGCGACGCTGGGCCTACATCGGGGTCTGCGAGGACTATCTCATCGCCGGAGCGAGTTTCGTCCGGCATTCGCCTTTGCTCAAGCCTCCCGGCGAGAAACCCGATGCGGCCGCTCCATTTGTCGATTGGAGCGCCAGCAGGACCCTGATAGTGATGAACCGCTACGACGGAAAGGTCCTGTGGAGCGTGGAGGCGGATCATGGGTTCATCCATAACGGGATTGCCGCCGGTGGCGGCATGGTCTTCTGTCTCGACGCGGTGCCTCCATATGTGAAGCGAAATGCGCGCCAGGACGCCGAGGTCGGTCAGACGAGCCGGCTCCTGGCGATGGACCTTCGCACGGGCCGGGTCGTCTGGGACAACCGCGACAGCGCCTTTGGAACTTGGCTGAGCTTCTCCGAGCCGTTCGGCGTTCTGGTGCAGGCCTATCGCAAATCCGGCGATATGCTCTGGGAGCCCGGCGACCGGATGGCGGCCTTTCGGGCCCGGACGGGCGAGGTTCTCTGGGACGAGAGGACGGATTACTCCGGGCCCTGCATGTTGCGCGGGGGCACCGTCTTGACTCAGGGGAGCGCCTACGATCTTCTGACGGGCCGCCGGCGGACGTATCCGCATCCTCTGACGGGAGAGCCGATACCCTGGCGTTACACGCGAAACCACGGCTGCAACACAGCGATTGCCAGCGAGAACCTCCTGACGTTCCGCTCGGCCGCGGCGGGATACTACGACCTCAGCAACGACGGGGGGACCGGCAATTTCGGCGGGTTCCGATCGGGATGCACATCCAATCTGATCGTCGCCAACGGTGTTCTCAATGCGCCGGACTATACGAGCACGTGCACTTGCAGCTATCAGAACCAGACCTCGCTGGCGATGGTCCACATGCCGGACGTGGAAATGTGGACATTCAGCAAAGTCGAGCCGAGCGATGCCCCCATTCAGAGCGTCGGCATCAACCTCGGTGCGCCGGGCGACCGCCGAGCCGAGAATGGAACGCTCTGGCTGGAGTATCCAATTGTCGGAGGGAGTTCTGCCGAACTGGACATGGCTGTGGCGCCGGAGGAACTGTCATGGTTCCGCCGCCACTCGTCGCGCCTGCGACGCAGCGACATTTCATGGGTCGAAGCCTCGGGGGGCAAGGGCCTGCGGTCTGTTCGCGTCAGAGTGTCGGGGGGGGTAGGATGGGCTTTAGCCCATGCGGATGGATCTCAGCATGGGCTAAAGCCCATCCTACAGCAGGCCAACGCACAGAAGAGCTACACGGTTCATCTGCACTTCATGGAGCCCGAAAACAAGAAGGCGGGAGAGCGGCGGTTCGATGTTGCCCTGAACGGACAGACCGTGCTGGAGGATTTTGACATTGTCGCCGAGGCCGGGTCTCCCAACGTGGGGATCGTCAGGACGTTCAAGGGGATTCAAACGTCTGACTTCGTGACCATCTCGCTGACGCCGACTGACGCCTGCAGCGAAACGATCCTCTGTGGGATCGAGATTGTTGCCGAGCAGCCTCTTTGACACAGTGCGCAAAACGCGGTAAGATACGCCTGCCACGCTATCCCCGTGACCTTTGAAAGGGCAGCGTATGGATCGCGGAAAGACCATTCGATTGTTCGGGGTATTCCTTCTGTCGGCTATACCGTCCGCTGTCTGGGCGGGCGTATCTCCGGGCCAGGTCGTCAACGCGGCGGGAGCCACCCATGGAATCTGCGTTGTTGCTGGCGACCGGGCATCTGAACTTGCCGTTGCAATTGCCCGAGAGAGCGATCTGTTGATCTATCTGCACGTCGCGAAGGCAGAGGATCTTGAGTCGGCTCGCAGCTCGATCGACGAGGCAGGCTGCCTCGGGACGCGCGTGTTCGTCGCGGCAGGCGAAACCAGGCTGCATCTGGGCGACAATCTGGCCGATGCCGCGGTGATTCTCGGCGCGCCGGATCTTCCCCAGGCGGAGATTCTGCGAGTCCTTCGACCGGGCGGCAAGGCCGTGTTTGCAGACAGGACAATCGCCAAACCCATCCCGCCGGGCATGGATGACTGGACCCACCCTTATCACGGCCCCGACAACAACCCGCAGTCGAACGATGAAGTGATCGTCGCCCCATACCTGACGCAGTTCCTGGCCGAGCCCCGGTATGCGCCGCTGCCGCAGGTCTGCGTCACCTCCGCCGGCCGGGTGTTCAAGGCCTTCGGGCACGTGGCGTTCAAAGAACGCGAGGAGCCGTTTCTGAACAAGCTCGTGGCCTTCAATGGCTACAACGGTATGATCCTCTGGCAGCGAGAACTTCCCGAAGGCGTCATGATCCATCGCAACACGATGGTGGCGACGCCCGCCGCACTCTACATCGGCGACAACAAGTCGTGCAAGGTCATCGACACTGCCACCGGCAAGGTGCAAAATGAGATCGTCCCGCCCGTGGAGAAGGCGGGCGGCACGTTCTGGAAATGGATGGCGATCGAGGACGGCATCCTGTACGCCATGATCGGCGAGCAGGAGCAGGCCGACTCCACGAAGCGATGGAAACGCGACAAACACGGCTGGCCTTGGGACCCCATCTCGGAAGGGTGGAACCAGCCGGAGCATCCCTGGGGCTTCGGCCGCAACGTTCTGGCCATCGACCTCAAGACGAAAGACGTCCTCTGGAGCCATCGTGAGAGTGAGCCTATTGACGGCCGGGCCATCTGCATGAGCCACGGTCGCATCTACGTCTTTCGATTCGGCAGCTATCTCGCCTGCCTCGATGCCCGCAACGGCAGGGAGCTTTGGCGCAGCACCCCGCAGAACGCTCCGGTGCTATTCCGGTCGCTCGGCGAGTACCAGAATCGCCAGGACTGGCGGACGAACTGGCGAACCACCTGCTATCTCAAGTGCAGCGACAAGGCCCTCTATTTCGCCGGCCCGCCCGTCGGCAAGCTGCTGGCCGTCTCCGCAGTGGATGGCAGCATTCTCTGGGAGCATCCCTACAGCAACTTCCAGCTTGTCCTTCGGGAGGATGGGCTCTACGGCATCAGCGGCCAGATCGACAAACATCCGAGCCTGAAGTTCCACCCGCTCACCGGCAAGGTGCTGGCGGAGATCGACAAGCCTCGCCGGGCGTGTACCCGCCCGACCGGTGCGTCCGACGCGATCTTCTTCCGCGCCGAGGATGGCTCCGTTCGTCTGGACCTGGCCTCGAATCGCCCGGGCTGGATCTCCCCGATGCGACCGGTCTGCCAGGAGGGCGTGACCGTCTCCAACGGTCTGCTGTATTGGTGGCCCTCGGTGTGCGATTGCCAGTTGACCCTGTATGGCGTCACGTGTCTGGGGCCTGCGGGCGAATTCGGTTTTGCGCCCGACGCGACGGAGACGGCGCGGCTTGAACGAGGCAAGGACGCGGGGACACCGGTGACTCCTCTGACGGACCATCCTGCCGATTGGCCGACCTTCCGGGCGGACAATGCCTGTAGCGCCTCCACCTCGGGCAGGGTAGCCGAGCGACCGGGGCCGCTCTGGGATTTCGACCTCGACGTTTCCACGGTCCCGGGGCTTCCTCGAATCACGGCGCCCGTGGCTGCCGGCGGACTCGTTTTTGTCGGCGGGACCGACGGTGTCGTGCGTGCCATCGATGCCTCGTTGGGAACCGCCGTATGGAAAGCCTACACCGGGGGAGCGATCCGCATACCGCCGACGATCTGGGAAGGGCGGGCCTACGTCGGGTCCGGCGACGGCTGGGTGTACTGCTTCGAGGCGAAGTCCGGCCGATTGCTCTGGAGGTTCCGCGCGGCCCCGACCGAGCGTCTGATTCCCGTCTACGGCACGCTGATGTCGACCTGGCCGGTGGCCGCCGGTGTGCTCGTCGAGGATGGCACCGCCTATGCCGCCGCCGGGATTGCCAACTATGACGGCACATACGTGTATGCCCTCGACGCGCAGACGGGAGCGGTGAAATGGCAAAACGGCACGTCGGGCCACCTCGATCCCCAGGCCCGCACCGGCGTGAGCGTCCAGGGACATCTGCTGCTGCGCGGTGGAAAGCTCTATCTGTCCGGCGGGACGTCGATCTCGCCCGCCGTCTACGACGTAGCGACCGGCGAATGCCTGAATGATTCGGCGCAGTTGGCGGAGTGCTTCTCGCGCAGTCCGCGCGGTTGGGAACTGTCGGTGCTGGGCGACCAGGTGGTTGCCTGTGGAAAGCCGTTCTACGGCCATCCCGCGTACGACGTCTACGATGTCACCGTGTTCAGCAGGGCCTTCCTGGCCTCGTCCGGCAACACGTCTGTCGTATGGGCCTCGAATGCGGCCGGGCATCAGGTGATGGGATTCCGTGATTTCGACCGCGCGACTCTGGCGCGCAACGCAGCCAATCCAGGCAATCGGTTCGAGGTCAACTGGGGCCGGCTGGCCCCCTCGACCAAGCCCGCATGGTCTCTTGATCTTCAGAAGGCGCAGGCCATGGCGGTCTGCCGGAACGCGATTTTGCTGGCGACCGACAGGGAACTGATGGCCATGGATCCGGTCAACGGTGCGGTACAATGGAGGCAGCCCCTGCCGGTGCCGCCCGTACTCTGGGGCCTCGCCCTGGACAGCGCGGGCCGAGCGATTGTGACGCTGATCGATGGACGCGTCCTCTGTTTCGGATCTGTTAGAATGGTCGGGCGAGGCCGGTAGCGTGGCTGGGTGGTGTGTATTGCAGGAGCATTCGGTGACACGATTGGTGTGGTTGAATCTGGCTGTGCTGGGCATTCTGGCAGCGCTCCCCGATCCGGCATTTGGCTGCCGGTACAATGTTCGAGAGATCGGCTTCGTCGACGTCGGGGTGGAGCCGTACCGCCTCTTCGTGTACGTCCCCCAGGCGGTTGGGACGGGGGAGATTGACGATCTCAAGGACACGCTGGCTGCTGCCTCTGTCGACACAAACCTCCGTTGCGAGCCCGTTCCGGCGGGGGTCGATGCGAACCATCCCGCCTGGCGTTTCCTCTCGGCGCACGGTATCGACAGCTACCCTGCCGCCGTCATGGTGTCGCCGGATGGCCCCTCGCGGCGGCTGCTTTTGCCCGCCGATGTCCCATCGCTTACGGAGGCGGCCTGCTTATCGCTGGAGGCAGTGCTCGATTCTCCGACACGCCGACAGATCCTGGAGAAGGCGGCAGACAGCTACGGGGTCGTGCTCCTGATCGAGGGACCGCAGCAGGATCGGAACGCTGCGGCCCGGGAGGCGGTCTCGGCCGCAATTTCGTACGTTGGCGAGCAATTGGAATTCCTGCCCAAGGCAATCGCAAGGGGTCCCGAGATGGTCGTGCTCGATCATTCATCTCTGGCCGGCGAGGACACACTACTTTGGACACTTGGCCTGGAGCCGGAGGATGTCAACGAGCCGTGTGCGGCGATCTTTTACAGCCGGGGCCGGTGGATCGGGCCGCTGTTCAAAGGCGAGTTGCTCACAGATGCGAATCTCCTGCGCGTTCTCTCCATCATCGGCGCGGACTGCGAGTGCGGCTTCGACCATCGATGGCTCCAGGGTACGATGTTGCCGGCTCGGTGGGACCAGGGCCTTCAACAGAAAGTGGCGGCGAGCCTCGGTTTCGACCCGGAAAGTCCCATGGTGAAGATGGAGATGGTTTCCATCGTCCGTCGCGGCATGGGCGGACTCGGCGATCCCGGCGCGCCGTTCGGCTATCAAGAGATCGAAGTCGGGGGCGAGCAGGCGAGTCTATCGCACTCCTCCGTGGCCGGATTTGACAATGGGACCGTCGAGCCCGCAGGGGTACCCGTGGATGTCGAGCAGCCCCACACCGGAGGCCTCATCCTGGCGATCTCGTTTGGGAGCATGGTTGCGCTGGTCGCGGCAATATCGGCGGTGATTCTATGGAGAGTGAGAAGGGATTGAGACGCATATGTTTGTGATTCGAATGGTGTTGAAGGAGATGTGGCATCGCAAGGTCAACTGGGTGCTCGCCGTGCTCGCGGTCACGACGGCCGTGGCCTTCTCCGTGGCCTTCTTCACGGCGGCGAAGGCCTCGGAGCGAGAAACAGCTCGCCTGATGCTGTCGATGGGCTACAATGTGCACGTCATCGCCAAGGACGCGGACGCCGGCGCCTTCCTCCTCAACGGGATTCCCGAAAAGACGATGCCCGCGGACTACCTGGACAAGCTCGCGACTCAGCAGAGTATTTCCTACAACCATCTCCTGGCGACCCTGGAAGGCAGGATGAATTGGCGGGGCATGGACATCGTCCTGACCGGGATTGCCCCGGAGGTTTGTCCGCCCGGGCAGAAGAAGCCGCCCATGACGTTTCAGGTGGATCCGGGTGCGGTCTACGTGGGATACCGAATCGCTCTGAAGCTGCAAGTGAGAGAGGGCCAGACCCTCTCCCTGGGGGGCAAGGATCTGAAGGTCAAGAAATGTCTTGCGGAGTCTGGCGGGCTGGACGACGTGACGATGCAGTGCAACCTCGGCGATGCCCAGGAGATCCTGAATCAGCCGGGACGAATCACCGGGATCAAGGCCGTCGATTGTCTGTGTTTCGAGAAGGGCGATCCGGTCGCCGTGCTCAGGAAGGAAATCGGCGCCATACTGCCCGAGGCCCAGGTGCTCCAGGTCAAGGCCCTCGCGAACGCCCGGGCGAAACAGAGACAGATGGTCCACGGCATCTTTGCCCTGATGCTGCCGTTTGTCATCGCCGCTTGTGCGGTATGGATCGGTGTGCTGGCGGCCATGAACGTCCGGGACAGGCAGCAGGAGATCGGGCTGTTGCGGGCCCTCGGATACGACGCGGGGGCCATCTGTCTGTTGTTCCTTGGCAAGGCGTTGCTGGTGGGCCTGGCCGGAGCGGGTGTGGGCTTTTTGCTCGGGACCAGTCTGGGCCTGAAGTACGGTCCGGGCATTTTTGAGATCACGGCCAAGGCGATGATTCGCTGGGAGCCGACGCTGCTGGTCTTCGCCTGCATTCTCGCACCACTATTCGCCACTGTTGCGAGCTTCATACCGACCATGATCGCCGTCACCTGCGATCCCGCTGAGGCATTGAGGGAGGAGTAGTTATGCTGCAATGCCAGGACGTGACCAAGACCTACAGGACGCCGAACGGCGAGGTGAAAGCGCTCGGTGATGTCAGCCTGCGAATCGACAAGGGCCAGTTCGTTGCCGTGTGCGGGCCGAGCGGCAGCGGCAAGACTACCCTGCTGATGACGATGGCCGCCATGCTCCGCCCGAGTGCGGGAATGGTGCGATTCGAGGAGGAGGACATCTACGGGATGGCCGGCTCCGAGCGAGCGGTATTTCGGGCAAAGAACATCGGATTCGTGTTTCAGATGTTCCATCTTGTGCCGTATTTGAACGTCCTTGAGAATGTCCTCCTGGCAGGCGGCGCGGTCGGAGGCCGCGATGGCGGCCGTGCAAGGGAGCTTCTACAACGGCTTGGCTTGCAGCATCGCATGGACCACAGACCGGCCCAGTTGAGCACGGGCGAAAGGCAGCGGGCCGCGATGGCCAGAGCTTTGCTGAACCGGCCGAAGCTGATTCTTGCCGACGAACCGACGGGCAATCTCGATCCCGACAGCGCCGCGTCCGTGCTCGGCCACCTTCGCGATTTCCATCGCGCCGGTGGGACCGTCGTTATCGCGACGCATGGTCCGGCCGCACAGGAACTCGCCACCAGAACCATCCATCTGCGGAATGGGACAATCGAGCGCGACGGGTGACTGCGCTGCGACCCGTTCTGAAGCGCACCGAGACAGGATAGGTCATCCCTCGGAGGCAGCCGCCGGTCGTTCAAGGAGCATCGCTTGCGCCGGCCAGAGCGCGATCGAGAGCGCCGAGCAGCTCGCCCTGGTAGTCGTCGCTGTACTCCCAGAACATAACGCCGCCTAAGCCCTTGGCCTTGAGATACTGGACCTTGGCGGTCATGGACCGGGCGTTCTCGTAGGAGATGAAGACCGCCTCTTCGGGGTTCCACAGATAGGGCGCCTGGGCCGCCTCATCCCAGTGCTGCTCGCAGGCGTCGTCGCGCAGGCACGGCACAATCTGGCGGTAGAAAACGATGTCGCCGACGGATTCGGCCTCTTGGAACAGGCCGTGATTCTCACCGCTTCTGACTCCGGTCCACTTGCGGCCATAGAAGGGGATTCCCAGGTTGATCTTGTGCGGCGGGACACCCGCCTGGATGTGGAGATCGACGGCGTGGACGATGCTGTTCTTGTCCCGCTCCGGCGACGAAGACGGCCGGAAGTTGCTGTGATGTCCCGTGCGATGGTCTCCGCCATGGTAGAAGTCGTAGGTCATAATGTTCAGGAAATCGAGGTAGCGATGCAGCTTGCCCAACTCGGTATTGTCGACGTAGTGCTGATTCGCACCCGTCGCAATCGTCAGCAGGTAGTGTCTGTGGTCCGGCTTCCGGGCGGACAGTCTGTCCAACTCCTCCCGCACGGCTTGAAGCAGTAGCGTGAAGTTCTGCACATCCTGGGGCCGGTAGACGTTGCCGGCGCCGGGGCTGTTGGGATACTCCCAGTCGAGATCGATGCCGTCGAGATCGTAGGCGTCGACGAACGCGGCCGCACTGGCGGCGAACCTGCGCCGCGACTGGTCCGTCAGGGCTGCGTCGGAAAAACCGCCCGACCAGGTCCAGCCGCCCACAGAGACCAGCACCTTGAGGTCGGGGTTGATCTTCTTCAGGGCGTGCAGTTTGAAGATGTCGTCCTTCTTCAGCGGGGTGTTGTCGATGCTGGTGTCGAAGTGCACCTGGCCGTCAACCACGTTGACGAAGGCATAGTTGACGTGCGTGATCTTGTCGGCCTGGATGGTGGAGAAATCAAAATCACGATAACCGGCGACATAGGCCACGACGTTGTATTTCGGCTTTGCAGGCTTCGAGAAGCTGTGGCAACCCGCCGCCATCACCAGTGTCGCCGCCAGAGCCACGGCGACTTGGAGGATACGTGTTCTGCTGCGTGCTCTCATCGGACGTCACCTCATTCCAGAAATCTGCCTGTTCCTCAGGACTTCATGGCCATCGACTTGCCGCGGGGATTGGCGAGGTTCTTCTCGATCAGCTCGCAGCGCTGCCGCACGCACGCGAAGGCCCGGCCGCCGTCGGGCGGCGTGTGGAGGACGTAGTCCAGCAGCCGATCGATTGTACTGGTCGCGACGTGGACGCGCGTGTCCGAGGAGCCGTAGTAGATGAACACGTCGCCGTTGTCCCGGGCGATCCAGCCGTTGGCAAACAGGACATCGGAGACATCGCCGACGCGTTCCATGCCGCGCGGCGCCATGAAATAGCCGGCCGGCCGATGCGTGATCCGCCACGGCTCGTGAAGGTCGGACAGGAACATATACAGAACGTACCGCAGCCCGTCGGCGTTTTCCCAAACGCCGTGAGCGAGGTGCAGCCACCCCCTGTCCGTCTTCAGCGGCGGCGGGCCCTGGCCGTTCTTGCCCTCGACGATGGTGTGGTAGCGACACGGGTCGATGATGAGCGATTCGTCCTCGATCTCGGCATTCTTGACATCGTCGCAGAGGGCCCAGCCGATTCCGGTGCTGCACCCGGCGGCCTTGAATTCGCGCATCGGCCGGGTGTAGAAGGCGTACTTGCCGTCGACGAACTCCGGGTGCAGGACGTAATTGCGCTGCTGGGCCGACGGGGTTTTCAGATCGGGCAGTCGCTCCCACGTCTTCAGGTCCCTGGTGCGGGCGATGCCGGCCCTGGCCAGGGCGGCGGGCGGATTGTCCGGCTGGGCGGGGTCGTGACGCTCGGCACAGAACGTCCCGTAGATCCAGCCATCCTCGTGCCGCGTCAGCCGGATGTCGTAGACGTTCATCTCGTCCTCGGACGCCTCCGGCATCACGATTGGATGGTCCCAGAAGCGGAAGTTGTCAATCCCGTTGGCGCTCTCGGTGACGGCGAAGAACGACTTGCGGTGATAGCTCTCCACTCGGGCGACGACGCAGCACTTGCCCTCCCATTCGATGGCGCCGGCGTTGAAGACGCTGTTGATGCCCATCCGCTCCATCAAATAGGGGTTAGCTTTCGGATCGAAATCGTAGCGCCAGAACAGCGGCGTATGATCGGCGGTGAGCACCGGGTACACGTAGCGATCGAATACTCCGTTTCCCGGCGTTTGTTTCTGGTTCCTGCGAACGATCAGGGCTTCGTGGGCATCCACAAGCTCCTTGTATCGCCTCTCGAATGCCTGCATATCCATAGCCGAAAACCTCCTTCTGAAACCGCTACGAAGCTGGTTGCCGCACCGTCGGCTCGGGGGGTGGCAGGTGATCGTACCAGCTCTTTTTCAACACGACACTGGTGACGACGAAAACGACCAGGGCAATGACGACGCCCTTGGATTCGCGAATGACCAGACAGATCGGCAGAACCACCAGGGTCGTCTGCCAGATGGTGCCGATGACGATGTTGAACAGATCCCGCCGGAAGTCCTTGTTGGGTCGGAAGGTCGGGTCTTCCGCCATGACTTTCGCGCGGATCGGGCCCCAGAAGCCCCAGGGCCGGACCGTGCGGTAGAAGCTCTTGAGTACCTCATCATCCTCGGGTTTGCTCAAGAACGTCCCGAGCAGGCATCCCACAATCGAAAGGACGAAGATCGGCGGGAAGGTATACAGGGCGTTGGTTCCGGGCCACCATCGCTGGACCAGGGACGGCACGAACAGTGCCCCGGCGATGCCGGTGATCAGGCCCCAGAAGAAGCCATAGCCGTTGAAGCGCCACCAGTGCCATCGCAGTACGTTCGCGGCCACGTAGCCGCCAAACAACCCTCCGACGATCCACATCGTGACGTTAAAGATATTCTCCGCTTGGTATCCGAACAGAATGCCGATGCCCACTACCAGGACCGAGACAACATAGCTCATGCGCACCTGGACCTTGTTCGAGGCGTTGGGATTGATGAACCGCTTGTAGATGTCGTTCACCACATAGGCCGGACCTGCGTTGACCGTCGCGGCGAAGGTGGACATGAACGCCGCCAGCAGACCCGCCAAAAGCAACCCGGTCAGGCCGGTCGGGATGACCGAGTTCTGAATCACGACCGGCAGGATCTTCTCGAAGTCCGGTTTTTCGCCGGCCTGCACCGCGGCGTTCCACATCTGAACCAATGTCTCGCGGAGAGGGACCAGAGCCAGAACAGTCAGGCCCGCGATCAGCATGTAACGGGGGAAATAGAGCACGACGTTGACGGTTGCGCTCATGAGGGATGCTTCGCGCTGATTACGCGTGGCCAGAACCCGCTGCATGTCGTAGTTCGGCGAGGGCCCCGCCATGCTGGCCAGGACTCCCTTGAAGACCATCAGACCGAAGAAGATCGAGAAAAGGGACATGCCGTCTTCGGCCATCTTGACCTGGATCATCTCGAAGTCGCCGGTCCACTTCATGTTCATGGTCAATCCGAACCACAGATTGCGCCACCCCTCGGGGACCACCGCGTCGATGGCTTCAGGACTAACGGTGGCGATGGCGATGATGCCAACGGTAATCGAGACCACCGTCATGAGTGCGAACTGAAGGAGTTCCGTCAGGACCACGCTGTGCATCCCGCCTTTGACCACGTAGATGGACGTGATCGAAAGGATGATGAGGGCATACGCATTGGGACTCAAATCCCAGGGCAGCATGATTTCGGCGAACTTCCCGATCCCTTTGAACTCGTACGCGACGAAACCGATCACGGTGATCAACGCGAAAACGACCACGCTGATGTGGGCCAGGTTAGCCCCGCGTCCCCGGCCGAAGCGGGTCTGAATCCACTCGGCCCCGGTCAGGACGTTGGATCGCCGCAGCCACGTGGCCAGATACATCATCAGGAAGATCTGGTTGAACGTGGGCCAGACCCAGGGGAACCAGACGCTTTTGAGCCCGTAGGCGAAGCACCAGTAGACCAGCAACATGGTCCCGGTGATGTCGAACTGGCCGGAAGCGTTCGAGATGCCCAGGATGTACCACGGAATGGTCTTGCCGCCCAGGAAGTAAGAGTCCAAGTCCCGAGAAGCGCGTTTCGAGACCCACAGGCCCAGCAGAATGGTGACGACCAGGTACGCGGCGATGATGCCCAAATCCAGAACGGGTAAGTCCATATCCGTCGTGCCTTCAAAATCGAGACTATCTGTCGCAATCTGGAATCTACAGGTCAGAGAATCTTACAGGCCGATGGGCCAGGAGACAAGGAGGAAGCGACAGACTCCTTGATTTCACAATCAGTCCGCCAGCGTGAACACGCGTTCGGCCGTGCGTTTCTTGCCGTTGTGCTCGACGGTGACCGTAATCGTCGGATGGTCGGCAGACATGAAATGGGCCTGGAGGAAGTACCCGCTCGGCCGGACGTTCGTGACAGGCCTGCCGTTGAGCGTGACGGTTGCGCCCGGAGGCACCAGACCGCGGACGCCGATGTTTCGCGGTCCGGCCGGAACGACCATGCCTTCGGGCGGCGAGGTCTGGACTATCAGCAGAGGTTCGCTCGTGAGCTGCTCGATCTCACGGGCGATGGCCTCGCGGGTGTCGAGCATTACCTCCGGGTTCCTCGTATAGTCATAAAAGGACCACACCACCCGACGGCACAGCTCCAGCGGTCGTTGACGCGGGTCCAGCCAGAAGGCCTCCTTGCCGACCTTGTGCTTCACTCTGGACAATTCATTCTCAAGGACCCAGAGGTATTCATAGTCCTGCAGGCCGTCACGCATAGCGCTGAATCGCAGGGAACCGAGCAGGCCGCTTGTACCGGGATAGGCGATGGCGCGATCTCCCAGCGGCAATCCCTCGCTGAGCGCCTCCTGGGTATAGGGGTCGCCGGCGGCGAAGTGATTCAGCCCCCAGTGCAGGTATCCATCCAGGTCATGAAGGTAGTTGATCCAGTGGAGTACGCGGACCTTCAGCAACGATTGATCCAGAAAACGATTCGGATAGCGCCCCACAGGATGGCAACACGTGTAGAACCACAGTTCTGCGCCGGTGCTTTGGACCTGCTGGAATCGTGGATACCAGAGATTGAGGTGACTGAGTTTAGGGACATACACGTCGAGCGCGCCGAGGTATTCGGCTTCGACCGCCTCGATACAGCGGATGTGCGGCGCGATCTCGTGCACCCGATCCACCACGGCCGCATAGCTCTCTTCGTGGTGAATGAACGGCTCATCCGAGATACTGACGAGGAAGCGGTTGGGCCAATTCCGCTGGAGGACGACCTTCTCCCATGCCGCCAATCGGCGCAGATTGGACTCGACCGGCTCGATCCGGCTTTCGGGGGCGGTGATCTCTGCCGTTCGCGTGCCGACCGAGTGCAGGTGGATCTGCCGGATGCCCGTTTGAAAGGCTACCTCCGCGTAACGCTCAAGACGGCTGGTGTCATACGAATAGCCCTGTTGATCGTCACCCGTTTCCCGTATCAAACCGATCGAGGTCTGAATGTCGGTCTGTCGATGCTCCACAAGAAACAAACAGAACCGTTGCAGCAGGTCCCAGTATTCCTCCCCATACGGTTGAACGTTCTCAAAGCCGGGGCCCGGGAATCTCCACCAGTTTATGACCGACAGATGCCGGTCCGCTGGGACCTCAAAGTCCCAGACGTGCAATTCAAGGGGAATCTCCGCCGACGCATCCGCCGACGTCACCGTCAAGGTGCCCTGATAGTCGCCTGCCCTTGCCGCAGCGGGCACGTGAATCTCGATCCAGAGTGGCTGGGCCTGATCGGCCTGGACCGCGATCTGCGGCCGCTCCCAGAACGCATCCGGAATGCTCGCCGGCGCCTTTACCTGAAGCTCATCTTCAGGGATGCCCGCCGTGTTGCGATTGACGTCTATATATCGCACCCACTGCAATCTGACGGCAGCGGCCGGGATGACGGCATCACTGGCAACATGCCGCAGGTCACTTATGCCGGCGGATACAGCGCTGTGACTGGCGCGCGGCCGAAACACGGCCTGCGCGCTTGCGATCTCCGCGCGAGCGGCCGCGACGCGAATCACGCTCTTGCTGCCGACCTCCGGGCTGTCCGAGCGCAAGACCTTGGTCAATGCATCGCTGGGCCAAAGCGCGCCGTCCAGCGTTTCCCCGGCCGCGCGATGCAAGGGGGTGAGGATGGCTGCCACGAACAGGAACAATCTGCCAATCGATGAGGTTCTCATATCGCATTCCTTATTCCAGAAACGTGAGTGTAACGGAATCTGCCGCGTCTGCGATCAAGAGCTATGCACAGATTCCGGTTATACCCTCGATCGTCACCTCCTGCAATCCTCCGTAGCGGGGCATTGGACAGCCCTTGGGGCCATTGCACGGCGATGTCCCGGCAGGCCGGAAACCTCTTGTGCTTTCGACGCGGGGACGTTGAAATGAATGCCCATGGAGACCATCACGCAGAACACGCTGCGGGCGATCCGCTTTGAACGGCCGGACCATATCCCTATGGTGTTCTGGATCAATCCCGCCTGCTGGCATCACTACCGTCCGGAGGTCCTGTTCGAACTGATGGCCGACCACCCGCGGCTATTCCCCGATCTTGTTCCCGGCCCGGCCGCGATTACCGAACCGGCGCCGTGGGAGCGGGCGGGTCTGCCCTATGCGGATGCCTGGGGTTGCGTCTGGCAGACGACCGACGACGGCATCACAGGCACCGTGACACGGCACCCGCTGGCTGACTGGGCCGCCTTGGCGAGCTTCGTCCCGCCGGATCCGGCGCGCACCAATGCCATGACCGGGATCGACTGGGCGGCGGAACGCCATCGAGCCGAACAAGCTGCAAGAGCGGGATTGCCCTGGAGCGCCAGTCTGGAGCATGGCCACACCTTTCAGCGTCTTGGATATCTGCGTGGGTACGAGAACCTGCTGCTGGACATGGCCGATGGTGACGTGCGGCTCAACGGCCTGATCGATATGGTCGAGGCGTTCAATCTGGGCCTTGTCGAACGGTATCTGGACCTGGGTGCCGTGATGATGTGCTATCCGGAGGATCTGGGCATGCAAAAAGGGTCTATGCTGTCGCCGGCTTTATTTCGTAAACACATCCGGCCGGTCTATGAGCGCCTCATGGCGCCGGAGCGCGAAGCGAACTGCTTGGTCCACATGCACTCGGACGGCGACATTCGCGACCTGGTGGAGGATATGCTCGCCAGCGGGGTCGACGCGCTCAACCTCCAGGACCTGGTCAACGGCCTGGACTGGATCGCAGCGCATCTGAAAGGCCGCGTGTGCATCGATCTCGACATTGACCGCCAGCAGATCACCCCATTCGCGTCTCCCGGCCGGATCGATGCCCTCATTCGCAGCGAAGTCAAGGCGCTGGGCAGCCACGACGGCGGCCTGATGATGATCTATGGCCTGTATCCGGGCGTGCCGGTGGAGAACGTCAGGGCAGTGATGGATGCCATGGAACGCTATGCGGGTTTCTACGCATGAGGAACGAGTTTCAAGGCAAGCACAGAAGGGACCGAGACATGGGCACATTGGGCGTGGGAATCATCGGTTGTGGCTGGGTTGCGGGGGAGTACGTCAAGGCCTTTCACGAAGATCCGCGGGCGGAGATTCGCGCGCTGGTCAGTCGCCATCCGGCCAACGCGCAACGCTATCGGGATGCGTACGATCTCGATTGCGCGATCGAGACGAATGCGACGGCGATGCTCAACAGGAAGGACATCGACGTTGTGGTGGTTTCGACGCCGCACGATGCGCACACGCCGTTTGTGGTGGCGGCGGCCGAGGCGGGCAAGCACGTGATCGTGGAGAAGCCGCCTGCCCTCACGGTGGACGACCTGAACAGGCAATTGCAGGCCGTCCGGGCGAACAAGGTCAAGTCGCTCGTGGGTTTCGTGCTGCACTGGAATCCGCTGCTGATGACGATAGACCGCCTGATCGAAGAGGGCGCGTTCGGAAACGTCTTTCTCGTCGAGGTCGATTACATGCACCGGATCTGGATGACCCCCCGGGAGAAATGGCTGGGCAGCCGCCGGCACAGCGGCACCGCCATTCTGACCGGCGGCTGTCACGCCGTCGATGCCCTGCGATGGTTCGCCCGCAGCGAGGCCGAAGAGGTCTCGGCCTATCAGGTGCGAACCGAAAACCCGATCGAATACCCCGGAACGATCTCCGTGAACGTCCGCTTCGCCGACGGCAAGATCGGTCGCACAATCACCACCTTTGATGCGCAGATGCCGTACCGGTTCAACATCGGCGTCTACGGCACCGAGGGGGCCGTTCGCAACGACGAGGTCTTTGCGCCGAAATCGTTCCCGGGCCAGAACAACTTCATGAAGATTCCCTGCGTGTTGCCCGACAGCGGCGACGTCGCCCATCATCCCTTCCGGGGCGAGGTCTCGCATTTTCTGGACTGTGTCCTTGGCGACCGGCGGCCGTTCCCGGATCTGGACGACGCCGCGATGACCCTGGCGGTGTGCTTTGCCGCCGACCTTTCCGCCGAATCGGGAAGACCCGTGAAAATCAGCGAACTCGGCATCATCTGAGCCACAGCGAGCGGAACACTTGTGGAGACACGACCATGGCAAACAAGACAACTCGTCGAACGTTTCTGAAAACCAACGGGGCTTTGGGGCTGGGGGCGGTGCTCGCAAGCACTTCGCTCATGGCTGGTGTTTCTTCGGTCTCGGCGGCGGGCGAACCACTGAAGAAGGTACGTCTGGCGGTCCTGGGCATGGGCGGACGGGGCAATAGCCTGCTGGGCAATCTTCTCGAAATGAAGGACGACGTGGAGATTCGCGGCGTGTGCGACATCCATCGTGACCGGGCCGAAGCGGCTCAGGCCCGCGTCGTGCAGGCGGGCTTCTCCCGGCCGGAAGTGTACGCGGGCGACGAAGACGTCTGGAAAGGACTCGTGGAACGCGACGACCTGGACGCCGTCGTCATCGCCACCTACTGGGAATGGCACACGCCCATGGCGGTCCACGCCATGCGGATGGGCAAGTACGCCGCGGTGGAAGTGCCCGCTGCGTACACCCTGGACGAATGCTGGCAACTGGTCGACACGCACGAGCAGACGGGTGTGCCCTGCATGATGCTCGAGAATTGGAGCATGCGCAGCGACAATCTGGCCGTGCTGAACATGATCCGCATGGGTCTGCTGGGTCAGATCGTTCACTGCCACTGCGCCCACTCCCACGATTGCATCGACCATTGGTTTTTCGACAGCCAGACCGGCAACGACCGCTGGTCGGCCAAGTACCTCGTCGAGCACAATCGGGACCAGTACCCCAGCCACCAGTTGGGGCCGGTCATCAGTTGGATGGACATCAACTGCGGCGATTACTTCGATTACCTTACCTCGACGGCCACGGATTCGGTCGGGATCAATGAGTACTTCGCGACCCGGTTCGGGCCGGACCATCCCAACGCCAAACGCAAGTTCGCCCAGGGCGACATTGTCACGACCACCGTGCGGACGAAGAAGGGCAAGACCATCATCATCAACTACGACATGCAGTTGCCCCGCCCGTACGACAACCGCTGGCTGATCCAGGGCACCCGCGGCCTGTACAACGAGCAGAGAGACGCCGTCTATCTCAAGGGCACAAGCCCCGAGTACCATCAGTGGGAGCCGTTCGGTCCCTACCACGAGCGGTACCGCCACGCGTGGACCAAGGAGCCGGAGCTCGGCGGCCACGGAGGCACGGACGTGCGCGAGCTGCGGCTGTTCGTGCAGGCGGTCAAGAACCGGACGCAGACCCCTCTGGATGTCTACGACTCCGTCCTGATGTGCGTCCACGGCCCGCTGTCGGAGGTCTCGATTGCCCAGGGCAGCGCGCCGGTGAAGGTGCCTGACTTCACACGGGGTCAGTGGCAAACGCGAAAACCGCATTTCGCGTTGGACATGATGGCGTGACCTTCGTCGTCATTTGGGCATTCGAGGGCAAAGATGATCACCCTGTCCGGCACAGTCTCGAAGGCGTGGATGCACCGGGCGCTCGGCGTGGCATTCGACTACGACTATTACTTCGACCCGGATCGTCGTCATGCGATAGACCGCCAATGCAACGAGTATGCTGCTGACGCGTTTGCCGGACTGCGGCTGTTCTACTCGGAATCCAATCTCGGCCGTCAGCGTTACTGGGACCCTGGGCAGGTCCAGATCGGCGGCATCCAGCCCAACATGATCCTCGGCATGCTTCTGGGGGCCCAGTTCCTGCCCGCCGACGACATGGACGCGGACATCACGCCGGCATGCTGGGCCGCCCGCGAGCCGGCCGAGCTTCCGGCCCCGGAGAGCCTGCTGGCGCACGATCTGGTCAGGCAATTCGACGAGCAGATTGCAGAGATTCGAAGCAGACGAGAGCCATCGCTTCGGCCGATCCCGCCGTTCTTCTGGGATGCTTCCGGCCGGGCGGCCATCCATGGCGTGCTGACCACGGCGCAGAAGCTCTGCGGCGAGTCTGTGTTCCTCGACATGATGACACAGCCATCTCGATGCAGGCAGATCATGGAGTGGATCGCCGAGGCGTATATCGTACTGTGTCGGCATTTCGCTCAGGCTGCCAATCTGCCCATGACGGATGTCCACGTGGGCGAGTGCTCCGGTTGCATGATCGGTCCGGCGATGGTGGAAGAATTCGTGGCGCCGCTGACGTCCGAGATCGGCCGGGCGCTGGGACCCGTTCGATTGCATTCGTGCGGGCCCAGCACGCATCTTCTCGACGCGTTCTGCCGCTTCGAGAACCTCGGCTCACTGGACCTCGGCGGCACGACCTCGCTGAGCAAGGTCCGACAGGTCTTCGGATCGCAGATGCCGATCAGCATCGCACCATTGCCCGCCGACATGTCCTGCGAAACGGCGGCGCCGATACTGGAGTGGGCGCAGAAGGTGCTGGCCGACAACGCCGGCGGCGATCTGGAGTTTGTCTATCATCTGGAACCCGGCTACAATCTCGATACGATTCGTGCTTTCGCTGGATTCCTCGGGCGCCGTCGCGATTTCGAGCCGGCGTAGCCAGGGCTGCCGGTCGCCCCTATGCCAGGGCGGTATCACGCTGTTCCGGGCAGATGACGGGCAGTCTTCGCGGAAGCACCGTGTAGTCAATCTGCTCGAACGAAGCCGGGTATACCTCGCCGTCATTGCACAGTTGCGAAGGGCGATCGAGCCAGACAGAAAGAGATCGGGTCTGGAATCGCATGACCCTCCTGTGACGCTCCAGCGCCTTCCTGTAGACCAGTGGGATCAGGCGCAGCGCCTCCCACTTGCCCGCCATCTCGATGAGCAGGCAGTCGAAGAGGCCATCGTCGCACCGAGCGCCGGGCAACATGGTAAGCCCGCCGAAACGCGCCGCGTTGCCGACCAGAAGCGCGGCATAGTTGCCATGAAAGACTCTGGTGTCGGTGCTCACGTTCATTTCCCAGCCGGACGCCATTTCCCGGATCACCCGCAGCGCCGGGATCGTGTACCGCAGCGACCCGCGAAACCTCGTCATTTGCAGGCTCCGTGCCGCAGTCTCCGCGAAGTAGCCGAGGCACGAGGCCGTGCAGAAGTAGTGGGAGCCGACTCGACCGACATCCACGTTTCTGACAATTCCGGTCATGATGGTTCGGCACGCCTCCGAGGGGTGCTGTGGAATCCCCAGGCTCTTGGCGAAATCGTTCGAGGACCCCAGTGGAATGATGCCGATCCGAGGCACATGGTCGCACTCGGAGGCAAAGAGGCCGTTGACCACTTCGTTGACCGTCCCGTCGCCCCCCGCGACGACAATCGTGTTGGCGTTGTCTACCGCCGCGGCTGCGGCCAGTTCGCCAGCGTGTCGGGACCCGTTGCTGGTCGCCAGGCGGAACGAGAATCCCTGTTCGCGGAGAAGGTCGATTGTCTGCCGCAGCTTCCGCCGACACCGCCCCCAGTTGGCTTTCTCGTTGGCAATGAGGATGTTCGGGGCAGATGGGCCCCGGGAACTGCTTCTTCTCGGCCATTCCGTCAGGAGTGCTGGTCTGTTTGACGCCATCGCGGTATGATAACGTTTCCGGGTCACGCAGCAACAGTCCGAAAAGTGAAAATCGCCGATCTGTTCGATGTCATACGATCCCATGAAATGAGGTCTTCCGATGCGTACCGTATGCAGTGTCTCCCTGGCCCTGATCTGCCTGTACCCGCTTGTCGCCGTGGGGCAGGAGACCATCGTGGTCCGGCCCGTGGAAATCGACGACGTTCTGACGAATCCGGGAATCGGGTTCATGACCTTTCAGCGCTTCAACGGCGACAGGCTGAACCAGGGCCAGAGGTGGACGGAGGGGTACCCGATCGCCTACCAGGCCTTCGACCACAGTCTGAAGAACAAGGACCATCCGGACACCTCTCTGGCGTATTTCCGGGTGTACTGGAAATTCGTGGAGCCGGCGCAGGGGCAGTATCGGTGGGAACTGCTCGACAAGGCGCTGGAGACGGCGGGCAGCCGGCGTCAGACACTGCTGCTGCGGATCGCCCCGTATGGAACAGGGGCTGACAACGACGTCCCCGACTGGTATCGCGCGATGGTCGGCAAAGAGGAGAAACAGCCGGAAGAGAAGTGGCGGACGAATCCCGAAGATCCTCGATACGTCGAGCATTTCGGCGCGATGATTCGCGCGCTGGGCGCCCGGTATGATGGGCATCCGCTGCTGGAGAGTGTAGATCTGTCCATCGTGGGCGCCTGGGGAGAGGGCGCCGGCTCGGAGCGGCTGACGCAGAAGACGCGGGAAGCCCTTGTGGACAGCTATCTGGAGGCCTTCCGCAAGACGCACCTGATCATGCTCCTGACCGACGAGAAGACGAATCGCTACGGCCTGTCGAAGCGGAACGTCGGCTGGCGGGTCGATTGTCTCGGCGACATGGGCGGTTTCAGCCCGACGTGGTGCCACATGTGCGACTATTACCCACAGGCGATCATCAACTTCGGGATGAAGGACGCCTGGAAGAAGGCGCCGGTCAGCCTGGAAGTGTGCTGGGTCATGCAGACCTGGAAGGACAAGGGCTGGGACGTCGACTACATCATCGAGCAATCGCTCAAATGGCACATCTCTTCCTTTAATGCGAAATCGTCTGCCGTGCCCGAGGAGTGGTGGCCGGCGGTGAACCGGTGGCTCACGAGGATGGGCTATCGCTTCGTGCTTCGCAGGTTCACGTATCCCTCGACGGTGGAGCGGGGCGGCCGGTTGACGTTCACCTCGTGGTGGGAGAACAAGGGCGTCGCCCCGTGCTACCGGCCGTTTCGCCTGGCGTTTCGCCTGCACAATCGTACGAACGAGCGGATTGTCGTCGCCGGCGCCGACCTGCGATTGTGGCTGCCGGGCGACAACCTGTACGACAGCTCCGTCGAGGTTCCCGCCGATACGCCCGACGGTGCGTACGACCTACAGATCGGCATTCTGGACGAGCGTTTCGATGAGCCTGCGATGAGGCTGGCCATCGAAGGCCGCCGGTCGGACGGCTGGTACGACCTGGGCAAGATCAACGTGCGACGCTGAGTGCTCGCCGCACGTGCGGCGCATGGAAAAGAGGCCCACACTGAGCGAATCAGCGTGGGCCTCAGAACGACATAGAGTCGTTGGCCGGCGCAGGCATGTGCTTCATGACCTACGCTGGACGAGGTGTTACATCCCTGCCATCAGATCCACGATCTTGCCGACCTCGTCGAAGCAGTAGTGAATCGACAGCTATTCTACTACTACTACTTCTTCTTCTTCTTCGGCGTCGACACGGAAGCCGGCCAGGTACAGCATCTCTTCGGCCGACAGTGCCCTGTTGTAGATGGCGACCTCGTCGATCGCGCCGATCCAGTCGCAACTCCAGCCGTCCGTGCCGATGAGCACCGGCGTCGGGCTGCTGGTGATCGCGCCCATGGGCGTCGATTCGGTGGCCAGGCCGTTGAGATAGGCCGTCAGCGTCTGGCCGTCGGCCGAGCAGGCGATGTGGTGCCACTCACCCTGCGCCAGGTTCTGGTTGACATAGGCCCAGGCGCGCGGCGAGGTGTTGAACGTGAAGGCCATGTAGGGCTTGGGGCTGCCCCAGCCGTACCGTACCTGCCAGCTCCAAGGCGGACTGGCGGTGCTGCCGGCCTTGGCCATCGGCGCAGTCTCGGTGCCCTTGCCCTCCGGGTCCTCGGCGTCCGGACGGATCCACAGCGACAGCGAGATCGGACCAGTGATGTCGAGCAGGGCATTGTGTGCCACTTCGATGTAGTCACCGTCCCCGTCGAACAGCATCGCGCCGCCGGAAGCCCCATCGGTCGGTTGGGTTTCGCCCATCACTGCCCCGTCCAGGCCGTTGCCCGAGGCATCGCTGGCATCGGCGTCCAGCGGATAGTAGGCCACCAGGCCGTCAGCGCCCGGGTCCGTCGGAGTCGGCGGGACCGCCAGGATAGCCGTAGCCCACTGAGAGGCGTCATTCCAGCCCTCTGTGGCGGAGAAGGAGAGCATCTTGCCCTCGCGCGTATCACCGCCGTCATCGTCATCATTGTAGTAGCAGTCGATGCCGATCAAGTCACCCGCCTGGGGCGCCAGGCCCTGGATCGACAGCCAGGGCAGCTTGATCTCGATGCGCCAGCCGGTGTCGGTAGTCACCTGAGCCTGTTCAATCCCTTCGGTGTATCCTGTAATGTTGGTTCCCTGTACGTCGTCTGCGGTCCACCCGAACGTATACTGGTGATCGTCTCCGGACAGCGGGGTGCTCAGCTTGGTGTTGCCGCCGTCGAAATAGACCTCCACGCTGTCGTCCTGCCATGCCGCCTCGGAATCGTTCTGCAGACTATCGTCGGTGACATCCAGGAGAACATAGAGATTCTCCATGTCATACAACACCTTCCAGGTGCCGGAGGCGTTGGCCGGATCGGCCAGCGGAACGAAAGACTGCGTCGAGGCGACCGACCAGATGGCATCGACCTCGCCGTCCATGACGGGAGGCACCATGGCAAAGCCGACTTCCATGTCGATCTGCTCGACGCCCGCGATGACCGCCAGGATCTCGAGTCTCGTCACGGCCCTGTTGTAGATCCGCACGTCGCTCAGATAGCCACACCAGGCCTCTTGTATGCCGCTGAAGCCATCGGCGCCCATGTAGAAGGGGTTGGCGTCCACGGTCTTGGTGAGCGTGATCGAGCGCACCTCGAAGCCATCGCGATAGTAGGTGAGCTTGTCGCCGTCCTTCACGGTCACGTTGTGGACCCATACGCTGGACGGCATTACCTCCGGATAGGTGACGAAATTGGTGTTGTCGCCGTTGTAGAATTCGAAATTCGTCGGGGTGAACTTGACGAATTGCAGCGGCGCGGCCGTCCCGCCGTAGCGGTTGCCCAGTATGACGTCATTGCCCCCGGTCTCCGCAGTGAAGCCTTGGCTTGCGTCCTGCTTGCACCAGAACATCCACGTGAAGTCCGTCGTCAGGTCCATCGCCGGGATCGTCACGCCGGTAGTGACGCAGGCCCCGGTGCCGTTGACGCCATTGAAGCTCAGGACCACGCCGCGCTCGGCATCTTCGATCCAGACCGATCCGTCCAGTCCCAGACCGCCGTTGGGGTTGATGATTGTGCCGTCGCCGCCGCTGCCGGACAGATCGACGACCGTCTCACCGGCGCCTTCATCCAAGGGCCACCATCCCACAAGGTTGGGATCGGCCGCTTTTGTCCCGCCGGCAAGCGCCAGACCAAGGACCAGAGCAAACGAAGCCAGACAAAGCCATCTCTTACACATGACAGTATTCCTCCCCGAAAGGTCACCTGAATTGCGATTTGTGCCTTGGCTACACGCCAAAGCAACGGATACCGAATTCCGCGATTGCTCCACTGTTGCCCAGGACAGTTGTGTAGAACCGCACCTCCTTCCTTCCCGAAAACAAGGCGAGCCATCAGTTGAGATGGGTATAGCTGAACTGCGAGACAAAGAGTCGCCCCTCCCGACTCGGCGCCTCGCAGGACATGGCCTGATTCCTCCTCATCGAAAGACTCCGACACCTGCGTCGGCCGGATGATCACCGACCACGAATGGCCGACGTCGCGTGCACAAGCTTCGCGAATTCCAGATACCGCGCTGTGCACCCTCCCGTCAAGGCAAAAGACCTATCAACCTGGGATCGTGTCTGCACGAGCCTCCGGGTCGAACGGCGCGGACGCTTAGTAGTCCTTGAAGGCCCTCATCCAGGCGGGCCAGTCGTCGGGTCTGACGCCGCCGGCCGTGGTCCACGCGTTGGACGTATTGAACGTGCGGGTCCATTTGAAGGTCCACAACTCCTTGAGCCCGACCTTGCGGGTGCTCAGATCGGCAAAGAGATAGTTCACGTACCCCGAGTGGCGGTCCATGCAGACGAGGGCCCACTCATTGAGGCCGGAGACATCTCCCTCGATCGCCGGCGGGCCGGAATTGGCGGTCGGAAACACGTCCACATACGCGCAATCGAAGAACAGCGGCACGTTCGCCGGGTCCTTGATCGTGTTGCGGTCCCTCCAGTACTCGGCGGCGCTGCGGTCGCAGATCCATTCGTTCTGGCCGTAGCTGCCGATATCGACGGTCTCTTTTTCTTTGAGGTTGCCCCAGCCCTGCCGGTCCCAGGACCAGGCCCGCGTGGCAAAGGGACCGGGTATGACCATCGGGCGCGTGGCCGCCGGACAGATGGTCAACTTCCCTCGGTCCTGGTAGTAGGGCATCAGGATGACGAGCCAGTCATTCGCCGCGTCCCCGCCGGTTGTGCCACCGGTGTTGAATTTGCCGTTGCTGTCCTCCGTGTACATGTGCCAGATGTAGCTCCATTGCTTGAGGTTAGACAGACAGGCGACGGCACGAGCCTGCTTGCGGGCCCGGTGCAGGCTGGGCATCAGGATAGACATGAGCAGGGCGATGATGGCCACGACCACGAGAAGCTCGATCAGTGTGAAGGCACGTCTTGCGGCGGTCATGCTGCACCTCGTCAAAAAGAGACCTCATGGACGAAAGCGGCTACTGACAGTTTACACTCACAAGCGTTTGTTGTCCACCTTGCCGTTCCCGCAACCGGCAAGGCGCGGTGGGCGGCAGCCCCAAGCGCAGCTTGGGGATGGCTTGCTGATAGAAACCATCCCCAAGTCCTGCGGACTTGAGGCTGTCACCCGCCTCTGGACTTAAGTGCCTGTGGGGTAAATAGATAGCTCCGTAGGGTTCGTGCCGCAGCCCTTCGGCCTCCCGATGGAATCGGTGTGCGCTGCACACCCTGCGCCCCGGGCAATGACACCGAAATGGATGGGGGATATGTTGAGATTTGCACGTGGATTCTGATATGATGGAGGAGGTGCCGAGGACAGATTTGTGAAGGCACGTGGGGGATTCCGGGCTGAGGTGCGATAGGAGGATTTGGCCATGGCTACTGCGAGAAGATCATCAACCGTGTACGCTGTGTTTGCCGTCGTCTGTCTACTGTGCTTGTCTCCAGGCAGCGCCCAAGTCGATCCCGATGCCATCGTCGGGGTCTGGCTCTTTGACGAAGGCTCGGGCAGCCTTGCCAAAGACAGTTCGGGGCATGGTTACGACGCCGATCTGAAGGCAAGTCCTGCATGGGTGGGGGGGCGCCACGGCTCGGCTCTGGAGTTCAACGGCGCCAGTTATCTGGAGATTCGCGAGTCCAGCGCCAATCTGGCCTTCGGCGGAACCGCGCCGTTCAGCATCACGGCCTGGGTCAAGAACCGGGGCGGTGGCACCATCATGAGCAAGTACAACGCGGGTGTCATCGGCGCCTATATCCTCCGCATCGGCGGGGGCGGCACCGTCTCCTTCCATCGCGAAGTCGAGCCCTGGTCCTATTCCGGCAGCCTGACGCTGCCCAACGACGAGTTCGGGCATGTCGCGGTGACGTACGACGGGGCGACGATGAGGATCTACGTGAACGGCGTTCCTGATGCCGAACAGGCGCGAGGCGCTCAGAATACCGATACCGTGACGCCGGTTCTCATCGGCGCCCAGTGGACCGGCGGTGTGCCGAGCGAGTTCTTCAGCGGTGTGCTCGACGAAGTTGCCCTGTTCGATGTCGCTCTGACGGTCGAGGAAATCACAGACGTTATGAGAGGGCTCACCTCTTCGAAGGCTACGGCTCCGATCCCGGCCGATGGCGCGACCGATGTGGCGCGGGACACGAGCCTGAGCTGGACGGCGACGGACACGGCGGTGACCCACGACGTCTACTTCGGCACGAGTTGGGCGGATGTCAATGCGGCCACCGCCGCGGCGCCGCGGGGGGTGCTGGTCAGCCAGGGCCAGACGGAGCCGACCTACACGCCCAGTGACGTTCTGACGTACGGGACCACCTATTTCTGGCGCATCGATGAAGTCAACGGCGCCCCGGACTACACCGCGTTCAAGGGAAACGTCTGGAGTTTCACGGTCGAGACGTTCGCTTATCCGATTCGCAACATCATCGCCACGAGCAATGCGGCCTCCGGCGAGATGCAGGGGCCGGAGAATACCGTCAACGGCTCCGGATTGAACGCCGACGACAAGCACTCGATCGAGACCACGGACATGTGGCTGGTCGGGCCCAGCGCCGAGACGGTGTACATCCAATACGAGTTTGACAACGTGTACAAGCTGCACGAGATGCTGGTGTGGAACTACAACGTGCCGTTTGAGCCGCTCCTGGGCTTCGGGCTCAAAGACGTCACGATCGAGTATTCCGAGAACGGCGCGGACTGGACGGTCTGGGGCGACGTGCAATTCGCCCAGGCCACCGCCAGGAGCGACTACTCGGCCAACACGACCGTAGACCTTGGAGGCATCGCCGCCCGATTCGTCAAGATCGTCATACGCAGCGGGTACGGCCTGCTGGGCCAGTATGGCCTCAGCGAGGTCCGCTTCCTGTTTGTTCCGGTGGTGGCTCGCGAGCCGCGGCCGGCGGACGGCGCTGCGGACGTGGCGGTGGACGCGACGCTCCGTTGGCGGGCCGGTCGCGGGGCAGCCATGCACCAGGTCCACCTCAGCCCCGACGAAGCGGCGGTGGCCGAGGGCGCCGCTCTGGCCGACACCGTTGCGGACGCGAGCTACACGCCGCCGGACCTCCATCTGGCGACCACCTATTTCTGGAAGATCGACGAGGTCGATGAAGCCGACCCTGCCGGCACGTGGTCCGGCCAGGTCTGGAGCTTCACGACCCAGGAGTTTCTGGTCGTCGACGATTTTGAGGCGTATACGGATGATGAGGGCAGCCGCATCTTCGAGACGTGGGTCGACGGCTGGGAGAACCAAACCGGCTCGACGGTCGGACATCTCGACGCGCCCTTCGCCGAGAGGGCCATCGTCCACAGCGGCAGCCAGGCCATGCCGCTGTTCTACGACAATGCGGGTGTGGCGGTGGCCGAGGCGGTTCGCACGTTCGACGCCCCGCAGGATTGGACGCCCAACGGCATCCAGAGCCTTTCGCTGTACTTCCGCGGCGCCCAGGGCAACGACGGGCGCCTGTATCTCAAGATCAACGGGACCAAGGTCGAGTACAGTGGCGATGCCGCCGACATCAATAAATCCACGTGGCAGCCGTGGAACATCGATCTATCGAGCGTCGGCGCGGACGTCAGCCGTGTCACCGAATTAACCATCGGCGTTGAAGGAGCCGGCGCCGCCGGCGTCGTATACATCGACGACCTCCGGCTGTATCCCGGGACGCCGGAATTCATCACACCCATCGAGCCGGACCCGGCGAATCTGGTGCTCTACTATGCGCTGGACGAGGGGTCGGGCCGCGCCGCGACCGATTCGGCCGGCAGCGGCAATCATGGCACGATCGAGGGCAACCCTGCCTGGATTACCGGCATCTCCGGCAGCGCTCTGAGTTTCCACGCCGGCCGCGACTATGTCACTACCGGCAAGAGCCTGCTCAATGACCTGACGGAATTCACGATTGCCTGCTGGTTGAAGGGGGATCTTTCTCAGGCGAACCGCAGTGGCCTGATCGGTCAGAACGACTGCATCGAGTATGGGATTTCCGCCGGCAACAACATCCAGATTTGGAGCGCTGCCAGCGGCGCCGTCAACCTGGCCTGGCCTTACGATGCCACCGCCGACTGGCATCACATCGTCGCGGTGGGCAACGGCACGGTGGTGACGATCTATCTGGACGGCCGGGCGGCGGTTTCCGGCGGCACGGCGATTACCGACACCTACGGCTCGTCCGCCTTTCCCGTCAACATCGGTGGCGGCGGAATCTTCGATGCGACCGAGAACTGGCTTACCGGAGATATCGACGAAATCTATATCTATCAGCGAGCCCTTTCGGCTGCCGAAGTGGCCGGACTGGCCGGCCGGACCCAACCGCTGGCGATCCCGTTCTGAGGCGTCCTCGCCACCGCGGTTTGTAGTGACGCCGTGAGGCGTTACCTGTTGCATCGAAGGTATGCCCCTTCGGCTTCGCTGAGAGCCTGCCCTGAACGCAGTTGAAGGGGCGGGCTCTTACGGGCAAACTACGAACACCTCACGGCTGCAAGTGCATCTGCATGAATTGCATGAACACGGGCCAGTCCGCCGGAGATGGGCCGTGGCCGCCGTCGTGCATGAAGTAGCCGATCGTGTGCAGGATGGGCTCCCCGGCGGCGGGCATCTTGTCCGTGCCCAGTCCCTGTTTGCCGAGCAATTCGTAGACCGGGCCGGCGGCAACGGCTGCCAGGAATTCGCCATAGGGGTCCGACCATTTGTCGGTGTTGCCCGTCTGCAAGAGCACCGGACGCGGCGCGATCAGCGCGATCAGCATGTGCGCATCGACCGGGAATTCGGCGACCTTGTCCGCCCATTTCCCATAGTTGGCGCAGAACTGATAGGCGTATCGCGTCGGGGCGGCCAGATGGGCGATGGTCTCGCCATAGTTGCGCCGGCTCAGCGCTGCGCCGCCCTCGCCCGAACAACTGGCGATCACCATCGCGATGCGCGTATCGTGCGCGCCTGCCCACAGCACCGTCTTGCCCAGACGCGACACGCCCGTGATCGCCACGCGCTTGGCGTCCACGTCCTCGTCCGTCTCGAAGTAGTCCATGGCCCGGCTCATGCCCCAGGCCCAGGCGGCGATGGAACCCCACTCCTCCGGCGCGGGCTCCGTCTGTCCCTCTCTCAGATAGAGCTTCCGCACGCCGTAGGCGACCGCGCCCGGCGCATCGGGGTCGACGTCACTGTAGTTGAACGTGGCGAAACCGAATCCCTTCTCCAGCAGCGGCATCACGTCCATGAATCCGAAGCCTCTGGTGGCGGGCACCCGCCGATTCTGACGCCGGTCCCAGAACGTGCCGACCTTCACATTGGGATCGTTCACCATGGTGTTGTTGCCGGCAAAGCCCAGACTCAACAGCAGCGGCACGGGTTTGCTTGCGCCGGCGGGCAGATAGATCAGCAGGTCCATCTGCGGTCCGGCCTTGTCCCTGGAGAAGTAGATCGTCACCTGTCGGCGAATCGCCTTGCCACCGAACGCCCGCCCGGCCTTGTCGAACACGTCGAAGCTCATGTCGGCGGGCCGGCCCGGGCTGCGGCCGTACTGATTCTCCTCGAAGAGCCTGACGATCTGGGGTCGGCGTTTCTCGAACCAGGTGGCGGCGTCGCGCACCGGTTGGCCGTCGGCGAGCTTCAACACGTCCGGCAGCGTATACGGCCCGACCTTCGCCTCCGTGTAGTTGACCGCGATGCCCGCTACGCTCTCATCGGGCGAGTCCGCGATCTGTGCCAGCGCAGCGCCACAAACGAACAACAAGACCAGACAGCAACCGACAGTTCTCATCGCACTGACCCTTTCAGGACATTCACTGACTGATGGTGGAGATCACGGTGACCGGACCGAGCAATCCCGATTCGGCCGGGGTTTGGGGGCCGCCGAAGCCGGCCATCGGGCCGAAGCCGCCGGCAGGCATCGCCAGCACCTTCCGGTCGGCCGGGACCAGGCGGTCGCCGATCTGGCGATTCGTCCACTGATTGGTGACCTTGATTTCCAGCCGGTTCTCGCCCGGCTCGAGCGAACCGGTTGCGTCCACCTGGTACGGCGGTTTCCACAGCGTGACGGGCGGCTCGCCGTTGATGGACACCTCTGCGATGTCGTGAACTGCCCCCAGGTCCAGCGCGAGTCGGGCGCCCGACTCGAACCAGCTTTGTGGCGCCTGCAATCTCCTGGTGTACGTTGCCGTGCCGGAGAAGTACTTCACCCCTGGGTCCGCATGAGCGGTCCAGGATTCCAGATGAGCGAGCTGAATCCTCTCGGGCGCGCCGAGGTTCGCAGGGAACGTGACATCCCAGGGCCCGCTCACTGTCGCCAGCGTCGTGGCGGTGCGCTGCGGCAGCGTACGGGTCGGCGACGAAGCGGCCCGGCGAAAGACCACGAACACGCTCTCACGTGGTGAGAGGCCAAGTGGGACGATCGTGCGATCGTCCACGATGCGGTACGAAGCCGGCGCGATCTGGCCCGTGTCCGGCTGCCAGAGTTCCGCCTCCTTGCCGCTGACGCGGAAGCGCGCCTGAATGTCCTGCGCGGCATCGGTGAGATTCGCGACGTAATAGATGTCAGCGTCGGAGGTTCGCCGATGGGTCCAGGCGACTTCGGCGTCCAGGCCCGTGGCAAACTCGGCATCCTTCGGAGTGTTCAGCGATGCCAGGACATCCTCCAGCGGCAGGCCCCAGACGACCCTACCCTTGCCGACATAGCGGATGGTCCGACTGACGCCGTCAAGGTCGCCCCACACTTCGGCCGCCAACTCCGGCACATCCCGGTCCGACTCCGGCCGGCCCGCCAGGCTCGGGGAGCGCGCGGGCCTGGGCCCCACAACGGTTGCCCCGCCCAGAACCAGATCGCGAATCTTGCGGAGCAGTTCCGGCCGCATCTTGTCTGTCTGCGGTAGCACCAGCACGCGGTAACTCATGCCGTCGGGCAGCACCAACCGGCCGCCGGCGTCGACCGACATCCGATTCAACAGCACGTCGGCATTTATATAGTCGAAGTCATAACCCTTGGGCGGCTTCGGCGTCAGTCCCGCGCCCCAGATCGGCATCGTCGACGGCGCTCCTTCGTCCAGCAGGTACGCCAGATCGGCCACGAACAGGCCCTGCTGCAACAGGAACGACTGGCGAGCCAGATGATTCATGAAAGGCCTCGCCTGCTCGGCCCACGTGATATTGCGGTGGACATGCGTGCCGACCATCGCGTTGCCGGGCCTGGTGTCGAGCGGCTGATGCGCCGAGGTGTGGAAGACGATCCGGTTGACGCCCTGGGCAAACCAGTAATCGGAGACTTTTTTCAGCGCGTACGGCGTTTCGTAGCCGCCGCCCGTATAGGACTCGGTTGCGACGAGCGTCTTGCCGAAGACGTGCGCCGCCGAAGCCGCCCCGCGAACGTCCTGATAGTACATCAGCGGCGGATGCATCTTGCCCACCCAGAACTCGCCCATCGGGATCGCGACCTTGCTCTTGTTGAGCAGGGTGTCCTCGGGAATCTCCAGCGAGACACCCGCCGCTTCCCCGTAAATGCCGATGCCGTGCTTGCCCAACAGGTCAGCCATTACGCCATAGTGATAATCGGCCCACATGTCGGCGAGCGTCCGGCGGAAATCCCACAGGAAGCGGTCGCTGACCTCGGCGCTCTTGACGACACGGCCGGTCAGGATCGCCAGATACGGCGTAGGGTCGTACCCGCGACGCTTGCGAAACTCGTCGATCATCTGCTCCGTCCAGTTCTGGCGCCCCGCCTCCCAACTATCCATCACCACGTATTGCAGGCTCTTGCCGAACAGCGGCCCCAGCGCTTTGGCCAGCGGATCGAAGTAACCGTGATAGTAGGCTTCCATGTGTTTGGCGCTAAGCTTGTCGGCCTCGTAGCCCGATCCCGAGGGCGGCGCCGGGCGGTTCTTGGCGCCCGTCAGCGAGTAGCCCATGCGTAGAATGGTCCATTTGCCTGCCGGCACATCCCAATCGAGAGTGCCGTCGGGCGCCATCCTCGACATCAGATAGACCACATCCCTCTGTTGGACCACCGCTTCCGCGGGCACGTCAGGCGTCGGCACCGTCTCGTACTCGAACAGGTGGCCAAAGCCCGCTTTGTCCTCCCAGCGGTGCACGCGGGCACCGCCGTGCAGCCGCACCTCTGTGAGTGAGTACCGCTCTGCCGGCGGTGTCGGTTCCTGGCTCATCGTCGGGCCGGGTCCCAATGGCGCTGCGGTCATCTCGATGCGGTAGATCTTCACGGTGGTCTCGGGCAGTGCGAACGTGCGTATCCTGCCCTGGCGGTAGAGCTGCGCGCCCGGCAGCGTCACGAGGGTTCGCAAGTGCTCGACGTCGTCGCCCGCCAGCACCCGGCCGACGGGGATGCCGGCAGGTCCGGCGATCGTGATGGCCCGGACGCGGAACCGCCGGGTGAACTCGATCTGAAGCCATGCGGCGGCGCCTTCGGCGGGCGGGCGGATCGTCGCGGCCGAATTCCAGTCATCGTCGAACAGCGGTCCGGCGTCGATGTCGCCGCCGCTGGTGGTCACCTTCGGGTTCCGGGCGACCATGTCATCTTCTGCTGCCGGAGTGCGAAAGGCGATGACCGCACTGTCACCATACCATGTGGGGTCCGGCTGCGGACCGCGACCGCCGGAGCCCTGATTCTGAAACGGTCCGTTGTTGGACGGAGGTTGGGGCAGCCTGCCGGCGAAGCGCTGCGGCCCTTCCACAGTCGTCTCACTCCAGACGAGCTTCTTCATCGCCTGCTCGGGCTGGACCCAGGGCCCGCCCGTCTCGCTCCAGCCGGCGGAGCTGAAGATCGCCAGCTCCAGTCCCAGCCGCTGGGCCTCGGTGGCGGCGTGACGGACGGCGTCGAACCATTCCGGGCTGCCGAACTCGATCTTCTCTTCGACGGTCTGGCCGAACCCAAAGCTGACGTCGGCCAACTGACAGCCGCCGATGCCGACGCGCTTCATCCATTCGAGGTCCTTCGTGATCCCTTCCTTCGTGACGTTGCCGCCGGTCCAATGCCACCAGGTCCGCGGCCTGGCCGAATCGGGCGGGTCCAGGAAGCCTCGTTCGAGCGCATCGGCAGGCGGTGGGGTCGAATCATCATTCGCCCCTGCATAGACCGATGCCGGAGCCGTGACGACCGAAAGCCCCGCGATGGTTGCCCATGTGAGAACCGCTCTCCGCACTTTGTTCATCGTTCGCTCCTGCCAATGAATGACTTGTTTGTAGTGGGCCAAAAGGACCTGAGGGACCTCAAGGACCTAAAATAGAGGCGAATCGTTATTCGCCCCTACGGCCGCCGATCCACGACCCGCTCGGCTCCGGCGGCGAGTTGCCGCAACGATCCGGGCTCGACCAGGATCACCTTCGCTTCCACGTCCAGGACGGTCGCGATGCGCTGGGCGATCTGGACGCGCAGCGTCTCGAGCGCTTTGATCCTATCGACCGATTGGATGGCGCCGGAAATCTCCACGCGAATCTGGACGGTGTCAATACCGCCTTCCTGATCGAGAATGATCTGGAAGTACGGGCTGACGCCTTCGAACCCGCTGAGGATCTCCTCGATCTGGGCGGGGAAGAACCCGACGCCGCGCACCAGGATCAGGTCGTCGGTGCGTCCCGAGACGGGCGCCATGCGCAGGAAGGTCCGCCCGCAGGCGCAGGGCTCGGGGTTCAGACGGGTGATGTCACACGTGCGGTAGCGGATCAGCGGGAAGCCTTCCTTCAGGATCGTCGTGACTACCAGCTCGCCTTCCTCGCCCGCCGCGACCGGGGCGAGCGTCTTGGGATTGATGACCTCGACGATGAACTGGTCTTCGTTGATGTGCAGGCCATGCCGCAGGTGACACTCGCCGGCGACGCCGGGGCCCAGGACCTCCGTCGGACCGTACGTATCGATCGAGGTGATGCGCAGCCGCTCCTCTAATTGCCGGCGCGACGAGTCGCTCCATCGCTCGCCGCCGAAGAGGCCCAGCCGCAGAGACAGCCGCTCCAGACGGACCTGCTCCTCATCGAGACCGACCGCGATGTTCAGGGCGTGGCTGGGCGTCGAGATCAGGACGGTCGTCTTGAAATCCCGCATGACGACGATCTGCTTGGCCACGCTGGTCGCCAGAGAGGCCGGGATCACCGAGGCGCCGACCCGCTCAGCCCCCTGGTGGAAACCGAATCCTTCCGCGAACAGGCTGTAGTGCAGCGCGATCTGCACGACGTCATGCTGGGTGACACCCGCGGCGGTGAGCAGGCGGGCGGCACACTCCCTCCAGTTGCGCAGGTCATTCTGCGTGTATCCGACGACGATTGGCCGGGTAGCGGTGCCCGAGGTGGTGTGGATCCGCACGATGTCCCTCAACGGGACCGCAAACATGTCGTACGGATAGCTCTTCTGGAGGTCCTCCTTCGTGGTGAACGGAAGCTCCTGCATCGCCTGGATGTCCCTGATCCGTTCGAGGTTGACGCAGTGCGTATCGAACGCGGCCTTGTAGAAGGCGACGTTGCGATACGCGCGATTGAGCGTCGATTGCAGCCGCTCGAACTGAAGCTGCTCCAGCTCGTTGCGCGGGAGGGTCTCACACTTGGCGTTGTACATGCTTGTCTGGTCCATAGGGCAACCCCGATCTCAATGAAGCACGAAATCCGAAACTCGGAATTCGAATCTCGACGGTGAAAGCAAAGATCAAATGGCAAAGTGCAAAATGGAGGAAATCATCCGCCTGCGGCGGATTCTACTGTTTTGATATTTGGTTTTTGCTCTTTGATACTCGGTCTTAAGGTTTTGGCCATTCGTGCTTGTTTCGAGTTTCGAGATTCGGATTTCGAATTTGTCTTTATTCGTCGATGCGTCGATACTCTTTTCCGAGATAGGCCCGCTGCACCTCCGGATTGTCGCTCAACTGCCGGGACGGTCCCTGCAGGACGATCTGGCCGGTCTCGATTACATAGCCCCGGTCGGCGACGGCCAGGGCGGCCCGTGCATTCTGTTCCACCAGCAGGATGGTCAGGCCGTTGCGCTTGAGGGTGACGATCTTCTCGTAGATGCTCTGGACGAGCAGCGGGGCGACACCGAGCGAGGGCTCGTCCATCATCAGCAGTCTGGGCCGGCTCATCAAGGCCCGGCCGATGGCGAGCATCTGCTGCTGGCCGCCGGAGAGCGTGCCGGCCAACTGATTCGAGCGTTCCTTGAGGATGCCGAAGAGATCGTAGACCTGCTCCAGGCTCTCGTCGACACCGGCGCTGTTGTCCACGTGCCGCCGGCAGAACGCGCCGAGAAGAAGGTTCTCCCGAACGGTCATGGTGCCGAACACGTGCCGGCCCTCGGGGACGAGACTGCATCCAACGGCGACGATCTTCTCCGCCGGCCGGCCGCGAATGTTCTGTTTGTCGAACGCGATCTCGCCCGAGCGGGCCTTCAGGACGCCCGCGATAGTCTTGAGCAGCGTGGTCTTGCCCGCTCCGTTGGCGCCGATCACCGCCACCGCCTCGCCCGGCGAGACGTGCAGGCTGATCCCCTTGAGGACCCGCAGCGGGCCATAGCCGGCCTCCAAGTTGAGGATTCTAAGCATGACTCCCCCCTATGCCCCCGGAATCACGCGTTGCCCCGTGGCGAGGGCGTCCCGCCCTTGCGTCTTCTGCGGTCCGCCGGGTTATGAAGAGCAAGGGCAAGATGCCCTCGCCACGGAGGATCTTAAGCATGGTCGTCCCCCAGGTAGATGCGGATCACGTCGGGGTTGCGCTGGATCGCCGCCGGCGGGCCTTCGGCGATCTTCTGCCCCTGATCGAGAACGACCACCTCGTCCGAGATGTCCATGACCAGTGACATATCGTGCTCCACGATCAGGCACGTGACGCCCCGGTCGCGAATCTTGAGGATCAGGCGGGACAGTTCCTGGGTCTCGTAGATGTTCAGTCCGGCGGCAGGCTCGTCGAGCAGCAGCAGGGCCGGCTCGGTGGCCAGGGCCCGCGCGAACTCCACCAGTCGCTGGCGCCCGAACGACAGGTTCGACGCGGTTTCGCCGGCGTAGGGAGCCAGTCCGAGGTCCGCGAGGATCTCCGTCGCCTTGGTCTGCGTCTGGCGGTCTTCGCGCCAGGTCCGCGGCAGGTTCAGCATGCCCGCGAGGAAGCCCGAGCGCGTCCGCGGATGCCGGCCGACCATCACGTTCTCCTGCACCGTCATGTGCGGGAACAGCTTTGTCGTCTGGAAGGTGCGGGCGATTCCCGTCGCCGCGACCGCATGGGGCTTCCAGGCCGTGATTCGTCTGCCTCGAAAGAGGACCTCGCCCTGTTGCGGGGCGGTCGTGCCGGCGATCAGGTTGAACAGCGTGGTCTTGCCCGCGCCGTTGGGACCGATGACCGCCTTGATCGCGCCCGTGCGCACCTTCATGCTGACGTCTTTGACGGCGTGAACGCCTCCGAAGGAGCGGTGCAGATGCTTCGTTTCCAGGAGGATCTCACTCATAGACCCTCCTCGAACGGCCGGACGAGAAATACGAAATGCGAAACACGAAATTCGAAACAAATACGAATGGCCAAAACCGCAAATCCAAAACGAACCGTCCGAAGGGCGACAGCGTTTCGGTCATTCGTGCTTCCGGTTTCGGACTTGTTTCGGATTTCGGATTTCGGATTTTCCTAAGCACGCTTCCTCCTCGGCAGCAGGGCGGTCGCCGTCCGCCACCTGGGCACTTGCAGCAGGCCCTGAGGGGCGAGGATCATGACGCCGATGAGAATGGCGCCGAACACAGCATCGTCGAAGGAGCCGAAGACGCCGCGCAGCGACAGGAAATTCAGCAGAACTCCCATGAGCATCGCGCCCCAGAGGTTGGCCATGCCGCCGACCGCGACGATGGCGACGTATCGGACGGACTTCATGACAGTGGCTTCAGAGGGGCCGATGCTTCCATTGTAGTGGGTCAGCAGGGCGCCGCCGACCGCCGCGAACAGGGCGCTCAGGATGAACGTGGCCAGCTTGTAGCGATACGTGTCGATGCCCAGCGAGTGGGCGGCTTCTTCGCTCTGGTGGATCGAGCGCAGCGCCCGGCCGACGCGCGAGTGGATCAGGTTCAGCGACAGCACCATGGCCGCCAGGACGGCGAACCATGCGATATAGTAGTTCTGGACGCGGAACGGCGCTCTGCCATTGACCTGGAGGCCGCCGACGAGGCCGAAGGCCGGCACGTTGGAAATGCCGTCGGCCTGGCCGAGGAGCCGGGCGCCCAGGACGATGCGATAGATGATCAGGCCAAAACCGAGCGTGGCCATGGCGAGGTAGTGGCCTTTGAGCCGGATCACGGGCAGGCCGATCGCCAGGGCGATCAGGGCGGCCAACAGCATGGCGGCGGCAAAGGCCAGCCACGGCGAAAACGAAAGGATGTCGCGACCGTACATGTCCTGCCATTGCATCAGAAGCCCGAGCGAGCGCAGCAGTCCGATCGCCGGAGTTTCACGCCAGTTGCCGAGGTCGTACGTGGTCAGGACGGCGATGGTGTAGCCGCCGATGGCGAAGAAACCCGCGTGGCCCAGTGAGATCTGTCCGGCGTAGCCCATGAGCAGGCACAGCCCGATCACGACGAGGGCGTAGTAGGCCGACATGGTGATCTGCGTCATGTAGTAGGTCTTGCCGGACGCCGCCAGCGCGACATGCAGCACGACCACCAGGGCCGCAGCGGCAAGGACGGGGTAGTAGATTCGCAGCCGCATCATGCCGCCCTCAGAGCGCTCACGTCCCGGCGGGCAAACAGGCCGCTCGGCCGGAAAACGAGGATCAACAGCAGCACCACGATGGCCGCGACCTCTTTGTACGAGGAGGGCAGCACGCTGACCACGAACGCCTCCAGCAGGCCGAGGAACAGGCCCGCCGCCACCGCCGCCATACTGTTGCCCATGCCGCCCAGGATCGCGACGGTGAAGCCCTTGATCGCCAGCGGGGCGCCCATGTCGTATTGGGTCTGCGTGATCGGCGAGACGACGCAGCCGGCCAGTGCGCCGATGCCGGCGCTGAGCATGAACGAGAGGGTGACCATCCAGCGGTCGTTGACGCCGCAGAGGCATGCGGCCATCCGGTCGTCGGCGCAGGCACGCATGGCTCTGCCCGTGGTGGTGTACCGAAAGAAGAGCGTCAGCGCCGCAACGATGACGGCGCTGACGCCGAGCACCCAAAGCACCTGCGGCGAGATGTGCGCGCCCAGGATGGTGACGGTTGAGACCTCCGTGCCCGTGAAGTAGGGCAGCGACCGCACCTGCTCATCCCAGATGTGCAGCATGACCTCCCGCATCACGATCGACAAGCCGATGGTGATGATGATCAGCCGCAGCACCGAGGCGTTGCGGACCTGCCGGATGAAGACCAGCTCGACCACGGCCCCCAGGGTCGTCGTGATCAGAACCGCCCCGAGAATCGCCACCGGCAGCGGCGCGACCTCGGCCAGACTGATAGCCGTCATCGCGCCGACGATGAGGAACTCGCCCTGGGCGAAATTGATGATCCCCGTCGTGCAATAGATGATGTTGAAGCCGATCGCCACGATGGCGTACACGCTGCCGACGGTGATGCCCGAGAGGGCGTACTGAACGAATAGGGCGAAATCCATGGATCTGTTTCGTCCCGGCTACTTCTGGTAGATGGCGAATTTCTGGTCTTTGACGGTCAGCATCTCGAAGGCGTCCAGGCCTAGGCCGTTGTGGTCCTGCGCCGAGAAGTTGAAGACCCCGGCGGTGCCGACCACGCCCTTGAGGTTCTCGATCGCGTCGCGTACGGCCTTCGGGTCCGCCGAGCCCGCCTTCTTGATCGCCTCGGTGAGAATCAGGATGGCGTCGTAGGCATGGCCTCCGAAAGTGCTGGCGTCCTCGTTGTACCTGGACTCATAGCCCCTCTTGTATTCGGTCAGCAGGGCCTTCTGGGGATGGTTCGCGGGCAGGCTGTCCGCCACGAGCAATCGCCCGCAGGGGAAGATCGTGCCGTTGGCGGCCTCTCCGCTGCCCTGGACGTACTTGATGTTGCCGTAGCCGTGGCTCTGGAACAGGGGCACGTCCAGTTGGATCTGCTTCATGTTCTTGGCGACGATGCCCTGGGCCGGCTCGATCGACCAGTTGACCACCGCCTGGACGCCGGCGCCCTTGACCTTGGTCAGAACGCCCGTCAGGTCCGTGGCCTCCTTCTCGTAGACCTCGTTGACGAGAATCTCGACGCCGTTTGCCGGGGCCATCTGCTCCAGATGGGTCTTTCCCCCTTTGCCGAAGCCCGTATTGCTCGTGATAACGCCGATCTTGGTGATCCCCAGGTCCTTCATCGTGTTGAAGATCCACTGGGCGGCCTGGCTGTCCTTTTGCGGGGTCTTGAAGACATAGCTGGCCAACGGAACGACGATCTCCTCGGCGGCGGCACAGGACAGCAGAATCGTCTGGCCTTCCTGACAGATGCTCTTGATCTGGAGGCTCTCTCCGCTGGTCGACGGGCCGAGGATGGCCAGGACCTTCTCTTCGTCGATGAGCTGCTTGGCCAGGGAGATGGCCTTCTCCGGGCTTCCGCCGGAGTCCCGTACCAGCAGTTCGATCTTGCGCCCAAGAACGCCGCCCGATCGGTTGAGCTTCTCCGCAAACATCTGGACTGTCTTGGCCTCCGGAGCGCCGAGGAACGAGGCCGGGCCGGTAACGGAGAAGATGGCGCCCACCTTGATCGGCGCCGCTTCAGGAGCCGGCGCTTCCGGCGACTTCTTGCACCCCGACAGAGGGACGACGCACGCCAGAATCAGAACCCCCAGAATCGCTGCCAACCGTGTTTGCATGATTCCCTTCCTTTCTGACCGCATCAGGTCAACAATGTTGGAAGTATACCTTCCGGCTCAACGGAAATATCGGTTTTCGCGAGAATTTTCGCATCCCGGCGCGCCGGGACTGAATTCCCAGTCCAGGCCACATTGTAATGCAAACTCGCCCATATTGGAACTCTGGCTTGTCCGCTTTTACAAACTCCTCCGGCTGTTTCCGGCTGCTCCGATCCGATGGCGTTCCGTGTCTCGGCGCTTCGAGTATGCCCAGAGCTGTTCTCGTAACATCTTCATTCTGAGGCGGTTGTATGGTCATGTCGCCTTCTGATCCGCCTCGAAAGAGCGTCCGGAATAGGGCAAAAGACCAGTCGCGGAGGCCCCATCCGCGGCGCCTCGGGCCAATGCCGGCCGATAAGGAAAACTTGATGCACGCCCTCGTCGCGCTTGCCTACTGCGCGATGGGCCTGGCGAGCGACGCGCCTACATACAGGCGGTAGTCCTTGATCCTGCCGCCAACCGACGGATCGCCTGCCCGAGGCACGTAGCGGAATCCGCCGATCGTCTCGGTCTTGCCCAGGTCTATCACCAGCCGGTGCGGATGGCCGGGCTGCGTCTGGCTCCACTCAGTGTGCCAGAAATCCGCGGTCTGCCCGTTGATCGCGTTGAGCGCAGAGCCGTCCTCCTGGATCCGTTCCTCGCTGTCGACATAGGCGACGGTCCAGAGGGTGTGCGCGATGGGCCGGCCGTCGGTTCCCAACAGGTCAAGCTCGGCGACGGCGGCGAAGGGCTTGCCGTCCACGGCGCTGAGGGTCTCCAGGCAGAACTGGCGGCCTTCAACGGGCCTGGCGAATCGCACTTCCTGGGCGGCCGGTCCGGGCGCGAAGGCGCCGCTGTGCACCGGCCGTACGCCCTCAATGGCCGGGACAGCCTGCTGCACCTTCCTGCTGAAATCGAACTGCGGCCGGACCTGATCCAGGATCGGCTTCTCCAGTCCCGCCAGGGCCGGCTCTTGCGGCCCGAGCAGGTCCAGCACGATCACCTCGTTGCGGCCTCGCTTGAGCCACGGACCCGGCACGTACATGGTCTGCGTCGGTCCGATATTCCAGAACCGCCCCATGCACCGGCCGTTGACCCACAGCACGCCTTTGCCCCACGTGCTCACGTCGAGGAACGTGTCCGCCGGCTCGGTGACATCGAATCCGCCCCGCCAGAACGCCGGTCCGCCGGCCTTGCCGCGCTTCCATTGAAGGCTCGCGAGCATCGGCTCATCCAGGGGCAACCGGTACACCTGCCACGCCCTCGGCTCCAGCCTGTCGCCGGCGGCGGTCTTGAGCGTCACCGGCCCGTGCAGGCCCTTGCGGTCGTGCACCTCGGGCCCGAAGTTGACGTGGCCCATCGCCTCGATCAGGATGTCCAGGCGGGCCGCGGCTTGGCGTTGCGGGACCTGCACGCGGTACTGCTGAGAGCGCCGGTCCATGGTGCCGAGAAGCTTGCCGTCCAGAAAGACCCAGGCGAAGTCACGCGCTTCCTTCGCAGACAGTTCGCCGGCAGGTCCGGCGGGCAGTGTCGCGCGGTACAGAATGCAGCCTCGGCCCTGGTCGTACGCCTCCATATTGCGAGGCGCCTTGTCCTCGATGGGCACGGGCAGGTTGTCAAAGATCGCGGCCGACTCGTTCAGCTCGAAGCGGGCGACCGCCGTCACGGGATTGGCCGCCGGCGGCTCGGGGATCGTCTCGCCCGGCAGCAGATACCTGGCCATCAGGTCGCGCGTGAGCCGGAACTTCTCACCGATCCAGCCGGCCTCGCTGATCGGCGCATCGTAGTCGTAGCTGGACGTATCGGGCTTGAACGGCCGGTCTGCTCCGGACCACAGGCCGAAGGTGGTGCCCCCGTGCGCCATGTAGATGCTGAACGACGCGTTGTTCTTGAGCATGTATTCGAGGTCCGCCAGATATTGCGGCGTGTTGCCCAGGTGGTGCGGGAAACCCCAGGTGTCGAACCAGCCCGGATAGAACTCTCCACACATCAAGGGACCCTTGGGCTGGATTTCGCGCAGGGCCTTGAACCCATCGGCAGGGTCCTTGCCGAAGTTGACCACGTTGAACAGATCGTCCCGCAGGCCCTTGCGAAGGGCGTACGGCGGATTGCACGCGAACAGTGGGACATCGAATCCGGCGTCGAGCAGGGCCTGACGCATCTCGCCCATGTACTGGACGTCGTCACCGTAGAAGCCGTACTCGTTCTCGACTTGAACCATGAGGATGGGACCGCCCCGCGTGATTTGCATCGGGCCCAGCACCCGGCCCACTTCCTTGAGCCAGTTGCGGCCGGCCGCCAGGAAGTCCGGATCGCGGCTGCGCATTCGGATGTTCTCCTTCTTGAGCAGCCACCAGGGCAGGCCGCCGCCTTCCCATTCGGCGCAGGCGTAGGGGCCGGGCCGCAGGATCACCCAGAGACCCTCCTGCTGCGCCAGGCGGCAAAACTCTCCCGCGTCCGCCCGGCCCGACCAGTCGAACCGGCCCGGGTCCCACTGGTGGAAGTTCCAGAACAGGTACGCGCACACCGTGTTCAGACCCATCGCCTTGCACAGTCGCAGACGGTGGACCCAGTACTCCCGCGGAACGCGAGCGAAATGGATCTCCCCGCAGCGGATTTGCAGGGGCCGGCCATCCAGCAGGAAGTTCGCATCACCGATGGCAAAGCGGTGCGTCGCCTGGGCGGTCGCCCTTGTGGCCCAGACGCCGGCACAACCGGCTGCGATCAGACTGATAAGGACCCAACGTAGCGAGGCAACGTTTCTCGTCGGCATAGGGGTATCTCCACCTTGATTGATTTGCCGTTGTCGTTCGATTCGGCAGGGGCCGAGTTTTCGCCCGGCATTGTATCGCAGCTTTCGGAGGCCGGCAACTCCGTGCCGCAAGGCGTGCGTCGCCCGTGTGATCTGGTAGGGCCTGTTGACTTGTCATGCCGAGGCGAAGCCGAAGTAACCGGGCACCGAACAGCAGGTCTCCCACGTTCGCGGCCCCGATCCTTCGCTGCACTCAGGATGACAGAGTCGGTCCAGTGTTTTGCCGCAAATGCAGCTCCGTTGTACCAGAGACATCAGTCACACCCGGCGCCGCCCTGCGGATATGCTCCATTCTCGACCCGCGCGGATGAGGCTACTGCCGGACGACGATCTCGCTCAGGAGATACCATCCATCCTGATCTCCGCCTTTGATGGCGAGTCTCACTATCGGATCGGTCGAGCGTTCACCGACAATCGCGATGGCGAGAGAGTACTCCCCGGCGTACAGGTCCGGCGGCAATGTCACGCGGTCCGAGACGTTGACGATCTCTCCAGGCGGCAGGTCCGGCGGCTCTTCGAGGAATCCCTCGTCGAAGATGTCCACCGTGCCGGGCATCCACTTCTCGACGGTGACGTTGCCGATGAGCACGCGGCTGCGGCCCTGCTCGTCGAGCAGCCGATAGGCCAGCCGATACGGCCGGTAGCAGGGGGCCGAGCCGGTGTTCTGCCACTTCATGGCGAGCGTCACCGAGTCGCCCGGGCGGGCCTGCTTCGGGTGGCTCAGCTCCCGCAGGACGAGACGGTACCCGAGCCGGCGGAGGAATCGCTCGATTTCCTGACGCACGTTTTCGCCGGCCGGCAGAGGCGCGGACTTGTTGTTGATGTGCGAGCCGTGCATGGCCAGGGCGTAGTTGAAGATGTATCGCAGCGACCAGCCTTCGCTGACCCATCGCCGCATGTCCCAGCACGTCTCCCATGCGACCGGCGCCGTCTTCCAGGCGTCAGCGACGCCCGCCTTGCGCACCAGTTGCGGGTAGGCGTCGCACATGTGGCACCACGTCTTCGAGAAGCCGCCCATGTCGCCCAGGCAATCGGCCCGCCATCCGGCCCCGCGTTCTGCCGCATAGGCCAGGCTCTCCGAGTCGCCGATGAGCATCACCAGCGGGGTCTTCGTGAAGGCCTTCGCGTAGGCGTCGATGATCTGCCTGCGATTCTCCACGGTCGGCATCCTGGCGATGGTGGAGCTGCTCATGTGCCATTCACCCCACCAGCCCACGGTGCCCAGGTCGACGTGATCGATGTCCGGGTGCCCGTCGTAACGAGCGCCGAGTCGCCCGATGAAATCGAGATGCCGGGCCAGCACTTCCGGATCGTCCAGGTCGGGAATGGGCAGTTCCTTCTGATTGCCGTGGTCGGCGACGATGATGCGGCCGCCGACGTCGTCGAGCCAGTCCGGGTGATAGGGTCGGCCGGGCGACGTCGAGCAGCACATGACGCGAAACGCCAGCCGCTGGCCGGCGGCACGCGTCTGTTCCAGAACGCGGTCGAGAAAGGCGTGATCGATCTCGCCCGGACGCGGTTCGATCTGGCCCCAGCCCCACCGCGCGTAGTGGACGGTTGAGGGGATCCAACCCGGCAGGTTCCTGTCCTGGTCCCGCGTGTGATGGAAGGTCTGCCAACCCATGCCCGGATTGGCCAGCAACTCGTCCGTCTCTTCGGGCACGACCCTGACGACGTCTACGCCGGCTGCAGCCTGTTGGCCCCATGCGCCAAGGACCAGAGTGAAGCATACGGCGGCAACCAAGATGGTCTCGTATCGGTTCATCGGATTCTCCTCGTCTCGAACACAACGACACCGCGAAGCTCCATGCGACTGCCCCGGACAGTCGTTCAGCGCGTTGCTTTATCAGTCACCGGAAGGAGTCTACTGCAAAGCGGCGTGGTGGGCAACGCCCTCTGCGTCGCAGGATGCGCCCGGACCTGACGTATGCAGGATGCCAAAAAGAAACGGGAGTCTGCGCTTGTGCCGCAGACTCCCGTTCGGACACTTCTCTAAGACTGACAACTCGGTTTAGTAGTAGGTGATCTCCACGTTGTCGATCGCCCACCACCAGTCGTTTCCGGCCTCGACCAGGCCGAAGGTCACGACCATGTTCTGGGCGTCCGCGGGCTTGCGGATCGCGACGGCGATCGACTCGTTCGTGGCGTAGGGCTTGTAGTTCGGACTGCTCTCATCCGATTCCCACAGGAGCACCTCCACCGGATCGCCTCCGTCGAACGAGACCGTGATCTTCGCGGTCTGGTGATAGTCGTTGTCAAACTCCGGACGCCAGCTCGAGTCGAACCGCAGTTGCAGCATGCCCGCCTCGACGCCGGCCAGATCGATGATCGGCGTGCTGAGGAAGCTGTCGTACCAGCCTTCCGCGTGATCCTGGTCGTCCCATTCGTCCGCATCGGCAATGGCCACGATGCCGGTTCCGAGCGTGAACTTCGACCGATCCTGATCCTCGGCGGCCTGCACCCACCAGTCCTTGTCGGCAAAGCTCCAGCCGGCCCATTCGGTCACGCCGTCCATCGCCGGATCACCGACCCCGGGCATGCCGCTGTCGTCGATGAGCCAGCCTTCCGGAGCGGTCTTCGTCCAGACGGCATCGCCGGCCACGACCTCATCCACATTCGGGCCCAGAGGCAGCCCTTCGAAGTCTTCTGCGAACAGCACGTTCGCAGCAGGCACGCCGATCAGCTCGACCTCGGCGATCTGCATGCTGTTGGCCGAACCCGGATCGCGAACGGCCGGGAACATGACCTGATAGTACGTGTACGCCACCGCGTTCTCGAACTCGATCGGCGTGACGGTCTTGGTGAATCGCGGCCAGGCTACTTCGCCGGCGAAATCGACGATGTCGCCGCTGGCGATCAGCTCGAACGGGCCCTCGATGCTCTCATTGGAGCCATAAAGCTCGAACGAGACCGGGTCGCGCTCGACCGCGTCGTTGGCGGTAGTGAACGTCAGAGCCGTGACCACGGTCGGACCGACAGCCGGCGCCACCTTGAAGCCGGTGGCCTGCGTTTCGCCCTTGAAGTGCAGATACTTCGTGCTGACGTTGTCGTCGATCGCCAGGTTCGGCGTCTCGGCGCCGGGCCAATCGCCGTCGTTGGGATCGCCCACGATCTCGTCACCGGGGGCGGTGACGTCGGCGGCTCCGAGCATGAAGTAGGTGTTTGCGTGCGTCCTGATCTGCCCGTAGGTCAGCGCGCCGTCATAGATGGCCACGCCGAAGATCGCGCCGTCAAAGTCATCGAAGAACGGATCCGCGCCGGCCCGATCCTGGGCACCGTAGCCGATGCCCACCGAACCGGACAGGAGGATGGCCGCATCGATGCTCGCCCGATAGACACCGTTGACATAGAGGGCCGTTGTCCCGGCGGCCTCACTGGCGACGAAGACCAGGTGCGTCGGCACACCCGGATTGGTGGCGACGCCGTAGTCATAGTCGAGCACGCCGAAGACGGTCGCGCCGTAGGTCCCGGTGTTGTTCCACTGCTCGTACTTCAGTCCCATCTCGGTGTCGCCGAAGTCTCTGCGGCCGATCAGGCACATGCTGGCCTGCGTCTCCAGCGGGTTGCTCTTGACGATGAACTCGTAGGTCATCTCGCCGCCGAATGCGCCGATGTCATAGACACCATCGGCCACGTCCGTGGCGAAGAAACCCGGTCCGGCCAGCGCAACGGCGTTCGCCCAAGCCTGGGGCGAGGTGAGCACGTCCGCGACGACCGTGAAGCTCCAGACCAGACCCGGAACGATCGTCTCGTCCGCGGCCACTTCATCCACCTTCCAGAAGTACTCCGTCTCGCCCTGGAGGGCATCGGCGATCTGGAAGCTGGTGGCCTCCACGCGGCCCAGGTACACGCTGGCGTCACCCGCCGCGACCAGGTCCCGGTCGGCGCCCAGGTAGACATCGTGGGCCACTGCGGCGTCGCTGGCCCGCCAGCTCAGAGTCGGCGTGTTCTTCACCGCCGTCGCGCCGACGGCCGGGCTGGGAGAAATCGCCATCTTCGGGATCTGAAGGGCGCCTGCCGTGAGGACCTGCTTGGCGATGCCGGGGCCTTCCCAGCGCAGGAACGCTGCCGCGCCGCCGCCGTTCTCATACATCTCCATGACCAGCAGATACGTCTCGCCCGCCACCAGTTCCTGTGGTGCCGAGGCATCCTCGGTCGTGCCGCGATCATACCAGCCTTCGGTGATCGGCGTACCGTTGAGGAACAGCCTGGCCCCATCATCGGAAGCGGAATAGAACGTGTAGGCGCCCGACTTCAGGACAACCAGTGCGGCGCTCCAGCGGCAGGAGAACCCGTCGACGGGAATGGCCGCATCGGGCGAATTCTCGCCGGGGACAGCGCCGTCGCCCCAGTCCTTGTTGATTTCATTGACAACCGTCACCACGGCCGGCTCACCGTCCAGGCCCATGTTGGCCCAGTACTCCGCCAGGATGCCTGCATCGGCGGGATCACCGGTGGTGAAACTCCAGACCGCTCCGGCGAACGTGGCCCCGGAGGCGGACCACTCATCGACCGCCCAGTAATACGTGGTCATCGGTTCCAGGGCATCGAGCTCGACCTCCGTCGCCAGCGACATCGAGCGGATGGCGGTGCTGGCGTCCCTGGCTTCGACCGCCGCCGCATCCGTGCCGAAGTAAACGTTGTGCAGGATCGCATCGACGCCGATGGTCCAGCTCAGGACAATCCCCTCCGCCGGGACCCGCCCCATGCCATCGGCGGGACTCGGCGCACTTGCCGCACCGGGGTCCTGCGCCTGGCCGACCAACGCCAGAGACACCACCAGCGCCCATGCTATAGTCATCATTCGTCTGCTAAACATACCTCGTCTCCTCGTCCAAAAAGGTGTGGAAAGGTTTGGCAGAATCACGATATGACCAAACCGTGCAACGACCGACTCTGTTCACCAACGCTGTGTCGGGGCAACACCTCCTTTCCGATTCTGAAGCACATCGTGGCGGCGTGGCGGTGCGCACGCCGCGCGCATCGCCTCGCTGCCACCAAGGGCTCGTCAACCTCCGCAGATCCCTCTGCCTCCATCGGTATTCGTATCACAGATCGGGAAAAGACTTCCGCAGGTCGCTACACCATCCGGAGAGCACGGAAACGGCGCATCGCCGCCACCAGCGAATTCCTGAATGAACCTGTGGCATGGGCGCGAATGCCGCCTGGGCGGGACTCCTCACGTAGCTCTCTCACCCCTCTGGGGGTACCAAGAACCGCCATTGTCGTATCTCCAGCCTCCGGACCACGTCTTTCTGGATGACAAATGACAGGACTATTCTATACCCTACCCCGCCTGCCGTCAATCACCATATTCAGACGCGATCGCCCTTTGGGGTCCGGGGGCGAGGTTTTGCATGGCTACCGTGGGCTGTCCTCTTGCGATCGCAGGTCCTCGACGGCGGCACGGCAGCCTTCGTATGTGTTGCCTTGCAGGGAAACCTGCTCCGCCTGGCTGCCGATGCGGATTCCCGTTCGCTGACGGCCGTTCGCGGTGTTTTCCAGCCGGGTGTCGCGGACCGTGATGTCGTGGGTCTGGCCCTGGATGTCGATTCCGACCCCCGGCTCCTGGCTGCCGTTGTCGCGGATCGTGCAGCCCTCGATCCGATTGCGGTGGCCGCAGCGGAACTCGCCGACCTCCGCCCGGAAGAGGATGCCCACCTCGCCGTTTCGCTCGATCCTGCAATTCCGCACGAGGTTGTCCGTGTCGCGGTGCCCGATACTGATCCCGAAGCGGCCGTTCTCCGAGAGGGTGCAGTCCTCCACCAGCCCGTCCGAGACTGCCCAGCAGAAGAAGATGCCCTGGCTGTTTCCCCTGGCGGTGCAGCCGCGAAAGATCGGGCGTTGCGAGCCGCTGCCCGGATGGAATCCGAGATCGGCGTTGTTCAGTGACTGGCAGTGTTCGAAGTGGACATCGTCACAGACCTGGAAGCTGAAGCCGTCGCCGTTGTAGTTGCGGGCCGCCACGTTCGTAAACCGCCAGCGGTTGCAGCTCTGGATGAACACCGCCCCGGCGAAGTTGCCGTTGATGTTCTCGTTGTGGTCGCGGTTGCCGTCGAGCACGAGGTTCTCGATTCGCACATCGTCGACGCCTTCGGCGGTGAGGATCGGGAAAATGGTTGCCGCGGTCGCGTCGTCCTGAATCCAGAAATTCTTCTGGGTCATCCGGTCAAGAAACAGGACCTTGCCTTCGACCGCCGTGATCGTCGCCCGCAGGACGTCGTATTGCCACTGGCCGGGACCGGTGCTCGTTCGGAGCATGATGCCGCCGCCGGGCGCAAAGCCCGCCGGATCGTCCACCTCGACGCCGTACTCGTACCAGTCCGAATCGCGGACCAGCGTCGTCACCACGCCGGCGCTCTTTCGCAGAACGGTCTGCTCGCCAGAGCCGCTCAGGGTGATGTGGGGATGCAGGTAGATGGCGTTCTTCAATTCATACACCCCCGGCAGGATGCGAAGCGTCCCGCCGCCCAGCCGGTGCAGATAGTCCACCCCCGCCTGGATGGCCTTGTCGTCCGAACCCCGCAGATCGCCCTCCGTCTGCCCGACCGTCAGAACCAGCGTCCGCACGCTTCGCATCGGCCGATTGCTCGCCGTAACCTCCGACTCGCGATCCTTCGCCCCCCAAGCCGGCCCGCCACAGAGCAACAAGCATATTCCCACCGCGCAAACCGCCGACACCACCACCAACCTTCCCGACACCCTCACACATTCTCGACGCATACCGTCTGTCCTTCCAAATATGCCACACTTCGCCCGCTCGCGAATTGTAGTCCCGCCGAATCCGAACGCAAAGAGAAAGCGATGTTTGATGTCGCCCTCGGGCACGGTGTGTCCAGTGGTGGTCGGCGCTAAGGGGTCTGCTCCCAGCGCAGGCGTGGGTAGGGCCGGCCCGAGTGCATCGTCCAGACGTCTGCGAAGTCCCAGCCCTGATCGCGGAAGGAAGCACTCTGTCGCATCTGATCGGTGGTCAGAGCTGTGGCGTCCTCGCAGCCGGACCCTGCGCCTTGAGGTCGCATCATGCCCGAGCCCCGAGAATCCCAGAAACACGCGAGCACGCCGGGACGGTAGATGGATAGCCAGTAAGTCTCGCCGTCCTGCTCCGAGTCCTGCACTTCCTCGATGATATGCCGGCACGGAGGGTAGTCCTCCAACTCGTCGGCATCCAGGAGCGATTCGGTTTCGCCGATGAGACCACCTGCGTCCTCGTCGCCTGTGACGTGTCCGGCCGAGAAACAACGCACGAGGCCGCAGCCCATCCGCAGGCCAACCAGGCCGCCCACGTTGGTCGAACCGGTCACCGGGCCGACGGCATAGCAGTCCCGAATCTCACCCAGTGCATCCGCGTAACCGATGAGTCCGCCCACCGCCTCAGTTCCATAGACCGAGCAATCCGACCGGCATTGGATGATTCGACTCAACGGGATCTGTTCGTCCGGAGAAGAGAACTCGTGCATCCCATCCACTATGAGTGTGCCGCTGCACATTCCAACCAGACCTCCGACCCAGCGCTCGCCATAGACCCTGCCGGAAGCGGAACAGCACAAGACGGTCCGGCCGACGCCCACGTCAGCCACAAGGCCACCGACTCTCTTGATACCGTGTACCTGGACAGTGACCGAACAGGACTCGAGCACACCATCGGCCCACCCGACCAAGCCGCCGACCGTGTCTTTGCCCACTATGGTGCCTGTGACGGAGCAATTGCGGATGCTGCCCGAGCCGAGTGCTCCCGCCAGACCACCCACAAAACCGTCGCCTTGGATACGGACATCGTTCAACTTCAGGTTTCGAACATGCCCAACCGCGTCACTCGAAGGCCCCTCGAAACGTTTGCCGACCAGCCCGAACAACCCGAGCCCCAACGCATCGGGGCGAATGATACGCAGATGCGAAATGATGTGCCCTTGACCGTCGAACAGGCCGGTGAATTCTTGTTCCTCATGGCCGATGGGGCTGACGGCATTGGGCTCGACACGCACCATGTCGAGATCGCGGATGAGGACGAAATGCTGGTCCCACAGACTCGGGTCGGCCCCAAGGGCAACCAACTGCTCGGCAGAGGCGATCTGATAGGGACTGACCGCCGTGCCGTCTCCGCCAGCAAACCGATCGCCCGAGACAGCAGAGACGCTCAGCAGCAAGAAGACCGCCCCCAACCAGGCCATGCGTGACAAGCCACGCAAATCCATCGATGTTCTCCCCACGCAATCCCCACTACGAATTCGATCCCGCACCCTGTCCGCATCGATCTATCGCCACGCAACTGTTCCTACTGTACTATATCCGCTCACGGTGGGCAATTGGTTTGACACGGTCCGGTGACAAGCGTAGACTGCGCCGGTAGCGATTTGGCCGGAAATGCCGCGAGCGGACAGAAGGAACATGGTCGGACCACTTGAAGATCGCAGAGAAGAGTTGACGCAGCTTTGCCGGGACTTCCGTGTCAAGCGTTTGGACGCGTTCGGCTCGGCAACAGAGTCCAATCGCTTCGATCCCGACCGAAGCGACATCGACCTGCTCGTGGAGTTCGAGCCGATGGACCCGGTCCGCCATGCGAAGGCCTATTTCGGCCTTCTCGCCGCATTGCAGGACCTGTTCGCCCGGGGGATTGATTTGCTCGAAATCAGGGCAGTAACCAACCCCTATCTTCTGGAGTCCATCGAGAAACAGCGAAGACAGATCTATGCGGTCTGAGAGCAGAAAATACCTCTACGATATTCTCAGGGCGTGCGAAACCACGTGGGGCATTGTCCAGGCGGACGTTCCCAAACTACGCGACCAGGTCGCTCGGCTCTTGGGGTAGGCGGGCTTTCGTGCGGCGAAGAGGCAAGATGCTTGTCTGGGGGGCGAGTGGAGCCGTAAAGCGTTTGCAGAGGCAGTAATCAACGATCTTACCAAGGTTCCTCTTAAGGCGGGCGTGCGATGGACAGAAGGCAGTTTTGTATGCGGACGGCGGGCGTGTTGGCGGCGATGCCGCTGGCGAACGCCGGCTTGGCTCAGACACGTCAGGCAGCGGACCAAATCAAGCTGATTGTGCGGGCCGACGACATCGGTTCGGCTCATGCGGCCAACGTCGCGTGCATCCGCAGCTTCCGCGACGGGATCGCGCGGAGCGTCGAGGTGATGGTTCCGTGTCCCTGGTTCAACGAGGCGGTCCAGATGCTCCGCGAGACGCCGGGCTACGACGTCGGCGTGCACCTGACGCTGACCAGCGAATGGGCCAACTACAAGTGGGGCCCAATCACGCAGGCGCCGAGTCTGGTCGATTCGAGCGGGTATTTCTTCGCGACGAACCGCGACTTCCTCGCCGCCAAGTGGAACATCCACGAGGTCGAGAAGGAATTGCGGGCCCAGATCGAGCTGGCCGGGAAGCAGATTCCGCAGGTCTCGCATCTGAGCAGCCACATGGGCACACCGACGTCTACGCCGGAGCTTCAGGCATTGGTGCGCAAACTGGCAGCCGAATACAAGCTGCCGATCGAGACGCCCGGCGCCCAGTGGTTCCGCTGGCCTGCCGACAACAGCACGACTGCCGAACAGCGCGAAGCGGCATTGGTCAAGGCGCTCGAAGAACTGAAGCCGGGCATCTGGATCCTCGTCGAGCATCCGGGCCTCGACACCGACGAGATGCGGGCGATCGGGCACGAGGGCTACTGGAACGTCGCGGCCCATCGCGACGGCGTCACCGGGTCCTTCACCAGCGAGCGGGTCAAGGAGGTCATCAAAGCACGGAACATCCAACTGACCAGCTACGGCGACATGTGGCCGGCCAGGTAGACAACTGCGAGGGCGGAGATACAAGGGCATACGAGGTCTTAGGAGTGATCATGAACGTAGACCTGCGTTATGGAACAGGCGTCGTCACTTTTCGGTTGCCCGATCGGAACGTGCAGGAGATCATCCGGCCGTGGCAGGGGCCGCAGGGCGGGGATGCGGCGGCGGGCCTGCGGGACATCATGGACGGCCAGGCTGGAGCGTTTCGCGATGAGGTCGCCGGCAAGCGGGTGTGCGTACTCGTCGACGACGGCACGCGCGACGAGCCCCTGGCGGAGGTGCTGCCGCACGTGTGCGACGCGCTGCGGCGGGCCGCCTCGGTCCAGTTCCTGATCTGCACCGGGACCCACACGGCCGACACGCCGAAGAACCGCCAGATCGGACACGAGATCGAAAAGGCCCGACGCAATGCGGGTCTGAACGTGACGCGAATCCACGCCCATGACTGCCAGGCCGACCAGTTCCTCGACCTCGGCCGCACGTCGCGAGGAACGCAGGTGCTGGTCAATGCCTTTGCCGAGGAGGCGGACGTTTTTCTGGCGGTCTCCGATGTGAAGGTCCATTACTTCGCGGGCTACTCGAATCCCGTCAAGAACTTCGTGCCGGGCATCAGCGCCTTTCGCACGGTCGAGCAGAATCACAGCCTGGCCCTGCTCGATGAATCCACGCACGCGGCGCACCCGTGGCATCCCAGGGCCGAGCAGAGAAACAACCCGCTGGCCGCGGATATGGTGGAGGGCATGGAGTTGATCGCCAAAGGCCGGCCGATTCACGCGCTGGTGATGCTCAGCGCCGGCACGCGGTTGCTCTGGGCGCGGTTCGGGCCGATCCGGGAGGCGAGCGCCGAGTCGTTTCTCGTAACCGACGAGCGTAACATCCAGACCGTCACTCCTGCGTCGCGGCTGGTTGTCTCACCGGGAGGCCTTTCCAACGACGAAGACCTGTACATCGCCCAACGGGCCCTGGAGCTGAACCGGGCCGCGGTGATGGATGGCGGAGAGATCCTGTTCCTGGCCGCCTGTCCCAACGGCATCGGCGAGCCGCAGACCCTCGCGAACTTCTACGATCGCCTGACGGCCCCGCTGGAGGAGGTCATCCGGTCGATCCGCCAGGACTACGTCCTCTACAGTCACAAGCCGTACAAGTTCGCCGTGCTGATTCGCCGGCTCCGACGCGTCTGGATGCACACGCAGATTGCCGACGCCCTCGTCGAGGCGGCCCACATGCATCCCGCGCACGACCCGCAGGCGGTGGTGGACGGCTGGCTCGCCGAGCAGCCCGATGTCAAAATCATCTTCATCGACGGCGCCAACAAAGTCGCCCTGCGAGCCGTCTCCATTTGATCGGGGACTCTGACGGGGGGACAGGCCATGCATGTCGATCCAGGGTAGATCCCGATGTCCCCCCGATGTCTGGTGAGGATGGACAGATGCACATGATTGACGACTGAGCAGATATGAAGAAGGAAGGCCTGGACCCGCGCTGGATCAGCAGGCGACTGCGTCGGTACCTGTTGGCCTCGCTCGCCTTGTTCCTGTGGGCGCTCTTCGTCTCGCAGGGGATGGCCGGAGGCAGGTACCACACGACGCGGCCGTTCCTCGTTCTGTCGGGCGCCAGCACGGTTCTGGCCCTGGCCGGACTGATCTGGCGGCAACGCAACCGGGGATTCCTCATCGCGGCGATCGTGGCGCACCTGACGCTCTGGATTCCATGTCTGTACCCCATGACGGAGTGGCCGGGCGGGGATGATGCCGGAGGCATGGCATGGTTCTGGTTCCTTGGGGCCGGCTGTCTGGTTGCTATTCCGTTGGCCGTGAGAAACCTCGTGCTATTGATAAAGGCGAAGAAATAGCGTATTACGACAGCGGGAGCAGGTGGCCGTTCGGCGTATGGTAGTTATGTTTGGGAGGTCCACACAATGAGAACTCGGATTGAACACTCGGGCGCGGCGAAGTTGGCGTGTATCCTCTGTCTGTTTCTGTTCTCGTGCAATCCGTGGATCGGTGGGGCGGTGGCCCAGCCTGGCTCCTCGTGGCAGGTCGGGACGCCGATTGCCACTTACTGGGCCGGTCCTGGGATCACCGACGCCGTCGCACAGCAGATGGTTGAAGGCGGCTTCAACCTCGTCTGGTGCGGCAGCGAAGCGGAACTCGACGTGGCGCACCGTCACGGCCTTCGCGGCCAGCTCACCAGCGGCCTGTTCACGCCCGCCTCGCTCGACGACCCCGACCGCCGCCAACAGTTGGATGCTCTGATCGCCCGCGTCAGCAAGCACCCGGCGCTGTATTCCTATCACCTGATCGACGAGCCCAGCGCGGCGCAGTTCCCCGCGCTCGGCAAGCTGGTGGCATACATGCGCCAGCGCGATCCTCAGCATCTGGCCTACATCAATCTGTTTCCGACCTACGCCAACAATCAGCAACTGGGCACCAAGGGCGACACGGTCACCGCCTACGCGGAGCACCTGCGTCTCTACGTTGAGCAGGTGAGGCCTTCGCTCATCAGCTACGACCACTATCAGTTCCAGCTCAAAGGCGACGGCGACCAGTACTTCCTGAACCTGGCGATGATCCGCCGCACAGCGCAAGAGGCGGGCGTGCCGTTCCTCAACATCGTGCAGGCCTGCACCTGGGCGCCCGACGCGATGCGCATCCCGAACGCCGACGAGCTGCGCTACCTGGTCTATTCCACGGTGGCCTACGGCGCGCAGGGCATCAGCTACTATGTCTACGCCCACCCGAACCACCATGGCAGTCTGGTCGGCCTGGACGGGACGCCGGGACCTCTCTACCACGCGGTCAAATCCTACAATCGCGAATTTGTCGCCATCGCCAAGGAGCTCCAGCCCTTGCGCTCGCTCGGCGTGTATCACACCTCGATGCGCGAACGCGGCTGCGAGCCGTTGCCGCCGGACGCCGCCTTCCGCATCGAGTCCTCGGCGTCGCCCGCCTCGCCGCGAGGCTTCCTGCTTGGTCTCTTCGGCGCTGGGGAGAGTCCGACTCACGCGGTCGTCGTGAACCTGGACTACACTGCCGGGGCGAGCGCCACGCTCGTCGGCCCGGGCGCGCTGGAGCGGTTCGACGCCGGGACCGCCCGATGGACCTCTACGAACAAATCCGCCATCGAGCAGACCCTGCCCCCCGGCGGAGGGGCGCTCGTGCGAACGCGCTGATGGGGAATGCCTATGGGTCCAGGGCGATACCTGTTCGTTGTATTGGTCGCGTGGCTGGCGCTCTGTGTCCCTCCGTCCTTGCGGCCCGCCGCCGGCGAGGCGATGGACAACGACCCGTTCACGTACCAGCACGGCGCGATCGTGCGCGGTTCGCAATCCGCGCGGCAGTTGGCTTTGGCGTTCACCGGCCATGAGTTTGCCGAAGGGGCCGAAGTGATCCTCGAAGCACTGGCCCTGCACGACGCCAAGGCATCGTTTTTTCTGACCGGCGACTTCCTGCGTGACGCCGAGTTCGCGCCGCTGGTCCGCCGGATGCTGGCCGAGGGCCATTACGTCGGCCCGCATTCTGATCGGCACCGGCTCTATTGCGATTGGACGCCGGAACGACGGACGCTGCTGACACGTGCCGACTTCGAAACGGACCTGGACGCCAACCTGCGCGAGCTGCAGCGGTTTGGCGTCACGCGCCGGCAAACGCGGTTCTTCCTGCCCGCCTATGAGCACCACAACCGCGACATCTGCGACTGGACAAACGCGATGGGTCTGACGCTGGTCAACCTCTCGCCCGGCACGCGCTCGGCCGCCGACTACACCTCCGAGAAGGATGGCAACTTCATGTCTTCTCAGGCGATCCTCGACAGCATCCTGCAACATGAATCGGCAGACCCGGCCGGACTCAACGGCTTTGTGCTGCTGATGCACGTGGGAGCCGGCCCCGAACGCGCGGACAAGATGCACGCGCGCCTGCCCGAGTTGCTCGCCGCGCTTAAAGAAAGAGGTTACGCATTCGAGCGCATCGACCGTCTGCTGGCGCGCCACGTTCGCGCCAGTCAGGTTGGCTATACGGTGCAAGGCCCGAAGCTCGCCGTCGCGCTTGGCCGGGAGCCGCTCCCGGCGCGATTCGACGTCATCGAACCGGACTCGGGCCGGTCGGTTTTCGAAGGCGTCACGCGTCCGGCGGCGGGAATGAACTGGGGCGAATTCCGCCACGTCGCGGAGTTCGACTTCTCCGCATTGCAGCGGCGCGGACGATACCGCCTTCGTCTTGGCGGCGCCGTCTCTGAGCCTGTCGTCATAGACGATGCCGTCTTCCAGCCATTGCCGGATCTGCTGCTGGAGTTCATGCGCCAGCAGCGTTGCGGCTTCAATCCGTGGCTCGACGCCCACTGTCACCAGCTCAACGGCCGGACCGCTTACGGACCGCTTCCCGCCGGAACCGAGATCGACGCTCGCGGCGGCTGGCACGATGCCGCGGACCTCCTGAAGTACCTTCTCACGTCGAGCAACGCGACCGCGCAGATGCTGCTCGCTTGGGAATTGCACGATGCGGCGGCGGAACAACCGCGATCGGCGATCTTCGGCGATCGGTTCGACGCCCTCGGCCGTCCCGGCGGCAACGGCCTGCCCGATCTGCTCGACGAGGCTCGCTGGGGTCTCGAATGGATGCTGAAGCTGCATCCGTTGCCGGAGGTGCTGTATCATCAGGTGGCGGACGATCGCGACCATTGCGGCTGGCGCCTGCCGCCCGACGATCCCGCCGACTACGGATGGGGCAAGGGCGGGCCCCGCGTGGTGTATGCCGCCGACGGCCGGCCGCAGGGACTCGGACGCTACGCGAGCGAATCGACGGGCTTGGCCAACCTCGCCGGACGCTACGCCGCCGCGATGGCCCTGGCCTTCCAGGTCTGGAAGGACGATCCGAATCACGCCGCGTTCGCGCGACGGTGCCTGACCGCAGGCGAGGAGGTCTACCGCCTCGGTCGCGACCGCGAAGGCGTTCAGCAGGGCAACTCCTATGGCGCGCCCTATCGCTACGCCGAGACCACTTGGGCCGACGACATGGAGTGGGGCGCTGCCGAGCTGTTTCGGGCGACGGGCGACTCGCGCTACCTTGACGACGCCAGGCGCTACGCGCATCTGGCCGGCTCGGAATCGTGGATGGGCCGCGAGCAGGCCGGCCACTACCAGTTTTACCCGTTCTTCAACGCCGGCCACTTCCGCCTGCATGGCGTCGCGGACGCCGAATTCCAGGTGCGGCTGGAAGGCTGGTATCGCGAGGGCATCGAACGCTGCCGCATCGCGAGCGAGCAGAACCCGTTCGGCATCGGCGTTCCGTTCATCTGGTGCTCGAACAATCTCGTGGTGGCCCTGGTGACCCAGTGCGAACTCTACGAGCGGATGGCCGGCGATGGGCGCTATCGCGAGTTCGCTGCAAGGCATCGCGACTGGCTGCTCGGCCGAAATCCGTGGGGCGTCACGCAGTTCATGGGCGTCGGCGTCGTCTCGCCGCAGAACGTGCACCTGATGACCACGCGGCTGACCGGCCGGACCTTGCGTGGCGGCCTGGTGGACGGCCCGGTCTACGAACGCATCTTCCGGTCTCTCAAGGGCGTCGGCATCACCGAGCCCGATCCGCTGGCCGAGTTCCAGGACCCGCGCGCCGTCTACCACGACGACCTCGCCGACTACAGCACCAACGAACCCACCATGGACGGCACCGCCAGCGCCATCCTGATGTGCTCCGCCCTCCACCCGCCCCCGCCCGCCATTTTGCCAAAGCGCAACACGAGAGCCGACCGCCGAGGCTCTGGGTTGTGACTTGCCCTCAGACGCGGATCAGTTACAATTGGGCGAGGACAAGGCACTGTATATGCGGGTTGTGACTTGCCCTCAGACGCGGATCAGTTACAATACTTCTTCGACCGCCTTGATCACCTCAGCGTTGTGACTTGCCCTCAGACGCGGATCAGTTACAATCATCGCTCCATCAGGTCCTTCGGCACCCGGTTGTGACTTGCCCTCAGACGCGGATCAGTTACAATCTACTGTGCTGCTCTTCAATGCTGGGCCGTGTTGTGACTTGCCCTCAGACGCGGATCAGTTACAATTGGGGATGTGGATGGACCACGGGATCCCCAGTTGTGACTTGCCCTCAGACGCGGATCAGTTACAATTATGGGCAACGCCGGGTATGTCTACCTTGGGTTGTGACTTGCCCTCAGACGCGGATCAGTTACAATCGTCGCCGCCGTCGTACGTCGTCATCGAATGTTGTGACTTGCCCTCAGACGCGGATCAGTTACAATGGTTACTGTACGACGGAACTACGTACTATGGTTGTGACTTGCCCTCAGACGCGGATCAGTTACAATCAATCCGACCAAACAGAGAGGCGATGTCCGAGTTGTGACTTGCCCTCAGACGCGGATCAGTTACAATCTGACGCAGATCATCGATGCACCGTTTGAGTTGTGACTTGCCCTCAGACGCGGATCAGTTACAATTGGCCACTCCGATGATAAAACGAGGCTTGGTTGTGACTTGCCCTCAGACGCGGATCAGTTACAATCCGGCAGATACTCGGGCGCATTGACCGGCTGTTGTGACTTGCCCTCAGACGCGGATCAGTTACAATTCAGGGTCAGGTTGCCCACTCCCGCCGTAGGTTGTGACTTGCCCTCAGACGCGGATCAGTTACAATGAATCTTATACTTCGTTCCCTCATGCGTCAGTTGTGACTTGCCCTCAGACGCGGATCAGTTACAATCAGAGACAGACAGAGGCACTTTTTCATCGTGTTGTGACTTGCCCTCAGACGCGGATCAGTTACAATTCTGGGCCCGTTTTGGGTCCGGCCTGGAGGGTTGTGACTTGCCCTCAGACGCGGATCAGTTACAATTGGGGATGTGGATGGACCACGGGATCCCCAGTTGTGACTTGCCCTCAGACGCGGATCAGTTACAATTATGGGCAACGCCGGGTATGTCTACCTTGGGTTGTGACTTGCCCTCAGACGCGGATCAGTTACAATCGTCGCCGCCGTCGTACGTCGTCATCGAATGTTGTGACTTGCCCTCAGACGCGGATCAGTTACAATGGTTACTGTACGACGGAACTACGTACTATGGTTGTGACTTGCCCTCAGACGCGGATCAGTTACAATTGCACCGACGCAACAGCACGTAATCGGCCGGTTGTGACTTGCCCTCAGACGCGGATCAGTTACAATCGGCCCGGCGCAGAGCCATTTCTGCGGCGTGTTGTGACTTGCCCTCAGACGCGGATCAGTTACAATGGATGAATAGAGTGACACATCCGATTCTGGGTTGTGACTTGCCCTCAGACGCGGATCAGTTACAATAGACGTCTTACCCTTGTACTTACCCTGTAGGTTGTGACTTGCCCTCAGACGCGGATCAGTTACAATCTACCAGAACATGATCTGGTCGAAGGCGGAGTTGTGACTTGCCCTCAGACGCGGATCAGTTACAATCCGTATCGTGCTCGGGGTGATAGCGATTGGTTGTGACTTGCCCTCAGACGCGGATCAGTTACAATGAGAACGGGCGGTCGTCGTCGCCGTTGTCCGTTGTGACTTGCCCTCAGACGCGGATCAGTTACAATCGGCAGGTACTTCATTGCCCCGTCGCGATAGTTGTGACTTGCCCTCAGACGCGGATCAGTTACAATGGTCAAGGGCGGTGACCTGCCGGTGTACCAGTTGTGACTTGCCCTCAGACGCGGATCAGTTACAATCAGGGCGCACATTCGGTCTTCTGCATCTTGGTTGTGACTTGCCCTCAGACGCGGATCAGTTACAATCCGTGGCCAGAACGCCCTTGACCGTCTCGGGTTGTGACTTGCCCTCAGACGCGGATCAGTTACAATACCTTGGCCGCAAGGCCTTGCTGTGCAAGGGTTTGCGGGCAAGTCGCGTCAGAATAATTCGAGTTGGCGTGGTGCGCGCGGAGCGGGTTTTCGCATTTTCCCCCAGTAGGTTTCCATGCGCGCAAACTGCTTGTCGGTGAGGGTGATGAGGCGAACCTCGCCGTCGGGGGGCAGGAAACTGCCGATCCGGTTGTAGTGGACATCCGCGTTTTCCTCGCTGGCACAATGCCGAACATACACCGAATATTGTAGCATCGTGAAGCCGTCCTGCAAGAGGCGCTTGCGGAAATCCGTGTAGGCTTTCCGCGCCTTTGGGGTGTCGGTCGGCAAGTCGAACATAGCGAAGATCCACACGGCGCGGTACCCACTGAGTATCATAGCTCCGGCAGCTCCAGGGTCTCCTGCTCGGCGGAAAAACACCGCTGAAGGGAGGCCGTCGTGCGGTGCAGACCCACCATCAGCGGACTGGTGCACCCGCCGATGACCACCGTCTCGTAGAGCACTTCGAGCAGGCGCGCCTTGAGGCCCTGATTGAGATCATTCGGCACGCCATCGCCTTCCACGATCTCCTTGACTTTGGCGTCCACGTATCCGCGAAAAGGCTCGACGAGATCATCCGCCAGGCAGAAGGCATTGTAGCGGTTGCGATGATGAATCCCGATGCAGGGCAAGAGCCCGGCAGAGCAGAGGGCACGCGCCACAGCGGCGCGCATGACGGTATAGCCATAGTTGAGCAGATTGTTGGGCGGCCTGCCGTCAACGTCGCGACGGAACTGGACGTCCTGCAAATAGGCGGCCCAGTACTTGCGGCTGGCCTGGGCCTCGATGTTCTGCGGGTCGCCCGAGCGGACACGCTGACGCAGGGCCATCAGGGCAGGGTAGACCTCGCTGTCAGGCCCGACCACGCGGGCCTGGTGCTTGATTTTGGCCTGCACCAGTTGCTTCCACAGACGCTTCTTGACCGGCTCCTTGGCCTCGATCTGCTGACGGAAGCGCTCGGTCTGGGCGCTGTGGCTCTCCAGAGGCAGCAGCAGGCCCGCCGGATGGTGGTTCCCGCCGCACAGTACAATCGCGGCGCCGGCATCGAGCAGGCGGGTCAGCGCTGCGTGGGTGTAGCTGGTCCCGACGTGGTCCACCAGCAGGATGCCGATATCCTCGCAGGGAATCTGCGACTGAACGGCCCCGTTCTGCTTGATGATGAGCTGGTCATACTTGACCGATAAATACGTCCCTGCCGACGATATCTCGACAATCCGCTTGATCACCGGCGCGACCTCTCTATGTTGCCACCGCGATAGCTCGTCCCTTTGCTATCGGCAAATGCGAGAGGTCACTTTGAAACATTCTTTTTGTCGTACCTATCGCTAATCATTTGCCTGCAGAATCCGACCGAGCGGATCGACGGTGACCTTGCGCCCAGCGAAAAGCGTTGCCTGTCTGCGAATCAGCGATTCTTCTCCATCAATCCTGGCTGCTGTATGATGGCGAAAGTAGATTTGCTTCGCGGCGCTCATCTTCTGGACTCGGTAGAGCTGTTCGTGCCCGCCCCTATCCTTCATGAGCACCATGTCGTTGATCGCCAGGGAGCATACGAAACGGGTCTGGGGGCCGTGATTCCTTTGGACGACGGGCTCGTCTGTGCGGCTTCGACGAATGGCCTCGTAGGTTGAGACGACTTGCGCATCCCGCGTGCCCCTTCTAAGGTCGTCTGTGTACTCGAATACCTCAATGTGGTGGTTGCTGCCAGGTTCGACAGCGCAGTAGGGCCGGCCTGCTTTGTCTTTCAAGAAGATCATGTTATTCTTGACGTCGCGGATTCGTACCTTCTTGATTTGGACCCGTTTAGTGCTCTTCGTTGATCGCATGTAAAGGGGAACCTTCCAGACATCCTTCGGGATCCTTCTGTCGGCCGCATCCAGGTCGATGCCATTCTCGACGAGTCGTTGCCTTACAATCTCTCGCACCACGGGATCGACGATCTTGGCGACCATCGGAATTGTCACGTCCTCAAGCTTCTTGCGGTCGACGTAGATGTCGTGGCCGTCTTCATTCTTCAAGCCCGTCGGGCCATAGTTTGTCTCCTTGTGGAGCCGACCAGACACTCTTCGAGAGGTCCTGTGGGACACGTTGATCTGCTCGACTTTCCTCTTGGCGAGGTCCCTGAGCCCATCCCAAGGAGGTGCGAATTGTGTCCCATCCGTTGCGTACTTGCTGACAGCTAATCGACGCAACTGTTCATTCTCGGTCACCGCCACGACAAGGGCATCCACCGCGTGTCGGCGATGGTCGTCATCTCGGCGCACCCCCAGTTCCGTGAAGATCGCGTCCAAACCCCACTGATGGCGCAGCTCCGCCGTGATCTTGCCTCGCGTGCCTTGCACGGCGCAACCCAATTGCTTGAGATAGCCAATCACCTCTGTACAAATATACCGCGTGTCGTTGAGCTCTCGGGAGATCTGCTTGTCGAGTTCCATCTCTTGTTGCCAGAACTTGCGTCGCTTGGGGTAGGGCATTTTCGATTCGTTGACGCGCTGGAGCAGAGTCTCGTACTTCTGCGAGTCATGGCTGTATGCCTCGTAGGGAGTCTGATCTCTCTTGACGTGTATGTTCTCGTGGACCTCGCACAGTGTCTTGTTCATGTAGCTATCGTCAAGACTGCGGTCGTAGGGTAGGATGTGTTCGATCTGAAACTCGGGATGGGGCCCGAAGAGAGCTTCCTGGGAGATCGACCTCCCCGTGTAGGGACATACAGGGCATTCCTGCCACAGTTTGTACTTAATGACATCGTCTCTCGTCGAGTCCGTGATCCCGATGTCCTCCCGAAGGCGTCTGCGTACGTCCTCATTCCTCCTCTGGTTCTCCAGCATCTTCCAGTGCAACTCCTCGCGCTGTTGCTGACTGCCTTGGACGTCGCGGGCCATCTCGATCTTGATCCGCCGGGGCTTGCCATACTCGCGCACGATCGCATTGACTACCTTGCGGACTTCGTAGAGGGCTTTTTGGACGATCGGATTGCGGATATCCGGCGGGAGGCCCAGACGGTCCACGCATTGTGCCTCCACCCGTGGCGCATCGCCGTAGACTTCCTTGACGGCTTCCGAGGTGAGCTTCCCTGCCTCCATAGGCGGCATGAGCTTCCTGATTGCCTCGCGAGAAAACCGCATATACCCCTGCGGTAGCGCTATTCTCAAGACTGCCTCGACCTGTGCGTCGTCGAATCCATACGCGCTCCTCAGTTTCGCGCTGAGGGCATCATCCTCCAGCTCAAGGACATATCCGTTGAGCGTGGTCTTCTCCTCCTCTGACATTGCATCCCATCGCTTGGGCCCAAAGACTTTCTTACTCCGCATGCCTGCGGTGAACGGGTTGCCTTTCAGCTTGGTCACCTTGCCGTCCTGTTCGAGGTTGAATCGCTGCGTCTCCATCAGGGCGAACATCCTGCGGATCTCACTGAAACCAAGTTCTGCTTTCTGCCCCAGGACCGCACGGAGAGCTTGGCGTTCCTCCGGATTCAGCTTCCTCTGGTTACCGTCACGGTTGCGGATGATCAAGTTGTTGGCGTCCTGCAATATCCGAAACTGGAGAGCGTACCAATCGCCTCTCGGGCAGCGTTTGTGTCCGGCCTCAAGGTCACAGTCCCCGATCAGATGATCCGCAGGCTTGAGCGGCCGCTGGAAGAACATGATCTCATCACGAATTCTCCTGCGCAGATCGTCGTCCCAGAGAGGCGGATGGAATTCCGCCTGTTTGGCCCACAGCACGTCGAATTCCTTCTCGTACATCGCCCTGAAGGTGTACCGTCCACGTATCCGCTGCTGCTCCGGGTCGAGTGTCGCGAGGTATTCCCCAACCGTCCGGCAACCGGCCGCATCGATTTGCCTCTGCAATTCCCCGGCCTGTTTTTTGACGACGCCGTCCTCTTTTATCTTGCCGCTCTTGCGATTGCTCTTGAAACCGCGTCTTTGGCTCAGATGGTACAGGACGCGTCCGAATGCATGTGGGTCCAGCCTCTCGTCCAGTCCCTTCTTTCGCAGCTCGTACGGGTCGGTTTGCAGAAGGGCCCTCAGTTCGTCCTCTCCCTGTGGCAGCAGGCCGACGTTCCGTAAGCTCTTGACGAGGCGTCTCTTACGGTCGGTCCGTCTCTGATGAGTACGACGCGCGCCCCGCGCCTCCCGGCGCGTAGCGTTCTTGGATTTCTCCAGTCCCTTTGTGTCTCGATCCACGCCTTCGGGGAAAACCCTGACCCCCATGTTAATGATGTCCGATGTCGCATTGACCTGTACCAACGCCCACCCAATACTTCGGGACCCAATGTCCAAGCCGAGCGTGTAGTCAGACATGACTTCCTCTCCTGAAGAAACGTGATATTAGCTCTTGACTTTCGCTGCGACGGTCGTCTCAAATAGGGCTATTGTAACTGATCCGTGTCTGCGGACTTGCCACAACAAGGACTCTTGCCTTTCGGCAAGAGATTCCGCAGGCAATGCCCCAATGGGCATTCGCCCGAATGCCCATTGGGGTAAACCTTGTCCGCTCAGGATACTTGCTCACCCAGACTGCACGTCCAATCGTCTCGGAGTCTCATTTCGGCGGGACCACCGAAACTCCATCGTGCATATTGCCGGATTCGATTGGGCGCGCCAAGAAAAAAGGTTCATCACGGAATTCCGGGGAAGGCGGCGCGAATTCTGAGGAAGAAGTACTCG